>Ga0187877_1004543_pt1 | contig 10598 bp, 7 predicted proteins | sample June2016WEW_17_1_3_FD_132430 | JGI IMG/M metagenome (GOLD analysis project Ga0187877, IMG submission 132430) | Peatland microbial communities from SPRUCE experiment site at the Marcell Experimental Forest, Minnesota, USA - June2016WEW_17_100 | ecosystem: Environmental > Terrestrial > Soil >... | reverse complement strand
CTTTGGCGCTTTGAGCGATCAGGTATTTGGCGACGCGCCATTTGCGCTTTCGGCCACCTCTAGTTCTGGCTTGCCAGTTTATCTTAATGTTTTATCTGGCCCAGCAGCGTTAGACACAAACAATGTTCTTACATTGCTTGGCGCTGGCACGGTGACGGCAATTGCGTGGCAGCCCGGCAACTCGAATTACAATGCAGCAGTGCCGGTGCAACAAAGTTTTAATGTTAGCAAAAGTCCGCAAACAATTACATTTGGAGCATTGAGTCAGCAAAAAGTCGGCGATGCACCATTCTCGCTTTACGCTTCATCAGATTCCGGCCTTCAGGTGAGCTTTTCGATCTCCGGCCCGGCAGTCTTAAACGGCAATATCCTGACTTTGACAAGCTGGGGAACAATTGTGGTAACAGCGTCACAGTCTGGCAACGCATCGTATGCTGCGGCAACGAATGTGGTGCAGTCCTTCGTCGTCGTTCCGCCGGACAATACCATCGTTAGTCCTGAACGATTGCCGAATGGCAGCTTTCAGTTTGCATTTTACGGTTTAACGGGAAGCAATTATTTGATTCAATGCTCGACGAATTTAACTGACTGGCAGTTATTCACACATTTCACAGGCACGAATGTCTTGCTCTATTTCAATGATTCAGCGGCAGAGAACTTCAAACAGCGTTTCTATCGGGCTGTGAGGCCGTAGTCTGGAGTTGTTCATTTCAGCAGCCGGAGCAGTTGGTTTGAGCCGCGACCTGTGATTTTGGCGCTGGCATCTCGTGTAATCCTCGTTAAACGGGTCGACCCATAGCTTGAACGCGTGGAGCATGGCAAGTGCTGGCGCCTCGCGGAGGAATATGTGGCATAAATGAAATGTTTCGTCCAAGCCTTCGTCGCATTTGCGATGTTCATCGGCGGATGTGCCACGAAGCCAGAAGCGCTACAGACTGCCATGACCGGCAACCTGGTAGTTCAAAACCTGGCTTAGAAAGCGCGATTTGGCCAGATAAATGCCCAGGCGCGGTTCGCTTGCTGCATGATTCTGTCCCGCCATGATTCTGTCTGCCTTGCGCATTTGTAAACTGTCATGTTTCCTTCACCTGGCAGCGGGAGACGTCAGGCAACCGGCAAGCGGTGAACTCGGATTCGGCTTCCGCCTCAGCGGACAGCGGCAGCGTCAGGCAAGCGAGTAAGCGTCAGTCTTCACTACCGACACTTTTGGATCAGCCAGATTCTACCCGTTTGGTAAGGAGAGACTCTATGGAGTACTTACATCTGCTCGATCAAACGATAGAGCTGCTCAAGCCCGTCGCTCCCGCCGGAGGAGCAGTGGTCACCCATCTGGCCGCGGGCGCCCTTTGGGACTGGATCAAAATAAAGGTCAAGGGCCGTTCCCCCGCGGCGACGGAAGCCGTTGAGGGAGTTGAAAAGGTCCCAGCCGATCCCCAGCACTGATTCGCCGGCCTCGCCCTGAGGGTTTGAAGGCAAGAAGCCACACCAGGCCATCCATCTACAGGTAATTGGATTCATTCTCAGCAAGGAGCCCGCAACTGCTATTTTTGGGCTGGCACTCTTCTTGGTGAGCGTAGTCCCGTTCATTTGGGGTTGCATGAACTACGCTGAGGGCAAAGGGCACTCGAAATGGTCTTCACAAAGAAACCCTTCCTTGACTTACTCCTGAGGATGCGCCTCGGGCACTTTCTCAGCCTTGCGCAGCATCTCAAGGGCTTGGTCAACGAGTTTCTCCAACTCGTCGAGCTTGCCGGCGTTCGCTAGCGGCTGAGCGCCTTCCATGAGCTTGCCCACCGCCGAGGGGTCCTTGCCGCTGCTATGCCAACGCTCAATCCCCGCGCGCACCCGCTTCATCTTCTCCTGAATGCGGACCTGCGGGGGATCCATGGAGAAGGGACTCTCCACCAACGGCTGTCCAGACAGGAACTTGCGATAGACCGCGATGGCTTCCTTACCGAAGGCGCTGTCCCAAAGGCGCTTGGGGAGGTCCTCGCCTGTGGCGCCCGTATTCACACCCACGAGAACGCAGCCATGGTTGTAGTGCCAAGCGAGGTAGGTCTCCCAATCGACGACGGAGCCGGGCATGCCTGCGTTTGCCTCCACTCCCGCCCAGGCGGGGTTCCCGTGCTTCTCCAGTTCGTCATATATAGGTTTGAAGGTTTGCCCGAGAACCCCGACCGCATAGGTGGTCCAGCCGGGCCGGGAATACTGGTTGAAGGCCGTCCAGATTGGAGCGTTCATCACTTCGATGGGCGCGGGTGCGGCGACGTGGGGATAGAGCTTCTCCACGGGGATACCCGCATCAACGAACTGCTCGCACCAGAAAGCGACGGTTTCCTGAATGATCTTCGCGAGGGCCTTCCGGAAATCGTCTGGTGGATGGTCCGCGCTGAAGCCGCGGTCCAGCAGCGCCCGGTAGCCGAGCGGTCCCGCCGACACGCCGTCTTCCTTCATCATCTTCATACACTCGGGGTCCGGTTTTGAGTAGTCGTCGATGCCTGGCTCTAAACCCACGAGCACTCCCGCGAAGAGGGTTTGCCTGCCTTCTGCGTTGAGTCTCGCAATCTCCCCGCGAAGGACCGGACCGATGACTTTTGAGACGAGCCGCGTAACCTCAGCCCGCGTTTTCTTGCTCGTAAGGCACATGCTCGGCGGCAGGCGTTCGAGCACACCGTGGTTCAGGTAGCGTACTTTGTTCGGCGGTCCGTCCCAGCCGTGCCACTCGACGTTGACCTCGTTGTTAGAGTTGTAACCCGGCTTATCCGGATCGAACCAGTTCCAGAGGTCCGGGCGATTCTTCCAAGCAAGATGGAAATCGAAATGCAGCATCACCGCCACGTCGTGCTCACGCGCCGCGGCGAATGCACTCCGAATGCGGCTGGGCAATTGCCCCTCAAGTTCATAGGTCGCATTGGGCAGGCCGAAGCCCAGAAGCCGAGTCTTGCCGTCGCCCTTCATGCCGACCCGCTCCGCCAGTTCCCCTGCCTTCTCAGGGGAACTCCAGAAAATGAGGTATCTCGGTTCTTTCCACGTGGCAGGTGCTTTGGTACTGGCGGGTGTCGCCGAACTACCTTGCTCTCCCGCATTTGCCCAGGCACAGGCCAGCAAAGAGATTACCAGTCCCGTCAGCGGCAATAGGGCCCCTTTCCGTTTCAGAGGTTGCACGAGCATTTGCGGTTAGCAGGACCAGACCAGGCCCTAAACGGGTCAACTATAGTTTGAACGCGGAACGGTGTCAGTCAATGATAATGTGACAATCGAGCGCAGGCTGGTAGAGCAGGCGTTCGGCGCTGTCTCTTGCGAGACCCAGACAATTCAGGGGCTGTGGCACCATGAGGGCGAGCTCTACCGGGACAGCTTGGCCCGAGTGTTTGTTGACGTGGAAGACACGGCCGAGAACCGGCAGTTCTTCGTACGGCTCAAGGACCGCCTCAAAAAGCGGTTTCAGCAGAAGGATATTTGGCTGACGACTTACCCGATTGAGGTCATTTGACCGAGCCCGACTGCCTGCGGGTGGAATGCTGAGGGAAGGAAGAAGGAAGAAGGAAGAACGCAGAAGGCAAAGGCGTTGCAGTTGGCCGGGGTTGGACTCCTGATCAGGAAGGGCATCCCCGCGCTTCCAGAGGGGCCTAGCAGCGACGAATCTGGGGCACTCAGATGTGGCCCCTGGGGTAGAATGTGACAAACCTCTCCTGCGCGCATCACCGGCGCTTGGGGCAAGGCGGGCGGCAATCCGCCGCAACCGCTTTCGATAGTTGGGGACGGCTTGGCGGGGTGCCCCTTGAGGCGATGCTGGAGGATAAGCTGCAATGCGAACCGGTAAAGGCGGAGGCGCGGCGGAAGCGAAGGAGATTCCTCCGACATAGGCTGGCCTGCGCTGAATTGGCCCTCGGACAAAACAGTAACAACCTGAAAGAAAGTCCTGTTGATTTGCAGCCTCTTACAACAATTCAGCAGAATAATTTCACCCCCCAACCGCCCCATTCCCATGACCCATTAACGTTAACGGTATGCGTAACAACCCACCCATCAACCACTTCCCGCCAACACTATTTTCACCGAACCGTTCCCCTATGTATGGATAGGCGCATTTAATTCCTGCTCCAGTCAATTCATTGCACTGCGCCCCGCCACTGCTTAGTCTAAGCGGTGGCCAACATGAACACCTTAAACGAAGCTAGACTGAACACCTTTCTATGCTCTCACTGCTTGCCGCGTTAGCCGTCGTCCAATCGCCGAACTTGCTGGCCAACCCGTCCTTTGCGCAGGGCCTCTTCGAGCCGGAGGGCTGGGCGATGAACCGGCCTGCGGGCAATCGGGTCACGTGGGTCTGTGACGGCATCCAGCCCGAACGATGCGCGATCCAACTCCAGGGAACCGGCGAGGACTGGGTCGGCGCGACCAGTCGGTCTGTGCCCGTGAAGCCCGGCGACATTCTCACCGTGGCGGCGTGGGTCAAGGCGGCGGGCGGGCAGGCGAATCGCGACTCCGTCTATGTGCGGTTCTATGGTGAAGGCAGCTTCCGCGGCCAAATGGGGCCGGCGGTGCCGGCAACGGCCACGCAATGGACCCTCTGTGCGGGCAGCGTCACCGCCCCGGCCGGCAGCGACACCGCTGACTTCTCCCTGCAGGTCTGGTCGCGCGCGACGATCCTGCTGGGAGCGGCTGGCCTGTTTCGAGGGGACGTGGTGAACGAAGTCCGCAGCCTGCTGCCCGTTCCGGATGCGATTGCCCCCGTGCCGGTGTCTGTCCCGCGCGGGAAGCCAGTGGACGCGAACAACAATGGGCTGCCGGATGTTCTCGAGTCCTACCTTCAGGTGCCGGGCGATGCCAAGTCATCCCGGCTCACCCGGCGGGCCACGACGTGCCTGCAGACGCCTACCGGCTACCGGAGCGACAACGACCTGAAAGTTGACACCATCCTGGTGGTGAACTCCTCGCTTGAAGCAATCGGGAGCTGGAAGGCAATGGGCTACCGGACCCCATTCATGGCGGGATTCCGGGCCGGCCAAGACTATGTGGACAAACATCCCGGCTCGCCCCAGATGGACCGCGCGGGGCGGGCGCTGGATTGCGGCCCCGGCAGTTATTACATGGTTCCTACCGCGGACCGTCGCGCCGTGATGCGCGAGTTGTTCCGGACAGCCTGCGCCAATGGGGCGGAAGGAGCCGCGCCGGAGGAGCCGGAGTACATCGGCACAGGAGGCTACAGTCCCGCGTTCAAGAAGGAATTCGAGGCGTATTACCACCGGCCCTGGGTTGACCCGGAATCATCACCACAAGCTCGCGTTGACTGTCAGCGTCTGATGGGCCACCTGGAAGTCGAGTTGCTCCGCGCGTGCTACGATGGCGCCAGAGCGGGGAGGCCCGACGCGAAGGCCTGGCTGCTCTGTCACAGTCCCGTGAACTATGCCGCCTGGGACATCATGTTCCCCCACGCGGAGGCCATCGCCAATCTGCTCGTGGACCAGATGATCGCGCAGGTGTGGACGGGCACCGCGCAAAGCGCTGTCAACCACCAGGGCGTGCGGAAGTCCCGCACCTTCGAGAATGCCTACCTGGAATACAGCTCAAGCCTGAACCTGGCCCGCGGCAAGGGCATCTCCACCTGGCTGCTCATGGACCCGCTGGAAGACGCGCCCGGGCGGCCCATGGCCGAATACATCTTTAACTACAAGCGCACGCTTGGCGCCGCTTTGATGTTCCCACAAACCGACCTCTACGAGGTGATGCCCTGGCCCACGCGCATCTTCGGGCAGGTCCCGCCCGAGTTCGCCACGACCATTTGCACCGTTGTGAACGCCCTTGGGGATATGCAGTTCCAGCGCGCAGTCACGCCCGACCACGGGACTGAGGGCATTGCGAGCTTCATCGCGGACAGCGCCATGTGGCAACGCCAGGCGCCCTCGCCTTCCGACTTCGATGCCTTCTATGGTCTCACCCTGCCCTTGCTCATGAAGGGCATTCCGGTCGAGGTAGCCCAGCTCGACCGGGCCGGCGATTTGAACTATCTGACGCCGTATCGTCTCCTGCTGCTCTCCTTCGACGCCATGAAGCCCGCCAGGAAGGCTGACGTTGACGGCATTGTGGCCTGGGTGAAGGCCGGCGGCCGCCTGCTGGTATTCGGCGGCGAAGACCCTTACAACAATCTGGACCTCTGGTGGAAGAAAGAGGGCTGTGCCAGCCCGCACGAGTACCTCTTGCGGGCGCTCGGGATCCGGCACTCAGGCATCAAGGTGGTCGAGCGGACAGCACCGCAATCGGCCTTCACTGTGGCAGCCAGGACCGACTACACCGGGAGAACCCTCGAGAACCGGTCTGTGGTCCGCCTTGACCTGACCAGCGCCGTGGCCGAGACCGGCTGCGCCTACCTCAAGTTCGAGGACACCATCAAGGAGGACGGATGGGGCCCGTGGATTGCGTCCATCGTCTTCGACGGCACACGCGGCGGCAAGCCGCTTCATCTGACCGTGAAGCCCGGCACGGCCGAGGAAGCCGCCCTGATCGCGACGGATACCGGCAGCGGGCTGGCCGGCGACGCCCGATTCGTGGACGCGCAAAACGTGCTGGTCTATCGTGTGCCGTTTGACCGCGGCACGAAGGCCGAGGCGCGGGTGGACATCGGCAACCAGTACTGCGTCAGCGTTGCCCCAGCGCCGGCTCGCTCGGCCATGACCTTGCAACGTGTGGCGGGTTCGCCCCTGGGCCAGATGCTCGATCCAGCCGCCGCCGAAGGCGCCAGCAGCCTGCTGGCCTACCCCGGCATTGACGCTGCACCAGCCCTGCAAGCGTCTGACAGCCCCGTGATAGCAGAGAAGAGGGTGGGCGACGGGCGCGTTCTGGTCTGTGGCCTGCCGGCTGCCCATTTCGCCAAATCCCCGGCTGCCGACGCCATGCTCCGCAGCATGGTCCGATACGAGTGTGAGCAGCCCGGAGGTATCGCCTACAAAGAGCAGGAGCATATCGGCATCCGCCGGGGCGCCTACCGGGTCGTGAAGACGTTCGAGCGAGCGGTACCGATTGACGAGCCAGCCATAGACCTGATGACTCCCGATCTTGCGATCCGGCCTGCCGGTCCCCTGGGGCCCGATGATCTGGCCATCCTGAAGCGGCTGCCTGAGACGCCCACGGCGACGCCGGTCGTGGCCGCCTGCTCCGATTGCATCGAGTGGAGCGGGGCCACCGGGAATGAGCTCCACGTCATCGTTTCTAACGCCTCGGGTATTCATGGCGTGATGCGCGTCATGACCGGAGGCCGACCCATCTCGGCCGAGGCCCGAGACACCTCCGGGCGGACCCAGCCCGTGCGCATCGAGCCGCAAGGAGCGTCCGCGCTGCTGCGGTTTGACTCACAACCCCAGGGCCTGGCCATCAAGGTCCGCGTGCAATAGCCGCATTATCATTGATCGCTGCTGAACGAACTGGCCTTTATTAATCCGTACCGCCAATCTAATCAGGCTCAAGCATGAATCGTCGCGACTTCCTCAAGACGTCCGCCGTAGCCGGTGGCTCGTTGGTTCTAGCGAGTGACAAGTCGGCGGCGGCCGTGGCGGCGGCCCGCAGAGACTCGGCTCCGAAGGCTTCAATGCCCTCGAGCCGGCCTCGTCTTCCGAACCTGTCGCCGGCCCAGTGGATTTGGTATCCCTCCGGCCGGACATTGCAGAACACGTTTGTGCTGTTCCGCCGTGAGCTTGCTCTCAGCGCTAAGCCGCGCCGGGCCACCGGCTGGGTCAGCGCTGACAGCCGATATCGGCTGGAGCTTAATGGCCAGCGCGTCCAGTGGGGTCCGGCGCCCAGCGATCCGCGTTGGCCGGAAGCCGATCCGCTCGACCTCACTAATCACCTGGAGCCCGGCCGTAATGTCATCGGGGCAACGGTGCTCTTCTACGGCGCCGGAGATGGGACCTGGCCGCTCGGCAAGCCCGGCTTCCTATTCTGGCTGGAAATCGAGCAAGCCGACGGCCGCGTTGAGCGGATCGTCTCCGACGGCGAGTGGCTGGCTCTGGTATGCCGGGCCTGGCGGCCAGGGCGGCCCAAGCGCTGGTACTTGCGGGCATTACAGGAAGAATTCGATTCCCGCTTATATCCGTATGGATGGTCCGGGCCGGGCTTCAAACCGGACGGCCAATGGCTCCCCGCGATGCCTTTGGCCGGGTCGCCAAATAAGCCCGCCCTCTCGACCAACTACTACGAATACACGCTTGACCTGGGCGGCGGCCCGCCGGAGGCCGAACTCCGCCCGCGCAGCATTCCGATGCTGCGGGAGTCGTTGGTGCCGGCGGCCAGACTAACGGAGACCCTGTGGCTCGATTGGCATTCCACACCCGAGGACTACTTCGACTTCCGGATCCCCAATGCCTTCAACGCTTCGCGTGAGCAGGTCGCGGCTGAGGCTTCCGCTGGCCAGTGGCGGGTCGAACTGGATGGCGCGCGCGGAGCTGTGCTCACCTTCGAATTCGAGGAACAGGTTGTCGGCTGGCCCGGTTTCGACATTGAGGCGCCTGCCGGAACGATCATCGAACTGCTCGTCCACGAGGCCCATGCGCCCGGCGGGCCGCCTTTGCTGAACACCCACTTCGATTCGTGGACGCGCTTCATCTGCCGGGACGGCCAGAACCGCTTCGAGACCTTCGACTACGAGAGCCTGCGCTGGCTGCAACTGCACATTCACGGCGCCAAGGGACCTGTGTACGTGAGCAACGTGCATGTGCGCCGCCGCGTCTTTCCGTGGCCGCACGAGCCCCATGTCACCATCGGCGAGCCGCCGCTGCAGCGCCTCTTTGATGCGTCGCTCAACACCCTCAACAACTGCGCCCAAGAGACACTCGTGGACGGCATGGCTCGCGAGCGCCAGCAATACAGCGGCGACGGCGGGCATCAATTGCACGGCGTGCACTTGGCCTTTGGGGAATCGCGCCTGCCTGCTCGCTATCTCAGCACTTGGAGCCAGGGGCTGACGAAGGAGGGCTTCTTCCTGGATTGCTGGCCGGCCTATGACCGCCTGGCCCGGCTGGTCGAGCGCCAGTTCGATCTCTCCGGCTGGGGGCCGATCCTCGACCATGGCGTCGGCTTCAACTTCGATTGCTGGAGCCATTACCTTTATACGGGCGACCTCGATGCTTTGCGTGAGCCTTATCCGCGGTTGCTCCGGTTCGCTCAGTACCTTCGCAGCCTGGTTGGCGCCGACGGCTTGCTGCCGGTCGAGAACCTCGGCATTCCATCGGTATGGATTGATCACGCTGCCTATCAGCGCCAGCGCCATAAGGAATGCGCCTTTAACCTCTATACCGCCGCCGTCATGCAGCACGCCCTGGCGCCGATCTGCCACGCTTTCGGTGATGCCGCAGAGGCGGAGACTGCCGACCAATTCGGCCAGGACCTCCTCCGGGCCACGGTTCGCAAGTTCTGGAGCCGGCGGCGCGCCCTCTTCATCAACAACCTGCCGTGGCTGGCCGAGGAAAAGGCTGTGCGGATGTGCGATCGTTCGCTTGCGACCGCCGTCCTGTTCGATCAATGCCCCGGCCGCAAATCCGAAAACGCGGTGCGCTCCCTGGCTGACTGCCCGCCGCAAATGGGCTTCTCGTATCCTGCCAACGCCGGCTGGCGTCTCTGGGCGCTCGCCCGCGCCGGGCGGGCGGATGTGATAGTGAAGGACCTGCGCGAACGCTGGGCCCCAATGGATTCGGTGCGTCTGAACAATACCCTCCAGGAGGATTGGAAGGCCGCCCCCGACAGTGGCGCCCAATGGAGCCATTGTGCCGTCGTGCCACTCTATATCGCTTACCACGGTCTGCTCGGGCTTAAGCCATTGGCGCCGGGATTCCAGCGCTACGAGCTGCGCCCTCAGCTCGCCGACCTGGCCGATCTTGACCTGACCGCGTTCACCGTGTTGGGCCCGCTGAACCTGCGGGCTCAAGGCCCCCGCGGCAACCGTAAGGTCACCCTGCGCCTGCCTCCGGGCGGCCACGGCGAGCTGGTCCTTCCGCGAGACGAGCAAGTCGAGTTACCGTCCGCCCCCGCCCCGGCGCCCGCGGGTCACCGCCGTTTCGGCCTGCCTCCGGGGTCAAGTGTTACGCTTCGCCTCAAGAAGGTTTGACCGCAGGCCGCACGCGGGGCAAAGTTGGCCTCGCGCGGAGTTAAACGCGCGGGTCCGAGAGAAGAAACGCTGATTGATGACCAGGAGGGTGATATGTTTGATCGCTTGAAGTGCAAGGTGGGCATCCATGGTTGGGGCCCATGGCAGTACAGCGCGGACGGCTCTTGCGTGCAGACGCGGGTTTGCCAGCGATGCCAGGTCACCGGCAACCAGACGCAACATATCTGGGGCGGCTGGCAGTACACAGCGCCCGATTCGTGCATGCAGGTGCGCACGTGCCAGCGGTGCCACGCCACAGAGAACCAGGAAGCGGGCCACCAGTGAGGCCAATGGGCTTACGTGGCGTCCGATTCATGCGACCAGGTGCGCGAATGCCAGCGCTGCCACGCCACGCAGAACCGGAAGGCCGACCATCAGTGGGGGCAGTGGGCCTACGCGGCGCCCGACTCATGCGACCAGGTGCGCCAGTGCCAGCGATGCGGCGCCCAGGAATCGCAGCCCG
>Ga0187877_1004534_pt1 | contig 10612 bp, 8 predicted proteins | sample June2016WEW_17_1_3_FD_132430 | JGI IMG/M metagenome (GOLD analysis project Ga0187877, IMG submission 132430) | Peatland microbial communities from SPRUCE experiment site at the Marcell Experimental Forest, Minnesota, USA - June2016WEW_17_100 | ecosystem: Environmental > Terrestrial > Soil >... | reverse complement strand
TGTAATGTCGCCGCCAGCGCTGTGTTTGACCGCAAGACTGGGTTTCCGGCAGACTGCCCAGCATGGAAAACGTAACGATCCGCCGGGCGGGTGCTTCCGATCTGGCCGCTATCATCGCCCTGCTTGCGGATGATGAGTTAGGGCGCTCTCGTGAGGACGTCAGCATCCCGCTGAACAGCAATTACGTCGCTGCTTTCCACGCAATCCAGGCGGACCCACACCAACTGCTCGTGGTTGCGGTTCATAGAGAGCATGTGGTCGGGACGTTACAGCTTTCCTTCATTCCTGGGCTCGCAAGAATAGGCGCGTGGCGTGGGCAGATAGAAGCCGTTCGCATCACCGCGGATCACCGGCGCACCGGTCTGGGCCGGAACCTGGTAGAGTGGGCAATCGCGCAATGCAGGGAGCGCGGCTGCCAGCTTGTCCAGTTGACCACGGATAAACGCCGTCTTGACGCGCGCCGTTTCTATGAACGGCTGGGGTTCGTCGCGACCCGCGAAGGCTACAAAGTCCTTCTCTAGCTCATGGTTTTGCCGCATTGACAGAATTCTGAAGCGAGGATATTCCGCAACGTGTTTGCGATCGCCTGTTGGCCAAGGAGCCACCGGCAGAAGGAGAGCTGATATGACGTCTACGCAAGCTGGCAGTTCACCCGCAACGGGTTCCGGCGCAGGCGGGTGGACAGGTGTCGCACTGCTGGGAACGGCCATTGCGGTTACGGCCATCATTGCCGTCTCCCATCTGGCCACCGGGCATCTGGCGCTCCTCGGGCTGGCGACCATTGCTCTTCTGCTGCTGGTAATCATGACCAACCTGATGTCGCCGTTGATCGCGCTCATTGCCGTGCCCATCCTGGGAGCGCTAGCCGGGGGATTCAAGCTGGACACCGGAAAATTTATCTTGCGAGGCATTTCCTCGATCGCTCCGGTAGCGGGCATGTTCGTGTTCGCGATCCTGTTTTTCGGGGTGATGACGGACGCGGGCATGCTTGATCCCATCATCGACGCCATCCTGAAAGTCGTTGGCACGCGGCCCACCCGCATCGTGATGGGCTCTGCCCTGCTGGCACTGCTGATCCACTTGGACGGTTCAGGCGCCGTGTGCTTTCTCATCACCATTCCCGCCATGCTGCCGCTTTACGAGCGACTCGGGATGGATAAACGTATTCTGGCGCTGGCTTGCTCTCTGGCCGCTGGGGTGAACTTCTTGCCCTGGACGGGGCCGACCATCCGCGCTTCTGCTGTGCTGCACATGTCGGCTGCGACGATTTTCCAGCCGATTCTAAAAATCCAGATCGTTGGCCTGATCTTCGTATTCGCCATTTGTTATCTGCTGGGAAAGCGCGAAGAGAAGCGCCTCGGTCTCGGCAAGGGCGGCGTCAACGTGAATCTAGTGCTGAAGCGCGAGTTGAAGCCGGAGGAACTCAAACTCCGGCGTCCGCGCAACTTCGTCATCAACATATTGGTGACTCTCGTCATCATGACCGTCATGATCGCCGGATGGGTTGATCCCGTAGTCATGTTCATGGCTGGCGTCGTGCTCGCGTTGATGATCAACTACCCCGACGTCAAGATGCAGAGAGCCCGAGTTGACGCCCATGCAAGGGCGGCGCTGATGATGGCCGGCATCCTGTTCGCTGCGGGGGCGTTCACCGGCATCATGATGGGCACGAACATGCTCAAGGCGATGGCAACCGCCGCCGTGCAGCTTGTGCCGCCTGGCATGGGGCAGCATATTCCGTTCGCGCTTGGCATCATTTCCATGCCGCTTAGCCTGTTGTTTGATCCGGATTCGTTCTACTTTGGCGTGCTTCCGGTGGTGTCGGAGGTCTACAAGAGCCTGGGAGGCCAGCCGATCCAGGTGGCGCAGGCGGCGCTGATGGGCCAGATGACCGTCGGCTTTCCCGTCAGTCCGCTTACCCCGGCGACCTTCCTCGTTGTGGGACTCTGCGGGATCGAACTTGGCGAACATCAGAAGTTCTCGATTCCGTTCCTTTTCGGGGCTTCCGTGGTGATGACGATCGCCTGTGCGCTGTTTGGAGTGTTTCCGTTCTGATCAGTTTCCGACGCGCCGCAACCGTTGCGCGCAGCGCGGAGCTGAACCAGGCAGGAGGAAATTTATGAAGAATGTCAGGATTGGTTCCGGCGCCGGCTATTCCGGAGACCGGATTGAGCCAGCGGTGGAATTGGCCGAAAAAGGAAATATCCAGTACCTCGCATTTGAATGCCTTGCTGAACGTACGATTGCTATCGCTCAACAGGCAAAGATGGCAGACCCGTCCCAGGGCTACGATCCGCTGTTGATTGACCGTATGCAAGCTGCCCTTCCGGTTTGCGCCAGAAACGGGGTGAAGCTGATCACGAATATGGGTGCTGCCAACCCAGTCTCAGCCGGAGAAAAGACAGGCGAGATCGCGCGCTCCCTCGGGTTAAAGGGCCTTAAGATCGCCACCATCACCGGGGACGACGTGCTCGAGCTAGTGAAGAATGGCAAGTACGTAATCGACGAAACCGGTGTTCCGGTCAGCAGCTTGGCAAACAAGGTGGTTTCCGCCAACGCTTACCTGGGCGCGCAACCGATCGTCGAAGCGTTAGCCAATGGCGCGAACGTGATCATCACCGGCCGTGTCGCCGATCCTGCTCTGTTCATCGCTCCTCTCATTCACGAATTTGGCCTCTCCATGGAAGACTGGAATATGTTGGGGAAGGTCACGGTCGTTGGGCACCTGCTTGAGTGCGCGGGACAAGTGACGGGCGGCTACTTCGCCGACCCCGGGTATAAGGACGTTCCCGACCTTGCCAGGCTTGGCTTTCCTATAGCGGACGTAAAGCCGGATGGCAGCTTTGTCGTGACCAAGGTTTCCGGCTCCGGCGGCAAAGTTACGACGAGCACTTGCAAGGAGCAACTGATGTACGAGCTTCACGACCCGCATGCTTACATAACGCCAGATGTGGTGGCTGACTTCTCCCAGGTCAGGATGAAGGAGGTTGCGCCGGATTGCGTGCAGGTCGAAGGCGGCACCGGCCGCCCCAGAACCGATTCACTGAAGGTGTCGATTGGATATGTGGACAGCTACATCGGCGAAGGACAAATCTCGTATGCCGGCCCGGGCGCTGTCGAGCGTGGACGGCTGGCCATAGAGATCGTGAAGGAAAGACTGAAATTAACCGGGGTGAAGGTGACGGAACTTCGCTGCGACCTCATCGGCATGGATTCAATCTTCGGCCCTAAGCTCTCGGTGGATGGCCAACCTCACGAGGTTCGCATCCGGGTGGCCGGCCGCACCGACAGTATGAAAGAAGCGGTTCGCATCGGCAACGAAGTTGAAACGCTCTACACCAATGGCCCAGCGTGCGGCGGCGGTGCATGGAAATCCGCCCGGCAAGTGGTGGCCATGGGCTCAACCCTCATCGCCCGAAACCTCGTCAAGCACAGCATAGGTTACCTGGAGGCCTGAATGAAATTGCGCGAGATTGCCCACTCCCGTACAGGTGACAAAGGTGATACATCGAACATTTCGGTGATCGCCCACCATGAAAAGGATTATCCGCTGCTGCAGCGTTATGTGACGGCAGAGCGCGTCAAGGAGCACTTTTCCGGCGTGGTGAAGGGAGAAGTGATTCGCTACGAGATGCCGAATATCGGAGCCTTGAATTTCGTGATGCGCAACGCCTTGGGTGGCGGAGTGACGCGCACGCTGGCGCTCGATATCCACGGCAAGTGTTTGGCATCGGCCATGATGGATATGGAAATTCCCGAGCCAAGCGGTCAGCAGCCTGAGTGAGATTGCAAAACGCCTTCGTGAAAGATATTGCTCAGTTCTTCTAAGCAGAAGTAGTCTAAGTTCTGACTTCTTCCGTCGTTGCAATAGCAGTGTGCGCGGAGTCGCTTGCCATAGCTTGCCTTACAGTTTCGCCGGCCCCAGCCTTTGGTTTGCCGCCGACAACTTCGGCTTCGGCGACTAGCCAATCATCAAGATCGTGGCCGTGCTCGCAACCACGCTGCTCATAATATCCGTAAGCGCGTAAGCGAATGACGTCCTGAGGAGAGATAGGAACTTCCTCGAAAGATGTCGTAGCCGCCTTCACGGCGTTGGTGGCGGATCTGCTTTTCCGGCTTCTTTTTGCAGTAGCCATTCTCATCGCTCCAGTCAATCGGCGGATACCTAAAGAGTGCTAGGCGGTGCCACGTTCAGAGCATCCGTCCATCCTGAGTGCATCTAAGGATTCGTTCAACTGAACGAATCGAGACTATCGAATATTTGTTACACGCCTGTGAATTACATGGGGATCACCCTTATTGTAAACATCATTGGCTCGGTGATTCTGGAGCGCGCCCCAATCGCCGTGGAATAGCTCCAGGAGCCGACATGGCAACACGCGTAAACAACTCTGGCCCCGACCGAACATAGAGTCAAACCAAAGGTTTTCACGTACTCTTCACAGCCGTTTAACTTTTCCTTTATCGGGACGCGCTACATAGGAATCATGCTGCGACCCAGAAACAATACTCCGCAGGAATCGAATGTTGTCGACCGCCTAACAGACGCCGCCGGGTGGACGCGAGTGATGATGCCGCAAAGGCGCCTGCGCCATCTATACGAATCATCACGCGATGTGCACGGAAAGAATATATTCGAATCACTGCTGCGCGCATTGGAAGTGAACTCCGTGACTGCTGATAGAGATATTGGCTGGATTCCGAAAACGGGTGCAGCCATTGTCGTTGCCACCCATCCATTCGGCATGTTGGATGGCCTGCTGATCGGAGCGCTACTGCTGGGCGTGCGAAGCGACGTTAAGATCGTTGCTAATAGGTTACTCGCAAGTGTTCCTGAGCTGTCGCAGTATTGCATCTATGTCGACGCGATGGATGGCAAGGATAAGCAATCGGTAAATACTCAGGGGTTGCGTGAAGCTATCCGGCACCTGACAGCAGGAGGTCTCTTAGTGCTGTTCCCAGCCGGCGAGGTGGCACACTGGTCGCTCCGCAGCATGTCAATTAGCGATTCTCGCTGGAATGATAGTGCTGCACGGTTATCACAGATGACCGGGTCACCTGTCGTGCCTGTCTGCATCCACGGCACAAACAGCTTTTCGTTCCATGCGTCCGGTCTAATTCATCCGATGTTGCGGACGCTGCAGTTGCCACACGAGTTGCTTAACAAGCGCGGCCAGCATGTCACGATCAGTGTGGGGCAACCGGTCAAGGCCGAGAAACTGAGGAACACAGGGAACCCTGAAACGGCGACCTCGATGCTGCGATGGAGCACGGATCTGCTCGCGCTACGAGCGGCTCCCCGTCGCCGCCCATGGCGTCTGAGTATCCCACGTTCCGTAAAGCCGATCGGGAGAGGTACCGATCCAAACCTGCTCGCGCAGGAACTGCGTTCACTTCCGCCGGAAGCATGCTTGCAGCAACAGGGCGAGTTTGACGTATACGAACTGGCGGCCAGACAGGCCCCAAACGCCGTGCGCGAGATCGGCAGGCTGCGCGAGATCTCCTTTCGCCAGGCCGGTGAGGGTACAGGGAGTTCATTCGACCTCGACTGCTTCGACGACTACTACACTCATTTTGTACTTTGGAATCGCGAACTGCGACAGATCGCCGGCGGCTATCGGCTTGGGAACGTGCGCGAGATTCTGCCGCGATTCGGCATAAGCGGACTCTATACCGCAACTCTATTCCGCTATGGCCCATCGTTTTTCGAAAGCATCGGTGGCGCTCTAGAGTTGGGTCGATCGTTTATCACACCCGAATATCAAAGGCACTACATGCCGCTGCTCCTACTCTGGAAAGGCATCGGCGTATACCTGGTGCGCCACCCGGAGAGCCCGGTCCTGTTCGGCGCGGTGAGCATCAGCAACGTGTATTCGCCGGCGTCGCGAGAAGTAATGACTGCCTTTTTGCGTGCTCAGAGGGCGCCGCAGGATTTAGTCGACAAGGTGGGGTCGCGAGTTCCGTTCCGCAGGTTTGCGCGATGCGCGTTGCCTCGCGAACAGAACTTTTCGAGGACGCTTACGATGAGTGATGTTTCGGAGCGCGTCTCCGGCTTGGAAGCCGACGGGAAGGATCTTCCGATTCTGGTGAAGCATTACCTCAGGTTGGGGGGCAAGACATTGGCCTTTGCAGTCGACCCGAAATTCTCGGATGTGTTGGACGCGCTCATCATGGTCGATCTTCGTACAAGCGACCGAGCCCTGCTATCGAAGTACTTAGGAAAATCGAGCGCACACGCATTCGTACCCGCCATCCCGGCTGCCTCGTAGCAGTATCACCTATTCACAATTGTTGCTGGGAGTCGAGAGCCCGGAGTGAACGGTCTATCGCCAGAACTTGACCTCATGGTCGGCAGGAAGCAAAGCTCCCAGCGCAAAGAGGATCACGATGACGAGGATGATGGCGGTTTCCATTGCCGTAAATTCTCATCGGGCGATGGGACGGTATTTTATTCTCAGCGGTTAGCAAGTCAATCGAAATTGTTCTTCTGCGTTACTTTTTGTATTACAGTTCGTTTCAATACCGTTTACTCCAGATGTGCCCGTGAGTCCTGCCCGTGATCTTGCCGTTGAAGATAGGCTTCGGCGTAAGCGGCAGTGGGTTTCGTTTGTCGATACAGGGGGCACACTATCTGCACGGATTCTGTCCGGGGCCGCGTGGACTCACATAACAGGCTTCATCGAAGTAAAGCTGACGTCCAACCTGCTGGTAAAGCATAATTGTGCTCTTGCCTGCGGCGCTTGGTTCAGAATTAATTCTCTTGGTCTGGAACTTGACCTTATCCGCCCCACTCTTCAGCGCCTCATTCAAGACGCGTCCGGTCAGCTTGCCCTTCGCCGGTAGTTTAAGTCCGAGGATGTGCGCCATGGTAACCGCAATGTCGGCATTACCAACGGGGAACGAATCCACAAAACTGCTCTTAAAGTCTGGGCCGACTGCCACCATGGTGTTGAAAGTGTTGTCTCGCCCGAAACTCCCGTGCATGCCCTGTCCCTCTTGATACGTTGAATCGGCGATGTGAACAGCGGTCTGGAGGTCATTCGGCGTGAGGTAGAACGTTTTGAAGCTGACAGCAATCGCCGGCTTCGGCATTTTGGACGCTCCAGTCAACTTAATGGAGCTAAATGGCAGGGCACCGGGAATCTTACCGTAACTGTTTTCCGCAAAAATCGCTCCCACGTAATCCTGCTGGCTCAGGAATGCGACGATCTGTTTCACCCGCTGCTTGTTGTGATCAGGCACATAGATGAGGTCGGATCCGCCATTGCCAGCCACTATGACCTTCGCATCGGTAGCGTCCAAAATGCGGCCGCTCGCACCGATCAAGCCGTTTCCCGAATTCGGGCGCTGCCTGATAGTCGCGCTCTGCTGCGGAACCGCCGGATCAACCGGTGCATAAAGCCTTTGCCCGGTGCTGTCCTTAATCTGGGTATCCGGATCAAAAAGCGGCATCCCCAGTGCATGAGCGAGGTCAATGGCAAGAAAGCCCGGGGGCAGGAAGCCGGTGTTCACTTCCTGGCGGCCAGTGGAATCCTTGTACGTGAACTGTGCGGCATAGCTGGCGGTAAAGGCCTTCCCGGTACCGTCGATCTCGTGCTTGCTGATAGTGGCAAAGCCATGGTCCGAGGTGACGAAGATGTCGGTGTTGGAAGCAAGTTTCGGATCGCTGTTGATGTACGCCAGTATCTGCGCCAGATTGCTGTCGGCATTCTTTACCGCTGCGCGTGACGTGGAACCATTGATGCCAGGCGTCAGCGAATTAAGGCTATCGCCCCCGCTGTGCTGGGTGCCGTCCGGATCACGCGACCAATACACCACCACAAACGACTGTCCATGCTGCACGAAGGTTGGCAGGATCGCTTTGGTAAAAGCATCCGCGAAATATTGCTGCTGGCCCAGGTTGGCGTTCAGGGTGCCGGCGGTCGTGTTATTGCCCGCCGGTTGGTTGCGAGCAACCGCCGTTGTTGGCAGTCCGGCTGCAGTTAATGCCGCGACTATAGCAGGCGGAAGAGGGACACCGGAATCTTGACCCGTGCGGTCGTCAATGATGACGGTCTGGAGCACCGGAAAACGTTGGTTTACCGGCCTGAGCTGCGAAACGTCCTGAATGGCCGCCGGACCGAGCTTTCCGACGGCAGCGGTGGCATAACCGGCATTGCGGGCAGCCGCCAGCAGACTTTCTTCATTCACGTAGTTTCCTTCGTAGTGATCGTCAAGATCGGCAAGAATCTGGTCGTCTTCGACGAATGGCGTGACCGTCCCGGCGACCTTCCCAAAATTGCCGCTGTTGAAAACGGGGTATCCGGAATAAAGATTATTGCTGAAGGTGCCGGTGTCTCCGAGGTAGTGACCTGTAGCAATGGCCGAACCGTTCGCCATCGTGAATGTCGGGAAGACCGCGTGACTGTTCGCGAACTCGACGCCTATCCGGCGAAGGCCGAAGATGGTCGGCGCGTCGAGCGCATTTACGGATCCCGATCGCAGCCCGTCGGCAACGAAGATGACTACGTTCCTGCGGCTGTTGCCGGCTGGCGCAGGAGTATCGGCTGCAAACGTCGATGTGATAAATGAGCATAGGAGTGCAAAACACACCGCGATCTTCTGAATTGTCATGAACAAAATCCTCTCTGGATTCAACACTAAACTACACTCGGCGGCCCGGCTTCTGAAGCGTCACCTCAGCCGTGCCGCGAGCGCTTCAGTATATTGTCATTTCTTGGCGTTTCCTCCGCTCCGAGCGGCTGGTGCGCAATCAGATAATTCCCGCGTTACGAAGTTTCTTCAGTTCCATCGAAACTCCATCCGGCCCGCGTTCGCTATACAGAATCAGGAGTCGTTCCGCGGTCATGAAGCTGAGCACCGGATTGCGGTATCGATTATTGTATTCCGACGTTTTGCGGAAATCGTAACCGAACTGGCCTGCCAGGGTCTGTAGCACGACCTGCACCGAGGTCACCGCCGGTATAGAATACGTGAAATCCGCATCGGAGAGGCCGTGCAAGGTGTACTCGACCAACAGGTTGGTCTGCGAGGGGCTGGCCGCCGTCAGATCGACACCACCCAGTTTCCGCACCGGGGGCAGCCGCAGGCGTCCGCTTTTGTCGATGTATAGATAGCCCTTTGCCACCGGGTCGATTTGCGCCATGAGCGCCGCCGCTCGTAGCCAGTTCACTACCTTATACTCATTGCCATTGGTTGGCGCGGAATGGGCGGAGGCTTGAGTAATCACGAACGCCGGGCTCAACCCGCGTTTCATGGACTCAGCCACCCCAATGATGTGATGAGCGCCGGTCTTGGAGTCGCCCGCCGCTCCGGAAGCGTCGGTAGCACCATTTCCGCCAAAATTCAGCTCTCGGAACTCGGAACCATCTGCATTCCACTGGAAAACCAGTGTCTTTGCCCAGTCATGCCAGAGTGGCGCGGCCACAATAATGTCCTGGTCGATAAATATGGCGGAATCGGCGGTGTTCGTGGCTTGCTTGAGCCAATCGCGATCGATCACGGGCAATTGGTTCGCGCCCGTCCTTCCATAGACCTGTCGATACTCATTAGCGAGGCGGACATCGGCCGATTCGTTATTCGAAACGTGAACGGCCAGACCTCCCGGATACGAATGATGACCGCCAAAGGAACTTCCCGGAGCTGCGGCATAAGGTTGAGGCTGCTTGGGGCAGGGCGAGTCCTCGTCGATCACTGGCGGAAAGATTCCAGCCTTTAGCCCGCCCGGAAAGGTGGCGTCGTCCTTCTTGTCAGCGAGTCCGAGCGCGATCATCTGTTGCACCAAGGCGTTCTTCTTGGCGTCGGTTAAGCCCACCCGATGCTGCAGGCACATCCCGGCGTTGGTCACTACGTCCAGGGTTTCCTTCCGGAGTGTCTGATCCTGGATTGTCTCTGCCTGGGATACCAGAAACTGCATAGCGGACTGAACCATGGGAGATCGCCGGCTCAACGCAGCCGCATTGGCGTTGCCTTGTCCGGGAATAGTTTGGTCCTGCGCCAATGCCGGGATGCCAGCCAGCGCCAACATTGCCAATCCAATAACGACACATGCTCGAGGCCTCACGTTCCGCCCTCCACAATGGGAATTTTCAGTGCACACACCGATGTAGCAGCTCAAACTACTCCTAGTATGTGACAGAAGAGTTAATGAATGATGAAAGCTCTTCTCCCGGCCGTTTTTAGCTCCTCTCGTACCAGTGTCTTTCTCTCCCACTGGTACAAACCGATATCCTGAGCATACGATGCCAGCTACCCAGACGAAATTGTGCGGAGCGCACACCGCCCCCAGCCCCTTCGAGCGCCACGGGACTGGCAGCATTGAGCACCTTATTACATCAGCAGCATGCGCCTAGGTAGCGTTCGCGTTACACGGCGGTAACGCCGGCCCAATGGCGGGCGCCGGCCAAGGTCGTGCAGATGCTCCGTCCTGCGACCATGGCAAAGGTGCGGGAAGACTGACTAGTTCCTTTGTGCTCCCGTGCGATTGTTTGGTAAAATACCAACTGGTTGGAAAAACAGCGTAGGCGCGTAGCTCAGTTGGTTAGAGCGCTACCTTGACACGGTAGAGGTCAGGAGTTCGAGTCTCCTCGTGCCTACCATTTTATTTTCAATA
>Ga0187877_1004533_pt1 | contig 10614 bp, 11 predicted proteins | sample June2016WEW_17_1_3_FD_132430 | JGI IMG/M metagenome (GOLD analysis project Ga0187877, IMG submission 132430) | Peatland microbial communities from SPRUCE experiment site at the Marcell Experimental Forest, Minnesota, USA - June2016WEW_17_100 | ecosystem: Environmental > Terrestrial > Soil >... | reverse complement strand
CAACACGTTCCGCATCGAGCCCTTCGCGCCGGAATCCGCCCGGCTGGTGATATACCCGAAGCCAGGGCTGTAGGAAGGGCTGAAAGCCCGAAAGACAATAGCCCAGGGCAAAACGAGTGGAGGCCGTGCGCGAGCACCGAGCGATGCCCTGGGTCACCGGCCGGGTACCATAGCGGGTGACTCCCGGTGCCAACGACCTGCGCACTTTGGGCATCCGGGTGTCCCGGCGCGCGATGGGCAGCGCCTCGGGCCGCAGGCGGATCCTCAACGCCAACACAAGGACTTGGCTCGCGCCGGCGAAGCCAAAGCCTTGATAGCAACTCGCATTCGTGAACGCCCGCTACCCCAGCATGGCGTCGATTCGCTCGCACGTCTCGATGAAGTCCAGCATCTTCTTGGGGTTAGTCTGGCGCCCTGCGTCTAGGTCTGCCTGCAGTTCGGCCTTGAGTTTGTTCCTGAGCGCTCGCCATTTAAGGACGAGCAATCTCTTTTCCCGCACCTTCCGCAGAAACTCTCGTTTCAGGTGCAGCAACCCGATGATGTAATTCGCAGGTGGACGGAGGGGCTCGACTTGCCCGTCTGGCGTTATCGAGAAATAATTCAGGCGGTCTTCTACAAAAGGGTCTACAAAGCCGTTGATCCCGTCGTGCGTATGTGGTGTTCCTCGCGCAGGCCAGTTGTTGGACTTCCACAGATTACATCGGGTGCAAGCGTAGTGGAGGTTCAGTGGGTCGTTTATGAGGTGCTCAAATTCGGGAAACGACTCCGGGCGGAAGTGGTCGATCTGCATTGTTTCCGCCCCGCCTACCTCGTCCTCATTTGCATCGCAATAGACGCAGCGCCGCTGGCAATCAGCAGCGATATGGGTGCGGTAGTGCGCGTATTCATAGTGACTACCGTCAGCCTTCCGAGGGTAGCAACCCTGCCGCGCCAGCATGGGAAAGAAGACTCTGGTTGTGGGCTCACACATGCGTCTTACAGAAGGTGCTCATGCCCAAGCAACTTCTTGAGGCTTTCGATTTCGGCGTCGAGTCTAATTTGTTTCTCGCGTTCAGCAGCAGCCACGGATGAGATGCGTTCCCCTTCTAACTGCCGCAGTTCCTTTTCTTCGTCAGTAGTAAGCCTTTCGCGTGAGCTCTTGATGAGCAGTTCGTTGAAGCGCCTCTCCCGCGCGGCGAGTATGTTGCCACAAGTCTCAATCTGTCGCAGCAATCGAAGCTTGAACTCTTGGGCGGCGACGCCGGTTGGGTCACGCAGGGTGTTCTTTTTTTGGACGATGCGCTCAACGGCCCATCCCTGCGCGGAGAAGTCATCGTCGGGATAGTTCGTGAGAATGACAATAGGAACGCGGCTACCGATTGCCCGCAGATGAGCTGCTAGTTCGGCCCCGGAGTAGAGAACTCTGCCAGAGGTATTTAGCCGATGATCCAGAATCAGCCCCGCTGGGCCCCGGTTGACAAGTTCGGTGTAGTCCGCAAGCGCTGGAAGTGGTGCCAGGGCTTCGATTGAGAGGGGCGTATCCGCGAAAATCTCCTTCAATACGTCAAGGCAACTTCGGCGTTCGATTTCGTCGTCATCGATGAAATATACAGTTGCATTCATAATTTCATAGTCTCCTTGGCTGCGGGGATGACAATGACAAAGGAAGCACCGCCAAGCGCCCCCGATGCGAAGGCTCGAACCGAGCCGCCAGTGTTCTGCTCGACAAAATTCTTCACGATGGTGAGGCCCATGCCAGTGCCATTCGGTTGGCCGAGGTCATTCTTCTTCGTCGAATATGTCGGAAGAAAAATCTTCTCTTCGGTTCCGACCGCGATGCCAATGCCGCTGTCGTCGAACGTAAGCCTGAAATCTGGGCCGTTTGCCTCCAGCGTCACGCGAATCGCGCGTCCACCTTGTTTCGCGCTCATGGCCCAGACGGAGTTGGTGATGAGGTTCACAAGCACGCTTTCCCAATCAATGGGGTACCCCTTGATATGGCATGGCCCAGCTGGCAGGTTGGCTTCAACATCTAGCGTGATGTTGCGCTGGACGCGCAGTGCATCGTCAAACGCTTTAAAGACGTTCTGAATGACCTTCTTGATGCAGAACGTGGTACGTTTGCGTTTCTCCGGCTTCACATTGCCGATGGAGAACTCAGCAAAGGTTTCGATCCGCCGAGCTTGGGTGCAGGTGTCGTGGAGCTTCTGACGGACGGCATCCTGAATATTGGCATCGGCGAAGAAGAAGTGATTGGGGAGGTTACGTTCCAGCCAGCCCGCGTTGTTTGCACAACTGCTGGCCCAGCCCAGTGTCTCATGTCCGAACGCAGCGGCGAGAATCCCGAGTGAGGCGAGGTTTGCCATCGTATCCTTTTCGCTCGACTCACGCAGGTCCTCGGCATGAAAGCTTCTCGCAGACTGCTCCAGCTTCTCTTTGGCCTCGTCCAGCGTTTTTTGAATCTCGGCGAGCGTCTTCGTCGCAGCGTCCCTAACGTCCACCGCCTTGCCTTCCAACTCCGGCAACGGAAGCGGTCTCCCGAGGCCGCTCAGCAGCGAGCCGAATGCGCCCGCTACTTCACCCAACCTCTTGAGCGCCCCCTCAGTCGCACGCACAGACTCTCCGGCTTGTTCCTTGGCTTCTTCGCGTGGTGAACGTTTCCGATCCAATGACATCTCATAGTCCTGGTTGTTCAACTCGAAGAACCGAACCGATTCTTCCGCAAAGACCCGGAGGTGTGCCAACGCCTTGCCTTCGACGAGACCTTCACGGTTCGTTTGATCCAGCAATTCAGCGTTCTTTTCCCGCGATACGAACACCGCACCGACCACTTGGTTGTAGCCAACCCGCCAGTTTCCCGGCTTCGCGTCTTGCGCAACACCTTCGGGATTGAACATGCGTCGGTACGCGAGTCTCAGCCAGTCGCCGTCGCCATTCGGATTGCCGTATGGCTTTACCCGGAAGCCGTCCCGATAAACGCGGATACCCTGGTTGGAGTCGAGAAACGTGCGGAGTGTTCCGAGCGAGATGGTCTGGTCCCCAAACGTCGTGGTTCTGCGCGGGAAGAAATAGAACTCGAAGCGCAAAGGTCCGCAGTGCGGCCTTGCACCCCAACCAGGGAATCGTCTCTCCCACGGGACAGGAGCCTCTTCATAAATGCGACTGTGGTGTCTGGAATCCATCCGCATCTGAACCAAGCCGTTTTCAGCAATGCTTGTGACGACCTTCCATTGTGCGGCTTCAAGCAGGGAAACGGGCGTTTGCACGATACCGTCCACCAAGCGCCACCCCATACCAGAATCCAATTCGATGTGAAAGTCGCCGACACCCGCGAACGGTGATACGAGCAAGGAAAGCTCCGCGCGCAGATCCGCAATGGTGCTCTCGGTCCAGTCGTCCTTGAGTCCTGCGAGCGTGAGGCGTGTGCCATGTGGGTAGTCGCGCCATTGCTTGGTGATGGGGTCGCACCTCAAATTTGGTATGGTGAAGACCTTGTGGAGAACATTTTCGAGCCGCATGTCGTCTTGCTCGTACTTGCTCCAATCAACAATGAGTTCCACCCCCTCGTTCGCGTCCTCGACGATAGACTGCACAGTTGTGGTTTTGCACAGGCGGTCCAAACCAAGGCGTCCCAGACCTTTCTCACCGGTAAGCACTCTATTCTTGCTGGACTTCCGAAGCTTCACCTTGTTGCTCGTGCCGATGACCATCCAGCAGTTCCGCAAGCCGTCCTCGGTCATTCCGCAGCCGTCGTCCTCAACCACCATCACAGGGCTAACCGTGTGCAACCCTTTGAATCGGATGCTGACCTTTGTGGCGTCAGCATCATACGCGTTCTTCACCAGTTCCATGATGGCGGTGATCGAGCTGGAGATGCTTTCACGTCCAAGCTGAACGGCCAAACGCGCTTCGACCGAGAAGTGTGCGTCCGCAATTGGCGTCCGTTGTGCAGTGCCGTCGGCCAAATTCAAAGGAGAGGGCTCGCTCATGCTGGCTTGAGCGGGATCGAGGCCACCGCACTGACTGTCAAATGGCGGCATCGTATCCGGGCATCCAAATGTTCATTCACCGCGTCTGTCTTGAGCTGCCGCATCAACCCCTTGCACGTCGCGAGTTTTCCGTCCTTCGGCTCGCAGACGATGAGGTGGTTTTCAACTACTACCGGGCTCCTGCCAGCGATGACCGTAGCTGTGGCGCGATACACATCCCCTGGGCGCGACGTGCGCCGGATGATCACGAACGGTGGCGTAAAAGGCCGTCCTTTGTGCCTACGAGTCTCCGAAAAATCCCTCACCATCCTCCAAGTCGGAACGCAGCGCGGGTGGATGTAGAAGTGGCGCGGACCAGCCTTCTTGTCGCGCTGTGGCACGACACGCCCAACGTGAACATCGAAGTAGTCTGCAATGGTTCGTGTCTTCGCCAGCACCAATCCGGGCCATTGACGGATGCAGTGGTCTGCCGCGCGTTCACTTCGAATGAGGCGCAGGATAAATACGTCCACGTCTGCAGTTGCGTCGAACATTCCATAGGGCTCTGCCAGATGAACCTCGGCGAGTTCGCTGACGCGACTGCGCCATTGCTCGGTGAAGGAACCTGAACGCAGCACATCCGGCAGGATGGCGAGCAGTTCAACGCCCGGCTCGACTCGTTCGAGCGCCGTCACGACAAACTTGGCGGCCTCTGTGATTCGGCCCCCAGCCCATCGACAACCTGCGGGTGCTTTGACCAGCCCGAAAGGTGGATTGAGCAACAGGTGCGTCGCCCGTTCGAACATGGCGTGCTGCCTGAGGCCGTCAGCAACTCGGATATGCGGGAAGAACGAGCCGTATGAGGTGGTTAGCGTTTCGTCGGAGTTGTGTCGTTGGCGCGCCAAGAGCACGAGGCGCGTTCTCGAGCCCTCGATGAATTCACGATGAAGGTCTGTTCCAGCAAGTTGCCGCCCCCACTGGCGCAAAGTGTCGAAGACTGTCCTCCCCAAGGGAAGCCTGTTGGCTGCCGCCAGTAGCAGGTCTCCCATCCCGCAAGTTGGGTCGTAAAACAGGCTCTCTCTGCCGATTGAGCCGCTCTGAGCGATTAATCGTGAACTGAGGTCCGTGCCAGTGAAGAACGCACCGAACTTGCGCCGTGTCTCCACTGATGCGGCGTGACGCAGTTCGACGCTCGCCTGTCCATTCAAGGCCGCAACAGCGCGAGGGTCCCAGTCAGCAGCACGGCGCGACTCCTGCGCCAAACGCTTCAAAGCGGAGACGTAGGCGGAGTAATCGCTAAACGGACTGCGACTGGTTCTCTTCACTCTGCGTGTCATCGCAACACGATCTTCACCAATATCATGGTGCGTTTCAATTCAACGGTTGGCGGCGCTGCCCACTCGGAGCCGTGGGCGCCGAAGGAAGAACTAACCATCACGAGACTAGTCGAAGCTGCGGTGTTGATCGTCAAGGGCATTGCTCCGTCAATGCTTCACTACGACATTCCTACCGAACTTCAGCCCGCCCAACTGGGTTGCCCGGCGTCGCAGTTCTTGCCCACGATGTGCCGCCGGGACGAGCTGGGGATGCCCCTCCGCCCAGTGGCAAGCGCTGTGGCACAAGTGATGAGTATCCTCATTCCCAGCGCGAGCCCATTCGTCTCCCACGCGCCACACTTCCTCAAGCATCGGGTTCGACTTCATATTCGCAGTCTGCCACACCACAACGTGTAAGGCGAGCATACTCTCCCGTCTTCGCGGAGAAAGCCTTATTCGGGCGGAAGGGAGAAGAATCATGGCTGAGGGCTAATAGTTGAGGGGCACCTTCTAATCCGTCCGCCCGCAGGCTTGCCGCCAGCGGCCGCCCCCCGCCTTGTCCTTCGCGCTGTAGCTTAGGAAAACGTCGTATTCGAACTCCTGCCCCATATTCTTGCGACTTTGGCTCTAACGCATGGGAGGATACTGAGCTCAAGCGCGTGGAATGTCACGAGAATAAGGAAGGGGGTCGAACGGCGAAGTAGCGAAGACGCGAAGGGGGAGGGAGACGGCGACGGCAGATGTGCTCTATGGTAGGCTAAGGGCCGCCGAAATCCGAAGCCCGAATGCCGAAGGCCAAAGGAAACCCGAAACCCGAAGTCCGAAAGCGAAATGCTCTAGACCGGCTTCGATGCTGGCGGGGATGACCTCTGCCCCACGACCCTAAACGTGCCTTCGAAACAGGCCGAGCTAGCCGCAAGCCGTGATAGCTACCCGCTTGGAAGAGGCGGAGATGCCGTCGGGCAGGCGAATGTCCCAGCGTCGCTCGCTCTGGTCCACGCGCAGAACGATGCTGGCGGGGCCCGGAGGGTGGTCGGCAGGTGCGTCGAGCAGTAGAAAGCCTGGCCCCAGTTGCGCCACCGGGATAGAGTGCCCGCGGAACATCAAACTGATCCTGACATCAGCGGAGTGGCCGCCGTGACTGGTGAACATGGAACCTATAGTTGACATCGCGATCAAAAATGCTCGTGCCTATGCCGCGCGACATGAACTGCTGCTGGTCGAACGGCTCGGCTTCGGCATCCACGGTAGTGTACACGTAGTCGAAGACAAGATCAAAGGAGACCGGGCAGCCATCAAGGCGCATCGGGCCACGGAGTTCTTTCTGCGGGAGCGAGCGGTATACGAGTTGCTCAGTAATGCGGGCATCACCGAAGTCCTGGGATTCCATGTGCCTCAGTATATCCGTGCCGACGATGAACTGCAGGTCATCGAGATGACGATCGTCACCCGCCCCTTCGTGGTGGATTTTGCCGGGGCTTATGTGGGCGCGCCGCCCGAGTTTTCGGAGGAGATTTGGGCGGAGTGGGAGACGGAAAAGCGGGAGCAATTTGGTGCCCGTTGGCGGACAGTGCAAGCCGTGATGGGCGCGTTTGAGGATTTGGGCGTGCATTTGGTGGACGTGTCCCCAAACAACATTGCGTTTCTTGGCTGACTGCAGGGCCACGAGGCCGTAAGGGTGTCGTACACTACACGCCCCCGAGCCAGCTATTACGAGAGGTGCTCAGCCGACTGAACGAAGCCGGCGACATTGGCGACTCAGGCAGGCTTGATGCGGAGAATGGGCCGCTGGGGCTTGCGCCGCACCACTTCCTTGAAACCGGCCTTGTCGTACATGCACCAGCGGCTACGAGCGACCGAGCACCCCTTGGCAAGGAAGATCGCTTCGAGGTCGGGCCAGCGATCTGGCGTGAGAGGAGCAAATGAATAAGGCAAAGGAGTCACTTCCTCCGCACGCGGTAACATACGCGGTCTTCCTTGATGTGGAATCCGATTTCCCGGCGCGGCCTTGCGGGCCGGGCTTAGCCAACTCAGCGGTGGGTGGAGGGGTCTGGATAAGTGTGGCTGATCAAAATCGAGGGTTTGAGAGGGGTCTATGGTACTAGGGCATGTCCAGGGTTTGTCCAGGGTACCCCCAGACCAGCCCGAGGGAGCCGCGGAAAGCGAGATGCATTCGGCATGCTTATGGTGAACGAGGGTCAGCGCGGCTTTTCCGTCTTGGGCCAGATGGATTTCAGCTCATTGACCTCCAGCGAATCGCAGCGAATGGCGGCGTCGGTGGCCGTCAGGGCCAAGCCGTGGTCGTCGGGGATGTACTTCCCTGCCATCGGCATGTAGAGCAGGCCGTCGTTGCCGAAGATCTCCAGTGAGGTGCGGTCCACCAGGAGCTGCAGCCGGACCTTGCCGTTCAGCGGGGGCAACGGGTTGCGGCGGTCATGGCAGACCAGTTCCTGCTTCGCGGCATCATAGACCACAGGGACGCCCCGGATGACCAGGCGGACTTCGCCGGTGTGGCCGACGGTGAATTGCGCCCGCACGTCGAAGAGGTCGCCCTGAATGCCAGCCAGCACGTTGGTGCCGGCCACAGGGTTTGGGCGCGACCAGGCATGGCGAGCGGCATGGAGCGACTTGAGTTCTTTGACGGGCTGGAAACAAAGACGCGGTCCGTCGGCTGTCGAGCGCAAGGTCAGTTCGCATGGGAACGTCATCATCTGGTTGAAGGGCATGCCGGGGGTGGCGATCTGGCCCCAGCCAATCTGGATGCGCCGGCCATCCCGGGCCGGGATGTCACTGTAGGTCTGGGCGGCGTAGAAGGCGTCGCCGCGATGGCCGGGCAGCTTGGGGGTTTGCGGGGTAAACTGATGGCCGTCGAAGGTCCCGACCATGTATTCGCTGCTGCCGGCGGTGAGCACCCAGAGTCTCTTCGCCGGCTTTCCGTCCACCGGCAACTCGAACAGGTCCGGGCATTCGAAGAAGCCCTCGACGCGGCTCTCAATGGTCCATCGCTTGAGGTCGGCTGAGGTGTAGAAGGCAATCCAGCGTTTGTGGTCCATCTCGTCATAGACGGCCATGACCCAGCGTTTGGTCGGGCTGTGCCAGAGCAGGCGCGGGTCGCGGCCTTCGTGCCGGACCACAGGGTTGCCGCTGTAGTCCGTCCAGGTCTGTCCGCGGTCGTTGCTGAAGGCGATGCATTCCCCGCGGCCCGTACTGGTATAGGCGGCGACGAGGGGAGCTTCACGGGCGGTCTGGAATCCGGCGGTGTTGGCCTTGTCCACGACGGCGCTGCCGGAGAAGACCCAGTCACCGAACTGGTGCGGGTAGAGGGCTATCGGCAGTTCCTGCCAGTGCACCAGATCGGAGCTGACCGCGTGGCCCCAGTGCATGTTGCCCCAGTCCCAGCCGTAGGGATTATGCTGATAGAACAGGTGATACTCGCCCTGGTCATAGACCAACCCGTTGGGATCATTGTTCCAGCCGCGTTGTGATGAGAAGTGGAACTGCGGACGCAACGCCTCGTGATAGAGATTCTCGGCCCCCTTGATCTTATCAGACTGCTCGATGGCCGACAGGGCGCTGCTGTCTGTGGCCAATTGGTCCACCTCGATAGTGGCGTGCTTCCCCTGGAAGGGCGCCAGGTCGAGAAAGACCCAGAAGTCGGGATCGCGGTCGGCCAGTTCGATCTCGAATTCGCGCGCCACCTGCCCGTCCACGAGCAGCTTCACCCGGTGTTTGGGGGCGTGGTTCTTGACCGGCAGGTTCAAGTAGCGCTTTTCAACGATTAGCTCGCGCGCCGCCGGGGCTGGAGCCGCGCGCAACCCCACAAGACCCAACAAGGCACAAAGGCCAACAAGAATAGTTCTCTTCATGGATGAAGAAGGCCCATCACAGCCGCAGGGTAAGGGCCGCTGGCGGTTCTGGCAATTGCTTGTTCAGGCAGGCGCGCCGTCCTCTGCGAGCCGCGCCGGGGACGTGGCGGGCGGGGAACACACCTCGCATCGCCAGCTTAAGCGGCTGCTCCCGTCACGGCCAGTGATAAAGTCGGGGATAAGGACTCCAATCTGAAGCTGTAGGAGACGACGTAAGGAGTCTCTAATCAGCACGTTCCGAACAAGCCCAGGTTTGGGCAGCAGCCCAAGAGATCAGAGACTTCTTACGTCGTCTCCTACAATGACTTACGAAGACTTTGTCCTTGGCCGTGCTGCTCCCGTCGGATGGGGTGAATAATTGCTGACTTTGGCGTAGAGTCGAGGCATAGTCTAAGCATGGATTCCGAGCCCCTGAAACTGCAGGAGAAACTTGCCGCGGAATATCATGCCCGTTGGGAGGCGGTGGAAACCGTCAAAGCGCAGGAACTCGCCGCCCTGACGGAGGAGCGCGCCCGGGAGATGATCCTGTCCCTGGGTGCGGTGGAAGCCTGGCGTGAGCGTCCCGACTGGTCCGGCCTGGTGGAGCAGCAGGCGATCTTTCAAAGAGGCTTTGGCAGGTGATTCATTTGCAGACAGTGCTTCAGGCGGCAGAAGAGGTCCAAGCCTTCTGCCTGAAGCAGCGTTGGCGCTTTTGCTTCATCGGAGGAGTGGCGTTGCAGCGTTGGGGCGAACCGCGCCTCACCCAGGACGCCGGTCTCACTCTGCTCACAGGATTCGGGGCTGAAGAATCGTTCGCAGACCCATTGCTGACCCAATTTGTCGGACGGCGCGCCGATGCTCGTGATTTCGCCTTACGCCACCGAGTTCTCTTGATCCGGACTGAGTCAGGCGTGGCCGTTGATGTCGCCTTTGGCGCAGTTCCCTTCGAAGAACGGAGCGTTGAACGGGCCTCCCCCTGGTACTGGACGACAGATCATGTCCTGACCACCTGTTCGGCTGAGGATCTGATCGTCCACAAGGTTTTCGCTGGGCGGGACAGGGATTGGGGGGACGTGGAAAGCGTGTTGATCCGTCAACGCGTTCAACTGGACCTGAGCCTCGTCCGCCGCGAACTGGGGCCATTGCTCGAGTTGAAGGGGCAGCCTGAGGCAATGACCAAACTCGACGGCCTGATCGCCACGGTCAATCGCCGGCTCTCCGCCTAATGGATTTGCCGGGCCCCAGCAGCCGCACCACCACATTGCTGACGGCATGGCAAGACCTTTGCGTCGCCGAGGATGCGGGGCTTGCTCGTGCGGTTCATCCTTGATGTTCGCATACGTCTTAGGCAGGTGAATATGATAGGTTGGTGGGAACATGAGCAAGATGGAACCACAGGCGAGGCTGGAATTGAAAGCCGTAATCCTCGCGGGCGGGGAGAAAGTGGCCACCGGGGACCAGCCGATGGTGCTGCAACGACTCGGGGACCGCACGATCCTGGAGTAT
>Ga0187877_1004529_pt1 | contig 10621 bp, 10 predicted proteins | sample June2016WEW_17_1_3_FD_132430 | JGI IMG/M metagenome (GOLD analysis project Ga0187877, IMG submission 132430) | Peatland microbial communities from SPRUCE experiment site at the Marcell Experimental Forest, Minnesota, USA - June2016WEW_17_100 | ecosystem: Environmental > Terrestrial > Soil >... | reverse complement strand
GCGGGCTGGCTGGGGCCCCGCTGTCGCCGCCAGTCTACTCCCTGTTTCGGGTGAACTGAATGCTCAAATGTGTAGCTTAACTTAGGGTCTCAAACTGTCCCATTTCCGCTGACGTGGGACACCTATGTACAAACTCAAACTGTGGTATCTCGCCTATAAGCTCGAAAGAGCCAACCGCGACGTCGCCAAAGCGACTTACAGGCTTCGTCAGCACAACCGCAAGGTGGTGTTAGACGCCTTTGCCGATGAGTTACTCGCTGCCCTAGCTGCCCCTAAGCCTCTCCCACCCCCACCTTTCACGCCCCAAATCACCAAAGCAGAGGCGCTAGCCGAGATTGAGTACCAGTTCGGCAGACCTACACCTGAGTTAGACGCAGTTAGAACCGCCATTGGCCCGGCGAGGCAATCCAACTAAATGAAAGACGTTCGTCATGTAATCGATGACGTGGAACGGGAGCTGGGGTACATCACCGACTTACTCGCGATCTACCCCACTCCGTACAGACGCCAGCGCTACGCCCAGCTTCGAGAAGACCTCAAAGCCCTCACCAAAAAGTACCCGGGGCAACCCCCCGATAAGGAAACACAATGTCCGATGATACCTCCATCCAAGACGCGGTAGACTCCGCCACCAGCGGCCCCTCTGTCGATGTCTCCACTGACCTTCCCGCCCCTTCCGTCTCTCAGGCCGACGCAGTAACTACACCGACGCCCCCGGATGTCTCCAATCCTAACCCCGTCATCCCCCCATACAGCGGAGACGAGCAATTCCCAGACAATCAAGATACCAACTTTCCCGAAGCGAAAGGTTCTGGCGGGCTGTGGAGCGCTGTCGTACAGGGTGCTCTAGCCGGTCTCGCAGGCAGCGCGGGTTCCACTCACTTCGGTGGCGGCGCAGCAAGAGGAGCAGCCGGCGCACTTGAAAACGCTCAAGCCGCAGCCCTTCAGCCCTCGAAGATTCAGTTTGCGAATGCTCAAGCGGCGATGCAGGTGGCCGAAGCTCACCAAGCCGATCTGAAGCTGCATGCCCTTCCGCAAGAATTACAAGACGAACAGACAAAGCGCAGTCTCGGTCTCATTGACGATATGCAGCAGCTTGGCATTGAGCCGACGTTAGTCGCAGACAATCACGGCGCTGGTGCTACTGCCGGACTTCAACAACTAACTGACCGTGACGGAAGCGTGGGCAACATGGCGTATGTCAACACCGGCACACATGTGCTGGCTTACGACCTGAATCAGATTTCTTCGACTCCGGGCGGCCTGAGCCTCGTTAACAAAGATAATGCCATCACCGGCGCACAGCCGCTTGAACTTTCGGACTGGCGTCAGATATCCAAGCCTCAGCAAGCAAAAATGATCAGCGATGCAATAAATCGCTTCAACGTCGTGCCGAAGAACAGTGCCGATGCTCAAGAGCAGATCGCGCAGTGGAGGAACTACGGCCAAACCTACAGCAACCGCCCGGATGCCGACCCCCAGATTGAGAATCAAATTCTCTCGAAGCTGAAGAGTGTACAGGCAATCGGGGATGCGTTCGACCAGCACGAAGTTTCACAGAAAGGCGCTGTGGCAGCCGCCGAAGGAACGGCAAAGATGCCATCGGAGATTGCCCTAGCAAATGCAAAGAGTAACATCGAGAATCAGGCCAACAAGGCGAAAGAAAGCCAAGGATGGTTGCCCGGAGTTACTGCCGACACCCAGAAGAAGGCCTTGCTCGCGGAAAACATTGCGGAGAATGCTAACACCATGGGTCAGATCGTCGCGAGACGCCCCGATCTATTCGGAGCCGCATCCGGGCGGATAACTACCGCCGAACAGATGATCGGGAATAATGACCCCGACATCGCCGCACTGGGTCAGGCCGCGCATAACATCGGCATGGCTAACAATGGGGTGCACGGTTCAAGGTCACATGAAGAGGTTGTGGCGACTGAGAACGGCATCCTCAATAGCTTCAAAAATGGACCCAAGTCAGTGGGCTCCGCTCTGAAGACTCTTACTAGCTCGGCACAGACCTTTATTGATGCCGCACGCACGCCCAGTTTCGGCACTCACTCCGCGCAAGGCGGCGCCGTGACCTTCTACGGGAATCAGAAAGGGAGCCAATAATGCCAAACATTCTAGACCAACTAACCGGCCCGGATGCTCCGCCTGCTGAAACAAACGGCGGGAACATTCTGGACAAACTGATAGCAACGCCCGAGGCGACAGCCGAGCTTCCTTCTACCTCCACTGGTTTCGAGGGTGGCTCTCAAGAGCTACCGCAAGTCCCAAAGTCCGAGCTGGACAGGGGACAGGAGCAGCAAGCGGTAGGAACTGCCGGCGTCTTATCGGCTCCACTTGCGGCGCTTGCACCGGAGGGACTTGCAGCGTTGAAAGCGGCTGCGGAATCCCACCCCCTCGTCGCCGCAGTGCTGAAGCGAGGGTTGGAGGGCTCCGCGCTGGCAGCGGGGGCAAAGTGGCTGCACATCTTCACCTCACCCAAACAGTAACACCCTCGGCAACCTCGCAAGCCTGATCTTGGGGGCAAAAGAGAAGGGTGCGTCCGGCGCAAAAATCCGGCGCACCCTGCTCTGCTCAGGCCGTGGCTACCCAAACCCCGCGATAGGTACCGTCCGTTTGACGGACCATGCCCAAGAAAAGCTCCGGGCGACCATCGCGCACCTTTGACCATGAGAGCTTGCCTTTCCGCAGTCGAGCAACCTTGAATCCCTCACCGAATTTTCTAATCGCGAAGCAGGCCATTGTATTCCCCTCCGGATTGCAGACTAGCGCAAGGGCTTGGGGGCGCACAATGGCACAATATGATTGGGAACACGTGGGCACACATTTACCTGCAGATAGTGACCGCAGATACCCTATCACCCGTTGGTTTGGAATGGCGAGAAGTCAGCCGTTGAAAAGATTGGCTTTGCGGGAATGGCCGGGGAAGTGCAACACCCCATCCCGTGAATTTTGAGTCCGCTGCGTCTGCCAGTTCCGCCATCCCGGCTTAGGTCAACTAAGTCCTTACTGGTGAATTACCTGGTTCGATTGTTCTCTCGCTTGCGGTCGGCGCTAAACTGCTGGTATCAGTTCTGGCGTCACTTGGTGCCTTCTGCGCAGTGCCAGTATCGCATAGCCGCTGCACGGCTGCCAATTGGTGTTTGGAGGCGAGATGAGCGTATCTGACCGGCACCTGAATTGTCTTGTGCCCCATGAGTTGAACAGGTTTACGCGCATAACGAACGCCTCTAACAAGAAGCTAACGAACCTCAAAGCGGGTTGTGCTTTGCACTTCGCGAATTACAATTTCTGTCGAGTGCATTCGTCACTTCGTGTGACGCCTGCGACGGCCGGTGACAAGAATGAAAACATGGATGGCTCCTCCTACCGCAGATCGATGAGTGGATTTCATTCAAAGCAGGCGGCTGGCCGCGCGGTCTTGCTCGGCAACCCCGCATTCACGGGGCAAAGAATGCGCCCGGCGCTAAATGCTTGTGAGACCGACAAAAAAGTACTTGTGGTCCAGCCCTCTGCTGTTATCTCGATGACACTCTTCGAGCGCTAGACTAGGTGGAAGTGATCATGTTTCGAACGCGGGCGGGGGTGCCCGCGCCACACAAACCAGGGCGAGACGCCCGTCCCCACAATCAAGAGCGAATCGCGAACGACCAACGACCAACGACTAGCGACCAACGACGAGCGACGGCTGGCTTGCTACTCGCTACTTCCTTGTCCACTGATCTACCCAGTCGTTGACCGTCTTGTACCAAAGCTGCGAATTCTGCGGCTTCAGCACCCAGTGGCCTTCGTCGGGGAAGTAGAGCATCTTCGACGGTACGCCCATCGTTTGCAGCGTGGTGAAAAGCTGGAAGCCTTCGCTCACGTCGATGCGGTAGTCGAACTGTCCGTGGATGACCAGCGTCGGCGTCTTGAAATTTTTCGCCGCGTTCATCGGAGACCACTTCTCGTACATCTCACGGTTTGTGTAGGGCGTTCCCTTGAACTCCCAGTTGTCGAACCAGAGTTCTTCGGTCGTGCCCCAATCCGCCACTGTGTTGAACACACCGTCGTGCGTGACGATGCACTTGAAGCGGTCGGTGTGGCCGAGCACCCAGTTGGCCATGTATCCGCCAAAGCTCGCGCCCAGAGCGCACTCCCGGTCTTTATCGATGAACGGATAAGTCTTCTCCGCGTAGTCGAGGCCCTTCATCAGGTCATCAAACGGCGCGCCGCCCCAGTTGCCGTTGATGGCGTCAATGAACTTCTGCCCGTATCCGGTCGAGCCGTGGAAGTTGATCATGATGACCACGTATCCGTTGGCGGCAAAGAGTTCGGGATTCCAGCGATACGACCAGTCGTCTCCCCAGGCGCCCTGCGGGCCGCCGTGGAGGAGGAACTTCACGGGATACTTCTTGCTGGCATCGAAGTTTGGCGGCTTGACCAGGAAGCCTTGGACTTTGTCGCCGTGCGCGCCAGTGAACCAGAAAGGTTCCAGAGGAGACATTTCGATTTGTGACAGGACTGAGTCGTTCAGATGGCTAAGCTGCCTTGGCGGAGGAGGCGGAAGGTCACCACATTCTCGGCACAGCCAAAACGTGTAGATTTCATTCGGTGCTTCTAATGACTTCTCGGTAAAAACTAGATTTTCTCCATCCGGGGTAACGGAGAGATCGTCCTGTGCGTAAAGTCGGAGGACTGGAATCGGCTTCAAGTCCTTTAGGTGGATCCCATAAATGGGAAATTCACCCTGCTCCTCGACAGTGAAGAAGATTCCTGTCGAGTGCGTTCCCCAGACAAACGTTCCCACCCAGCGATCGAAATCTTCCGTCAGGTTCTTCTTCTCCCCCGTCTTCCGCTCGTACAGCATCAGCCGAAAGCGGTCGCTCTCGTATCCCGGACGCTGCTGGGCGCGGTAGGCGATGTACTTGCCATCGGGCGAATAGAGCGGAGTCGAGTCGCCGGCGGGATTGTCGGCGGTGATATTCTTGGCTGCTCCTCCATTCACCGGGACGATCCAGAGATCGTTGTTGGTGGAAGTGGCCTCGACCTTGTCGTGGTTCGAGGTGTAGCAAATCTCCTGCCCGTCGGGCGAGAAGGCGTAGTTGTCCTGTCCGCCAAGCGAGAACACGGGAGCATCGTAGTCGCCAGGCGTCAGGTCGCGGGGAGGGACCGTCTCGTAATCGAGAATCATCCCAGCTCCCGGTCGCGGTTCCACTTTATCCGCAGATATAACGAACAGATGACTCCGTTTGCCTTCCTTGTAGGCATTCCAGTGACGATAGAGCAAGCGCGTGAAAATCTGCGCTTTCACCTTGGATGTGTTGGCTTCCTCGACCTTCTTCGTGTTGCAGACGATCTCTTCAGCGGGCGCGCCGTCGCATTCGGGATATACATCCGAGGTGAAGAGAATGTTTCTGCCATCCGGCGACCAGAGTTCGCCACCGGCTTCGGTCGCAATCGAAGTCAGTTTGTGTACGCCGGTGACGGTGCCCGCGTTGCCATCGAAATTTGCAATCCAGATCTGCGATCCACCCTCTTTGGTCGAGATGAAGGCAAAGCGCTTGCCATCCGGCGCCCAGCGCGGACGGTCGCCGTCCTGATCGGCGATGAGAACGCGTTCGTTCCCTGTTCCTCCAGGGCTTTGCTGGGCGGGCGAGGCGCCTGTCGCTCCAAGCGGCACAATCCAGACGTGCGGCGTCTTTTTATTCGCGGCCAGATCCACATCGACCACGCTGAAGAGCACCCACTTGCCGTCGGGCGAGGGCACGGGTTCGCCGACGCGCTTCAGCTTCATCATGTCTTCGAAAGTGAAGGGGTGCTTGGCTTGAGAGAAGGCGGGAAGAGAGAAAAGAAGAACGAGAAGAAAAGCAAGACGGCGCATGACGTGCCTCCGCGAAACAAGAGAGTGTAGCACTGTAGCTGTCAGCTCTCAGCTGTGAGCTCTCAGGAAATCGCGTAGGCAGGCGCTGCGGAGCTTCGCTCCGCTGGACGGGCGGGGACGCCCGTCTCTCCACGGCCAGTTTTACGCGCTCAGTTCTTCCAGCATGGCCGTCATCTCCGATTGGGCGTGCGCGTTACCGGTGCGGCGTGCGCAGGAGATGCCATCCACAAGCATTCGCTTGGCCTCATCGACGCGGTTCGCGCTGGCCAGCGCCTGCGCTGCCATGAAGTATGCGGGTGTGTAGTCCGGATTTTTCCCGATCAGCGTTTTAAATTCCTGAAGCGCCTGCTCGATTTGTCCGGCCTTTGAGTACTCCAGCGCCAGTCCATAGCGCGCAAACGAATCCTCGGGATTCGCGGTGAGAATTTCGCTCAACATGGCAATGCGATCCATAAAGAAGGTCTCGGGTGTCAGGTGTCAGGTCTCGGCCAAGAGCTAATGGCCAAAAGCCAAGAGCTAACAGCGGATTGTCGATCCTCCCATTCATATCACGCAACGCGTTACAATGGCTTTTCTCCGAGGGACCAACTTGGCTTGCCCCTTTTTTGTGCCGAGGGAAATCGTGAACGACGGCTCCTGGCCGCATCCTTCGCGTTTGCCACTGGGGGCGGGATGGACTGGAAACTGCCGCGCCTCAGGGCAGGAACTAGCGACATCAGACACCCACATACGGGAGTTCTGCAACCTTGGTTACGCAACCGTTTGTCCGCATCTTCCGCGGCGCCGGGACTGGGATGCAGTTCGTTTTTCGGTTGCCCGCGCTAGCCGGGAGCAGGTCACGGTCTGCTTTGTCTGCGAGTTAGCCCACGCTCCGATCGAACATGGGGAATTGACCTTCGACCTGGCGAGCGAGGCTTGGCTTACCGCACATCCGGAGCCGCGTGTGCTCAGACTCGCAACCTGCTATCTCCAGACATATCGCGCCCGGCAGAGCGCAGTTATTATCTAAACGATCTATGAACGGCCGATCCGTGAAATGGCGATCGACGAACTAACGATCGACGAGTGGACGATCAATGAACTGACACTCTATGAACGACGACGACAAAGCGAAGTCAATCCGCCCCCGGCCGGTGCGCGAATCGATCTCTGAAATGACCGAGCTCGTTCTGCCGAACGATGCCAATCCGCTGAACGCGCTTCTTGGTGGACGCCTCATGCACTGGATCGACCTCGCCGGCGCCATGGCCGCCCACCGTCACTCGCGCCAGTACGTGGTGACGGCTTCCATTGACCACATGGACTTTCTCGTGCCCGTTCGGGTCGGAGACTTCGTAATCCTGCGCTCGTCGGTCAATCACGCCTTCCACACTTCGATGGAAGTGGGCGTGAAGGTCTGGGTGGAGTATTATCGCTCCGAAGAGAGCCGTCACGTCAGCTCCGCCTATCTGACCTTTGTTGCCGTAGATGCTGCCGGAAATCGCATGGCGGTTCCGCCCGTCGTCCCCGAGACCGAAGATGAAAAGCGCCGCTACGAAGATGCCGCGCACCGCCGGGACATACGCCGTAAGGAATCGGCGCGCAGAAACGAGGTTCGGAGTTAGGCATTATTGCTTTTGAACTAATCGAGAACTTATGCAGCATTGCTGCTAAGCTAGATGGCTCAAAGCTGAGACCTGGCAACTGAGACCTGAGACCTGGTTTATGGACAGCGCACTTTTCGTTCACCGCCTTCACTTCGCCTTCACCGCTACGTTTCACTATCTCTTCCCGCAGCTCACCATGGGGCTCGCGCTGCTGATCGTCGTGCTCAAGACGATCGGCTTGCGGCGCAACGATCCCGTGTATCACGAGGCGGCCCGCTTCTGGGGAAAGATTTTTGGCATCAATTTCGTATTAGGTGTTGTGACCGGCATTCCGATGGAATTCCAGTTCGGCACCAACTGGTCAATCTTTTCGCGATTCGCGGGCGGGGTCATCGGCCAGACACTGGCTATGGAAGGCATGTTTGCCTTCTTCCTCGAGTCGGCATTTCTCGGATTGTTTCTCTACGGGGAGAAACGGTTGAGCCCGAAAGCGCACTGGCTGTCGGCCGTCGCAGTTTTTGTGGGTTCGTGGTTGTCGGGCTATTTCATCATCGCCACTGACGCTTTCATGCAGCATCCCGTCGGCTATTTCACGGCTTCAGACGGGAGCTTGCAGCTTGCGAATTTCTGGAATTTCGTGCTGAATCCCTGGGCGGGATGGCAGTACGCGCATAACATGAGCGGAGCGGCGATTACCGGCGCGTTCATCATGACGTCGGTGGGCGCGTTCTATCTGCTCTCCGGCAAGTGGACCGCGCATGCCCGCATCTTCGTCAAGGCCGGCGTGATCGCCGGCTGCCTGTTCAGCGTTCTGCAGATTTTTCCGACGGGCGACGGACAAGGCAAAATGGTCACCGACCTGCAACCCGTGACTCTGGCGGCGATGGAGGGATTGTTTCAGGGCCAGCCCGGAGCGCCGCTGGTCATCGTAGGTCAGCCTAACGAGAAGCAAGGCAAGATCGATAACCCGATTGAAGTTCCACAAATGTTGAGCATGCTGACTTACAAACGCTGGAATGCCAACGTCCGCGGACTCGACGCTTTTCCCAAACAAGAATGGCCGGGTAACATCCCATTGCTCTATTACAGTTACCACATCATGGTTGGCCTGGGGACGTTTTTCGTCGCCGTCATGGTCGTGGCGTTGTTCCTGCTGTGGCGCGGCAGACTCTTTAACGCCAGGTGGATGCTCTGGATCCTGATGCTCGCAGCGCCCTTTCCTTATATCGCGAATACCGCCGGATGGATGACCGCCGAGCTCGGCCGACAACCCTGGCTGGTCTATGGGCTGATGCGCACGGAAGACGGCTACTCCAAGGTTGTCTCGGCTGGTAACGGCATGTTTACTCTCTTGGGATTCATGGGCATTTACACTGTGCTTGGCATTCTGTTCCTCTTCCTGATCCGGCGGGAAATTGAGCGCGGCCCTCTGGCCGGGCACGAATCCGTGTCCAATCTTCATCCGGCGGCGGAGGCAAGGTGACGAAGGCAAGGTAAATATGGCGAGCCTTTGGTTCTGGATTGTCGCCGCGATGATCGCGACCTATGTTGTGCTCGACGGATTCGATCTTGGCGCGGGTGCGATTTATCTGATTGCGGCCAAAACCAACGATGAACGACGCCGGGTGCTGCGCGCCATCGGCCCGGTCTGGGATGGCAACGAAGTCTGGTTGCTCGCCGCTGGCGGCACGCTCTACTTTGCATTCCCTCGGCTCTACGCGTCGAGCTTCAGCGGGTTCTACCTTCCGCTGACGATTGTTCTGTGGCTGCTCATTCTGCGCGGCATCGGCATTGAATTCCGCGCTCACATCGAAAGCCAGGTCTGGCAGGACTTCTTCGACGCGATCTTCAGCGTCTCCAGCATTCTGCTGGCTGTGTTTTTCGGGGCAGCACTGGGCAACGTGGTGCGCGGAGTTCCGCTTGATTCAACCGGCTATTTCTTTGAGCCGCTCTGGACCAACTTCAAACTCGGCCCGCAGACAGGCATCCTGGATTGGTACACCGTACTCACCGGCGTGGTCGCGTTAGTGACCCTGACCGCGCACGGTTCTTACTACGTCGCCCTCAAAACCGACGAGGACCTCGGCCGCCGCGCCCGCGGTTTCGCCTTGCTGTGCTGGCCCGTGCAGTTTTTTCTGACCTGCATTTCCCTGGTTGCGACTTATTTCATCCGGCCCGAAAGCATGGCGAACTACGGGAGGCACAAGGTCGGGATACTGGTTCCGATCGTCGTTGTCGCCAGCTTGGCAGTAATGCTCTTGGCCAATCCCAAGGGCAAAGAGAAACTCGCGTTCGTTGCCTCCAGCCTGTATATCACCGGGATGCTGGTGGGCGCGGCGCTTGCGCTCTATCCCGTTGTACTGCCTGCCCGCGACCACCAATACGACCTCACCATCTACAACGCCGCCGCCGGCAGTCACGGACTGAGCGTCGGCTTGGTTTGGTGGACGTTCGGCGCGGTGCTCGCGGTAGGCTATTTTGTGTTCGTCTACCGCGTGTTTCGCGGCAAGGTGCAACTGGGAGAAGGGCACTACTGAGCAATCAGCAAAAGCTGGGGACTCATCAGTCAGCCAGGTGACGACGGGCTGATTGCTGATTGCTAGCTTTTCCCTCCCGTATAATCAGGAAGTTCGGCCTGACCGCGCGGCCGCTTCCGAAAAGGTGATCTCTTGAGCGCACATTCCCATCATCCCGGCGAGCAACAGCCCAGGCCGCAACCTTTACCTGGCGTCAACGCCATCATCGCCGTCGGTTCCGGCAAGGGCGGAGTCGGCAAGACCACGCTCGCGGTCAATCTGGCAATCGCCCTCAGCAAGATGGGCCACAAAGTAGGATTGCTCGACGGCGACGTCTATGGTCCCAACGTCCCGCTCATGCTCGGCACCAACGAGCAGCCAAAGGTGATGGGCGAAGGCCAGATTGCGCCCATCAATTCGCATGGACTCAAGGTCATTTCGGTCGGCTTCCTCAATCCTGGAGACAAGCCGCTCATTTGGCGCGGTCCCATGCTGCACTCGATCATCAAGCAGTTCCTGGGATCGGTGCAGTGGGGACTGCTCGACTATCTCGTCATCGACCTTCCTCCGGGAACCGGGGACGTTGCGCTCTCGCTGATTCAGACTGTCCCGCTGACCGGGTCTATTGTGGTTTCGACACCTTCCGACGT
>Ga0187877_1004518_pt1 | contig 10633 bp, 11 predicted proteins | sample June2016WEW_17_1_3_FD_132430 | JGI IMG/M metagenome (GOLD analysis project Ga0187877, IMG submission 132430) | Peatland microbial communities from SPRUCE experiment site at the Marcell Experimental Forest, Minnesota, USA - June2016WEW_17_100 | ecosystem: Environmental > Terrestrial > Soil >... | reverse complement strand
GAAGCGCCACGCCGCTTTTGGAAGCAACCGGCAGCACGGAAAGCGGTGTCGCCGCTGCGCTCTGCCACCGCAGTCCAAATCTTTGTCGTCCGTGCGCGAAGTTGCAGGATTGTATTACGAATTCAATTGGTGGAAATTAGCGCAATTCGCGTCAAGCCTTTCGTGTGTTTCGCGGTTTATTTCGCTTTCTACTTTTGATTTTGTGTGTCCATCCGGGTTCATCCGTGGTTGAACTGCTTTTCTGATTTCCGCCTTTGGTCAGCATTTCGGTTTTTCCCCGACGCAAAAAAGTTGGGGGGTAATGACTCACGGGACGACTCGAACGTCATTCATTGAAAAATCAAAGGGGACGGTGAGCCTTCAAATAAGTCTGGCTGTGAAGAAGATGCTCCAGGCGTTTTCCAGTCAGAAAATTAAAAATTCGGGCTTTGCGTCCCAAGGGCCAGGCGGGAGTGACATTATCAACAATGAATCCGCAGCTTTCAAACATCTCGCGGTATGTGGATGGACTGAACCATCTTAAATGAGTTGCATCCAGGATACCCTCGGGTTGATAGTCCCACCGGCTTTCAAAAGCATGCGCAATACACTATGATGACAAACATTCGGCGATCCGGCCATGACCAAGGCCCACGGCTTCAGAAATCCGCGCAGTTTGCGCAACACCGCCGGCGGATCCGTCAGATGTTCCAAAACTTCGCTCAAAAATAGCACGTCAAATGACTGGGGCGGAAAATCGAGTTCCAGCTTCTCGATATCACCCACGATGACTTGATCCATTTTTTTTGCAGCTTCGGCTGCCGGCCCCGGGCATAGTTCGACGCCGCAACACCAGCCGCATTTCCCTTGAGCCAGGGCGTAGGCCGCCGTGTTGCCGGCACTGCATCCAATTTCCAGCAGGCGTGCCGACGGATTGCGAGGCAGGTCATCCACAAACTGGCGGCGTGCTCCAGAAAAGTAGCCGGCGCTTTTCGAGTTGTAATTGTCAGCCAAACTGTCGCGAACTTCGTAAGTTGAATTCATTGCCGGTTTCATACCATCCATGTCGGAGAAAAGAAGCGAGTTCTTCAAATCTTCCTAGGCGTCACTTTTTCCAGCTTTAGTCCAACATTCCCTCAGTTTTAATCATGGCTCGTTGCTCTTCCAGGGTCGTCAACATCTTCAGTTGGCCGGCTGCATCGGTTTGCTGCGATTCATGCTCGGCTTCCCGGTTCGTTTTGAGGGCGTGGAAGGCAAAGGCGAATGTCCACGTGCAATGCAAACACAGTGCGATCAATCTTGCCGAAGCCAGACCCGGCGAACCGTGGGCCACGAGCAGCGCGGTGACGCCCGCAAAGCTGACCGCCCAGCCCAGATTCATCAGCAATAAGAGCCACATACGGCCTGCAGAAGAAAGAATGTATCCGGCAGGCATCTGGACCACCTGCAACCCGGCAGTGGCCAGAACGATTACCAGGGTTTCCCAGCCGCCGCTGAATCCCTTGCCATAAAGCCCCATGACTTGTCTGCCAAAAAAACCGAGAAGAACCAAGGGTAAAATGACCAGTGCGTTCAATTTGATTGAAGTAAAAAAAATCTTGCGCGCGCTTCGATAATCGTGGTGGTTCATCCGGTCGAAAAGGATCGGCATCGCCGCTTCGCCCATAAGCGCCGGAATAAACATTATGACAAAAAACCATTGGTTTGCCGCGTTAAACACCGCCATCTCACCGTATCCTCCCGGACGATTCACCAGCATGGCGTTGCAGAGCCAGGTTGTGGGCAAAAGAACAAGGGAACTTAACACGGCCGGCAGGCTGAATTTCCAGATGACGGGAAGATCGCGCAGGCAATGGGCATACCGCACGGAAATGCCGTCTTTTGCCGCCAGTCTGCGCAGCACCAGAAAATTAATAATGCATCCAGCCACTTGGGCAAACACCATGCCATAGACCGCTCCTTTTAGCCCCATCACTATTGTGCCGCCGACGCGTAAAATGACGGCCAACACCCCGGTAACCAGATTGATTTGCGCCAGTTGCTTGAACGCCTCAAAGCCCGCCAACCCACCCACTTGCGCGCCACTGACCACTCCAAACAGCAGGGAAATTGAACTGATCTGTAACAGCGGGGCGAGTTGCGGCGCGGCGAGCGCGTGGCCAGCCAGCCAGGGTGAAGCAAAGATTAGAGCAATCGTGCCTATGGTTCCAGTCAACCAGCTCACGACACTGGACATCGCGATGATCCGTCCCGCCTTGTCCGGGTCGCTCTGGCGGCATTCCGCCACATATTTGGTGGCCGTCAGCCCCATGCTAAATGCGGCAACGCTCCCGAACATATCCAGGGTGCTTTGCAGAATCCCCAATTGTCCGAAGGTCTCTTTGCCCAATATTCTGGCAACGATGATTGAAGCCACCAGCGCCAAAAAACGGGAGACACAACCCGCCATCAGGCTCCAAAAAGTCCCCCTTGCCAGCCGGGCGCCGACTGGCGAGGCCATGATCCTGTCCTTTATCCTTACCAGATAATTGGGAACAATGGAATGCAACCAGTCTCGGATTGTTGGATATGAAACCACTTTTGTAATCTTAACTCTGCCCCATGATGCGGGGTGAACACATTGAAAGCCTTGTCTTCAAAGTAACCCGCCGTTGTCTCGGCTCTGTATCTGGAAAATCCCCTGAATCAGTTGGGCTATGCAGGGCAATGGCCTTTAAGCACAACCTGACTGTGGAGCAGGTATTCAAACCGTCTTAACGTCATTACATTGAAAATCCGCGCCTTGATTCGCAATGGGTAAGATGGCCCAACTTCATCAACCACAAAGCCACTATCAACAAACATCTCCCTGTAAGATTCCGGACTGAACCAGCGAACATGGGTTGCATCCCAAATGCCCTTGTCCTGATAATACCACTTCCCACATAATTGTGTCCAGATTACATGCCAATCGCAAACATTGGGAGAACCGGCAATCACAATTGCACCTGGTTTCATAAAACGTTTGAGCTTCTTCAAAACCGACCACGGGTCAACCAGATGTTCCAATACTTCGCTCAAAAGCAAAATGTCGAAAAACTTTTCAGGCAAATCGAGCTTTATGCGCTCGATATCTCCAACAATGACCTGTTGAATTTTCTTCCGCGCCTCAACCGCAGGCCCTTCGCATAGTTCGACCCCGCAACACCAGCCGCATTTTCCTTCAGCCAGGGCAAGCGCAGCAGTGTCACCCGAACCCGTGCCAATTTCCAGAAGCCGGGCCTTTTCGTTGTGCGGTAACATATCAACAAATGACTTCCTGGCCGTGTTAAAATAACCAACCGGTTTTGCTGAGTAATTGTGATTCATATCGAAAAATTAGCTTCTAAAGGGTTTCGCCACAGTTTTGTTGCTGGTGCCAACGGGGTTCAAGATCGCGTTGGGATCGAGTTTCAATGCTACTTTGCGTGAGCTCCGTCACATAATCTGACGTTCTTTCAATCGCCGCCTGAGGCCGGCCAAACGAGGAATTAACATTGCCTCGATTGCAAGCCAGCGGAGCCGGTCCCGCTCCTTAGCGGTGCAATTGATGTTGGCGATCTTAGAAACATTTTCCCGGAAATGTGCCCAAGCAAGGCGGTATTTGCCCGCCCTGACAAGAGACCCAATATACAAAGTAAGTGTGCGCGACATCCCAATGGACAGGGCACCACCCATTTCCTGGGGCACTATTGAACTAAGGCACTTCCACAGTTCCAGATTCTCACGCAGCCTGGCTTCCGTTGACAAAGTGGTGAAAACTGCTTGCGGATGATACCGATACAAGCTCCAGATATAGGGCAAAACATGCCCCCTTCCTTGAAGTAAAGTCCAAACCATCATCGGATAATCTATAAATAACGAGGAATCAAAACCTTCCCATTGCATCGGTTTGCCGCGCCGCAGCATCCATGTGGAAGTATGTAAGTTGGTCACGTCTCGCTTGAGTATGCCCTCCACGGTAACCGTATCTACTGCAAACTCGGGCGTGACGCCCCCAAACCATGGTTTTCCATCCTGCATGGCTATGGCATAGTGACAGCAGGCCGCGAGGGTCGGGTCTGACTCAAGCACATTCACTTGTGTCTGTAATTTGTGAGGATGGAGCCAGTAATCATCGCCTTCCAATAATGCAATGTATTTACCCCGGCATGCGTTGAACGTTGACGCTGCGTTGTGCATGCCCGGAAACTTGTGGAGTTTACGAACGGGGTTCAAACGGCTTCTCAAGAAAAGCCTCAGCTTGTCGGGGAACCTCTTGGAATAATCAATGCATATTTCGCGTGTCCCGTCCGTCGAGCCATCGTCACCAAGGCAAATCTCATATGGAAACTCTACCCTTTGCATCAGGACGCTATCCAGCGCTTCTCGAATGAAAGGTGCGTGCTGATAGGTGGTCATCCAAACACTGACCAGAGGCTTTTCGGGGAGCTTGGAGTAGTCGCTCATCTCCGTGTCGCCATTCGCGACCGTGGCTACATTCTGCTGTTTAGGCGGTTCCATAAAACTCCATTTGGAAGTCTGATGATGAGCGTTGAATACTCACTCCCCCGATTTTCGGTGTCAAGCGGCGGTGCCCCGGGAGGCCAGTTCCCACCTTCCGGTTGTTTGGTTATATTGCTTGGCGACGCGTGCGGGTGCGCCAACCGCCACGGAGTAATCCGGGATGGACGAGTTGACCACGGAATTCGCCCCAATGACGCAGTGCCGTCCGATGGTCACGCCTGGCAGCACGACAACATTCTGTCCCAGCCAAGTGCTCCGGCCAATGGAGACCGGGGCGATTCGGTCAATGCCTTGTTCCATGATGGGCACGTCAATGTTTTCAAAAGCGTGGGCATGGTCCGCGATATGGACGTTGCGGGCCAGGAACACATATTCCTCGATCAACACCAGTTTCGCCGCCGAAATATGAGCGCCCATCCCAATGCCCGCATGCGAGCCGATGACGAGCTTTGCGTCGTTTTCCCGCCCGCCGCCGGGAATGGTCTGAATCCAGCAATCCCGGTTAATCATCACATCTTCGCCCAGACTCATCTGATTCAGGCCGTAAAAACGGAACGGCGGTGAAATCCTGGCTCCGGCGCCAAATTCCTTGAATTGACTGGAGAGCAGGAGAGTGAACAGCCGGGTTCGAATTCTCGAACACAAATGTGCTGCGCGTTCTATTGTTCCGATGGCCATCTAATCTGGTTCTGTCGTTTAGTTGACAATTCCGAGGCAGCCTAGCAAGGCATGTATCACGTCTCAACCCGCCTTAACTGAAAGGCCAGTGCGATAATTTCTACTCACTGACTATTGTACCCTATTACCCTAAGCATAAGGGGGGGACTGGGAAGGTTCGTCACCGAGACACTGGCTAAAAATGTTCCGTTCGTGCCGACAGCCGTTGCAATATACGTTTTTATTTGCGTTGGGAACACGTACACGTTTGTGCTTCCGTTCGGCGCAACCAATCCAAATCCACTCAGCGTAAGATTGGTCGCGTTGACGCTTGACCAGGTCAATGTCGAGGATTGGCCGTTGGTGACACTTGTTGGCGATGCCACGAGCGATACCAATGGAGCAGGCGATTGATATGCCCCAATCGTCCACGGGCCGGTCGCTGGACGGGAATTGCCCAAAAAATCCGTCGTGAAGAAGCTATAAAAGTTCGCCCCCGCACCAATGGCCGGACTTCCACCATTCAGTTTCCCGTTGGGGTTCAGTAATGGATTGGCGTTCAACGCATGACTGTCGTAGCCCATGGTCTGTATCTGGGACAGTGAGTAGAAATGACCCGTCCCGCCAACGCCAAACGAATAATTCACAGTTGCTGCTCCGCTATAAACCAAATTGCTGTCCATTATCAGGGTGCCAGTCCCGTAATTGTTGGCGAAAGGCATGCAATAAACCGACAGGTTGCCCATGACCACGGTCGTCCAGTTTGTTGTTCCGGCGGTGATGGCAATGCCCGTGCCGCCCCCAATGAATGTATTGTTGAGCACCTTTCCACCCATGCTGATTTGCAGCATGGCATTGCCGGGAGCCTCGTTGGATGCGCACAAAATCAGGTTGTTTGCCACAAGGACGTTGGTCGCATTGCCGTCTATCCACATCCCGCTCGTGGCGGTTGTCCCGAAGCCGGGGCCAATCGTGTTGCCAATATACTGCACCCCATTGATGGACACACCCGGAGTATCCGCCCAAAAATAAAACCCGTTGTGGTGATAAAAATTGTTACCAGGGTTATCCCAGTTTGTGAAGTTATAGACGTGGTTGCGAGCAACCAGAAGGTTGCCCAAGGACGAACCAGCTCCCCTGTCTCCACCACCGCCGCCCCAATTACACCGATACATGGTGTTAGCCACAAAGGTAAAATTGGAACAACCAGCGCTGAAACTGGTGTTAATTCCGTTGCCACAATCACTGATAACACAGTTGCTGACGGTAAAACCAGTGATGTAGTATGGCGCAATCGTCGGGTTATCCATCACGCCATTGCCGGGTTGTTGGCCCCATCCTCCAGTTTCATCTGTGTTGTTGTTGCGCACATACAAATTCCGAATCCTGAGGTTCTTGACGGTCAAATAACTGGAAGAGGCGGCCCCAACTCCTGCGGCGTTGGTCTGATATTCAAGCCCGGTCCCATTGGCTGTGGCTTCAATCAGGCCATTTGAACCGCCGTCAATGGTGATATAGTTGTCAGCATAGAGTGTTATTGCGCCTCCGCCCCACCATTGCACCGGCCAGTTTGTCGCGCTGAATTTAGCATTGGGTTCAAACAGGATGGTGATGGGCTTGCCTACAGCCCCGCTGCCGCCAATGGAAAGTGGGTTTGCCAACGTGCCTACCAGATGAATCGTGTCACCCGGACTCGCCGGCCAGGTTGCGTTGACTGTCGCCAAGGCCATGCAGTTGCTTGCTCCACTGCCCGAACCATCGCCGGAGGCGGTTTGGGCAATGTAAATATCCGCACCTGGCGCAGCAAGTATTCCGCCGCACAGGATCAAAAACGCCATGGCCGGCAAAGGAAGCGAGTGGAGCCTTATGCGGATTGATCGAAATGTTCTATTCATAATGAGAATTGGATGCAATTGTTGTGCCGAAAACATGGTCAATCTCTGTTTCCACCGCATCTTTAACGATTCCGTCGGGCAATCGCAACCGCTGTTCCGAGAGGGTTGAAACGACCGCCAGTTGCATGAACCAAACTACATACATTTGGTCGAAGTAGGTGATTCCGAACCAATTGGTAATATGCACGGCCAGCACGACGCCCAAACCCCATAGCAGAAATTCAGCGTTACTGGTTTCTAGTGTCGAGGAACGAACAACGGCAAGTGTTTTGCCCAAGCCGCTGTATGCCCGTTTCAAGAGCAAAATGAATAAAATAATGGCGCCCACACCCGCGGCAAGACCCAACGAAATGAATTGATTGGTTATATCCGCCTGGCTTCTGGTCCCGAGTCCATAAGGAAACCAACCGCTTGTCTCATTTATAGGCATACCCCAGAGCCACCACTTGCCGAAATGGTGGTAGGCCACATCTATGAGGTAGGACCGATGCCAGCCATCGCCCCCGGTGATGTTGCTGACGTGTGCGAATAGATACCACACAGGCACCTTCATCACCAGGGCCAATGCGGCAATCAGTCCTGCGATGCCCCAGCGCACTTTGCGCATTTTCGTCCGCAAGGGCCAAAACAACCAGCCCAGCAACCCCATGCCCGCACCCGCCGCCGCGCCACCCGCATTGGCGGCCCAGACAATTGCGAGACAAAGGCAAATTCCAATGAGCGCGCGTTTTCGCTCTTTGATGATGCAAGCCAAGCCGATATATAAAGGCAGAAAACTTGCGGCGAACATACCCAACGTGTCGGGTTGCCGGAAGCTGCCAAAACAGCGGATCCGGTTGCCTCGAACCCAGGTTCCGTCGGCAACCCCGCCCATGGACGAAAATAGATTATGCCGCGTGAAGCTTTCAAAAAGTATTAACAGTGTGTAAGGGGCAAGGAGAATAAGAAAAGCGTGCAGGAACCATCGGAAATCTTCCAGATCGCCGAGCAACCCACGGAAAGTGAAATAGCAGAGAAACGCATCTATTACCGCTCCGATAGCAGAAGCTTGGCCCTCTGAAGAGCGCAGTAAAAAGACGATTGTCGTGTAAATGTAAAGCCAGATCAGTGCCTTATCCACTTTGATCAACGTCGAGAAGGAAAACTCCCGGCGCGCAATAACCCGGATGAATCCAGCCAGCTCCAAGAACCGGACAGAAAATAGATTGAAACCGGCCACGTTGATGGCCTGCACCTGCGTGAGGAACAGAACGCCTGCCATCATCCCCAGAAGTGCCACCCGTCGTGATGCGCCCAGCACCACGAAGATCAAAACGACCAGAATGAATGCTCCAAGGAAATTCATTTATCAGGCATTCTTTTCATGGGAGAACAGTCGTTTTTTTACAGAAACCGGAAATCAATCCGCCGCCGTTCTAGTGGATTCGTGCGTATAAACTCAATTTCTCTGAACTCGCCGCGCATGATGGTTCTGGAGATGCCCGCCAGCAATGCCAAACGAATGGCGGTAAAGCGAAAACCAACAATGTCAACCATCTATTCCTGGGTCACATGACACGTGGCCACCATCACGCCCAACAAGGCGTAACGGCGCGGTGCCGCAAAGACAATTAACGATAACAGCAGGGTAAGAAACGCACCGAGAGGAATCATCCGTTTATTTTTTTTGAACCAAATTATGTGGTTTTGATTTTGCCACGACGGCAAACTGAAGAAATCTCATGTCAGAAATCCAACCCAAGGTGAGGACATTAAAAAAGGCGAACTTGTTGCTGACGTATTGGGAATTGATGCCTTCAACCCGTTCGACCGCCATTTCCGCCTCGTCGAAAAGCAGAGCGATGCTGGACTTGGTGAAAATCCGGAGGTGGGCGCGATCCATGATGCCCTCGTGAACATAGCGGGCTGATTTTCTGACGATGATTTTCACCATGTTATCAAAAAAGCGGAAATTGGGAATGGAGGCAACAATACAGCCTTCCGGCGCGAGCAGGGTTTTTGCGTGACGCAAAACGCTGCCGGGATCGGCGAAATGTTCCAAAACGTCGTTGAAGCAGATGACATCGAAATAGTTCCGGGGTAGATCCAGTTCTGGGCCGAAAGGAGCATGGAAAACTTTGTCAATGCGGCCACGTGCCACCTCGCTGGCCGACTTGTTCAGTTCCACGCCCCAAACTTCCACCGGCCGAAGTTTTTTCAAGGTGCCGGAAAATCCGGCGGCACCACAGCCGACATCAAGGATTTTACGGGCGGATTCTGGAACAAATGGCAACATCTCCGGGCGCGAATATTCAAAATATCCAGCGTGTTTGCTGTCGTAGAGAGCTTCCAAGGATTGATTGTGTGTAATATTATTTTTAAGTTGATAACGTTGGGACAAAATTATCCACTTAACACGGTCTCGAATGGGAAACTTTCCATTCGGAAGGCCATTTCGGTTGGAACCGATTTGGAACATAAGTCAGGAACAGCAGGGCCATGGATTTCATCAAAGACTTGGGATTGCAGCTATGGGTCAGCGAGAGCAAAAACTGGATTCGCGCTTGGGCTGGCTGGCCGGTGCCCATCAGAACTTTTCCATATTCACGCCGCTGCGTCGAAAAAACTGCTTTGAACGCTTTTCGCATCCGGGCGTCCGGATGCCTATTAAATTGCGGCTTGAGCAACTCCAAGGCGCGGACGGCCTTTTGCACTAACTTCAACAAGTTGGCAGATTGAGCGCCTCGAGTTATCCGGTAAGCAACCAGCGGTCTGGAATTATAAACGATTGGTCCGAGCAGCATCAAGGTGTGGAAAAGGAAATAGTCATCAACACCGCTGACTTCTGGATGAAATGGTTCCGGCCCCAGCTTGCGGATGACGCTTTTGGGAATGCAGCAAAAGCTCATCGAAGCATATTTGCCAATAGCCTTGTGATACTGCTGCATAAAGTGCAAGGGAACAATAACTTCAATGCTACCGTTAGTATCTGAAACACCATCGTTCCAATCAAAGCCTCCAAAACCAACAAGGTTAGCGTGAGCAGTAAAGAATCCAACTGCGTTTCCATGCTCACGAAATGATTTCTGCTGTGTGGCAATGTATTCCGGGTGCCAAATATCATCGTGATCTAAAAAGGCTAACAAATCCCCTTTTGCAAGTTCAGCAAGAACATTTCGAGCACGGGCAACACCTCCGTTGCGTTGCTGAAGTAGCGTGATGCGCGGGACGTATCGGCTCAATAAGGAAACTGTATTGTCTGTGCTTCCATCATCCATAATCAGCACCTCGTCCGGAGCAATCGTTTGCGCAAAGACGGCATCCAAGGTGGCCTCAATTGTCCGGGCCGAGTTATAGGTTGGAATAAGGGCGCTCGTTTTCATGGTCGTTTGAGCTGGTGGGCCTTAACACCGTCTCCGCCCGCTTGCGGGGTATAATCGCTCTCCGGCGAGCCAGCGGGGCTGCAACGAGCGGGGAAGCAACGTACTAAGATACAACCCGACGGATTTCACCACCGAGGCGGGTCTCCTGGACAAACACGCGGCCGCCATGAATTGTTCGCGGGCGTCCCGGGTCTTTGCCGCTCCCATCAGGTACTT
>Ga0187877_1004515_pt1 | contig 10639 bp, 8 predicted proteins | sample June2016WEW_17_1_3_FD_132430 | JGI IMG/M metagenome (GOLD analysis project Ga0187877, IMG submission 132430) | Peatland microbial communities from SPRUCE experiment site at the Marcell Experimental Forest, Minnesota, USA - June2016WEW_17_100 | ecosystem: Environmental > Terrestrial > Soil >... | reverse complement strand
CGGCGAGGCCACCACTCATGAGCTCCGCATCAAGCGCATGCGCTCCGACGATCAGGAGATCGATCAGGGTTGGTGCTCCACTCGGGTTCTCACGACCTTGCCAAGGATGACTGGATGATGCGCTCCACTTGCTGCCGGCACGTTCGCACTTCGACCTGCCAGACTCTCGTCCGCCAAGACTGCCCATGTTGCTGCTTCCCGAGCGTCACCGGGTATACCGAACTCGTCATGTAGCCGGACCTTGGTCGGCGCGATCCTTTCTCGTAGCATCCGTACAAGCGTCGGATTATGCGCTCCGCCTCCATAGAGGATCATCTCATCCACCTGGGCGCGCGTTCGCAGCTCTCGGTCGTAATGGACGCGGATGCATTCAACGGTAAATGCCGTTGCAGTTGCAACGAGGTCGTTCTCACCGACGCCAAGTTCCCGTGCGCGTTGAACCAACTCCTCAGCAAACTGCTGACCGAAGTCCTCTCTGCCCGTCGTCTTGGGCGGACGACGAGCGACATATGGGTGTGCAAGCAGTTCTGCCAGTAGCGGCTTGTCAATTGATCCCTGCGCGGCGCGTTCGCCGTCACGATCGAACTCATCCCGTCCGCGGGTGAGGGTGTGGACAACTCCGTCAATAACCATGTTGCCGGGTCCAGTATCGAACGAGAGAACGTCACGTAGATCAGAGCCTGGAGGCAGAAAGGTGACATTGGCAATGCCACCGATGTTCTGGACTGCTCGACATAGCTGGTCGTCGGTGAAGAGAGCCCAGTCAACGAAGGCACTGAGCGGAGCCCCCTGGCCACCGGCGGCTATGTCGTTGGGACGAAGGTCACACAAGACAGTGACGCCCGTCCGCTCGGCGATGATTGCCGCTTCACCGATCTCGACGTGGACGCCCTCATGATCCAACTCTGGTGGTTCGTGAAAGACGGTGGGCGCGTGAACAGCGATCGCGGTCAATTCTCGTGGCCGGTGCTCACCTATCTCGATGATGCGCAAGGCCGCTTCAGCCAACAATTCCCCTAGATCGCGGTGTAGGTGAGCAAAGTCGGATGCGCTAAAGCGATTCGGCAGAAACATCGCGAACAGGCGATCGCGAATCTCGCGCGGATACGGCATGATCTCATGGGCGAGCACCCGAAGCTGCCGATCGCGGCCAAGCCCCTCGGTTTCCACGAGCGCGCCGCTCACGCCATCTCCCGACGTGCCGCACATGAGACCGACGAGCAGGCGCTGGCCAGAGAGTTCCATGAGGATAATTATGTCGCGCTGCGGGGCTTGACCGGGGGCAAGTTGCCAATTAATTAAACCGCGGTGGTGTCGACACGTGCGACGTGGTCATTGACACTGACAGCTGAAGAGCGTCGCGCCCTTTTCGGAGCAGACTGTCCAGCGACCTCGGCATGGTGCATTTCCCACCGCTGCGTGGCGCTGCGCTGCACGACATCGAGGCTGGCATCGATCACCTACTCGCCGTCGCAAAGAGGGATCTCGACGTGCTCGTGAACGCAGGTTTCGATGCTGTGCTCTTCTGCAACGAGGGCGACAAGCTCTACTCCCTCAGCACCTCCCCACAAGGCATAGCGACGATGAGCGCGCTTATCTCTCGATGCTTACCGATCGTGTGGGTCTCGAGAACCCGGTCCAAAGCCCTCAGCAGGACTTTGATGTCGAGTGCCTGAAACCGCGACGATCCTCCGATGGCGCTCTCGTTCCTCTACCTAGCGATCGTCCGCTTGCTTCAGCTCGTCCAACTCTCATGGCGCAAGGACACCGATCTCGCGGTCGAGGTGGTCATACCGCGCCACGAAGTAGCCGTGCTCCGGCGCGCAGTACTGGCACAGCTACACCCTTCCCTCCTTCTACGAGCGCATGGCGCGCTGGCTCGGCAACGGCCTCGTCTCCTGCCAGCACGGACACCACCGCGACGTCGAGGATCGGCCGGTCGGAACGGCGCGGGCGTGGGAGCTCCGGACTGAGGTCATCGGCTCGCTCGACTTCGTACGACGGACGGCAGGCGCCGCATCAGCGACGGACGCGGACAGGCCGACGGGGATCGTCGTCGAGTTCTTGGACAGAGAAGAGGAACGACGATGAGCCAGTCACTCTTGCCTGAACGGATGAGACCGGAGGTCGAGTCTCCGGCACGACCGCGGCCTACCTCCCCAGGGCCGCGCCTGCTCCTTTCGATCGTGGAAGCAGCGGCGTGCCTCGGGATTTCAAGGGCGTACTTCTACGAGATTCTCGGACAACATGACCTGCCGACGGTCAGGCTCGGGCGCCGCCGGATGGTGCGGGCCAGGGACCTCGAGAGCTTTGTCGCGTCGCTAGTCGACTCACTGGAACCCTAGTGACGCTGCTACTGCAAGTATCCAATTCGCGACCGTTCAGAGCGCTCTCTGTGTTGAGGCGCGTCGGCATTCGGGTCTACGACTCCGAGTCGTCGATAGGAGCTCTACGTGTCGCTGCACGAAGCAGCTGCCTAACCTTGGCGCGGTGGAGGAAGACCAAGGGGACTGGATCCGCCGCTTCCTGGCGGACGGTGTCTTGTCAGGCGAGTTCGCGCAGAGAACGGTCCCGAATTATCGGTGGCCGTTAGAGGCTGTTCTTCGCGAACTGGGAACGTTCGACGTGACCACACGGAAGCTCGGCGATTGGATCCGGTCCTCGAAGTACAAAGCCACCACGAGGAGGCACATCCTCAACGTTCTCTCGGTCTTCTACGACTGGTGCAACACGCACCACCGTTTGGACGACAATCCCGCTCGGAGCGTCCAGCTGCCGAAGGCGACCGAAGTGGCGGGGGTCGCCATGTCCGATGAGCAGGTGCGGAAGACTCTTGCTGCCTCTGATGGCGCCATGCGCTGTTGGATAGCCCTGGCTGCATATCAAGGCCTCAAATGCCTTGACCTCTCGCTACTCAACGCCGAGGACCTCAATACGTGCGCGTCGCCGCCTACCATTCGACTCCGCGGTCTGGGCAGCAACCGCAGCCCAATTCTTCACCGCGAGTCGGTGGAAGCGCTCGAACAGCTTCACCTTCCGGCTAGCGGCCGCCTCTTCTCAGACTTCAACAATCAGGCCATTTCAAAAGCAATCAGTGCGCATCTCAAGAACCTCGGCATCCGTGGAAGCGCCGATTCGCTGGCGAACTGGTATCGGCAGCGGTCGCAGTCAGGCGGGAGAGACTTCGAACGTTCCAACGCAGGCCAGATAGTCGATGAGTCCGTATTCGACGTCGAGCTGTGGACTCACATTCGCCAGCAGTTCACGGTGGGGTCCTGGGACGCCGTGATCACCGAAGCCGCGAAGTTCGTCGAGGACCGAATTCGGAAGTGGGCCGGGCGTCCGGCGGATGAGGTAGGCGGGAATCTCATGGCAGCGGCATTCGGCGCGACCGGAGCGCTCCGTCTCGGCCGGACCGCGAGTGAGACGGAAGGTTGGCGGCTCCTCGCAATAGGGATCACGTTGGCAGTCCGCAACCCCAGCGCACACCATCTTGTCAAACGCACGGACCACCGCACGTACGCTGCAGGGTTCCTCGGGGCTTGCAGCCTTCTCCTTGCTCAGATCCGATACGAGTACGGTGGCAAGCTTGGCTAGCAGTGGAGAGACGGGAAGCGTTCACCCACTTCTAGAGATTGCCACGACCACCAAACGAGCTCCCCAACCGTCGTTAGGTCGCGACAAGCGATTTGAGGGATGCTGTTATTCGGTGCGGCGTTCTGTCGCGCCTGCCCCGGAACGGCACCTCGAGGCGAGCCCGGGCAGCTCGCGTCGCCGCGCGTTCTGGGACAGCCACTCGGGCGCGGAACGCCGAGTATGCGCTCCCTAAAGAATTCCGCCTTGCGTTCGAGGGGCGTCATTCTGCGCTTGTCCCCGAGTCGGCAGCATTAGTTAGGGGACGTTCGGGAGGACAACCGCGCGCGGAGGACCAATGCGTCGCCTGGGGAGTTCATCCCGACGGCTCGATCAGACCTTCTTGTCGAAGGCGAGCGAAAAGCGGCCAGGTCGCGAGATCTGCCTTGTCGATCTCGCCAGCCGTCAGTAGGTCCTCGATGAGGACGAGCGCTGATTGATCGTCACGAAGCAGGACGAGTCGCGCGAGCTCGTAGCGCAGCGGGAGGCCGTTCGTGTTCCAAGCCTCAACCTCGCTCCTGATTGCCTCGTGCCCTAGTCGGCCCTCGAGCGCGAGCCACAGGTTCACTCGCGCGAGGCGCCGATCCTCCTCGTTCGCCGTGAAGGCGATCGCGGCTCGAGCCGTACCCTCAGCAAGTCGCCATCGCCCCTTGTCGAGGTCCTCGGTCGCGAATTCGCCGTGCGAGCCGGCGAGAAACCGTGCGCTGCCGGGCCACACTCGTTCCGCCGTCGCGAACACGAATGCGACCCGCACGGCGCCCGCGAGATCAAACGCGCTGTACACGTCATCGACCGTTAGCTCGACGAGTGAGCCGATCGGACCTTCCTCTGGGTGGCGAGCGAGGTAGCCAGCGTCGACGAGCTGACCGCGGTGGGTGAACAGGTCGCGTCGGTCCCAGGCATTCGCGAGCGACTCCCAGTCGATCGCCTCATTCAGCTGCGGCATTCCGAGGCGCTTCACGATCTCGCGCCTCCATCCATCCGGCCCTCGCTGAAGGAGCTGGGTCACGTAGTGATCGAGCGTCGGGCGAGGGGCAGGAGATTTCGACGCGTCCTCTTCGGTGCGCCGGACGAGCAGCAGCAGCGCGGCGACCGCTGGTTGGATGGTGTTCATTGCCACCAGGAACTGGCTCCTGAGGAGCGAATGCCGATGCGAGTCGCGCTGGCAAACCCGCGCGTACTCCCACCAATACAGCTGCTCATCATGTGACCGCGCCAGCATGAGCCGCGCCACTTCGAGGTTCACGTGGAACATCGGGCCGAAGTCGACGGCCTTTGCGAGCACCGCGAACGGATCGGCGAGCGCGCTCTCCTCGTCGAGTCCCTCGATCGCCGACTCGTCGAAGTCCATCGTCTCGACCCGCGCTTGCACAACCGCTAAGTAGTCGTCGACCTCCTGACGAAGCGCGGCTCGTGTCTCGTCGTCGAGTGCGCGTGCCGCGCGCGTCCGGTCAGCAATCTTCGATGCCGGCTCGGACTCGAATCGCTCGAGCGCTTCGAGGAGCACCGGCACGTATTGGCGGAGGCAGAGCACACCGTCTCGCGCCTGCACGATGTGTCCGGACAACTCGAGCGTGCGAGAGTTTACGGGAAGGCTGGCGAGAAAACGCAAGGCTTCGCCGTCCCAGACGCTCCCGCCCTCATCGAGATCACCTGTCATGTCACAGTTTCGCGCGATGGAGCTTGTCGCTGTTAGCGAACTCAGCCGAAATTGGCCTGTCGGCCGCTACTGCCGCGTTCAGGGGGTCTCGGCGAGTGCCGTCTCGATGTCGGCGAGGCCGATGCACTCGTTGAGCACACCCTCGGCGTGGTTGAGGGCGGTGTTCAAGACCGCCATGACCTTACGGATACTGAGGTGAGCCTCCGCTCGGTAGAACACCTCGAGGGTGGCGAGCGCTTCGTCGGTGATGACGTCGCTTGTGACGCACTCGACGCCGCACAGGCGCGCTCGACCCGCGATGAGCCGGTCCAACGCGCTGCGGTCCGGCAGCGACGGGACGTCGAGAAAGCGGTCGAGGATCCCCGTGCCGCGCGGGAAAGAGGACGACTCAAGGTAGTGGTCGTGAATCGCGACGACCAGGGCGCATGGCAGGTCGCAAACGAAGCTCAGCGTCGAGCCGAAGAACCGCGAGACAGTCACTTCGACCTGTCGCTCTGAGTGAGACAGGCTCGCGAGCCAGGCGTCCGAGTCGTCGATGATCAACACGGGAATGAGATCGCCGACCGAGAGGATCCGCATCGCCGCCCCCACCACGTCCACGATCTCTGGGAGCGAGCGCCGCGAGTGGTCCGGCGAGACGATCGATTGCATCGCACCGGTCAGCTCAGCGCGAGCCAGCCACTGCATTCCGATGGTGCCGCTGAGGCCTCGCGAAGACCCTGGGAGGGACTCAGCTGGTGTCGAGTCTCTTAGTATCGACAGCCGTTCGCTCTCCGTGATCTGTTGCGCAAGGCTGAGTGCCCTCGCGAGCATGCGGACGATGTGCCCCGCGAGGGCCTTGGGCTCGGTCACGACGTCCTCTTCAGCCCGAACCGGCACGTAGATGGGTGCCAGTCCTTCCGACGACGGTCCGAACGTGTAGGACACCACGCTGGATTTGCCCGCTCCTGAAGGTCCGACGAGCCCGATTCGTTCGCTGCGATGCGCCAGCTCCCTCAGCTGACGCTCCACCTGAGACCCGGGGACAAGTTCGTCGAACGGCACGTGCAACGCGTACAGCGACGCCGAAGGAGGGCGCTGGTCAAAGCCGCGTGCGCCAACGAGCTGCTGCAGCTTTTCGAGACTCATGGCGCGGATCGAGACAGCCAGTAAAGCTTCCTCCGGCGACCCCCCTGGATTGTCGACCCCGACTCAACGAAGCCGGCCTCCTCGAGCTGGCGAAGTACCTGAACCGCGCGGGGGCGAGACCAACCGGTTCTCGTCAGCAGCCGTTGATCGCTCGCGCTGACAGGACCGAGCTGGGCGAGCTCCACGGCGAGCATGGCGGCGGGGCGCCCAAGCTCGTCGATGGCGCGGCGCAGCTGTTCCTGGTTCGTCTTTTCGTCCTTGAGCTGTTTGTCCGAGACGAAAACCTCCTGTGCGAGCCGTACCAGATTGCGGGGCACTCCAGCGCCTGCAGCGACGATGCTGTGAAGTACCTCCAGCGGCACGTCGGCGCCTGCGCAGCGCCGCTCCAGGAGTTGCAACGCCTCCTCGTCAGAGAGGGGCGCGATCTCCACGATCGCCTCGAAGAACGCGTCCGCCGGGGGCGTGAGATATTCGGCGCGCTCGTTGCGGTCCGCGGCAATCACCCACGTCAGGTTGAGTTGCCACAGCTGGTCTCTCAACCTCCCAAAGAGCAGATGGGCGGTCGCCGTCGTCGGCACGCCGTCGAGGAGGACGACAAGGCGGGGTACGCCAGCGGGTCTGCTGTCAATCGTCCTGCCCAGTTCGTCGAGCGCGTCGGTCGTGTCGATCGAAAAGGAGCCGGGGGTGCGAGGCGATCGTCCACCTCCTGCGCGCTCGCGCACAAGGAGAAGGAGATCGGCGGCGGAGTCCGCCGTGTGACCATCGACGAACACCGGAGTCCACCCGTCATCAGATGCGGCGTTCACAGTGAGACGATGGAGCATCGAGGACTTGCCCGAGCCCCGCTCGCCGAGGAGTAGTACGTTGAGACGAGCGCCGACAGCCTTCCGTACGGCCTCGAGCTCAGTGGAGAAGCCGACGAAGACCTCCTGGTCTCGTCGGGTCGCAAGGAGGGGGCGTCCGGTCCATTCCATCGCTAGCACATCTTACTGTTAGAAGTGTTGGATGTGTTACTCCACCTCTGCGCCGCTGAACCCCAGGTGAGCGGCCGGAATTCCACGTAACATAAGTTACACGGTTCAGGCGTTTCGTATGACCGCTGCCCTATAATGGTCTGCAATGGACGCCAGCTTCAGAACGCTCGCCGCGGCGCTCAGCCTGGAGAGCTTCACCGTACCAGTCCTCGCCGCGACGGCGGACGTGCCGGTTGCCACGGTGCGCACCATCCTCAACCGGAATCGCCAGTACTTCGACGCGGAAGCAATCCCATCAGGTCGACGGGGTGGCCAGGTGCGCATGTGGCGTGTCCGGGCCGACGCGCGAGGCGAGCTTGAACAGCGACTGAAGGGCATCGACGCTCGATTCGTCGGCCCGGAGGAAACCGACCTGATCCTCTCCGAAGACGGCTGGCTCGCGAGCAGTGCAAGCCGAAGGACGCGCGGGCCGGAATCTCATCTCGAGCTCGTCACGGCGGACGAGCTGCATAGTTACGACTCCGCGCCGGCGTCTGGACTGCTCCCGCGCCTTGTACTGAGGCTCCTGCTCGCGACACCTGGCCTCAGCGGACTCAGCATGCGAACCGGAGAGGGCATACGGCTGCCCAGTTTCGACGGACGCGTCGAAGCGACCGATCGTCCACCGTTCGTCCCAGGGGGCTACTCGGTTTGGGAGCTCAGCGCCGACAAGAAGGTGCTCCGAAAGGCGAATGCCGATCTCTCAAGACGAAGTGCTGCACCTGGCGAGGTGGACCCGATCGCGACAACTTTCGTGTTCGTCTCGATCAGGCGGAGCGACAAGCTCGAGAGCTGGGCGCGCACCCAGGCGAGCCGTGGGATCTGGCGTGACGTGCGAGCGATCGATGCCGATGGCCTCTATGCATGGCTGCTCAACACCCGCCCAGTGCATGTGTGGTTGTCCGAACAGATGGGACTGCGTCCGCACGAAGTCGCCACGCTTGAAGGCTGGTTCTCGTCCTGGTGTGCCCAGACGGATCCAGCGTTTCCACCTCGCCTCCTCTTGGCGGGACGGGCGTCCGAAGCGGGCGAGCTTCGCGAGGCGGTCGGACGAACCGGCCAAGTCGTCGGCATCTTTTCGAATTCTCGTCGCGAGTCACTTGCCTTTGCGGCGGCGGAGTTCCTCTATGGCGCGCTCGACACGGAGACGCCGGCCGGCAACGCGCGGCTCGCGTCAACCCTGATCATCAAGACGCCCGATGAGTGGTCACGCGCCATCGACAACATGGCCGATGGCATCCTCGTCCCGGACTTCGACGGTGCCGACGTCGCCGCCGCCGCACGCAGGGGCTTGACAGTCGTGCTTCCGATGGGGCTCGGAGATGATCCGAGCCGAGCGACCGTCGTGCTTCCCCGTCTCAACGTCGTCGAGGCCATCGAGCAGTTCCAAAAGAACAACGTGCCGATCGACGAGGCTGACCGCTATGCCCAGGAGATCGACCGAAGCCTGCCGTCCTTCCGGCGCAGTCACGCGATCAACCCGACGTTCGAGCGGCCCGTCTGGGCGAACGAGTTCGCCGAGCTCGTCGCTGCGCTGACGCTCGTCGGAGGATGGGACGGAGGTTCTGAGGCCGACCAGGAGGCGATCACTTCCTTGACTCGGCGCAGCTATGAGAGCGTCGAACAGGACCTCCAACGACTCGCCACGAGGGAGGATCCTCCGTTCTTTCGCTCCGGTGGAGGGTGGCAACTTGCCTCGCCCGAGGACGCCTTTTCCTTGGTGGGCGGTGTCCTCACGCGAGGACTCCTCGACCGCTGGTTCGAGATTGCCCGCGAGGTCCTCGGTGAGCCAAATCCCGCGCAGCAGCTTGACGCATCAGAGGCGTTTGACATTCGGATGAAAGGCGAGCGAAGGCGTTACTCGTCGGCACTTCGCCACGGCATTGCCCGTGGAGCAGCGCTGCTCGGCACGTTCGATCGCCGGTTGGAAGGAGCCGTCTTTCTCCACGACTACGCCGATCGACTCACTCGAGAGCTGCTCGGGTGTGGAGGCGAGGCCTGGATCTCTCTCGCAGATGTGCTCCCGTCGCTGGCGGAAGCCTCCCCGGACGAGTTTCTCTTGGCAGCACAAGATGGTTTGGACGGCGAGGAACCGCTGCTTGGCGAGATGTTCCGGGACCAGGACTCTCCACCCATTTTCGGGGGTGGATCGCCGCACTCAGAGCTGCTCTGGGCCCTAGAGCTGCTCGCCCTCGCACCCGAGCACGCGGCTGACGCCTGCTACATCCTTGCTCGGCTCGCGGCAATCGACCCTGGGGGCAGGCTCTCCAATCGCCCGGCCGAGAGTCTCAACCGGATATTGCTTCCGTGGTACCCGCAGGTTGGAGTTGGCTTGGACGCCCGTCTCGAGATCGTAAAGCACATTCTCGAAGTCGACGGCCATGTCGGCTGGAACCTCGTCTTGGGCCTCCTCCCGTCACCGTACGGAGCGAGTCACAAGACATACCGCGCAGCCTTTCGGCCGTGGGGCCCGCCGTCGACGACCACTACCGGCGACGTCTTGGCTGGCTGGAGCGCCTACGCGGCGCTGGCACTGTCCCAAGCACTTCGCGACCCGTCGAAGTGGGTACAACTAATCGAAACGGTTGCCGCGCTGCCACCGGTGGACCGCGACAAATACCTCGAAGCGCTCGAGTGCATCGACGTGATGGAATGGAGCGACGAGGTCCGATTCTCGGTCTGGAGCTCGCTGACCCAGCTCACCGCGAGACACCGGCAGTTTCCCGATGCCCAGTGGGTAATGCCCGACTCGGACTTGGCCCGCCTCGAGGCAGTCGCCGCGAAGTGGGAGCCAGACGACCCGGTCGAGCGCAGCGCGAGACTGTTCGTGCGGTATCCGGATATCCCCGATGCACGACGCTTCTCCGATAATGACGAATACGAGGAGAAGATCAGGGCGCTTCGGCAAACTGCACTCCAAGACATTCTCGAGACCACCGGCCAGGCCGGCCTCGACCGGTTGATCGACTCGAGCAGAGAGCCCGATGTTGTCGGGGGTGCGCTCGCCGACTTCTGGGGGTCTGACGGCAATGACTTCTTCGACGCGCTCGGTGACGCTGGTCCTCGGGGCAAAGCCGCTATCGGATGGCTTTGGCGGAGCCTTTGGAATCGGGGCGACGGCTGGGTGCGACCCGCCCTTGACCGCATTCGGTACCTCGACGAGACGGCGCGGACGAACGCGTACGTTCTCATGCGGGGATGGTCT
>Ga0187877_1004506_pt1 | contig 10657 bp, 10 predicted proteins | sample June2016WEW_17_1_3_FD_132430 | JGI IMG/M metagenome (GOLD analysis project Ga0187877, IMG submission 132430) | Peatland microbial communities from SPRUCE experiment site at the Marcell Experimental Forest, Minnesota, USA - June2016WEW_17_100 | ecosystem: Environmental > Terrestrial > Soil >... | reverse complement strand
GGCGAGGTTGCGTTGAACGAAATCGTCCTGGCTGGCGGTAGCCATGGACCACTGTCAACCAAATCCACGGAGACTGGGTCGCCGGAAAGCGTATCCAGTGCCGAGGCATTCCTGATGTCAGCCACGTGCGCGAGATCTCGTGCTCGGACTATAGATGCCTGGCCACGTATTGTGAGCTGATAGCCGGTAAGCATGAGCCGCGCAGAAACCGTGAGCGGGACGGAGGCGCCAGCGGGAATTGCCACTGTGGCCACCAAGGCCTGGCCTGTGCCAGAGGGCTGATTTGCGGGCACCAGAATGATTTTTGGAACATGGAGGGGCTGACTGAGGCCGTTGCCGCTGAGCTGGAGCCCCTGAACAGTAAGGCTGCCGGAGAGCGGCCCTTGCGCGGCCGCGTGGACCTTGGCGGAGCGAATCTGGCCGGGGTGAACCGGTTCATTGCCGGGGGCGTAGATGATTTTTCCGCTGGCCGACCCGGAGATTTCCAGGCCGGGAGCCAGATCGCTGCGCACAGTACGCAGTGCATCCAGGCCTGCGGCAACAGAGATGCGGTCCAGCTCGACGGTGAAGCTGGGCAACTCGCCGTCACCGGGCAAGTTGCCGGTGAGGCGGATGTGGCCATTGCCGAACGGAGAGTCGCAGATCAGGTTGTCGATAGTACGGGCGGAGAAGTGAGCAAGCAGACTGCAGTTGGCGTCAAAGTCCATGGAAACAGCCGGGGCAAACTCGGCGCGATGAACGCTGGTGGCGCGCAGACGAGTTTTGACCTGTGCCGCCTCAGGGGTGCCGTCGATATGCAATTCCCCGGTGAGGTTGCCACGCCAGCCGGCATCGGAGCCGAGGAGCAGGCGGGTAAGCTGGCCGAGTTGCGCCTCGCGCCATTCCAGATCAATGTGTAACGGCATAAGGCGCAGTTCCGTGGCCTGGCGCAGATTTGCCTCCATGCGAACAATGCCGGTGTCGCCTTGTTCAATACTGAGGTCGGTGCGGGCAGGCTGGCCGCGCAACCGGATGCGCCAGTTGCCCGGGCTCTGCTGTTCCAGGGACATCTCGGCGTCGAGCAGGGAAAACGGCAGTTTCTCCACGCCATTCTTGATGTTGATGCGGGAGTGGGTAGCTCTGAGGTAGGGCAGCCGGATGGGTTTGACGGGATTGTCCGGCTTATCTGCCCCGGATTGAGCCTGGGCAGTGGCTGTGCGCAGGAGCGAGTCGAGATTCCAGCGGCCGGGAGCGGAGCGAACCAGATTCAGGCTGGCCTCATCCACATGGATAGAATCGAGCTCCAGGCGACCGCGCCACAGCGAAAGAAGGCGTATGGAGGCTGTGACCGTGTTGGCGTGGAGCACCGGCTCGGCTCCATAGGCGGGGTCTTCCTCAACGGTAAGGTCAGAGAGAACAAAACCCGGAGTGGGCAGCAGGCGCACCTCGACCGAGGAGAGACGAACAGGACGCCCCAGCGAAGTGGAGATCAGCTGAGTAATGCGGCTCTTGTAGCGGCTCACGCTCAAAAACGGGGGCACAATCAGAATGGCCAGGAGGACCACCAAGGCTGCCATTGCGATCCAAAGCCGCCTGCGTTTTCGCTGCCGGGCTTGTGCGTCTTCGCTCATATTCAGTTATCAGCTGTCAGCTATCAGTTTACAGTTGCCATTTACGATAGCCCAAGGTCATCTACTGATCGCTGATGGCTGAATACCGTTAGCTGTCATTTCACCCGGTGCAGGGTCCGGCTCCAGCGAGTATCAGAAAAAAAGTGCAATGCAACGTGGCCCATCCAGGCCAGGGTGTTGCCGATCCCGGGCTGTTCCAATTGATTATCCGGAGTTACAAATGACCAGTAATTGAACAGCGGCCGGCCAACAATGTTTTCTCTGGGCACAAAGCCCCAGTAGCGCGAGTCGAGGCTGTCGTGCCGATGGTCGCCCATCATGAAGTACTTGCCGGGAGGAACCACCAGATCGCCGTTCTCCACGCTCCTGGGAAAGTCAACCATCGACTAGGAATCAGGGACCTGAGAGATTGAAGGCGGCTGCTTGGAGGGAAACTCGTCGAGAAAGTCCTGATGGTTTTCCGGGGTTGTCGCTTGAGCGTACGGCTGGTCCTGGGCAACGCCGTTGAGGATAACGATGCCGTTGCGTAAGTGGATGTGGTCGCCGGGCACACCGATCAGCCGCTTCACCAGAGTCAGGTATTGAGGGTTCCCGTCCGCATCCGGGTCTGTCACGGGCTTGATGAAGACCACGATATCGCCGCGCTTTGGCTCGCGATAGTGAGCCAGCGGCATCCACTCCGCCGGCGGAGCGAGGGTGATGCGGTCCACCAGCAGATGATCACCCACCAGCAGCGTCTTCTCCATTGAGCCGGAGGGAATGACGTAGTTCTGGCCGAGGAAGGTGAGGATGAACAGGCCAATGACCAGGATGGAGCAGATGCTGGCTACTGCTTCGGGGAACGTCTCTTCCACTCGATCTTCAGCGGGCTGGGTCTTGGGCGGCGTCTTGAGGTCTTGCTTTTTTTTCTTTGTCATCCTATCGCTCGTAGTAGGTTGTCAGCTATCACTATTCAGTCTTCAGTGGTCAGTAATCCTGGCATTTCATTTAACTGACAACAGAATGCTGACGGCTGATAACTGTTTTTAGTGCACCACGCGGAAGATGCGCTTCCAGCGCGCAAACCCCGTGAGTTTTGCAGAGATTTGCCTATCGTGTCCGAGTCTATCATCTGAGGATGGCAGCGCGGCTTGCAGCGTGACAGGTTCGACATCGGTAGTAGATGGCCTGTAAAGGGAGAAGTAGATGACCAGAGGGCGGGCCACGATCTGCTGCCGCGAAACAAATCCCCAATAGCGGGAATCGCTGCTGTGATTGCGGTTGTCGCCGAGGACGAAGTATTCGTCCTGTGGCACCACCAGATCGCCGTCGCGGATGATGCTCTGCAACTGCTTCCACCAAGCCGGATCCACTCCCGGATCGGTATAAACCCTAGCGGGAAAGTCGTCGTGAAAGGGGCTGCCGGCTATGGGCTCAAAAGCAGCATATGGCTCATCAAGGACGAGGCCGTTGACAATCACTCGGCCATCCTTGATGTGCAGCCGGTCACCGGGCAGGCCCACCACCCGCTTGACGAGATATGGGTGTTGGGGATGGTGGAAGACAATAATATCTCCGCGCTTAACGTCCAGATAGGGCAGAAGATGCCGGGCGAGAGTGCCGGAAGGTGCATAAACCTGCTTATTGACCAGCAGAAAATCGCCAATCAGGAGGGTACGTTCCATGCTCTCGGAGGGAATGAGGTAGGGCTGAAGTACAAAGGTGAGTAAAAACAGCGCGACCACGACCGTCCTGAGCAGCGAAGTAAAAGCTTCGGGCACGGTAGGTAGATAAAGCCGCATCCGTGCAAACCAGTGCGAGGTTGGGTCAGGCCCTTGAGCAGGAGTACTCATCGCGCTTTTGGCTCCTCCTTTTTGGCTCCCGGCTTGACCTCGACCACGGCGCCGGCCTTTTTCCCAGCTGACTTCAGCCGCTCCAGTGCGCGTCGAGCCGCATCCTGCTCGGCATGTTTCTTGGTGCTGCCCATGCCACGCGCCAGTTGCTTCCCCGGTTCAGCTTCGGCTGTTTTAAGCCGGACCTCGACCAGAAAGCGTTTGTGGTGGTCGGGACCGCTTTCGCTCTTGACCCTGTAAACCGGAGTACCGGCACGAGTGGATTGCAAGTACTCCTGCAATGCCGATTTATAGTTGCCCAAAGCGGCTCCGGAGCGCAATTGCTCGGCCAACTGCTCGGCGGCCTCGCCCATCACCCAGCGGCGGGCAAAGGCGGAGACTGGCTCCAGTCCGCCGTCCAGGAAGAGCGCGCCCAGCACGGCTTCCATGGTATTGGAGAGCACCGTGCTCTTGCGCCTGAGGCTGCCGCCCTTGTCCTCGCCGCGGCTGAGGCGCAAATGACTGCCCAGTTTGATGGCTGCAGCAACCTCAGCCAGATGCTGGCGGCTGACTAACTGGGCTCGGACGCGGGTAAGCTCGCCCTCCTGCCACTCCGGGTGAAGCAGAAACAGGGCATCGGCGACTACAAGTCCCAGCACGGCGTCGCCCAGGAACTCCAGGCGCTCATTATCGTCCGTAGCAGTCGCTCTGATCTTGCCGCCGACGAGAGCCTGCTCGCTGGCCGCTCGCTCGTTGGCCAAAGAGCGATGGGTCAAAGCGCGCACCAGCAGCTCGGTGTGTACAAAGCTATGACCCAATTCTGCTTCCAACTCGGCAAGATCAGCTTCCACATGTGCCTCAATGGGTTTGATTCTGTATCTGCTTCTGTTCGTAAACACGGGTTGAAACCCGTCTCTTCAAACCCGTACTTCCCGGTAAATACCGGAGACGCCTCTTGAAACCGATTTCCAGCCCAAAAGAAGCCCCCTCCTCATTATTAGACGTTCCGCGCTCCCTTGACAGACGCATGCGTCAGATTATTGGGGCTTTTCCGTCCCATTTGGCCATGAAGCTTCTGGTTTGTCTTGCTGCGGAGTGGCCGTTGGGGGTTTGGCAGGCGCTGGTCCGGGCGTGCCAGTATCGTCGGCATCATCCTCGCAACTATGTCCACGTACAGCGTAGGCTGTTTTGACGCCCCGCTCAGCGGACAGCCGTGTATCCAACTGCCCATCGCGCGCCTTCAACGCCTCTTTATACTCAGTCAAAGCCTCATCGCGCTTGCAATCCAGGTCGAGCATACGACCCAGGTAGATGTGTGACCAGGCAAGCAGTCGCGGGTCTTTGCTGGTGGCCAGTGTTCGCTGGAATCCCTCAATGGCTTGTTCGGGATGGCCGGTAAGGATGGCCACCCTGGCCAAAATGAACTCGGCGCGGGCGCTATTGGCAACCGCGTCCGAATTTGAAGAATCCGTGTTGTCGACAAGCGCCTGGCGGGCCATGGCGCCGGCCGTGGCCACGTCGCCGGCGGCGAGGCGCGCCTCTGCCAGGTCAAGGCCGGTCAACTTGCGCGGCGTGTTGCGCGAGAGGACATCGCTATCGCCTTCCTTGTCGAAGTCGAGGTTTCTGGCGCGGTGTACCTGCTGGTCTATGTCCATGCTATAGACCATCTCGCCCATGATGTCCTTCAGGCTGACAGGGTCCTTCTCAAACTTGATCATCTCCTCATAGAAATACTGCGTGAGCACGAATCCCTGCGTCATGTCGTGGCGCATGGTGGCATAACGGACGGCATCTACCTTCTGCTGGTAGGCCAGCCGCTCGCGCTCATAACGCGGCAGCTCAGAACGGTCGACATTAGCCGGGATCTTGTACTCGGGAATGCCGGTGTCCATGATGCGTGCCTCGATAGCCTTGATGAGGCACTCGACGGTCAGGACCACGGTGTCAGAGCGATAGCGAAACTCCAAAGGAGCATCGTGGATCTCCTTGAGGATGGGCTGCGTGCGGGCCAGGGCGTTGGTCCTGAAATAGAGCAAAGGCTCAATCACGTAGTGCAGGTACGTGTGGCGCACGTCGCTCATGCGGACCGTTCCATTTACCGGCGAAACCACTACTACATAATCCGTGCCATAGATGCGGGCGTTGATGGTGCGAGGCGAGAGCATGGGCTCGATGACCACAATAAACCGCCGCCCATTGTATGTCTCAGCCGGCATTTTGAGGTACAAGTTGGTGGAGACGATCATTTTGGAGAGCGGATCATGCAGCAGATCGGCCTCCTTATCGTAGATGGGATGCACCACCAGCCAGATGCCGTGCATGTCCATGGCGGCGGCAAAGTCACGCAGCAGGGGGACGACCTCGATCACCTGGGTCGAGTCAGGGGGCATCTCGGTCAGTTCAACAACAGTTTCCAGATCTGGTGGCGGCGTCAGATAGAGAGCCAGCGAAATGTACTGCGCAATATCGCGCACTCCGCCGGTCATGCGGTGCTGGGCGATGTAGAGACAGAGATGGTCGCGCTTGTTACGTGCGTCCTCGCTTTTGGCAAGCGCCTGGTTCATCTCTTCGCGTACGCGCTTGCGGACCGGTGCGCTCTCTTCCAGGCCGTCATCGTAGCCGCATGCATTCAGCGCCGCTGCCATAAGAAAGACCGGTTCTGTGCTGATCATCGAGATGGTGGGACCGGCGGGATCGACCAGCGAAGGGGCCTTTTCCCGCACAAAATCCGACGATGAAGATGAAGTTTGCTCTCCTCTGGGTGAGTTGGCGGAGCTGCCGGAGGACTGGGCAAATGCCGTGGCTGGCGAAAGGCCGGCGAAAAGGCAAAAAACAGCAACCGGCAGAACGGCAAAGGCTGGGAATGCTCTTAATGTCATGTAGAACCCTGCTTAATTCTAGACGCACTGGCAGGGTCAAACGAGAGCGAGGGAATAGCTGGGTGCCTTCCCAAGCCCAATAACGCCTTAGAGGGCAGCCGCTAGCGTGGGATAACGGCTTATGTGGCTGGTTTCATAGAGCGCGAGGAGGCGCTGGCGCATCAGATAGTAGGCCGAAGACGCCTCCTGCGCATGAAGGGGGAGGGTAAGCCGGAAATGCCGCAATAAACTGGCTGGAACCATGCCGATTTCCACATGGCGTACGGCACGGCGCAAAGATGCCGCATCCAGCCTCATCCGCTCCGTGACGATCACCGCCTCTTCGAAGTTCCAGCGCTGCGCATATGCGGCTAGCGCGAGCATGATCTCTGCATTCTCGCGCATTCTCTTTAAGCCTTCGTAACCACCGAGAGACTCCCAGATTTCCTTTGGCTCCATATCAATCTGGCCGCGACGCGGGGTCAGGTAATCCGTGGCCACAGCGGACAACTCAGCCATGTTCAGCCGATGCAGCCCGGCGACCATGTCCTTCCAATCCAGGAGCGCTAATTTGCTGGACGCGCGCCGGTCTACGATCACAGCACCGGCAAATGCGCACAACAAGACCCCAAATACGAAATAGGAGAGCGCAAAGGTCATCGAAAGGATGTTACCTTTGTGCGCTCACTATGTCAAGGTCATTTTTTATACGTTTGTGGAGATCCTGGATATAGGCTCGCAACTCGGGTGAAATCGGCTGCCGGGCCGGCTCCTCCAGCCAGAATTGAACTGTCCAGTAGCCAAGAACAGCCAAGTAGACAAACATTCGGGCATTGTCCAGTTCCCCGAAATAGCGGTGGGCACCAAAGAAGCTGTGCAGCCCGTCTACTAGGATGGCAACCACGGCCCAGACCGTCCACCCGTTGCCCAGTGCCATCACATGGTTGCGCCAGCCCAGTCCCAGGCTCTTCGAGGTCCGTGTCACCACGGCGATCAGCTCGCAGATCACCAGGCTGGTAAATAGGAATCCCCGCACCATCAGGCGACCAAGCAGAGATGAGTCCGGAGGCGATACCAGCCAGGGAAGTGCGGCGGCAAACAGGATGCCGGCCGCACCCCAGAGAATGAACTGCTTTCTTGCGTCCCGGAACCAGGTCCCGGTGGGCCGCAAAACAATACGCGCAATCTCAAAGATAATCGCCAGTTGCAGGGCGAACTCGATCAGAACGGAAGTCCAGTAGACCCTCGCCAACCATATGCTGAGGCCATATTGGAAAAGTGCGTACTGGACGATGTTCAGTACCGTCTCGAAGCCCATGTACGCAGTGAAAACAGGGAAAACCATCCATCTGCGCCGGATGATTAAAACAGCAAACAGGACCGTGTTGCCCAGCGCAGTAGCCGCCACTAACAACCAATCGAGCGTCGACAGGTGCATATCACCTCTCGACTTCTATTCTCTCCGTTTTTATAGGCCAAAAGCAGAGAGAAACATAGAAAATAATGTGCGCATCGATTGCGGAACCGGTACTGGCCAGGGGTTGGTGGGAGCGGAAAACGCAACAGTTTTCAACTGCGGTACCGGCACCGGCCATGGGTTCGTGGGAGCGGCATTGAGAATAGAAGCAGTAGACGCGAGAACTACGACAACAAGGGCAATTCGCAGGGACTTTTTCATGGGTTCTCCTCTTTTGGCGCATGACTGCGCAAGAATAGCCTAGTCCCATTTCTTCTTCTAGTGAAGAGGGGAATATAAGGCGGAAACTCCTGCGAGATGTAAAACGACAGTTTCAGGGGGTCGCCTGGTCTTATCCTGGCCAGGCTGGTGATCACGCCTGCTTGTGCAATCAACCCCATCCACTGTGGTTTGCGAAAGGATAGTGAGATTCCCCCCAAACTCCACCGATACTACAGGCCCAACAAAACCCCTTGGTTTGATGGGAAGGAATATACCCTGTAGAACGGCTGCAAGTTATTGTAATATATACACATTAGTAACAATAAGCAGCTGAATGACTTCAGACGTGATCGCGAAACCACTCCATTTTATAGCTGAAAATGTCGAGGTAATAAAATCACAGCCAACCCCAATCTGCACCTTCCATTAGCCTGTGCAGGGCTGTGGAAAACTTCTCGAATAAATCACCCGCGAACGGAGACCCCAGAGAAGGAGAGCACGGCCAGGCCGGGTACCGGTTTGCCGAAGCGTCGAGCGGGCTCAAAGCGGCTCCACAAGAGCAGATTCTCCACCTGCGTACGTGTAGCCTTGTCGGTGGGGCCGGAGACGATGCGATAGTCGTAAACCTGACCCTCTCCGTTGACATATGCCTCGATCACAACCGGGGTAGAGACATCGCCAATGGGGTTGCTGCCTACTACGCTGGACATGTAGAGGAATCGTGGAGCCGTGGCGGCTCCCAAGGGTTCATCCGGGGTAGCCTGTGCGCTCTGCGGCTGTGTAAACAAGCCGGCCAGCACCATGACTGTACCCAATAGCAGCACGGCGGAGGCAAATCCTGCAGAGGCCTGCAGCAGGAACGGTCCCACAGTGTTTTTCCACACTAGATTCAAGGCATGGAATGCGGTCCTGCGGCGGCGGGCCCTCTCCTGACTGATGGCTACGCGTATGCGCAAGAGCAGGTCCTGAGGCTCCGGCACCGGGCCCAGTGTGGCTAACAAGGATTGCATCTTTTCAAGAGACTTCCAGTCACCGGCACACTCCCTGCAACGCTCCAGATGGGCGGTAACATGCCGCATCTCACGTCCGCTCAAACGGCCGTCCAAGTACTCAGTAAACAGTGTCTGCATTTCATTGCAGCCGTTCATCGCGCCTCCTCTCCCAGGGACATTTCAAATCCAGCGCGGCCCTCGCGTTCCGGAAAATGCACGTCTTGCTCCGGATCCATCAGAATCGCCTTCAAAGCCGCGCGTCCACGCACCAGCCTCGATTTGACCGTGCCCAGATTCACGCCCTGGATATCCGCAACGTCCTCGTAAACAAAACCCTCTATATCGCGCAGGATGATGGTTGAACGGAATGGTTCCGGCACCTTGCTCAATGCCGCCTCAACACGCGCCTTGTTCTCCTCGTGCATTGCCAGTTCGTAAGGTGACTCCGCAGGATCTACCAGCATGTCTTTTAGCAGCACCGGTTGGCCATTTTCGCTTTTGCCCATCTCTTGCTCAATGGGGATCTCGGACTGTTTGTGCCGCGTCCACCAGCGGCGGTAGTTGGAGGCCTCGTGCAGGGCGATCCGATAAATCCACGTCCGCAACGACGACTCGCCGTGAAAGTTGCCCACCCCGCGAAAGATCTTCACGAAGACTTCCTGGGTTAAATCGGCGGCATCTGTGCGGTTCTGAACAGCACGCGCCAGCAGCGAGTAGATCGGTTGGTGGTAGCGCGCGATCAGCCACGCAAAAGCTTCCTCGGAACCGGCCTGCAGCTCCGCGATCAGTGCTGCCTCTTCAGATTCAAAGGTCAGCGCACTGGCAAGATTGCCCATGGTGAGGTCCGCCTGCATATCAGAATCCTCCCACCCTGCCACAGCGGATGCATATTTGGCGACTGCCAAATCTGCGCCGGGAAAAGCCCGGTTTCCGGTTGCGGCCACTCGCATTAACGGCTGAAAAAGCGCCGCTAAAAAGCCAATGCTGTCTTAGAGTGCGCGGGAGTCGGACACTGGCTTAAAACCCAGTGTCCCGCGTCCTCTATTATCTTAGACACCGGAACACCCCATAAGTGTTCCCGGTCACGCAAGAATTTCATCTCCAGAGCAGGCAAGTTTGACGAATACCGCCTTAGCGGAGACAATAGGAAAGTTGCATCCTTGCAGCATGTGGGCCTGTGGCGCAGTTTGGGAGCGCGCTTCCATGGCATGGAAGAGGTCGTCGGTTCGATCCCGACCAGGTCCACCATGTGTTCAATAACTTATTGAAATATCAACAACTTGCAAGTATTCTTTTCCCCACAACAAATCTTTAGTCTGCCTAAAAGCACAGGGTATATCCCTACGAAATTCGGTCTCCTAGTTGCACAGTGCGTCGATTTCCTTGCGGGTGGGCATGGAGGGTGCGGTGCCGGGGCGCGTGATGGAGATTCCAGCAGTCACACAGCCGAAGCGGGCGGCTTCCACCAGGTCCATGCCCTCTGCAAGGGCGACAGCAAAACCGCCATTGAAGGCGTCGCCTGCTCCAGTGGTTTCAACGACTGGGCCGGCGTTGACGGCGGGAACATGCGCTTTGACGCGGGCATTCTTGACGAAGGCGCCCTGCGCGCCGAGCGTGATGATGGCGTTGGGCACACCGCGGGCGAGAAATGCATCGGCTGCCATCTCGGCGCCGGCAATACTCGCGACCGGGACGCCGGTGAGCGCGG
>Ga0187877_1004504_pt1 | contig 10663 bp, 10 predicted proteins | sample June2016WEW_17_1_3_FD_132430 | JGI IMG/M metagenome (GOLD analysis project Ga0187877, IMG submission 132430) | Peatland microbial communities from SPRUCE experiment site at the Marcell Experimental Forest, Minnesota, USA - June2016WEW_17_100 | ecosystem: Environmental > Terrestrial > Soil >... | reverse complement strand
TGTTTCCGAAAAATCCTTCTGCTCCAGAAGCGTTTCACAAGCAACTAAGCCTAGAAAATGTGGTAAACCAAGAACAATCGACATCATCTCGTCATGCCGTTTCGGGGACATGACAAACACGTGTGCTTCCTCTTGCTCTAACCACTTCTTGAATTCTTCTGCTAACTTTTCCTCCTTGGCGTTTGTCGGAGTAAGAATGTACGTCTTATGCTTGACGCCACTGCTTCCTGGACCGAATACTGGGTGCGTTCCTAAGACTAAACCATGCTTTATGTTTTCATGCATAATCTTGACTGGAAACTCTTTGATAGAGCATATGTCCAGTACCACTTGCCCTTCACGTATACTTGTGCCGATTTTCTTAACGACTTCCTCAAAAGAGCTAATTGAAACGCAAATCATAATTCTGTCTGCAGCTTTGACTGCATTTAAAAAGTCTGCAGTTTCAACCGCAAGCTCTTTTCCCAGTTTGGCTAGTTTTTCCTTGTTTCTATCTGCAAGGATTATGCTGTCGCCTTTTTCTTTGCAAAACTTAGCAAACCACACGCCCATTTTTCCCGCGCCAAGAATCGCGGTTTTCATTCCAAAGCCTCACTTATTATGTTTAGACCAGTTTTGATTTCGTCTCTGGGCGCAGTTAAGGAGATGCGGAAGTGCTCTTTGTAATCGCCAAACGCTGTGCCTGGAGCTATTGCTACGCCTTTGTCTAGGAGGTCTAAGGTGAATTTTTCAGAGTTTAAACCTTGACGCTTGGGAAAAACATAGAATGGCGCTTCCGGTTTAGTGAATAAGAACCCTGCTTTTGCTAAGGTTTTACTTGCCATTTTTGCTCGTTCTTGGTATTCGTCTTTTATTGTTGTGGCAAGTTGTTTTTCCATTTCCAGACCTTTCAACGCCGCTTCTTGAATGAATACTGGAACGTTGTTGATGGTGATTTGGTTGAGTTTAGTTATGTTGTCGATAAGTTGTTTGTTAGCTATGATGTAGCCTATGCGCCAGCCTGTCATGGTGAAGGTTTTGGAGAAGCCGTTGGACAGGATATGTGTGCGGTTGCCATCATATTCTAGGATGCTTTTGGGTTTAACGAAGCTTATTGTTCCGTAAATCTCATCGGAGAGGATGGTGACGCCTTTCTTGTTGGCTATGTCCACTATGCCGTCAAGGGTTTCAGCGTCCATGACTTTGCTTGTTGGATTGTTTGGATTGTTGAGTATTATCATTCGGGTTTCTTTATCGATTAGGCTTTCAAGCTTGTCGAGGTCGACTTTCCAGTCGTTTTCCATCTCAGTTCGCAACAGTTTAACATGAGCACCAAGCGCTTTGGCTATTAACTCGTAAGCTGTCCAGTAAGGCGTGGGGATAATGACGTTTCCTCCACCATTCATCATAAGGAACATTGTGGCGAATACGCCCCATTTAGAACCAGGAGTTATAACGACGTTTTCAGCTTTAACCCCATGCAGTTCAGCAAGCTTTTCTCTAAGTTTGTTCTCACCATAAGATGAAGAATACTTTGTTTTCCCAGCCTTCATCGATGCATACGCAGCTTCAATTATCTCGTTAGGCGTAGCTAAGTCAGGGTCGCCTAGGTTTAAGCGTATTATTTTTTTACCTTCACTTTCAAGCCTTAAAGCTTTCTCGTTTATTTCATAGAGCACAGGTTTTAACTCTCCGTTAAGAGTTCTTTCTACTCTTGAACAGCAGTGCACATATTAACTATTTCGCGGTAAACCGTCTCAACTTGAAGGGGATCAAGATGAAATTGGACTGCCTTTTCTTTGACACGCTTGAAGAGTTCATTTTCTCTGGAAGCGTCCCTTATGTGCATTCCTTGCTTTTTCTTAGCTAAGCCAATAGCTCTGCATATTTTAGCTCTTTCCCTGAGTGCATTTAGGATTTGTTCGTCTACTTCGTCCACTCTTTTTCGAAGCTCTTGGATGTCGTCCATTATTTTTGTCTCTCCAAAACTTTCGGTATAAAGCCAGTGCGAATCATATGGTCAGCTAAGGTTATGGCGACCGCAGATTCTATAGCGGGCACGGCTTTTGGAACCACACATGGGTCATGTCTGCCCTTAATGCTTAGACTCGCGTCTTCCATCGTAGACAGGTTAACTGTCTTCTGCTCTTTGCCAATGGAAGGTGTGGGTTTTATTGCCACTCGCATCATGATTGGCATGCCATTGGATAATCCGCCTAAGATTCCGCCTGCATTCTCTGTCACGGTTGCGACCTTCCCGCTTTGCATAACGTAAGGGTCGTTGCTTTCTGAACCCTTCAACGCTGCAATTCCAAAGCCCAAGCCGAATTCAACTCCTTTCACGGCGGGAACATTAAACAATGCTTTCGCTAAATCAGCATCGAGCGAATCAAACAGTGGCTCGCCAACGCCTACTGGAACGTTTAGGGCAATGCACTCCACTATTCCGCCGACGCTGTCGCCTTCTTTTCTCGCAGCCACTATGGCTTCCTCCATGCGTTCAGCACAGGCTAAGTCTGGACAACGCGTAGCCGCTTTGTACCTGTTCTTGCGTATTTCCTCAAAACTAAACTTTTTATCACTTCTCACCTTGCCAACTGCTCGGGTGTAAGCTAAAACGTCAACGTCGAATCTGCTTAGCAATTTTTTGGCTACTGCACCAGCCATGATAAGTGCAACTGTGACTCTGCCTGAGAAGCGCCCGCCGCCGCGATAATCATTAAAGCCGCAATACTTCATACGATCAGGATAATCGGCGTGTCCTGGTCTTGGCAGATCCTTGATTGCCTCGTAGTCGCTTGAGTCAATCTCCTTGTTCTCAACCATTAAGGCTATCGGAGCGCCAGTTGTAAAACCGTTAAAAACCCCAGAAAGAATTCTTGCAACGTCTTTCTCGATTCTTCCAGAAACAATTTTCGGCTCTGCTGGAATGCGCCTATCTAGTTCCAATTGGATGTCCGTTTCAGAAAGGGGCAACCCAGCTGAGCAGCCGTCTACTACTACGCCGACGATTTTGCCGTGGCTTTCGCCGAAGGTTGTTACTGTGAATTCTTTACCTATCGAGTTTCCCGTCAACAATTTCAACTCCTAACTGTTTTAGATGAGTGAAGAACTGCGGATAAGATTTTCTAACGCATTCAGCGTTTTGAATAGTAGTTTTGCCTTTTGCACCTAAAGCCGCAACCGCGCAAGCCATCGCGATACGATGGTCATTATGCGGATTAATCACAGCGCCATGCATGGTGCGGGAACCTTTCACAGTTAAACTGCTAGCATCCATGTCAATGTGTGCACCCATCTTTCTCAATTCAACATAAAGCGACGACAACCTATCCGACTCCTTGAACCTAAGCCTTTGCGCACCGCTTATTTTAGAAACACCTTTTGCATAACATGCAAGCGCTGCACAAACAGGAACAAGATCAGGGATATTCTTTGCATCTACATTCAGAGGCCCAAGAGAACTGCCTGTTCCATTTATTTCAACGCTGTTCTCGCATACTTTTTCTTCAACACCCATTTGCTTGAGGATATCTAGAATCGCTTTATCGCCTTGAACGCTCTTGTTATCAAGGTTGTTTATTTGCACTTTCGAGTTGGTTATAGCTGCGGCAGCGAGGAGAAGGGCAGCTGAAGAGTAATCGCCTGGCACGCTGCAGTCAAGGGGTTTATACGTTTGATTGGCTGGAATTGTCATGCGTTCAAAGCTGCCTTCAATAAGCACCCTAACTCCATGTTGCTCGAGGACTTCTTGGGTCATCTTAACGTAATCCGCAGACTCAAGTGGTGTTGTGAGCTCGATTTCTGTGTCCACTTTTGCCATGGGGGAGGCAAACATTAATCCAGAAATAAACTGTGAACTAACATTGCCACGAATAGAAGTTTTGCCTCCAAGGATGCCACCGCCCTCTACAAAGACGGCGTCTTTGTCGCCAAGCTTTTGAGCGCGTGCGTTTGCGCCGAGGTCTGCGAGGCTTTGAAGCAACGGTTCGATTGGTCTCCGTTCAAGAGAACCATGAAAAAATAGTATTGATGGGTCAGGCGCCAACGCTGCTACGGGTATCATGAAACGCAATGTAGCCCCCGATTCATCACAGTCAATAGGCTCTTTGGCATTTGTAAGTGGGTTCGCGCCTGTAACTGTCCAGTAGTCTTCAGCCGTTGTGATGGTTGCGCCTAAAGCCGTGATGGCGCGTAAAGTGGCTTCTGTGTCTTCTGATAAAAGTGGATTAGATACTTTTCCAGACCCATTTGAAAGAGCAGCCGCTATGAGCATGCGCTGTGTATAAGATTTCGATGGAGGTGCACAAACCTCGCCGCTTAGCCGCGGGGTTTTTGTGATGATTACGTCCGTCATTGGCTAGATCACCCTGGCTTTCTCACGGTTCAAAAGCGACTGCAAGATTTCGCCCTCATACTTTTGCAAGGCAGCTTTCACCGAACCAATCTTATCTTTAGATGCAACTGCGGTTACTGCTGGACCTTTGCCGCAGAGTCCAGCCGCTACTGCTCCCGCTGCTAAAGCGTCCACCGCTATGGCTGGGTTATATCCTTGGGCTGTAGAGTAGATTAAACCGTTGAGCGTCAATGCCTCCCAGACTTTTCCCTCCAAAGCTTCCTTGTAGGCGACTTCAATGAGCGGTTTTACGGTTTGCAGCCTGCTCACGTTTGTGTCAGCTGTGTACGCTTTTTCTGGCGGCACATGGAAAAGCACCACTAAATCTTCAGTCAACGGCAACTGTTTAACTATTTCTCGATTCAAATTGTCTGTAATCGCTATGCTGCCGAAGTATGAAGCACAAGCATCGTCAAAAGCGCCGGTTACAGTCACTTTCGCATCAATAGCCGCATCTACACCCAACTTTACGATTTCCAAATCATCAAGCGTTTTGCCTAACGCTGCCGTGGTTGCTAGGGCTACGGCGTTTGCTGCTGCACTGCTGCTCTTTAATCCTTTGGCGATGGGAATGTTGGACCAAGTTTTCACTTTTGCACCAAAACTATTATCCAAACTGAAGCGCTGAAGAACCTTTAACACAGTTTTTTCTATTAAGAGAGTGTTTTCTTTAGGATCAGAGGTTATTTCTGTCTTGAAAACATGAGGCTCATCTGTTAATTTTACTTCTGCCTTAGTCCACAAATCAACTCCAAAAGCCGCACCCTTACCCAGTGCAATCGCGTTAACGATTGTTGCAGCGCCATGAGCTATAGCCGTAGCTTTCCCAGTCAACTCTTACACCTTTAACAAGTGGTTAAGCATTGCGCGTCTCATAACTTCGACTGGTGCAGAGTGCCCAGTCCAGATTTCAAAAGATGCCGCACCTTGGTAAATTAACATTTCAACCCCGCTCACTACTTTGGCTCCTGCCACTTTTGCATCCTTCGCTAACTTCGTTTCTAGTGGATTGTACACTATGTCCATTACTGCCAAATCAGGTTTCAACAATTCGAACGCTACTGGGGTTTGATTAGCGTTTGGTTTCATTCCGACTGAAGTGGCGTTAATCAGCACATCAGAATCCTCAAGGTTATCTTTGATTGCGTTCGGCGAAAGCGCGTCTGCTGCGACTTTTCTGTTGAACACTTGTTTCAAGAGGTTAGCTAACTCTGCTGCTTGCTTAACGGTTCGATTCAAAATTATCAGTTCATCAGCTTCCTGCGCAAGAGTGTATGCTATGGCTCTTGCAGCGCCTCCTGCTCCAAGCAGCAGCACCTTTTTGCCCCTTGGCTCAACGCCGTTCTCCCTTAAAGCGTGTAATGCTCCGATGCCGTCAGTGTTAAAGCCAAAAAGTCTTCCATCCTTGTTAAGGATAGTATTTACTGAGCCTATGGCTTTGGCGGCTTGGTCTACTTCATCCAAGTAGTTGATGACGACGCTTTTGTGTGGCATGGTGACGTTTAACCCATGAATTCCCAAGGCACGCATGCCACTCACTGCTTTTTCAACGTCAGTAGCTTTAACTTTGAAGGCTAAAAAAGCAAAGTCCAATTTAAAAGCTTTAAACGCTGCGTTATACATGATGGGACTTAGCGTGTGCTCTATTGGGTTACCGATTACTCCGCATACGCGTGTCTTTCCTGAAATGACCATTTATTTTAGCTCCAAGAGGTCGTAAGCAGCTTTCATTTCTTGAATAGTCATCTGTCCTGCCGCAGTTTCATTGCCCTGTTGTAGCGAAGCAAATGTGAAGAATGCACCAAACATAGGCGAAAGAAGTCTGGAGACCTTGCCCAGTTCACCCGTACAGAAACAAACAAGTTTCACTTTGCTTGACATGGTAGAAACAAAATTCAGTACCGTTAGGTTGTCCTCAATTTGGTTTGCTGCTGTTATGATTTTGCAGACGCTGGCTCCGCTGGCAATTTCCTGTTCAAGAACCTTTTCCATTTCAGAAATGCTTAATGCGCCGTCAAATTTGTGGTAAGAAACGATTGGTTTAGCGCCTAATAGCTTGAGTTTATCGATTGTTTCTTTATGTTTTGGGCTTGACAAGTCAACGTCAACATATTCAAAATCGTTCTTTGCGGCGTTGAGTAATGTTTGCTGCCGCTCGGTTTCAGTTCCAGCGAAATTGCCTTTTTCGCTTTGCAGTTTGTTTGTAGCGATTAAAGGAATTTTTGTGCTTTTAACAAGGTCTGAAAGGTTTCTGGACGCTTCGAAGCAGTCTAGCCTAACTTCGATGAGGTCTGCTTGAGCTTTTTCGGCCCTTTCGATTAGACTTAATGCTTCAGGCATGTTTTTTGGGAGAATCGAGACGCAGATTCTCGTTGTCATTTTTCTATCACCGTTTCTTCCGGCACGGATACGCCGAAGTGTCTGCCTCCTTTGGCGGCTAAGTGCACTAGGACTTCGTCGTTTGGTTTTATTTCGGTTACTGGTTTTGAGGCTTTAGATGTAACTAGGCGTATGGTTTCTGCGTTTTGGAGGATTGCTTTTATTTTTGTTTCGTCTGCTTGGGCTTCTATGAGGATTAAGGGGCGGAACTCGATTTTTGATCTTCCCACGTTTGTTATTCGGGCTTTTCCTTCCCTGTTGATAATTAAAACTTCGTCGCCGGCTTTCAGTTCGGAGAGGTACCTGGTGTTCTGCAGCGAAGTTAATGTGTAGTGTGATGCTTGTCCAGCGTTCACTCGGAATGGTCTGGATTGTACATAGGGGTTTTCGTTTACTTCGGCTTCTACAAGGAAGAAGCCTGCGGATTGGCATCCAACTAGCATTCCTTCGCCGGAAATCATTAAGTCAACGGTGTCAACGCAGACTCTGGCTCCAGTGCCAATCGGCTTAATAGATAAAATTTTAGCCGAGGTTAAAGCTAGTTTTGGCATTTGCTCCTTTACCACTTTGACAGCTTTCGCAAGTTCGTTCGGGTTTGAGGTTTTCAGCAGTACACCGTCTGTTCCTAGTTCTAAGGCTTCGAGAACAAGTTTCGCGTCTTCTGCTGTAGTGACTTCGGCGATTAGTTTGCTTTTGCCGCGTACCTTTGCAATTAAATTTTCAAGGGGAATTACTCGCCAATCAAGGCAGTTAATGATTATGTAATCAACTTGAAGTTCTGCCACTTTGGCGGCTTTGTTCTCATCTTCTTTGCCTTGAATGCTTACTCGAAAGGCGATTTTTTTGCCCTCCTTTTTCAATTGGGCAATTTTTTTCTCGTTTAGTTCAGTGAGGAAGGTTATGTTCAATTTGCCAGAGCAGTTGCTCGCTTGCGTATCTTTAATTATTACGTCAACGTTTCCATGGGCGAGGCTAAGCAAATTTTCTTTTTCTTGCGGTGAAGCAGTTTGGTCTATTTCTATCCAGAGTTCCTTCAACGATGCTCACCGAGAATTTTAAGCGCTTGCTCAACGCTGGCGCCGCTGTGAACGATCGCTGAAAGCGCTTTAACTATTAAGGTTGGATTCTCATTTTGGAACACGTTTCGTCCAATGGAAAGCCCTGCAGCTCCCGCTTTTATTGAGTCATGTGCGGTTTGGAGGATTTCTTGGGATGTTTTGCATTTTGGTCCTCCTGCAATTACTACTGGAACTGGACAGCTTTCGATGACTGTTTTGAACGTATCTATGTTGCCCGTGAAGTTTGCTTTGATAATGTCTGCCCCTAGTTCAGCGCCGATTCTCGCCGCGTGGGCTACTACGTCGGGTGCATGTTCGTTTGGTATTTTTGGTCCACGGGGGTACATCATTGCGAGCAGTGGCATACCGTATACTTCGCATTCGTCGGCTACTTTGCCTAGGGTACTTAGCATTTTGTCTTCGTCTTGTGCACCAACATTCACATGCACGGAAACTGCGTCTGCACCTAAACGTATGGCTTCTTGAACTGTGCATACTTGGGCTTTACTGTTTATGTTCGGGCTAAGGTTTGACATGCCTGACAACATTACTATTAAGCCTGTGTTTCCAGCGTCAACATGTTTAGCTATGCCTTTGTGGACAAGTACTGCGTCAACTCCGCCTTTGAGGAGTTGGTTGATTATTTGTTGCATGTTGATTATTCCTTGGATTGGGCCTATTGTTACGCCGTGGTCCATGGGCACGATTACTGTGCGGTTGTCTTGTTGCATGATTCTTTTTAATCGTCGTGTTTTTCCTTGGTTCATGTTCTTTCACCTTTGTTTATTTGGGAGTCCTTAATGAGTTTTTAATTAATTTCAAGGCTCTTTCACGTTCATTCCAATCTACAAAGAGCAGGATGCTTGATGTTATGGTTAGTATACCTGAAATGTTTATCCCGTTTAGTCTGAGGTCTTCGCTGATTTTTCCTATTATGCCATGTGTCTCTTCTAAGCCAACACCGCTTGTTTTTATGAAGACTAGGTCTTTTTTGACTGCCATTGCTATGGTTTCTTTGTTGTTCTTTGTGATGTCATGAATGTCATTGAAGAGTGAATCTAAGTTTTTCTCTTGAGAAACGTAGAGTATAACTGAATTTGTGTTCATTGACATGCCAAGAAGCGAAGAGTGCTGTTTAGTTTTTTCTATCATTTCTTGGATGATTTGGGGGTTTGCGGAGATGCCGTTTCCGATTACTGTTATTTCAGCAACTGGAAAAGGATGCGCTATTTCCGCGTCTAGTTCGGTTGCTAATGCTCCTGTGATTACTGTGCCCTCTTTCGAAAGGTTGCCATGTACGTGGTTGATTACCCTGACGTTGATGTTTTTGGGTTTGTACTTTAAGGCTTTGCTGTGGATAAATTTGGCTCCTGAATCGGCAAGACCTACTACAGTGTTAACGTCGATTTCTTTCAGGCGTTCTGGGTTGGAGACGATTTTGGGGTCGCCTGACATTATGCCATCTGCATCAGTAACTAAGACAATTTCATCAGCGTTTAAGGCTTCAGCTAGGACAAATGCGGTTGTGTCGCTTCCGCCTCTTCCAAGAGTGGTAATTTTGCCGTCTTTGGTTTTGCCGAGAAAGCCTGCGACCACTGGTATTACGCCTTTTTCTACGATTGGTAGTATGCATTCGCGAATATTTTTTTCGCAGTCTTTCAGGATTGGGTTGGCATTTTGGAATGATGAGTCGGTTATTATTGGCCAGTTGTCATCAATCGGGTCAAAGTAGCAGGATTCTGCACCGTTGGTTTTTAGCGCAGCAGCAAATATTCTAATGCTGGTTCTTTCACCCATTGAGAGGATGTCGTCTAAGTCTTTTTTCTCTAGTTTTCCATTGGAAGTATTTTTCGCTGTTGTCATGAGGACGTCGGTGGTTTTTCCCATAGCTGAAACTACAACAGCGACGCGTGTGCCTTTTTTGGCTTCGTTCACCACGGCAACAACAGCCTTGAGTAGTTTTTCGTGGTCAGCGAGACTGGAACCACCAAATTTAACCACAATTTTTTTGTTAGAGTTAATTTTTTCCATTTGTTACACCCATGCTTTGCCCAGAACTTTGATTAAAAAATTTCTTAGTTCTGGGCTTAAGTAAAATAGTAATAATAAAAGTAGTAGTCGAAGCTAAGGAACTGTGATGTACTATTTTCTTTCTTGCTTTTACAATTAGACATTGTAGCTTCGAACCTTGCTGAATGAGACGTAATCCAGAAAATATAAGCGTTTCGGCGTTTCAGAAATTTACTACACGTCAACCGATAACTCCCAACTTGCTTTTGCATTAGAGTATAGCCTTTATCAAGTTGACTGTGCATAAAAGAATCTAAGAAGGTAATCCAATGAAAACGCAAACACAAAACGGCTGGCAAGAAATCCTTATCCAATGCAAAAACAACGTTCAAACCAGCATTAAACCATGCCTTAAAACCATCAGGGAACCTCAACCTAACTTAGGCACTGGTGCTGGCGGAGACGCTATGAAGCCGGTGGATTTGGCCGCTGAAAAAGCAATCGTTGACACTCTAAATCAGCATGATGTTTCTTTCACGTTAGTTAGCGAAGAGTCAGGAGTAAAAAAATTCGGTATGACCCCTGGCGAGTGCTATGTGACGGTTGACCCGATAGATGGAACCACAAACTTGTTGCATGGTTTGCCCTTCTATGCCTGTTCAATTGCAGTTTCCCGCAAGCCTGCCGTGGCGGATGTTTATGCTGGGCTGGTTGTTGACCTTTTCCACGATGTAACGTATACTGCGTTTAAGGGCAAAGGAGCATATCGGGATGGCGAAAAAATAGAAACCTCAAAAACCGTTTCTTTGGACGAGGCAGTTGTAGGCTTAGACCTAAACAC
>Ga0187877_1004501_pt1 | contig 10669 bp, 7 predicted proteins | sample June2016WEW_17_1_3_FD_132430 | JGI IMG/M metagenome (GOLD analysis project Ga0187877, IMG submission 132430) | Peatland microbial communities from SPRUCE experiment site at the Marcell Experimental Forest, Minnesota, USA - June2016WEW_17_100 | ecosystem: Environmental > Terrestrial > Soil >... | reverse complement strand
GATCTACCGACGGTGCATCCGTGCCGACGAGCTGAATTCTCTTCTTCGCCAGAAACTCTGAGGCTTCTTCCGACAAATAGACGAAATTCCGGTCGAAAAAATATTCGGGAATGCTGCTGTCCCGGGTCCGGAAGAGGGCGCGCTCCACACCTCGCCAGTCCAACAAAGAAAGATCCGAAGCCTCTATGCATTTTTCTGCCGGGATTGCAAATACACGGGCCGGACCTATGAAAAATCGGATAGAAATTCCGGTCACATCACTCCCGGCATCGTCCACATGAAGCGGTGCGTCAATGTGCGTCCCCGTATGAGTACCCATATTGATCGCTAAAACATTCGACGACTCGCCGTTATTGATCCGCAGAACCGGGTCCGTTCGGAATTCCGGATCACCGGGCCAGACTGCAAGTCCGTCTTTTAGTGTTTTCGATATGTCGAAGATCTCCATCGCAGGCATTCCCTAGAAATAGCGGTTCACTTCGGACGGATCTTAGGAAGCCGTGCCGTGAGGGCGGCATTTCCGGGAATTTTCATTTCGGCGGCACAGGTTTGGAAAAGAAGCTGTCCGGAAGGTTGTTGTTATAAGCGATCTTTAGAACGAACGTCTGAGAAGCACGGCGCCCGTTCAGGAACCCATCAATCCTCAGCGGCGTGTTAATGCCCTGGATTACGTGCCACTGGCTGAATTCATCGACAACCCGCATGCGAACTCCGTGACTATTTATCTCGCGATATTCGATTTTTGCGGGCAATTTTGAAATCCGGTCGAAATACACGGTTGTTTCGTCGTTTTCCGGATCCACTATTTTGACCATCTCCAGGGTAACGTCGTGTCCCTCACCCGGGCCGAGGTAAAACAACTTGTTTTCCGGGTCTTTGTAGCGGTAGCGAAAGATGATGTCCATACTGTGCTTCACAACGTTATTAAAATCCTTCATCTCTTCCGGTTTGGCTTCCCGCGTCCCATGCACAGGATCGTAAATCCAGCCTTCATTCTTCTCCAGATTGAACACGCTGATTTCCAGCTCGTTCTTCCGGTTTCCTGATTCATGACGGCTCTTGTCGGGAAGCTTGGTGTAGTCCTTAAAATTGGTCGGAAGCGAATTTCGGCCTGCATTGTCGAACCCAAAATATTGGCCTTCAGAGACCATGTCCTTCGCATTCGTAAAAACATCACCACCCATAGCTTCTATGGCATCCTGAAACAGCTTCTGGATGATCTCTTCATCCTGGCTTCGTACATAGATAGGGGTGAAAGCAGTAACAAACGCAAAGATCAACAGCAGTCTTTTTATAAACATTGCAATGTGCCCCATCTGGTTTAATCCCCAAAAGGATATCACAAGAGAACCGTTTACGCGTTTACGGGTTTACGCGTTCACGCGTTCGTAATCTGATGGGCAGGTTCGCTAACGCGTAAACCCGTAAACGCGTAAACGTCTTTTATCGCCTGGATCGTGATGTTCGACGGCGCTTACATCCTCAGTTACTACAAAAATAATCAGTACCACGTCCGCTGCGTCCGCGGGTAAAGCATTCACCACGAAAAACACGGAACGCACGAGAAAAATTTTCGTGTATTTCGTGCGTTTCATGGTTAAGCTTGGACTCATGACGATGCAGGCGTTTGATTATCCGAGCGCGGTAGAATCCCGGTTTCCGGGGCTGATCGACAAACTACGGGAGATCATCCAGGAATCCGAAAACAAGCACGAAGGCCGGAGTAGCCACTCGGAAAGCTTTCTCTGGGAGCACACACTGCATACCGCCTCTCTTGCCTACCAGCTCGCCGTGGCGGAAAATCTCGACCCGCTGATTCCTGTGATCGGCGCCCTATTCCATGACGCCGGGAAATTTGCCGGCGGGAAATACCACAGCGACGATACCCCCGAAGAGGAAGAATCGGCCCGCCTCGCCAGGAAACTGTTGAATCAATTTGGTATGAAATCGGCGGATGTGCGCCGGGTCCTTGCCGGATTGAAGGCCCTTTACAACGAGAAGGCAAAGAGGAATACGGTTGCTGCGATTCTTCACGACGCCGATTTTCTTTCCAAATTCGGCGCCCTCGGGGTTGCCGGCTTTTTCATCAAATCGGCTCTTCGCCGCCGCACGCTTCGTTCCACCGTTCTCGGATATTTGAGCAAAGAGTTGACCTATGCTTCCTGTCTTCCGCTGAACATGCACACTGCCGCCGGACGAAAACTCGCGACGAAGAAAGCTTCCGATTCTCTGAGATTTTTTCGCGCGCTTCTTGCGGAACTCCGGGAAGCCAGGATTGCCAACCTGAAAATCCGTCAACTCCGGATTCCCAATCCCAGTGCCAAGAACCAGCCCCTGCAAATTCAGCTTGTCGCCTCGCCTACTTGTCCAAAGTGTGGAAGCGGCTGGAACCTCGTGTGGACGACGGACAAAGGCGTAAAATGCAGGAAGCTGAACATCGACTGGACTTGCTCGGACTGCGGCGAACAGCTGCAGACCTCTTTTTGCCTGCCGGAAATCGTCTCTTAACTCACGTTGACGGGTTCACGCGTTTACGGGTTTACGCGTTAAGGGCTCTTTGGGTCCGTTAAAGACATCAGGGCCACAGAGGATTCGAGCCCGTACAGAGCGTATCAATCATCTTTTCAAACTTTTTGGCAGTTGATTGAGAAGCTCCCAGGTATTCTATCGTTTCGAAATCACTAAACGCGTAAACATGTAAACTCGTAAACGCGTGAACGGTTTTATTCGATGCCGGTCCGCCGGCGCTCTCTCGGTCCGCGCTGGCCTGCCTTGCGCCAATCACGCAGAGGCCTGAACTCGTCCATCAGATTCAGCCGCTGTTGCTTCTCCAGCCTCTGGTAAATCTTCGCCCAAGCGCAGGGGAAATCCGGACTCACTTCGCAACGGCATACACTGGAACCTCCGCACGGTCCGTTAAGAAGGCGTTTCGCGCAAAGCGCGATCGGGCAAATGCCGCCGGTATATGCCAGCAGGCAATCTCACCAGATGCCAAAATGGACAGTGGAGATACGGTCCGCTTTTCTTTACTCGGAACGCTTCCGAGTATATCGCCCTGCGGCCGGCCGGCGGCAACCTGTCGTTACGGTTTCACCGGAGTCAACTCCGTCCAGTTGCCGCGCAGCGCTGTGTTGGGATTGAAATTGGCCGAGTCGGTCAGTAGATAATCGTTGCCGCTAGCCCAGGCGTGCGCGTATTGGTTGCTCAACTCCACCGTCTCGCCGGTATTGGGATTGCGATAACTCTGCACGCCGCGGATGTACTGGTCGAACTGCTTGGCTGTGCTGTCCTGAATCTTGCTGCGCTCCTGGTAGCCGCGATTGATGATCTCGCTCTGCTGCCGGCCGGCCTGCGCGATAATCTGCGAGCTCTTCATGGCGGCGTTGGAGTTGTCGGCGCTCATTTTGGCGATCACTTGCGTCACGCGGTTCTGCCATTCGGGCTCTTCCTGCACCGTCGAAAGCATCATCAGAAAGAACCGCTCCATCCCCTGCAGTTGACCCTGCGGAGCGCGCATACCGAACAAGTACGCCGCGCCGCAGGAGTACGACATCGCTTGACCCGTACGGCCGGTGCGAATGTTAAACGTGGGCGCGGGAATGCCGGCCGCGAATGTCACCGCCGCCAGCCACTCCTCCATCTCGCGCCCATTCAGTTGATAGGCGATCCGCAGGCGCGCCACATCCCAGCGCATCGAGACACGCAGGCCCATCTGCGCCGCCAGTTGTTCCTGTTCGCGCACTTTGCGCTGCACTTCCTGCACCAGATCCGGCATCGGCTCCGCGCCCAGAACGCGCGCGCCGGCGCGCGCCTTGGGCAGAATCTCGCGCCGCAGATACTCGGCCGCAGGCATCACCGGCATCACGGGACATCCCTGTGCGCCGAAGCGCGCCATTTGCTGGTTGTTGGCTTGCAGCATCTGCACCGTGTTGGGGTCGTCCGACCACTGCCAGTTGAGGCTGGGGAACATTTCCAGACTCGTGCTGTCGTCGGGACTGTTGGCGCGGAACGCGATCGTCACCAGGTTCGATGGACAGCCAACGGCCTTGCCGTACTGCATGTTGCCTTGAAACTGCCAGTCTTTCGGGACCAGCAAGCTCAGCGCGCGCATGGGCCGCTCGAAACCATGCTCGTCCATGACGCTGACTTTTTTCATCACCCAGTAATTCGACTGGCCGGCAGCCGCAGCGTGGCTTTGGGGCGCCTCGGTAGCCGGCGCCGTCGTTGGGGAGGCCGGGGAGCGAGGCGAGGCAGACGCCGCTCCCGCCGGAACGGGTGGAACACCTCCACCCGCGCTCGCGGCGATCTGGAAACTCTGTTCGATTTTGTCGAAGGCGCCTTTCAGCGTGGTGTATTCCGGTTTCGCCGCCGAGAACATGCACAGAAACGTGCGCCCTTGATCGCTCACCGCTATCATCTGGAGATACGCGTCGGCACCCAAGGGATTGGTGCCGCTGTAGGTGACATATTTCGCGGCGCGCCCAGCCAGGCGCATATCGCCGCGCCCGACTTCGGTGAAACCATGCCACTGCTTTCCGGTTTGGCGCGCGATGGCGTCCAAGAACATGCCGCCATTGCTGCCCGGCAAGACCATCACGGTGGCGTAGGCAGTGCCGCTGGTGAACTGAACATTGTCGGCGTTCAATTGGGCGGTCTTCCAACCCGCAGGCGTTTGCAGGGAAAACCTGCTTTGTGGATCGTGGTAAGCAGCGCCCGGCTGTGCCAAAGCAAACACCGACAAGCTGAGGAGAGCAAAAATGATGACGCTGTTCCGCATGAAGATGAGCCTCCCATCCAAGTCTACGCCCGTTTGTGGAAAGAGCTATCCGCAGACAGGCCAATTCAGAAACACCATCGGGCCAGAGCGGGTTTACAACCGGTTCAATCTGCGGCGAGCCCCGTGCCGCCGTGGCGCCGCGTCACCAGCCACCTCTACCATCTGCCCATGTGAAGGGACGGAAGACGGCGGCTTGCTCATCGGCGGTGGTTCCGAGTCCCCAAAATGGAGCCGTATCTCCACTGTCCACTTTTTGCCGTTTTAAGCTTGGCTGCGAGACTTCACTCATTGCCTCTTTTCGCAAGCAAAGCGTGGTACTGAGCCTTTTTTCAACCGTGGAGATACGGCCCCCTTTGGGGGAATTTTACTACGAAAATGAAGCATGTATAGAGACTTGCCAAAGCTTGGCACAGAGCAAGAGCTTCTAACAGCATTTCTGAACTGAGTATGAGATAAAGATCAATAAGGGAATTCGTCCGAATCCCTTCCTGATACCACGCGATCAATCACCTTCTTCCAGAGCGGAGTTCGAGTGGTTTCTATACGCCTCGGCAGGCAGGTCAGAAGTTGTTGCGGACCCATTTCATGACGTTGGCGGGCGCCCGATTCTCCCTCAGTTTCTGCGCCATGAACTTCATATACTTATCGATGTGCGTAAAGAAAAACTTGTAGGCCGGGCACAGGAACTGGATGAACCGGATGCCTATCTCCTTCAAGAAGCGGTATGCCGAAAGCGGGGCATAGGAGTTCTTGCGGTTCACTGTCGTCAGCGTGTTGAACTCGACCTTGTGCCTCTTCAGGCTGCCGATAGCGCGCATAACCCGCGCGAAAGTTGGTTTTCCAAGCTTGTCGGTTCGGTAGGCGTCATGCAATTCGGCCGGACCGTCGATCGAGATACCCACCAGGAAGCGGTTTCTGGCAAGGAACTCGCGCCAGCGGTCATCCAAAAGTGTGCCGTTGGTTTGCAGGACATTCTCGATCTGCTTACCGTTGGCATAGAGCTGCTGCAGGCGAACGACCTTCTCAAAGAACTGCAGGCCCGGCAGCATAAGCAATACCAGGAAATCGACAGACCCAACGCGTATAGTCGACATGCTTACCGCCTTTCAGATGCGGCGGAGAACCTGCGTAGAGAGATCCCATTTCTAAAAAAGAGCCTTTATTTTACCTGGCGCGCGGCTTCCACCAACCTCAAATATTTGGTTGCGGCTTTGGCCGCGCTAGGAAAAACAAACTGGCGTCGTCGACCTGGCGCAGGAGTTCGCCAAGGCGGAGGCGACCGGCGCGCTCTGGGGGATCGTCTCGCTCACGTCGATCTGCTGGTCTTGGTGGACTTCGGCATGAAGAAGCTCGGCCCCAGTGCCGCGGAAGATCTCCTGGAGATCTTCGTTCGCCGCTATGAGACGACTTCTACGCTGATCACAACCAATCGACCGACTCAGGACCGGGGCCAGTTCCTTAGCGACATCCCGACAGGTCCGCCCCCTGTTTCGAACGAATATTTTGGGGCAGGCACTGGCAGCAGTCCGACGATCCAAATCCTAGACCCGAAAGAAATCGGCACCAGGACGCACGCATTCCCCCATTATCCGTCTATGTCTCATGATGCTCTTGGCTGCGGCCAAGGCGTGAACGCAATTGGTGAGAGCGTATCCTGGCGCGAATTTTTGGAACAGCCAGACCCCCAATTGAATGGGGGTCCGGCTCTTCGCATTTGACCTCTGCGTTAACTAGTGTGACGGGGCCTCCATAGGGGTCGGCACGCTGACAAAGACATATTTCACTGTGATAGAACTGGGGGAATTGGCGGCATTTGGAGCTGTGATGCGCAAGCCCACGCCTGATACTGGATACGAAGCGTTGGTGCTGCCACTTGTAACAACGCTTATCCACTCAGTGCCGGTATGGACATCCACACTATATCCAGCGGCGGTGCTGTAAATGCCAAGTGTGCCCAAATAATAGGGGGGGGCGGCGCCCCGACCGGTTGTGGTGCCGGAAGTATTATTGTATAGGACGCACCCTTGTTGATGGTCTGACTTCCACTCCAAATCCATCCTATTTGTGGCATGATTTGATATTCCTCCTTTTCTTAATTAATTGGTCGTTAGCTTCTGGGGTATAGCCGGAATAAGCTGCAGTTTTATATTGCAGCCTGACCCTGATACCCGCCAACCTCCAAGTTGTAGGTCTCATGTTAACCGTACCCGGCTGCTGTGAGGATCTCTGACGGCGACAACTGAATAACTGCTTTAACGGCTAAGAAATATCAATTTCTTAGCCGGCCTGTGCCGGCGCGTAGGATAAACAAGCTGCCGTTTTGGCGCGCAGGCCGCCTGGGATGCGACTCTTGCAGCTTCTGTAATGGGACCTTATGCTAACATCGCTCGTTTGCCGCAACTGCTGCAACGGTCATCGACCTGGGTGGCAGCGAATATCAGTCGTGAAGATGCCCAACAGAGCCGCCTCAATGAGTTTCTCTATTGGTGTGAGGGATTGGAGGAGGGGCACCCACTAGAACAAGATCCTATCTGTGCATGATCTTTTGCTGGGGCTATGTCTGTCTTGATATGGTTCAAGTCTAGGCCTGCTCGAAAACGAATGTCAATGAGAAACTTAGCTTTTAACGTTGCTGTGGCTTCGTAACAGAAGTGCACGAGGCTACACCGTAATCGATTCGGCCGTTGAAGGAGCAATCCTCCAACTTCGTCCAGTCATGATGACCATGCTGGTGGCTACGCTCGGGTTATTGCCGGTGGCCTTGGTGCCTACGCCCCCGTTTAAACTGGTGAGGCACAGCGAGGTGTGGGCGCCAGTCAGTTCTCTCCGCTGATTCATTGCTGTTCTCAGCCTATATTCCCGAAAGAATCAGTGTAATACTGATATTTACGTTAATGTGGCTTAGCCAGTCCAACACCTTTGCATAACCAAAGTTCTTCTCATTAAGTTTGAAATCAAAATCCTTAGACTCACTGGGATTTTAATGCAATGTTCAATGGCATACGGATTAGAGTTCGAAAGAGAATTGGGGAAAGGTATTCAAAATCGACGACAAGCATACGAATGAGGTGAGTGGAAGATTAACGTAATGATCGGCATGCCGAGAGCAACTGATCGAATAAAACCAGTTGATGCTCCAGCACTTCGGCAGGACGAAGATATTGTTCAAGATATTCCCGTGTTGTGTTCCCGCCAACCATTGCCAACCCAATTTCGAAATAACCTAGAAATCCGTGTATGGAGAGATGCGATTCTCTCTGCAAGATGACATTTTCCAGCCGGGTTAATTCATTCAACTCGTCTTGCGAAAACAGGTGTTTTGGGTTTCGGTGAACGGTTTTCAGACAGGATTGCAGAAGCTGTTTCATCTCTTTGATCTCTACGATGCTCTTGTGTACTTGGTCCTGAGCCCCGGCTATCATGTGGTCAAATTCTTCCGCAGAAACGGTGTAATATTTCCGCAAAAACTTTATGACGCTTGCCGCTGTTTCCTCCGCGGACAACTCGAACCCGTCCAGTGTGGCAAGCCACACCGGTTTTTGCAGGTAGTTGCAGACGGTTTGGCTATCAAGCGGAACGGGCAGCGCCGGATGAAAATTCAGATGTCCTGATTTCCACTCACTCCGGAAATGCAGTGCCTGAATTTCCGGAGAGACTTCTGCCGTAGACTTTGATTTTTTTTCGCAGACTTCCCCTAGCAGCGTGCGGACCGCCCACACTACCTCCTCAGGCAGAATTCGCCGAACTCCGGCGAGTCCTGGGTCGGCTTCCTCACCATACTCTAAGAGTTGCGGCGACTGGATAATCCAATGCCCTGTCCCATAGGGTCCGGTTTCCCTGAAGTATGCAGATGTCTCGAACAAGGCCACAAGTCGGGTTCCGACTGCGGCGCCAAGGTGCATTGTCCCAGTATCATTCGTAACCAGGACGGCACACCGCCTCAGGAGTGCCGCAAGCTGAGGGATCGTGGTTTTCCCGGCAAAACTTATCGCGCCAGGCACAGCTTGGGCAATCTGGCAGCCGAGACTCTCTTCAGCTTTCGAGCCGAAAACCAGCACCCTGACTCCTTCGGAGGACAACTCCCGGCCGATTTTGATGAAATTTTCCACCGGCCAACGTCTTTCGGCGAGGCTGGCGCCAGGCTGGAATCCAACGATACAGCAGCCCGGTTCACAACTGGACAGCCATTCGTCTGCAAGTGCGACACACTCCCGATCAAGCGGAAACACCGGTGCATTCACGGCTGATGCGGCGCCGGAAAGATGCACGTAGGAATCAACAATATTGAACAGATTCGCTTTCCTAAATTTGATCAGTGAAAAAGTGTACAAGCCCCACGGATCGCCGGTTCGCATGTGACAGGTGCGGTCGTAAAAAAGGCCGTAGATTTCCTTCGGCCCCAGTGCAGTGGTTAACCAGCACGAAAACGGATCGTGCGTCAAATTGATAATCGACCGGAAACGTCTGGACTTCAAAATGGCCAACCAATCATGCACTCCGATCAAGCGCTGAATAGGATCGATGGTCTCATTGGCCAGACTGGAAATCGGAGGATTGAAAGCAATTGTCTCGGCCACATCGGGATTCCTCTCGAAAACCGACGCATATTCTGCCCGTACAAGAACAACAATGCCGTCATCCGGATGACGCCTGCGCCACGACGCTATAAGAGGGGTCGACTGGAGGCAATCACCGAGCCTCGAAAGTTGTATGAATAACACCTGTTCCATCGTTTCAGCCTTGAGCTCTGCTTTCTTTCTTGAGCAATTCATCCGACAAATTGCATAGAATCGCAAAATCCGACGGTGGCGCCCTGTATTCAAAATGCTGCAGGATATCTTGCAACGAGAGTTTCTGTTCCGCGCGCAGAGAGTTTAACCAACTCCTCAACTCCGGAAATGCTCCCGCCTTTCTCCGAAGATCTTCGGCACGCCATGAATGGACATTATCCGGATCCGACATCAGATCGAGATATATGGAGTGCCGCTCCCCGGAGATCCATTTTTCCCAGAACGCCAGCCGATCCTCTGCCAGAATGCGTTTCTGTGCATCACTTGGATTGCTGCTTTGTCCTGTCTTGTGGAATATGTATGAGTCTTTCCCGGCATAGCCCACACCAAATCCGGCCTGTCTCGCCATGAGGCAATAATCGCTGTCACTGTAATAAGTCTTCATCGATTCGTCCATCGGCCCCACTGATTCAACAACGTCCCGGCGAATCAGAACGCTGCAAAAGGTCACCCATTTTTCCGGCGATGGTGTTGCGCAGGCGTCACGGGCTACACTCCCCACCTTGTGCCTGCCCGCGGGATAGCATTCATAAGCGCCCCCGAAAACTATGAGATCCCGTTGCCGAAAATGCCTCACCTGTTGCGATACGATATCCCAATTACGGGACTCCGAAAGGGACTGCATGACTTGCAGCGCACCTTCAAATTGCATGCGCGATTCGAAGCCAGTGTCGTTGTTTAAAAGCCAGGCGTATCGATACTCGGGCGGCGAGCTTCTTAGCCTATTCAGGCCGACGTTGCAGGCAGGAGTAAATCCGCGGTTCTGGAGATTGTTGTTAACGATCAGAAAGGAATAGGCAGGAAGCTCAATGAGCGAAGTGTCTTGTTGGAATATTGTTGACGGCAATGTGAATCCGGCGGATTTAAACAGGTCGAGAAGCAGTTGGTCCGGACCGTAATGAGGAATTACGATAATCGTACGATTCATATTCTCACTCAAATTGGTTAGTACCGTGCCCAACCCAACCCGAAATGGACCCCCGCATTTTAATAGAAAGGCATCCTGAAGAGCGAACGATTATTGAGTCCCGCCTAATATATTGACGACCCTCAGGGTATTGGAAGTATCTTCGGACGACCTTCTCGATCCGCTTTCCGGTTT
>Ga0187877_1004500_pt1 | contig 10669 bp, 6 predicted proteins | sample June2016WEW_17_1_3_FD_132430 | JGI IMG/M metagenome (GOLD analysis project Ga0187877, IMG submission 132430) | Peatland microbial communities from SPRUCE experiment site at the Marcell Experimental Forest, Minnesota, USA - June2016WEW_17_100 | ecosystem: Environmental > Terrestrial > Soil >... | reverse complement strand
TCCTTGGGGGACATTTCTCCGGGGGCCGTCTCACCTGGAGTGGGCCCCGTGTCAGCCATGGTCTGGACGTTCTTCCCCCCCCACTCCTTCGCCTGTATTTTGATGTCCGAAAAGGTAAGGTCGACCCTAACCCCTTCAGCGTCAGAATGGAGCATGTGGTCCTTGAAGTCATACCAGACCTTCCCGTCTGGGAAGTCCAGGAGCTTCGGGGTGCCCTTTTTGCTGAAGTATATTCGGTGCTTCTTCCCGTCCGGCGAGGTCCATTCCTTCCCGCCGATCCCGATCATCTCCGCTGGGGTGGGCATGCCCCCCGCCATTGCCACTTGGCCTTCTGGATGGTCCTCCGCGGGTTTGGGTGGCTCCGGGGCTAATTGTGCCGCCTTCGGCGGTTCCTGGGCATGCATGGCCGCCAGGGTGATCTCGTGACCTTTCGCGATCTTCTTGTCCCAGTATTCCTTCTGGACCGGGACTAGTGACCCAGGCGTGTCCCCTTCAGCGTGGTGTAGCATCACCCCGTCCTTGATGGAATCCACCACGAACTTGACCCCAGGGGCAATGGAGGAATGAAGGACCATGCCCGGCTTAACCTGTTCCCAGGCAATCGGTTCTCCGACCTTGGGCTCGGATTCCGGCGACTTTTCCGCCTCGGTTTTCAGGATGTCGTGGACCTTCTTCGCGTCCGCTTCGGTGCTGAAATGGATCACGTCGTAGGCCCCGCCGACCCGGCCGTGGTGAGTGGCCCCGGCCCGCTTGACATGGTGGATGGCCACCCCGGCCACCTTGGCCGCGGCCTCGATCGCCTTCCGGTCCTCGGCGTCCGTGGCCCGCAGGTAGTGGGTCCCTTCCTTGTGCGCCCCGTAGACCGTGCGCTGGTGCATGGAGGCCATGGGCAGGTCCCCGTGGACCGTCTTGTCGTATCCGGCGATGTAGAGCACCTTCCCATCTTTCACCCGGTAGTGAGCCTTCACATGGGCCGTGTGCTCCGCCTTGAGGACCGCCTCCTCCTCCAGGCACCCGCCCGCGATCCACCGCTTCAGTTCCTCCACCGGGACTGTGATCACGCTCCCCAGGACATCGTCCGGGTTGTCCGAGCGGCCCCGGCGGAAGGCGTCGATGGCGGCTTCCCGGCTGGGGAAACCCATGAAGACCTTATGCTCATCGAATTCTCCCGTTTTGGGATTCAGGTGGTTGATGATATGGACGTCCGGGTGGTTGTCCATCAGGGGCCCGACCGCTACGTCCAGATGCTCCCCGTCGGCCCCCTTGGTTCCGCGGAAGTATCCATAGTGGTAGGGCAGGACCACTTCCCAGGGCTCCCCGTCCTGGTTCACCCCCTTGCGGGTGCTCCCGGCCAGATTCTCGATGCTCACGTCCATGCCATGGAGCCGCCAGTGGGCATGTCGATAATTTTGGGCTTCTTTTTGAGCGGGAGTCGCCTCGTGGTTCGGGGGATCGCCCAGGTCGTGATCGTTCTTGGGGATCTTGGGGACGAGCAGCTGGAGATGCTTCTCCATCCTGGCCCGGGTGCCCATTTGGCGGAGATCCTCCGCCTTGGCCACGTCCGGCTCCCCCTTGGCCCGGCGCTGAATGCTGAGGGCTATTGCCACGGCCTGTTTGTGGGCCATTTCAGGGTGGGCGTTCTGCTCGGCTTCGATGTTCGGTCCCACGGCTTCCTTGGAGGCGGAATGAATGAGCGGCATCACAGACTCCCGGGATCTGCTTGATTTTGACACGTTCCCGGGGCTCGGGAGGGCCGGTAATGTTCTGGAGCCCTTATGTGCATCTTTTGAGATGGTGGCACTTCGACCAGAGGATACTAAGCCCATGGAGCCCATCAGCCTGATCACCGCCGCTGCTCTCCTGGCCTCAAGTGCAATGCCAGGGGAGGAGCTTTATCGGATCGACCCGGGCACCCAGCTTTGCAAAGCCTCCACGGCTATCGAGGGTGGGGAGCGGGTCCTCTACATGGAAGCCTCGAATCAGGCCCGGGACGTCCAGAACGAAACGATCCTGGTGGACGCGCTGGAAGGGTCGAAGGACTATTTCATGCGCTATGGGCGGATCGACCTGGACCACGCCACCGTCTGGCAGATGATCCGGGAGCAGAAGCTGGATCCGGCCAACCCATACGCGCGGGAAATCGGGAAACCACTGGACGTCCGGATCTCCCGGAACGGTGACAATCCCCGGGTCATGGTCAAGGCCGGGATCTTCAAGAGCGCCGACAAGAACAACACCTTCACCAAGGCCGCGGACTGGTTCTGGGATTCCCTCCAGGTCCATCCCCCGGTCTCATGGTTCCCCTCGGTAGCTGGTTCACTCCTCCCGGGCGGCCGGTTGGAGCAGCCAGACGGGAAGCGGGTCATCAAGGCGATGAGGTGGCACTCGATCGCCATGACCCGCAACCCGGTCAACACTTCCGTGGGGCAGGTCTCCACCGTGCCGCTGGAAATCTTCTGCAAGGCCCTCCGGGAGAGCTCGGACATCGGCACCGCCATGAAGACCCTGGCCGGGTTCAATTCCCAGTCCGGGGATCCGGAGCGTCCACTGCCAGGGGTGAAGGGGTCCATCCAGGACCTTCAGAACTCGGTCCTGATTACCCCCTCCAAGGAAGACATCCTGCGCCAGTCCATCCTGGGAGCCAAGCCACCCTTCCGAGTGGACGAGTGGCTGGCCTCCCTAGTCACCGCTGGCATCACCCCGGCCGAAGGGATGGCCTTCCTGATCGCCATCCTCGATAACGGTCACGCCCTTTCCCTCTCCGCGCCCGACCACGAAACGGCATAGGAGGTTCCCATGAACTTGCTCGAACTCGCCAACAGGCTCCTCACCGGCACCGTTGCCAAGGCGGAAGTGCCCCCCGAGGATCCGGACAAGCCAACCCCCGGAGCAACCGGGAAGGAAGAACTGGAAGCAGCCCGCCAGGAGGCGGCATCCGGCCAGCAGGCCCAGGCCGACGCGGCCGGCCCCGAAGGTGAAGGCGGCGCTCCCCCGACCGGCGCGGAAGGCGCGGCCGGAGAAGAGGGGGCGGCCGGCGCTGAGGGTGCTGGCGCGCCCCCCAAGCCCGAAGAGGAGGAGTCCCCCGTGGAGAAAGCGGAAATCCTGAAGTCCATGCAGTTCCTGGCCGAGCAGTATGGGATCACCTCGGAGGAGGTCGCCAAGGCGTTCACTGGGCTCGAGGGGGATCCCTCCGCTGGGAAGGAGCCGCTCGGGAAGGGAGTCGAATACCTGGAGGGCCTGCTCAAGAAGCAGGGCGACATCCTGGAACGGATCGCTAGCTTCCTTCAGGAACTCTCCGCGCACACCGTGAAGATGGGCGATCAGGTGGCGAAGTCGTTGGAGGCCGCGGAGGCTGCCCAGGCATTGGCCAGCGGCACCGCCGCCAAGGTCGAAGCCTTGCCCAAGACCGCCCCGGCCAAGGCTCCCAAGGCCGCCAGTGCCGAGGAGATCGTCGCCAAGGCGGAGACCATGGCCGCCGGCAATACCCAGAAACTCAACGGCCAGGACCTCTTCAAAATGGCCCTGGACCCCAAGTGCCCTCTCACCCCGCAGGACATGGCCCGGGCAAACCGGGCTTCTCAAGGCACCGTCGGAAGCTAAACCCTTCCTCCCCTTAACCTTCCCGGCACCCGCCGGGTCATCGAGGAGATGAGCCATGAACGTCGGCCCTCTCGACATCCTCAGCGCCCTGGGTGACTCCGGGGCCTCTCCGGCACTACTGGAGATCACCAAAGCCCTCACCACCATGGGTGCCGGAACCGACCTCTCGGCCCTGACCGGCGGTGGTGCCTTCCGCGTGGAGAACATGGACCCCGTCCTGGCCTCCGCCACCATCAAGAACGAGCACTTCAAGTTCTTCAGGCGTCTGCTTCCCAACCGGCGCGAGTCCTGGTCCGTGCTGGATCAGGCGGTCGTGAAGACCGGCATCGGCGCGTTCCGCGGTTCCGCGAACGCCTCGGAGCTCGGCTCCGGACAGGTGGAGCGCACGGGCCAGTATTCCCGTGTGATCACCAACCTGGGCACCTACTTCTCGCGGCGCTCGGTCTCGATCATCACCTCGATCCAGGCCACCATGCAGAACCGGAACGGGGTGGTGGACTTCAGCGCGGTGGACGAGGAAGACGTCAACGCCATGCTGGAGATCCTGTTCTCTCTGGAGTCCGACCTGTTCGTCGGCGACAACACCCAGAATGTGGTCGGCACCACGGGCGTCATCACCTCGGTGATCGCCAATGCCCCGCAGAACGTCATCGACCTGCGCGGCGACCCGCTCAAGTCCCACGACCAGCTTGCCATCCTGGCGAACAAGATCACCGACTCCCCGAACTGGGGCCGGCCGGAACTGGCCTTCATGTCCGGCTTGGTCAAGGCCGACCTGGATGCCTACCTCGAGGCCGGGTATCGGGTGAACCTGGACACCAACATCCCCTCGACCACCGTCGGGGTGCTCACCCGCGGCATGCATTATTCCTCGATCGCGGTGGCGGACGGGAATATCGACTTCGATCCGTCCTACGCTCTGAACGAGAATCAGTATCCCGTCAGCGGGGACGATGCCACCCTCTGCACCGCCGCCCAGGTCCAGGCCGCCGTCGCTGCGGTATCGGCCAATTCCGTAGCGGCCTCGCAGTGGACCGACAAGACCACCGGGGTCTATCAGTATGCGGTGGGCGGGACCTACTACTACGCGGTGGAAGCCTACACCGCGGGCGAGGTCTCCCTGCCCTTCATCTCCGGGGCCGCCGTGGCCGTGGCCGGGAATAACATCACGGTGACCATCACCGCCAGTACCGGGAACAAGGAAATCTACTACAAGGTCTACCGGTGCGTGAAGAATGGGGCTCATGCCCTGGCCACCGACTTCAGGCTGGTCGGCCTCATCAAGAAGGACGTCAGCGGGACTACGGTCTTCACCGACAACAATAAAGTCATCCCGGGCTCCAGCTACGTGCCCCTGCTCACCATGAAGCCGGAGAGCCTCCGCTGGATCCAGATGCTTCCCGCCACCAAGATCCCCTTTGCCCTGAACGACCTCAGCTACAAGTGGGGCGCGTTCCTGGTCGGGGCACTGCGGGTGGCGCTCGCCAAGCATCACGGAGTGGTCCGGAACGTCATTCCGACCGCCGCCACATGGTGGCCCTTCGGCCTGACCACGGCCGCCCAGAACGTGCTCGGCTACATCCAGGCCAACACCGGGGCCACCGGCTCGACCGGCAGCACGGGTGCGACCGGCGGAACCGGCGCGACCGGCCCCACCGGCCCCACTGGCCCGACCTAGGATCCATCCTCCCTCGGGAGGTTCTGAGGGGGGTTCCCAAACGGGGGCCCCCCCTTTTCTTTGGGGGATGCCATGCGCCACCGATTCCTGCCCGACGATCCACGTTTCAAACTCTACCCTGGTGGCTTCGCCCTGCTGCCAGACGATCCCCTGCCCCTCTATGGGTTCGTCGCCGGGGCAACCGGACCCACCGGCCCCAGCCCGGCCGGCCCGATCGGGCACACTGGACCCACCGGCCCCACCGGACCTGCGGGTCATTGATCGGTTATCCTGTTCTCATGGGGAGGGTAAGCCATGCCGATGGAAGTGGACGTTGAGTATGTGCGGAGTCAGGTCATCCCCGGCTTGATCGGTATGGGCTCTCGGTATGCGGATTTGGTCGATCCCTTCTGGATCAAGAGCAAGATCAAAGAGGCGGTGCGGGAAGTCGAGCAACGCCTTTCCACCAGGGTGCAGGTCACCCATTTCCAGGGCTGGCTTGGCCCGGGCCCCAAGCCCCCAAACCTGCCGGGTTCGCCGGCCACCGACAGTGCCCCGGCGGTGGAGCCCCAGGAATGGGAGGGCTCCTATTCCTGGCCATCCATGTCCCCCTCCGATGGCTTCCTATCCTGGCGGTTGAACCACCGTCCCCTCCAACAGGTTCTGGACGGGCACTTCCTGATCCCGGGATCATTCGTCCCCGGGGTCGAGATCAAGGCGTCCTGGATCCGGCCGGACCCGCTCAGCGGGGAATGCGTGTTGATGCCCCAGTATGGCTCCGCAGCGCTGGTCCTGCCTAACCTGCCCTTCGGCCTGTTCAATTGGATGCAGCAGCGGATTGGCCATTCGATGATCTGGGAATATCGGGCTGGGCTCTCGGAGTCCGACTGGGACCGGTTCCCGATGATCAACCACCTGATCGGGCTCCGGGCGGCCATTTCCTACCTGCCGATCCTGTCGATGCGGGTCAATCCCTCCGGGGCGACCAGCGTGTCGGCGGACGGCCTTTCGATCTCCAGGAGCTCGGGCTACGCATTCCATGACCTGGAGGACCGTCTGAAGGCAGAGGCGGACGATATGCAGAATCAGGTCCTGGATGCGTGGGAAGGGCCCAGCGCCCTCACCATCCTGTAAGGAGCGGCGATGCCAGCAGTGATCACCGATTTCCCCCTGCACGATCCCCTCGGGATCCAGGCCGGTTATGCCCTTGGGGTCGTGGACGAGAATGACGACCCGGTCTCCTCGGCGGAATTTGGCGGCCTCGGGCCAGCCTACCAGTGGCTCCTCCCGCCCCAGAACGTCCAGATCAGGCGCAGCATCCGGGCGGAGGTGCTGAAGGACCTCGGGGCCGGCCTCTCGGTCATCTCAGGCGGTGAAGGCATCGGCCGGGTGGCCATTGGTGGCACCTATGGAGTGGGCCCGCAGAAAGATCCTAACTACCCATCCCTGGGGAAGAATTCCCGGGATGGCATGGTCCAGTTCTTCCAGGCGTTCCTGGACGCCTGCGACGAGCGCGGCCGGGTGGGGAAACCGGCGCTCCGCATGCTGTTCCACATGGTGGGCGGGCGCTGGAGCGAGCCGGACGCGGAAAGCTATTATGTCTGGCCGGAATCATTCCCCAGCGACTCCCGCGGCGCTGGGCGGCCGTTCTCCTGGGACTGGCAGGCCAGCCTGCTCCTGCTCGCCCCCTACCAGATCACCGGGCCGTTCGATTTCTCCACCCTGCCCAGCCCCTCCGACCTGTCGGGGCAAATTTCGAAGGCAGCAGCCCTGGTGCAGACACTGCAAGGGGCCTATAAAAAATTCCAGGCGGTAGTCCAGCAGCTGCAACTGCTCCGGACCAAGCTCCTGGCGATCGCCACCCGGATCTCGGATTTCGTCGCGGGGGTCAAAAATGCGGTCTATCAGGTGACCGACCTGATCCAGGGGGCCGCCCAGATCCTCCAGGGTATCAAGAAGACCCTGAACCTCCAGAACTTCAAAAGCGACGTCACCCAGGCAATCTCCGGGATGATCTACAGCACTCGGGTGCTCCTCGGCCATGCCGGCATGGTCGCCGCCTCCTACACCCAGACCGGAGCCACGGCCTCATCCCTGACCCCGGGGCGCACGGTCAGCGCGGCCCGCCCGACCAGCGTGGGTCTCTCGGACGGGGATACCCTGGCTGGGATCGCCGCTCACCACCTGGGAGATTCGTCCCGCTGGCCGGACCTCGTGGCGATCAACGGCCTCGAATTCCCCTATCTCGATTTCAGCGGGTCCTTTGGCAAGCCGGACGCCTCTTATGCTGGGATGAAGGTGTTGGGGGCCGGCTCGATCCTGAAACTGCCCCTGCCTCTCACCCCCGGTGTCGTGGCACTGCCAGCGGATCCCATCGGCACCGACCTGCCGGACGTCCCCGCCGGGGCGAACCAGCTTCAGGGCGGCCTCCAGAATCTTGCCGCCGCGGCCATCCGCCGGCTCATCACGCCCATGGGCCGGGTCCCGTGGCACCCGCAGTATGGATCCAGGCTGAAGAAGCGGATCGGGAAGGCCCAGACGCTGCCCTCCGTGGTCGCCTGTCAGCAGGAGGTCGTGACCACGCTGAAATTCGATAAGCGCATCCTGTCGGTCGGGATCGTCAGCGTCTCCGCTCCAAGTGGCGGCATAATCATCAAAACCAGTCTCGTTTCTCCCCTGGGGATGGTTCCCCTCTCCGCAAAAATAGCAGGGTGACCCCATGGCAGAATTCGTCCCGCGCACCCAGAGCGACATCACCAACGCCCTCCTGGCCTACCGCACCAGCGACCCAGAGGTCTCCACGGAGCTCCTGCCCACGGACCTGTCAATCGGGTCCCTGGAGCGGGCCCACGTGGAGACCGTGGCTTTGGCTATGGAGGAATCAGACCAGCGGTTCGCCCTGGGCGCTCTGGATGCCATTCCCGAGTCCTGCTACCGCTGTTTTGGTTTCGGCCTCCTGCCGCCCCAGGCGGCCCTAGGATCGGTCATCTTCAGCACCTTCGCCCCAGTGGTGGACACCGTCACCATCCCCTCTGGGACCCAACTGCTGGCCTCCTCCGGGGCCTTGTTCAACACCACCGCCGAAGGCACCATCGACGCCGGCCAGACTTCCTCCGCCCCCGTGCCGGTGCGGGCAGCGGTGGCAGGCACGGTCGGGAACGTCCCCGCCAATTCCATCAACCTCGTGGTGACCCCGATCGCGGGGGTGGACCTCGTGATCAACGCGAACGCCGCGGCCGGGGGCTCGGACACAGAAACCGACGACGCCAGAGCGACCCGATTCGCGGCCTACATTCAAACCATCATCCGAGGGACCAAGGAGGCCATTGAGTTTGCCGCCCTTTCTGCCACCCCGGCCATCTTCGACGCCCGAGCCATTGAGCCATTCCTGCTCTCCCCGGTCCCGGCAGGAGTCCCAGACGCCGGGCTGGTCTGGCTGTTCGCCGACGACGGCACGGACAATGTCGCCTTGGATCCGGGCGTCCAGAACGCCATTTCTCAATGGGTGGAAGGGTTCGTGGACGGGACCGGGCGGGTGGTCCCGGGGTATAAGGCGGCCGGCACCGTGGTGCAGATTGTCAAGGTCCCCAGGGTGGCCGTCTACCTGCGGGGGAGCATCACCCTGCTGCCAGAGGGGGTGTCCCGCTGGAGCGACGTCCAGGCCAACCTCATGATCGCGGCCACAAATTACTTTTCCAGCCTGCGGATTGGCCAGCAGGTCAGCTATGGGAACCTGATCACCGCCCTGACCCAGGCTGATCCGGACATTTCAGAGGTTCAATTGTGGTTCTGGCTTGGGCAGAACGCCGCCATCGGCCTCCCTGGGACCCCCCAGCCGGGATATGCCTCGGCGATCAGCGGCAACGACCTTTCACCGCTCACCCCCTCCCCCACCTCCAGTGGCGCGCGCACGGAGCTCTATTCCGGGACCACCTCCAGCACTGGCGGCACCGACCTAGGACCGGATGGAGTCACCCCGGTGACCTATCCTGAGTGGATCCTTGCCTGACTTCAATCCGGCCCCCGGGTCCCTGCCTGACCCTCGCCGCGGTAGGGACCTCGCCTTCCGCCTGGACCACTTCCGCCCCTACCTGCGGGTGGAGATCTCGGCTTCCATCGTGCCCGGGGACGTCACCGACACGAACCGGTGGTATCGGTTCGTCGCCGGCCTGCCCCTGGCGGGGGAGTCCTGGGAGGGGGCCAGCGGGCAGCTGATCTACCTGGACAGCACCGGGAAGCGGCAGAGCATGAGCGCCTCCAACGCCATCTCATCCATCACCGGGCAGGACAATTTCGGCGGCCAGGGCTGCTCGATTTCCTTCCTGCGGACTGCCCTTGGCGATGGGCTGGCGGAGCTCGCCCGGCCCATGGACCGGCTCCGGGTGGAGGTGAAGCATCCATGGGCACCCGGGAACCACCGCTGGACCTTGTTCGATGGTCTGCTCCGGGACATCCGGACCACGGCCACGGCCGGAGGAGGCTATTCCTCCCGGCTCGCCCTCAACGCGGGCGGCCTCCAGATGCTGCTCCAGAATGCGGTCTTCAACTGGCAGGGAGCGCTGGCCCCGAACTCGGACCTCCTGGCCACGGCCAGCGGCAGGACCCTGTTCGAGAAGCTGGGCCGGGTGGCCCTGCCGCCGCACTTGATCATCCGGGCGTTCGTGGAGTCCATGCTCTCCACCACCATGGGGATCAAGATCGGGGACATCGACAACGAGGCCGGGATCTCCCTGATCAACGCCAGCGCCTCCGGATACTTCAAATTCGGCACCGGCAGCCAGTTCGCCAGCCTTCCCAGCCTGTCCAATCCCCTCCCATGGGTTCATGTGGCCGGCCAGAGCGGGCAGTCCTTCTGGAACCTCTTCCAGCGCATGTGCGAGCCTTTCCTCCACGAGCTCTTTGTGGGCTACCGCCCGTATCCGGATTGCGAGGTGGAGGTCCCGGTCCTGATTCACCGGCCACGGCCCTTCCCTGGCTTACCGGAGTTCGACGGGAACTGGACCTTGGGCCCAGAGATGGTCGTGATCGGGGGGCACGGGAAGCCGACCTACATGAGTTCCACCGATTCCAGGAGCCTCGCGCGCCACCCCAACTGCTTCCATTGGGCCGGCGGAGGGCTTGGAGATGCCTCCACCGAGATCTTCCTGTCCAAGGTGGCCTGGGGTTGGCAGGTTTCGGATGCCCTGGTGAACCGCTACGGCTATGCGCCCGTGGGGCTGTCCACCATGGTCGCCCCCCTGGATCCGAGCGTGGTGGCCAACTGGAGCGCCTTCTGCAAGAAGATCCTCCAGCACTATGCCACCCAGGAGGCCCCACTTTCACTCATGCCCACCCGGAACCTGGGCGGTGTGTTCCTCCCGGTGCGCCCCGGGCAGATCCTGGTGGACCAATCCTGGGGCCCTGGGTCTTCTG
>Ga0187877_1004495_pt1 | contig 10676 bp, 9 predicted proteins | sample June2016WEW_17_1_3_FD_132430 | JGI IMG/M metagenome (GOLD analysis project Ga0187877, IMG submission 132430) | Peatland microbial communities from SPRUCE experiment site at the Marcell Experimental Forest, Minnesota, USA - June2016WEW_17_100 | ecosystem: Environmental > Terrestrial > Soil >... | reverse complement strand
CGGAGGTTGGGGTGAACTTGAAGGAATTGCCGTTGCGCGCCGGCATCTTTGGCGCCGAGCCGTGGACAGAATCCATGCGCCGGCGCATCGAGGCGGACAGCGGCATCAAGGCCTACGATATTTACGGCCTGTCCGAGATCGTTGGGCCGGGGGTCGCCATGGAATGCCAATGCCAAGCCGGGGCGCACATCTTCGAGGATTATTTCTATCCCGAGATCATTAACCTCAAGACGGGTAAGCCCTGCGCGGATGGGGAAGAGGGCGAACTGGTCCTGACCACGCTGGGCAAGAAGGCAATGCCGATGATCCGCTACCGCACCCGCGACATCACGGCACTGGCCTCGGAGACCTGCGAGTGCGGCCGCACGCTGCGGCGCATCAAGCGCATCGGGCGCCGCGCCGATGACATGTTCATTATTCGCGGCGTCAATGTCTATCCGTCGCAAGTCGAGACCGCTCTCCTCAGAGTGGAGGGAGCCCTGCCGCACTATCAGATCGTCCTGACGCGCGAGAAGGACCTCGACGTTATGGAGGTGCAAGTCGAGGTCACGCCGGAAGTCTTCACCGACACCGTAGGCGCACTGGAGCAATTGCAGGGCAAGCTCAGCCGGTCCATCGAATCCACCGTGGGCGTGCGGGCCAACGTTCGGCTGGTCCAGCCGCGCACCATTCAGCGCAGTGAAGGCAAAGCCAAACGCGTTATTGACCAGCGGAAGATGTAACCCCGAGGACAACCCGATATGAAAGTCAAACAGCTCTCATTGTTCCTGGAAAACAAGCCCGGCTCACTCAGCGGGCCCGTCAAACTGCTCGCCAAGGCGAAGCTCAACATCCTGACGCTCTCCATCGCCGACACTCAGCAGTTCGGCATCTTGCGCCTCGTGATCCGTGACTGGGAACGGGCCAAGCAAGTGCTGGAGAAGGAGGGTTTCGTGGTCAAGGTGTCCGACATGGTCGCCATCGAGGTAGCCGATGAACCCGGCGGGCTGGCGGACATCCTGGCGACGCTGGAGAAGGCGCGCGTCAACCTCGAATACATGTACGGCTTCACGCTCAGGAAGGAAGGCAAGGGAGTGCTGGCCTTCCGGTTTGACGATCCGGACCGTGCTATCGCTGCCTTGCAGAAGAAGGGTATCAACCCGGTCCGCAGTGTGGACCTGTTCAAGCGGTTGGAGAGCTGACGGGAATCTTCTCTGATTTCCGGTAGGCGAGGCCTAGGAACAGGGCGACCAACTCGCCCTGGTCATCCTTCACTTCCACGGTGTATGAGCCGAGCTTGAAGTTGCGGGACATTTCCCTGGCCTCGGCCCAAAGCGTGCCGGTCTTGGCGGCTTTCATGAAAGTGATGCTGACGTTGATAGCCACGGCGACCGTGCCGTGGGAATTGGACGCAGCGGCGAAGGCAAAGTCTGCCAGTGTGAAGATGGCTCCGCCCTGGACGGTCCCGTAGCCGTTCAGGTGGTGCGGGTGCAGCGTTATCTTCGCCCGCGCCTGCCCTGGCGACACCGAGAGCAGTTCGATGTTGGCGCGCTCCGCAAACTGGTCGTTCTTGAAGAAACGTTGAAGGCTTACCATCGCCTCGTCCGGGGGCGTCGCGTGTGCTTGGCTTTCTTTGGTCATATCATTTCAACCCTCGGGTTTGCCCGAAACTCGCTGAGTATCCGACTAAACCGTCCGTTTACAAACCGGGACTTCTTGCTTCTGCCTCCTGGCCAAGGCGTCCGATCAGGAATGCCTTGTGGTTCCCCTCAAAGAACGTCTCGGCAAACCCGGCGCGCAGGGCGGCCAGCCATTGCGCTTCGGCCATCGGCAGGTGCGCGCTCAGCGCGCCCAGCAGTGCCACATTTAGTGTCTTCTTGTTTGGCAACTGGTCAGTGGGCACGTTGTCGGGCGTAATCAGAACGCCGCTTGGACGCAGCATATACCGGTGCGGATCTACCTGCGTCGGCTCGAACACAAGCAGATAATCCGCTTCACCAGCCGACACCATCGGGCTGAAGACGTGCTTGCCGAACCGCACTTCGCCGGTCACTGAGCCACCCCGTTGGCTCATGCCTTTGATCTCGCTCTTCTTCACATCGTAGCCGGCGCGCAAAGCGACATCGGCAAGGATGTCGGTGCCTTTGAGGACGCCCTGGCCGCCTAGGCCGGCGACGACGATGTTGGTGACTTTGGTCATGGATGTGTGAAACGTGAAACGTGATGCGGGTTCAGGCTGCCGGCACGCTGGCGGGCTGCGGAGCGTCGCATTCGCAGCGGGCTTCTTCGTATTGCTTGAGTTGTTTGGCGATGAGGATGCAGGGGCGGCGGGCGATGATCACTGCCAGTTCGTTGCTTTCCAGGCAATCCTTGAGCAGGCGCTCGAACTCGCCGGTGGCTGCCCGCGGTTCGACGACATGCACCCGCCGGATGCCTAGTGACCGGGCCAGGTTTTCGAGCACGACCTTACCGGTCGGCTCGTGCTCCAGCGTCCGGCCCGTGCCCGGGTGTTCCTGGTGGCCCGTCATCGCGGTCGTGGAATTGTCGAGGATGATTAGCACGTGCCCATTTGGCGGCGGATTATAGACCATCTCGACCAACCCGCTGATGCCGCTGTGCACGAAAGTGCTGTCGCCGATGACGCTCACGACACGGCGGGCCTGATCGGGCGGGAGCACGTGGCGCAGACCCAGCCCGACGCCCAGGCTGGCGCCCATGCAGACGCACGAGTCAATGGCCTCGAACGGCTGCAGCACGCCCAGCGTGTAACAGCCGATGTCGCCGGCGACAATGCAGTCCTGCTTGCGCAGCGATTCAAAGACAATGCGGTACTGGCAGGCATCACAGAGCTGCGGCGGTTTGCCAGGCGGTTTTGCCGGCTCGGGGCTGAGGTCGTTGTTGAGAATGCGCCGCACGCGGGGCACGTCCAGTTCGCCAAAGCGATACATGTCGGCCTTGCCTTCCACCGGAATGCCCGTGGCGCGGATGGCTTCGACCAGGTAAGGATCGCCTTCCTCGATCGCGACGCAGCGGGCGACGCCCTTCGCAAACTGCGCAATCTTCTTCATCGGCAGCGGATGGGTGAACCCCAGCTTGAGCACGCGAGCCTCCGGCGCCGCTTCGCGGACGTGCATGAAGGAGATGCCCGAGGTAATGATGCCAAGCGATGCGCCGCCCTCCACAATGTGGTTCAAAGGACTGGTCTCGTTCCATTCCTGCAGCTCGGTCAGCTTCTGACGGAGCCGCCGGTGTGCGGGCCGGGCGTAGGCCGGGATCATCACCCGTCCCCGAATATCCCGCTCGAAGCTCGGCGGCCGGGGCGCGCCGTTGGCCGCGCGCGGCTGCACCACGGTGTAGCTGTGGCAGACGCGGGTGGTCACTCGGAACAGGACCGGGATTTTCCAACGCTCGGACATCTCGATGGCCGCGAACATGAAATCATACGCCTCCTGCGAGTCGGACGGTTCGAGCATCGGCACCCCGGCGGCGACCGCATAACGCCGGTTGTCCTGCTCATTCTGGCTCGAAGCCATGCCCGGATCATCGGCCGAGACGACAATCAACGCTCCTGTCACTCCGGTGTAAGCAGCCGTAAAGAGGGGGTCGGAGGCTACGTTGAGGCCGACGTGTTTCATCGTGCACAGCGCCCGCGCCCCGCCGAAAGCCGCGCCGATGGTGACTTCCAGCGCTACTTTTTCGTTCGGCGACCATTGGGCATGCCCGCCGAGTTCGGAGAAGTGCTCAAGGATTTCCGTGGAAGGCGTCCCGGGGTATCCGGCCCCGAGGGCAACCCCCGCGTGCCGCGCGGCCAGCGCGATGGCTTCGTCGCCGCTTAACAGCAGTCTGTTTGGCTCATTCATTCGATATAATCCGCGGCAGCTTAATACCCGCCGCTTTGGGGTTTGGAAAACAAATTCGGCTGCGGATTGCGATAGACAACCTCGCGGCAGACGGTATAAAACCCTCACACCATGATGTTCTGGGATCAAGCTTCGGAAACACTAGCCCGCCCGACACTCGAAGAACTGCAGCTCAACCGCTTGCAGGCCACCCTCCGGCGCGTGGCGCAACGCGTGCCCATTTACCAGCAACGATTTGCGGAGCTGGGCATCAGCCCGGAGAAGATCAAGTCGCTGGCCGACGTGCGGCGGCTGCCCTTCACCACCGGCGCCGACCTGCGAGCCATCTATCCCGACGGCATGGTAGCGGTTCATCACGACGAGCCGGTACGCCTGCACACCTCCAGCGGCACCACCGGCAAGCCCAAGGCCATTTTTTTCTCGCGTAAGGACGTTGATAATGCCGCTGAACTCATCGCCCGCTCGCTGGTCATGACGGGTATCACCAAAAAGGACGTGCTGCAGAATATGATGAGCTACGGTCTGTTCACGGGGGGCCTGGTGATGCACTACGGCGCGGAGAAGGTAGGCTGCCTGGTCATCCCCGCCGGCCCCGGTACTTCAGAGCGGCAATTGATGCTGATGCAGGACTTTCGCACCACCGCGGTACACATCCTGCCCAGCTATGCGCTTTACTTCGCGAGCTTCCTCGAACAGAAGGGCATAGACCCGCGCAAGGACATCCATCTGCGGAGGGCTTTTGTCGGCGCCGAACCGCATACTGAGGAGACCCGCCGCCGCATTGAGGAGGCCTTCGGCTGCGAGGTCTATAACTCCTACGGCCTCACCGAGATGAACGGCCCTGGCGTCGCCTTTGAGTGCGAATACAAAGCCGGCCTGCACCTCTGGGAGGACAATTACATTCTGGAAATCATCAACCCGACCACCGGCGAGCCGTTGCCCGAAGGCCAGACTGGCGAACTAGTCCTGACCACGCTTAACCGCGAAGCCATGCCCATTCTCCGCTACCGCACGCGGGACATCACTTCGATCATTCCCGAGCCGTGCAAATGCGGGCGCACCCATCGCCGGCTCAACCGCATCACTGGTCGCTCCGACGACATGCTCATCATCCGCGGGGTGAACATCTTCCCGCAGCAAATCGAGCGGGTGCTGATGTCCTTTCCACAGGTCGGGCGGAACTATGTCATCATCATCGAGGGCCTGGACGACATGACCATCAAAGTTGAGCTGGCTGCTGCGGGCTTTGACGGGCAAGTCGAGCACGTGGCGGCTTTGCAGACCCAACTTGTCGAGAAGCTTAAGGCCGAAACCTGGGTCAGACCCAAAGTGGAACTCCTCGCCGCCGGCTCGCTGCCGGTGGCCGAAGGCAAAGCCAAACGCGTCATAGACAAACGCTCGCTCTAACAGCCCTAACCCTCCAATTCCACCATGAGCGCTGTAAACCTCGTAGCCGTATTCGTCGAAAACAAGCCGGGCCAGACCGCCCGCATCACCAAGTTGCTCGCGGAGGCGGGCGTGAATATTCGCTGGGTCACCATTGCCAATAGCGGCAGCTTCGGCGTGATGAAGTTCCTGGTGGACCGGCACGACCTAGCCGTTCGCGCCCTCAAGGAGAATGGCCTGATGGTCTCGGATCTCGAAGTTCTGGCCGTGGAGGTACCCGATAAGCCCGGCTCTTTGCAGGCGGTGGTGGACGTGCTGGGCCGCAACAGCATCAACCTCGACAATTGCTCTGGCTACGTCGCCAACAACCGGGCCTTCCTGGTCATCGAGGTTCACCAGATCGCGCAGGCGCGGACCATCCTGGAAAAGCAAGGCCTGCACCTGCTCAGCCAGGAGGAGATGCTGAAGCTGTAGTCTGCAAGGAGTACAACAAAAAAGCCGGAAGATTATTCCGGCCTTTCTGCCACATTCTACACTGAGAACAACTCTAAATCTCTATTTGATGCGGCGCCGCAGATTTGCGCCTGTCAGTTACACACGGTCTGACTACTGCGTTTTTGCATCACTGACAGCGTTACAATACCAGAAGCGCTGTCCCCTGCATGTCACCAGTTGTGGGGACACGCTGGGTGGGAGCACCAGGATGGTTCTGGCTTGGCGATCTCCATGCCGTTGGAAGGCCGGCTGAGGAACCGCAGAGGCGCGATGGCCGCAGAGAAAATAAGAGGGAAGGGCACATTCGAACTGGTCACCGCTTACAAATCGCGCCATGCCTCGTCCTCCTCCGGTGTGTTCCAGTCGGTCGCCCAGGCGCTTTCCGCCAAAGGCAGCAAGTCTTCCCTCCTTTCCTGCCGCCCTGCCTGCCGGCCTTTCAGAAACACCAGGAAGTCGAACACCTCACGCCGCACGGGTTCGGGTGCGCTTTGGATTTCCTTGATCAACGCGTGTGTCAAGTCGCTCATGGACCCACTATGCTCCAGCCACTCCTGATTCCAAGCGGGATGTCACCCGACAAACGCTGCCGCCGCGAGCAGGAACTGTTACTGCCCAGTAGCGTTTCGGCCCAGGACGGTTTGCAGGGCGTTAACGGCCGCGATCAGGGCGTTGGCCTGTTGCGTGTCCAAGCCCGATCCAATACTCACGAAGGTGACGTTGCCGCCGCTGAACTGATTGTTGTAGTAACCGCCCTTGAGAATCGTGAAGTTGCCCGCATCGGCGGGAATAGTGGAGTTATAGCCCGTGGTTTGTGCGTAGATACTGGCACCCGCCTGATACCACACCATGCCGGTTGAATTCGTCCGATTGACGAGGTCAAAACCTGCATGGTAATCGGCCATCAGGCTGGGATTGGCCTCGATCGCCGCATTGGGGCCGCTGAGGGCCAAGTTGTTGTATTGCCCACTTGAAATGACGTAGTTTCCGATGGCATTCCACGAGGCCGATGTGCCGACACTGCCAAGGAAGAAGCCGGCTTTACCGGCATCACCAGGCTGAGTTGGAAAGAACGTATTAGCCGCCAATCGCTGGTAAACGCTGAAGTGCGCTGAAGATGTGGTCATCAAACCATTAGTTGGGGAATAACCGGTATCACCGTAACCCGTGGCTGCGTCGCCGGTGATCCCGTTGGCGTCGTGGGTGACGGTTCCGTACCAGGTAATGGTGTAGTTGGCAGAAACCAGGTTGACCGCGTGGGAATTGCTGGTGCCGCCCACGAAGGGGTAAACCGCGTGCATATTGGCCCAGGCGCCGGCGGCTTTCAGTGATAGCACAAAGGCATTGACCGCCAGCTTCTGACTCGAATTGGTGATGCCAGCCCGCACAAAGAAACTGGCGGCCGCAGGGTCGTAGGCAGTGCTGGTGGTGGGGTCGGTTCCGATTTGCGCCGTGGCCAGGATATTGGTTTCGCCAACGCCAACGCTTTCCAAGGAAAGGCGCAGCACCTGTCCCGGGCCAAAAATAGTGGGAGTGGCGCTCAACCAGGCCCAGGCCGGCCAAGTGGCTGAGATCGCCTCCGGCCCGGACCGAATCACAAAGACGCGGTGTTCGTAATTCGTCAGTGCTGCCTGCCGATTCGTGGTAAAGAACGTCATGCTGGAACTCGCGGCGGAGATAGCGACGCAGTAGGCCGCGTTGAAATCGAGCGCGCAAAAGGCTCTGCCGGAGGCCTGTTTTTGCTCCTGAATCAGCGGGCCGCGCAGCTCCCAGCCGTTGCCGGTGGTGCCACCCAAGTCAATGCTATCTCCAATCGGCGTATCGTAGAGCGCATGGTATGGCCCAGTGCGGAACCTGAGGCTGGCCCGGTCGCTGGTGTAAGAGTTGGCGACGCCGCGGATCGAGGCATAGGCCCATACGTTGCTGGTGGAGCTCCGCGTAATGAACGAGACCAGCTTGGAATTGCCCAGTCCCGGGTTTCCGGATGCCGTGTTGTATTGGAACCAAAAGCTGTCGCCGAAGTAGCCGCTGCCGCCCATTTGAAACCCTGGACCGAGACCGTCGCTGTAGAACGTGTAGGCAGTATAAGCAGCCAGGGCAGCCCGCCAATTGGGCAGGATTTGGAGCTCGTTCAGCGGCTGGCTGGCGCCGGGTGTGCCGAGCCATGAATGCTCTCCCCAATCCATAATGGCCGCGCCGCTTTCCCATTTTGCACCGCTCCAGTCGGGGAACAGAATGTCACCGCCCGGCCCGCCGGAGGAATAGTTGATGCCAATTGCCATCCGCGGAACCGTCTTGTACGCATCAGTGGGCAGGTTAGTGGAACCGGCCGTGAACGTGGCGTTGCTTAAGGCAGCGCTCACCAGAGGTGCATTCAGGCTGCCCAGAACCGCCTCAACTGTGGCGCGCTTGGCAGTCCAGGTGCCGGCGCCGTTGTTGGTGGCGTTGATGAGCAGGTCGTCGTTGACGGAAACCGCGTTGGTGCTCGGCTGTTGTGAGATGGAGAGCGCCACCGACGTGCTGCCGGCCGAAAGCGCCTGAAGCGCGAAAGGCACCGGAGCCAGCGCCTGTCGTGGCGTGAGCAGGGTGAAGCCCCGGGCGCTGCCGTTGGTGCGGATGCCGATTTCCAGCCAGCGCGCGTCGCCATTGAAGACGCTGGCGCCGAAATCCAGCGCGAGGGTGAAGAGGCCGTGGGTGACGGCGGTGAGGGAGTTCGTCAGCGGCCCAGCCACGAGGTTGCCTTCGGCCAAGGCGTCGTAAAGCGCGAATCGCAGGTCGTAAAGGCCGCTGGCGGCGTCCGGACCGTCGGTCAACCGTCCCTGGTAAGTAAAGGCGGTGCCGAGGGTAGCGGCTGAGACCTGCAGGTTGAAGGCTGAGAGCGCTATCAGGAGCAGGAGGACAGGTAGTCGGGTCTTCATATTGGGGCGTCTGTTGTGCAATGAGTCTGGCTGGTTTCGGAGGCCGGTGTTGGACCAGGATCACTGCGGCCATTACAGCACCGGGATATACTCGCGTCAATCGCAAGACTCTGGCGGCACCGGCGTAACACACTGGACACGATCCGCCTGCCGTCTTGAGGTTAGGCGCTCAGCCGAAGGTCTGGCGCTTCTACAAAAGCTCGGTTTCCTTATGGACCAGCGCGCCCGTCCAGCGAGGAGGCTCGGACAATCAAGCCATGCGCACTAGAGCTACATTCTCGCAACTATCATACAACTATCATACAACCATTATGCAATCATTATGCAACCATTATGCAACTAGCGCACCGATTGGGACCTGCAAGAGCGCTGCGTGGGGATTGCTAAGGCGTTTTGAGGGGCGGGCAGGAACGCACGTCAGGTGAAACACGATGACAATTCACACGTCCGCTCCGGGCGGTCTCCGAAACGTCGGCTTCCGGCTGGCAATCCGCCTCTGAGCCGCTAGATTGTTGCCCGGAAACACTGGTGTGATGACTCAGCCGGCCATATATTATTTCGACAACAACGCCACGACGCGGGTCGCGCCCGAAGTGGTGGACTCGATGATCCCGTTCCTGAGGGAACATTGGGGGAATCCTTCCAGCACGTATGTTTTCGGGCGACAGGTGGGCGAGCACGTGGACCAGGCGCGCGCCCGGGTCGCCGCGCTGATCAACGCGGAGCCGAGGGAGATCATCTTCACCAGTTGCGGCACGGAGAGCAACAACTCGGCGATCCACAGCGCCTTGGTCACGCAGCCGGAGAAACGGCACGTGCTGACCACCGCGGTCGAGCACTCGGCGAACCTGAAGTTCTGCCAATTCCTGCTGAAGCGGGGTTACACGGTTACCTTCCTGCCAGTGGCGCCGGATGGGGCGCTCGACTTGGAATTGCTGGAGAAGTCTGTTCGTCCCAACACCGCGATCGTATCCGTGATGTGGGCCAACAACGAGACGGGCGTCCTGTTCCCTATCCGCGACATTGCCGCTATTTGCCGACGCAAAGGCGTCCTGTTCCATACCGACGCGGTGCAGACGCCGGGCAAGCTGAAGATTGACGTGCGGGAGCTGGACGTGGACTTCCTCTCGTTGTCGGCGCACAAGCTGCACGCGCCCAAGGGCATCGGGCTGCTCTTTGTGAAACGCCGCGTCAAGTACCAGCCATACATCGTCGGGGGCGGTCAGGAGCGTGGCCGGCGCGGCGGCACTGAGAACGTCGCGAGTATCGTTGCCTTTGGCCGCGCGGCGGAGCTGGCAATGGCCAGTCTGGACGACGAAAACACCCGCGTTCGCGCGCTACGGGACCGATTGGAGGACGGAATCCTCGGCACCATTCCCGGCAGCTCGCGCAACGGCGCTAAAGAGCCGCGCCTGCCGAACACCAGCAACATCGCCTTTGAGGGCGTCGAGGCGGAGGGCATTCTGATGCTGCTGGACCAGGCGGGCATTTGCGCTTCGAGCGGCTCGGCTTGCACCACCGGTTCACTGGACCCCTCGCACGTACTGACGGCTATGGGCTGCAGCGCCGCCCGCGCGCGCAGCAGCATCCGGTTGAGCCTCGGCATCTACAACACTGAGGCGGAGGTGGATTACGCGCTGGAGAATCTGCCGCGAATTATCGCGAAGCTGAGGGCGAGCGCTCCGGTGGGATAGAGAGGGGCGTTGTTCGCGGACCAGGGCGGGACTGGATAAATCCGAAGTCCGAAGTCCGAAGTCCGAAAGAAGGCCGAAGGGCGAAACCCGAACCATGTTTTCCCGGCATTGCTGGCACAACGCTGCGCTCGACGCGGCCCGAACTAGAGGGCTATGCTGCCGCGTATGAGTTCGATTACCAGTGACCCGGTGCCCGATGCGCGCGGCCACTTCGGCCCGTATGGCGGCCGATACGTGCCGGAGACGCTGATGCAGCCGCTGCACGAATTGGAGACCGAGTACATCCGCTCGCAGGGGGACCCCGAGTTCCAGCGCGAATTCGAGTATTACCTGAGAGAATTCTGCGG
>Ga0187877_1004494_pt1 | contig 10676 bp, 10 predicted proteins | sample June2016WEW_17_1_3_FD_132430 | JGI IMG/M metagenome (GOLD analysis project Ga0187877, IMG submission 132430) | Peatland microbial communities from SPRUCE experiment site at the Marcell Experimental Forest, Minnesota, USA - June2016WEW_17_100 | ecosystem: Environmental > Terrestrial > Soil >... | reverse complement strand
TTGAAATCCACGACGAACATTTCATCTTGTGGATTGCTCGAGTGTGCGAAGTAGGACACCGCGGTAACGACATCCGGGAGCTTGGATCCCATACTTCTGCTGTGGTCAACGACGAGCCCCACCGTAACAGGAGTGTCTCCCTCTTCGAATACAGTGAGTTTTTGGAGCTGCCCGTCTTCAAACACGCGGAAGTCTTCCAGCTTGAGACCGGAGACAAATGTTCCGCGCGCGTCAGTCACGTTGACAGGCAGCAGGACCAGATTCGCGGCCACGGCAATTTTCGTCTGGCCGTCCGCGCTGGCAGGGGAACGCTCCGTCGAGAAAGATCGTAAGGACCCGGCGATGCCGAGGAAAAGCACAAGGGGCCCGAGGAAAACGTGCCCCCTGTTCAGAAAATGCTTGCAAGAATTTAGAGTATAGCTCACGAAGAAACTTTCTCGCGTCGCGGGACGTGATATCGACATCACGCCCGCGACGCGGAGAGAGCTACTTACGTCTACGAAGTGAGCTTCAAGACAAACTTCAGACCGAGAGCAAGTCCGATGGATGCCACACCAAGCAGTGCGAACAACGGCATTGAGCTTGCTGTTTTCGGCAGTTCTTTGGTTTCCGTGACCGGGGCGGCCGCGACCGGCGCAGGAGTTTCGACTGCGACGGCGGGCGGAGTGGTCTGTATGACCTCCGCTACTTGTACTTCCTTCTGCTCCGGCGTGACGGCGACGATCGGAGCCGTCTTTATCGTGTTGTCGTCAATCGTGTCGGCAACAATGGCTGGAACGATTACTTTCGCCGTCTGTGCCAACTGAATCGCACGAGCCCTTGGGTAGACGAATGCCTGCCCGTAGGTGTCGCCAGGATAGAACCAAGCGCGAAGAGCTTCCGGAGAATCGCCCGGTCGTTCACTGAACTTCATGACGGTTTCGCCTGTTGATACCAAACGGTAGTCGTTGATGGCAAGGATGGTGGTGATGATCTGGCTCCCATCGGCATTGAAAATCTCAACGATGTTACGGTCGTGAGAAGAATCCAACAGTCGAAACGTGTACGTCCCCGCAGGAAGGATTCTCCCGGGAACTTCCACGGCCTGACTGAAGGTGATGATGGTTTTCTTGTTCCATGTGTCTGCGCGAGCGCTGGGGAGCAAGGTGGCGCCCAACAGGGTGATTGCCAGCAAACCGAATACTGCTCTTACAATTTTCATCCGAGTTTCCTCCTGAGACTTGTGAGACTCTTCCGGTGCCTGGTTGCGTAGGGCGAAGCCGAGACGATCCGACGAGAGGTGATGGGGCCTGTGCGAAAGTCTCTTTGTTTTTTCCTACATGAACACTTTAGCCGCAACCCACAACGAAATCTGTTCACTTAAGCACACATTCGCATTTGCTTGCAGGCCCGCCACCTCGCGCAAACCCAGCATCGTGGATAGCCATTGGTTCGGATGAGCTGCAGAGCCAGAATCAGGGTCAGTTTGCAGGGCTGGCCGCGAGAATGGGCCGAGAATGAAGGGGCAGGCCAACCAGCTTCAACTGGTCCAAGGACGACAATACGCTTTGCCAGCGGGCAGAGTCCTTTTTGGTTTCAAGAGGAAGCGAGAGGTCAGAATAGAAGTTCAGGATATTGTCGCGCAGGTCCGGTGACGTCAGATCGAAATTCCGCGCCGCTAGCTGACCTAACAACTTTGCGTAGGTTTCGTCGGTCAAAGAGTACTCGGCTGCCTTGGTTTCTTTGCCAGTGTCAAGATCGGAGTTGGCAAATTCCAGTGAGCCGGCACGAACTTGCTGGAGATCCATGCGGTATTGGTCGACGGTCGTATTGATGCTCTTGAAATACATGTCCTCCGTCTGCGCCGTGGGGTTGTTGAACGCCAGCGCCTTGAAGGGGCCAATTTTGGGCATGAATCGCAAGAGCACGGCCCAAAAGCGAGTGCCGAAATCGGGCTTCGTGTAGTCCTTTCCCCACTCTTTTTCATATTCGGAGCGCGACAGGCGGTAGAGGAACTTCTTTTTCGCCAAACTGGGCGTTTCCTTCATCATGTCCTTCTTGTGGGTCCGCAGTGCGATCTGGGTCATTTGCGGGATCATCCGGCTGACCGCAAAACGATAGGAACCGATTGCCAGATCCTCATGTGTCAGCACGTCTTTCAACTCCACTCCGTAAACGATAGGGAACGCCCGCTCCAGCAGAGGCTTCGACACTTGGAATCCGATGAAATCGTGATACTGCTGCGACGCATAACGATTCTTCGCCACTTGCACCATGTCGAATCCGAACTCCGTCTTCAGATGCGCGGTGTGGTCCTGTGCGTACCTGACGGAATTACCGTACTTCGCCCGCAGCTTAGGATATTGCATGGAAACGGCCTGGTTGACGGTTGGATGGCCGGCGATATCCGAAGCATAGTGCGCAAGCGCGCCCAGGGCAAAGGCGTACTCGTTCGCATCCCGACTCTGCAAGAGCAGCTCTCGAACGAAGTCGCCGGTGCGAGCGTAGTGCACCAAATTGCTGAATTCCACACTGCCAAAGGGATAGTAGCCGAGGTCCTGGATGACGGCGCCGCCATAGGCGTAACCATGTGCCTCCTTGAGCTGGTCTTCCGTGAGCGTTGGAAATCGCTTGAGAAGAAGTGGGCGGAGCTCGTCGGTCCACACTAGGTCTACGATTTCCTCGTGGGTGAGCACGGAGTATGCGAACGAACCACTGCCGCACAGGAGCATGACGAGAAAGACTGCCACCACGCGGAGACCCCATGCGCTCCGGCCGCTGCAAGCAGCACTTTGAGGGAGCCGTGTCCTAATTTGGTTTCCTGAGTTCATAGACAAGTTTTTTCACTTCGCCAGCCGATGGGCGCACTTTCTAGCGTGCAAACCCCGTGGCGAAAAACCTAAAGACGTCCGAGAAACACGAGGACGACGACGACGAGGAGTGCCAGACCTAAACCCCCCGTCGGGACGTAGCCCCACTCGCGGCTGTGAGACCACCGCGGGAAAGCACCTACGAGTGCCAAGACCAAGAAGACGATCAAGATCGTTGCCAGCATTGGTTTCTCTTCCCTTTGTGCATCCAACCGTCGATATTCAGCCACCCTGCCCCAGCGCCGGTCTGATTCTCTGGCAAATCTCCGCGCTGGGGCCGGGTTGCATTGGCTCACCGCGCTCGATGAGCCCCTAGTTCAGGTAGAAGCTGATGGCAATGCGATCGCCGGGATATCTGCGGTTGAACAGATAATATCCATCACCGTAGTAGTCCACGTATACGTCATCGTTATCGTACCAGTCGCTCGACCAGTATTCTGGCCACGGGTCAACCAGACTGAACCAATAGCCGCCGTAGTGGAAGCGGCGGTGCCCGCCAACAATCCTCACCGGGAGACTGTAGAACCGGAAGAAGTGATCCTGGCCATAGTAGCTGCCGAAACGGTCCTCCGGAATGCGGTAGCCGTGGTAACCGCCACGTTGCTGCCAGGTGCGGTGCTCGGACTGCCAGTTATGTGCACGATCACCCTGCCATGCGGCCTGCTGTTGGCGTACCTGAGCAGGAGTCCGTTGTGGTGCAGGCCTGTTGGCCTGCTGCTGGCGCTGCTGCTTCTGTTGCTCCTGCTGCTGACCCTTGGCTTGCTGCTGCTGTTGCTTCGCAGAGGTGGCTTGCTGCTGTTTCTGCTGCTTCTGTTGCTCCTGCTGCTGACCCTTGGCTTGCTGCTCCTGTTGCCTCGCAGAGGTGGCCTGCTGCTGTTTCTGCTGTTTCTGCTGTTTCTGCTGCTCCTGCTGCTGCCCCTTGGCTTGCTGCTGTTGTTGCTTCGCAGAGGTGGCCTGCTGCTGTTTCTGCTGCTTCTGCTGCTCCTGCTGCTGACCCTTGGCTTGCTGCTGTTGTTGCTTCGCAGAGGTGGCTTGCTGCTGTTTCTGCTGCTCCTGCTGCTGCCCCTTGGCTTGCTGCTGCTGTTGTTTCGCAGCGTTGGCTTGCTGCTGCTGTTGCTGTTTTGCGGGCTTGGCCTGTTGCTGTTGCTGCTGCTGCTTCTCAGGCTTAGCCTGCTGCTCCTGTTTCGGGGGCGTAGCCTCCTGTTTCCCCTGGCGCTCCTGCTGGCCGCCAGCCGAAACAGTGATCCCGAGAAGCAGAAACAGAGCCGTTGTACTAATAACTCCAATCAGTTTCATGGTGTTGCCTCCGTCATAGCGCGCTCATGCGCCCGTCACTCGTCGTAGGTGGCGGGATGACTGCTCCTGATCGTTGATTCCGGTCCGTGGCCTAGAGATCTTCCCTCGGCCGTTCATCCTGCTTCGTTCACGACCCAAGCCGGATCCGGGAGAGAGAATGAAAGGCTCCAAAAATGTTCAGCAGCCACAACACAACACAAATGACCACGACTGCGTTCAAGATCGACTTGATGCTGCCTGCCATGGGGATGAAACTATTCACCAACCACAGGAGGATGCCAACGACGATCAGGGTCAATAGAATGTGAAGGAGAGGCATACTCTTTTGCCCTTCTGTCCTTGCTGCGAGACACTTCTAGCTTGGCCCCCACGAATTGCTGCGTGCTCTGTCTGGTGCGGAGAACGTATTGAATCGCTTCAATTCAACGAAGGGCTGGACTATCGATCCAGACAGGCCCCGTGATTTACGTTCTGCAAGACAATCCTAGGCTCCGTCGAGACACGCGTCTGTTCACTTGTATACAGTTTCGCAGTTTATTTGCGCTGAGATCGTTCCTTACAAGGCTGATGAACGGATGGCTGGAATTCATTCTTTCGTATAATCGAGGCCCTGCGGGCTCCCCCAAACACACGAATGTCCGTCCTGCTCATCTGAGCGAGTCGAGTTTCCTTAGTCCTATCGCGAACGAGAGCTACCGAGTGTTGCACGTCGGACTGGAGGCGGCCCTGACCGGGTCCAAGTCCAGTTGAAAGCGGTGGCTCTGCTGGGAGTGCATCCCTCCAAACAGTCTTGCCTCAATTGGTATGGTTTTGCTAGGCTATCTCTAGGGAGTAGTTTTATGGACGGAGTCGCGATTTCTACCCATAAGAAATCCAGAAGTATGTCCGCCAAGAAGGGCGCATTCAACGTCCAAGCTTTTCTCGATTCGGCTGGCGTGGCGCGAAAAATTGTAAAGTTTCGGAGATCGGAGAAGATCTACTCTCAAGGTGATCCGGCCAAAGGCGTGAAATACATCCAAAAAGGCGGTGTAAAACTCTCCGTTGTCAATGAGAGCGGCAAAGAGGCGGTCGTGGCGGTTCTGGGACCGGGCGATTTTTTTGGCGAGGGATGCCTGGCAGGTCAGCCTTTCTGTATGGGGACGGCCACCGCGATTGTGCCCACGTCCATACTATTCATTGAAAAAAACGAGATGATGCGCGTGCTCCGCACGGAACATGCGTTCTCGGACCTCTTCATCTCTCATATGCTTACCAGGAACATCCGAATCGAGGAGGATCTCATTGATCAGCTTTTTAACTCCAGCGAGAAGCGCTTGGCTCGGGCTCTTCTGTTGCTGGCCCGTTACGGCAAGGAAGACCGGCCCCACGGAGTACTCCCCAACATATCGCAAGAAACGCTGGCGGGGATGATCGGCACGACGCGCTCGCGGGTCAATTTTTTCATGAACAAATTCAGGAACCTCGGTTTCATCAAGTACAACGGCGGCCTTCAGATCAACACCTCTCTCTTGAGCGTCGTGCTGCACGATTGACCCAAGCCGCCATATCCCCAATGGCGTGGCGGAAACTCATTCTCATTGATTCTTGGGAGAGAATCGGCGCGCCTCAAGATCAGTTCACGGAAACTAGCCCCGTGCGCACATTTCCTCGCGCCGGCGGGTTCTCCTGAACACGGCCATTGGCATGATGGCCTGCCTCAATGTCGCGATCGATCGCGATTGCGGCCAGGCACTTTGCCCGTTCAATCAATTGAAATTCGCTGGCAGAGGGGCTTCGTGGAACGCTACAGTACATCTCCAAACAACTGAGCTCTTCACCGCTCTCAGCAACGATGCCTGCGGAAAGGAACAGATACAGACCAAAGAGCGCCGCGTTCTGTGCAATTTCAGTGGGGCTTGTTGCATCGTCCTCGGGCAGGGAGATGAGAGAAACCATATTCCCTATCTGACAATCGAGAGCACTGCATATCCCATTCAGTACTTCCCGGAGGGGCGCTCGGGCAGAAATCGATTGAAGGATTTGTTCTTCCGCGCTCAATAAATATTGGATTTTGTCGTCACAATTGCCATGCACTTTGCGTTCTTGTGACCTGTCGCGTGAGCCCAAATGGTATTCATTCATCTGAGCCTACCCCTTTTCCAGGCCGTGTTCACATCACTCCCGATTTCGACAAAACTCAGGATTGGAAACTGCTTGGCGCGGTTAAGAGACGTGATCGGCCTGAGCGGCTCTTGGCTGCTTGTCTTTCATCGCGTATAGGGCCCTGTCCGCTGCGTATAGAAGAGTTCCGATGGTGTCAGCGTCCTTCGGATAACTGGCAACTCCTACGCTGACGGAAAGCTTTGGCTCCTCGTTATCTTTCGCCAGAAGATCGCAAATCCGCCGTGCCACCAATGCGGCGGCGGCGGCGCCTGTTTCCGGCAGGACCAACGCGAACTCGTCCCCGCCGTGGCGCGCTGCAGTATCTATGGTTCGGCAGGAGTCCGTCAGGATCTGCGTCAGCCTGCAGAGCGCCCGGTTTCCCGCCAGATGGCCAAATCGATCGTTAATCTCTTTCAACCCGTCGAGGTCCAGCAATAGAACTGAGAATTCCCGCCCGGTACGCTTAAACCGGCAGACCTCTGCCTCCAACACCTCGAAGAGACGGCGATGATTGGCCAAGCCGGTCAGCGAATCGCTCGATGCTTGCTGACGCAGTTGATCCTCCAGCGTCCGCTGTTCTGTGACATCGACGGCGATGATTTCATAGCCGACAAAATCTCCATGGTCGCCGTAGACACCGCGACCGCTGAGCCTGGCTTTCAGAGTCGCGCCGTTTTTCCGCTTCCACTCTATTTCGACAGGCTCGATACACATCGTCTCGTGAGATCGGCCGGCCAATGGCGTTGCCGGACCGAGATCGAGCACGATCTCGGACGCGTGGTTCGCCGCCAAAAGTTCCTCTCTCGTTGCGTAGCCAAGCATCGTTGCCAGTGCCTGATTGACGTCGACAAACTTTCCTTCAGCATCGCACCGGCATATTCCGTAAGTGGGATTGTCCGCCAGGGCACGATACAGCGATTGCGAATGCCGCAAGGCCTTTCCGGCTTTTTCCAGCTCTGCGCGCAGTTCCTTTTCGTTCAGAGCTCGGCGAATCGCCATGGGCAATTGAGCGACGTGCTCGCGCTCAACGTAATCGAAAGCACCATGAGCGGTTAGCTCCGCCAGGGATTCACTTTCCGGACCGGTGGTCACAAAGAGAAGCGGAATCTCCTGCACAGTCTGATGTAGGAGCTGCAAAGCCTGGGATCGCTTCCAACTCGGGCTGGGGTACTCGGCTACAACGACATCATAAGAGTGGGAGCGGAGCTGTTCTGTGCACTGCGCCAAGGTTAAAACGACATCAGCGCTGACAATAAATCGCGCTTTCTCCAGCTCTTGCAGGCAGTTGTCTACTACCTCCGCATCGCGGTGGATGAAGAGGACGCGGAGGGGCCGGCGTCTGTGAGAAGCCGTGCTCTCCAGACCGACATTCCTCCGATCAGACTGGATTTCGTTCTGCCCCAGTTCTGCTATGGATGCCATACACGGAACCACCGAAGCCGTCCATAATGATATGGATGGGCGGCCAGGATGTAGACCCCTCCGTGCCCACCATATGTCGGCAAGAAAGCGGAGTCTGTTCCATTTTGAACATCTACGACGTGAGGCAATCCCAATGAAAGCCCGGGCAGCGAGCCGGTAAAGCCAGGCCTGAGTGTGGCTTAGCAGGTGAGGTAATCGGATGCCAGTGTTCAAAACGACACAGAGAACAGGGTTTCTCGCAGCAGGGAGTGCGCTCGGTAATCGAGATGTCGCACTAGGAGAATCGTGATGATGAGTTGGCCGATGTGCTGCAATCGACGAATTCATCAGCAAAACGCAGAGGGGTCACTGAACGAAGAATTCTGGGCATGATTTTCGTGAGGCCGTTTCGCTGCGAGAGATGTGACCGCCGATTCTTCCCCTGGGCATTCACCCCTAATCCCAATTCATCCCGGCCGGCAACGACGTGGTAATCTAGGTCGCTCTTCTCGGATCTGCACTTTCGGGCGAAATGATGCTGCCCAGGCCTTTCTACAAACACTTGTTCCCTGCTTTGCTCGTTGGATTGGGGTTGCGTCTCTTCTTTGTCTGGCGGTTCCCATTTGCTTCCGGGGACACGCCCTACTATGAAGAGCTGGCCCGTAATTGGCTCTATCATGGTGTTTACGGCTTTTTCTCGAATGGACTTCTCTATCCATCCGACGCGCGCATGCCGGGATATCCCGGATTCCTGGCGGTCATCTATTCCCTGGCAGGCCCCGGGAGAAACGCAGTATTTGTGGCGCAAGCGTTCGTCGATCTTGCGACATGCGTTCTGACCGTATGCATAGCGGCGCGGCTTGCCGCCGGAGCCAGCGAACCGATCCGTAGGCGAATTACGATAGCGGCGCTTTGGCTGGCGGTCCTGTGTCCCTTTACCGCGAATTATGCCGCCGTGCCTCTCACGGAAGTCCTCACGACGTTTCTGACGACGCTGGCGATCCTTATCTTCCTGCTCCCTTCTGCCTATGAACCTGGCCTCATTCAAGAGAGGAGCGATCTTCTTCGCTCCGTTCGGATTTGGTTTCTGGCTGGACTTGTTGTGGGCCTCGGCACGCTCGTTCGGCCCGAGACGCCGCTGCTCCTCGCGGCTATCTTGCTTGTGTATTGGCTGCGCTGGTGGCGGCCGTTGAATTGGAGAAAGCTGACGGTGGCCACTCTTTGGGTGACCGTTGGATTGTTGCTGCCGTTAGCTCCCTGGGCCGCGCGCAACGCCCACGCGCTTGGACGAGTACAGTTCCTCGCCCCGCGCTATGCGGAAACCTTCGGTGTTGTCATGCCCACGGGGTTTTACGCCTGGACAAAGACTTGGATGTTTCGTTTCCGCGACGCCTATCTTCTCACCTGGAAGTTGCCTGTCGACCCCATCGCACTCAACGATCTCCCTGCCTATGCCTTTGATTCACCCGAAGAACGCAGTCGGGTTGCTTCTCTACTCGAACGTTACAATCGCGAGCGCCGCATGACCGGTCAAATGGATGCGGAGTTCGCGCGGTTGGCCCGCGAACGTACACGCCGGCATCCATTCCGGAGCTACGCTTGGATTCCCATCGAACGCGCTGCCGCGATGTGGTTCACTCCGAGAATCACCTTGCTCCCTTACTCCGGAAAAATCTGGCCACCGAGCGATGGCTGGCATCAAAGTCCGACGGGCTTCGAGACCACCCTTGGGTTCGCCCTCTTGAATTTTCTGTACGCGGGCCTGGCGTTACTCGGCGCTGTGCACTGGCGCGCGAGTCCTGGAATTGCCCTGATCGTGGCGTTCATCGTGATCCGCACCGCGTTCCTGACGCAGTTACAGACGTGTGAGCCCCGCTACGTCCTGGTGTGCTTCCCCGCATTGTTGGCTCTGGGGGCGCAGTCATGGCGTAGTCGCCCCTGGAAATTGGCCCCTACTGCGATGTCCAGCGTTTCAAGCGTTCGGCTCTCGCCGGCCCTGCCTGCTTGTCGTGATCGAGAAATGCGATAAGGACAAAATCGGAAGCCGAGTTTGCAGAGTATTCGGTCACAGGCCGAATGTCCTAGGATCTCTCAACTCATTTTGAGACGTGGGAGCTTGCTCCCAGGAGAGCATTCCGCTTCCCATCTGCTTGCCGGACGGCTGACGCATATAAAGAGACGGAGCGTCTAATCCGCTACGGAGGGTCAAATCAATTCAATCGCTGCTTTCGATCGCCACCAAAAAGCCTTAAAATAATCCCGATGCGCCCGTAGCTCAGCCGGAAAGAGCGTCTGCCTTCTAAGCAGAGGGTCGGGAGTTCGAGTCTCCCCGGGCGCGCCACTTTCCCTAGCAAAGTGAGCGTTTTCCAGGAAGGATAGGAGCGCGGCGCGATTGTTTGTACTTCGGGTTGTACCGGAGAGGGGCGGCGCAGAAGAACAAAACGGCCCGAAGCTCCAAGGCAGCGGCGTTGCTCGGCCAGATAAACGAGTGTTGGGCGGTCTCGAAAATGGTCACAGGAGGTTGCCATGAAACATGCCGTTGAATTGCTTTTTAGGATTGCCCTTTTGGTGTTCACCTGGTTGATTTGGCTGTGGGCGCTCCATCAACGGCTTTCAAATAGAATGAATCTGTTCATCATTGTAGGAGCTCTATTGTTAGTATTCCCAATCGTTTGGCTCGGGAGGAAGATACTCGACCGACACCTTACAACGAGCGGTGTCGTCTGGATAACGACGTTTGTCCAATTTGCCCTGGGGAATCTATTTGGCGTAACCATCATTCGAGCAGTAACCACTCATCAAGATTGGTCTGACTGGAAGCTTCCAATACCGGTTGAAATCGGGTTGTTGTTAGTCATTATTACCGGGGCAGCTTTTTTGCTGACAGTGGTAAACCTTGCCTTGAAAGGGTTCGGTGCACCCTTCTTCATTGCGCTCAGTCGGAAATTGACAGCAGATTGATTATATGCTTGGACGCGTAATCCCATA
>Ga0187877_1004492_pt1 | contig 10688 bp, 11 predicted proteins | sample June2016WEW_17_1_3_FD_132430 | JGI IMG/M metagenome (GOLD analysis project Ga0187877, IMG submission 132430) | Peatland microbial communities from SPRUCE experiment site at the Marcell Experimental Forest, Minnesota, USA - June2016WEW_17_100 | ecosystem: Environmental > Terrestrial > Soil >... | reverse complement strand
TTTTTTGTGACTTTCAATTGCGGGGAGCCTAGATTGTTCATGGGGGAACGAAGAAATTCCTTACTTTAGGCTTAAGATACCTTTTTGAATTTTTCAAGTCAAGCGGATTGATTTAAAAATGCACTATGCGATTCCACCCTGAATGAATTATGGGAGAAGAACACAGGGGGGTTGGGGAGGATTTCAGAAGCGAGCGGTATGCCACCTCTTTATCAATATAGTTAACTTGACAGATATTCCCCAATGTGCGATTTTATTTTTCATGAACCGATCATTCCTCCTTCTCCCTCTTTTAGGAGAGAAGTTACTGGAGTCGCGAAGGTTGCTCCGTGTTCAAACAACCCCGGCAGGCCTTTACCTCCGGTGCAATCTGATTTGGCAACTGGCCGCAAGCCTCAACTTGAACGAGGCCGGTCGAATTGCAGGACCCCATGCGGCAGCGGGGGAAACGCCCTTTGGGCACGCTCTGCGATAAGAGCGAATTTGTGGAACGCTGGAAACGCAACCTCTATAGCCTCTGGACCACAGAGTTTCTAGCCGTTCTGGGCATGGCCCTCGTCCTTCCCTTCCTTCCTTTTTACATCCGGGAACTGGGGGTAAAAGAATTAGAAGAGGTAAAGCGGTGGAGTGGCCTCATCTACGCAGCCCCCTTTCTGCTGGCCACCTTCACCGGGCCTCTCTGGGGCTGGCTGGGAGACCGCTACGGCCGGCGGATCATGCTCATCCGGGCCGTCTTCGGTTTTGCTGCAACCTCCTTCCTGATGGCCTTTGCCCGGGACGTTTACGAGCTCTTCCTTCTTCGCCTCATCCAGGGAGGGGTCGCCGGCTTTATCGCTGCCTCCCTGGCGATTGTCGCTACGACCACCCCCCGGGAACACCTAGGCTATGCCATGGGTGTGCTTCAGACTTCTTTAACTACCGGAGGGATCATTGGACCTTTTGGGGGAGGCTTCCTGGCTGACCAGATCGGCTACCGAAATATTTTTTTCCTCACCGGGGGCCTGGCCTTTTTAGCCGGAATCCTGGTCATCTTACTGGTTCGAGAAGCTAAAAGGCCCAAAGAGGAGAGCAAGTCCCCAGGGTTGTTCTCTAATTACCACTTTGTATTCACCTCTTCGACCCTTTCAGTCATCTTTATTTCCAGCATGATCGTCCAGCTGGCCATCATGGCGGTTCAGCCCGTCCTCTCTCTTTTCGTAGAGAGGCTCTGGCCGACCACAGAGAATCTGGCCACCATGGCCGGAGCCGTTTTTGCGATTACTGGCTTCTCCAGCCTGCTCACCGCTCCCTACTGGGGAAAAAGGGGAGGCCATATCGGGTATAAAAAGACCCTGGCCATTACGCTTTTGGGGACGGGAATCTCCTATGCTCCCCAGGGCCTCGTCACGCAGCTTTATCAGTTGCTTATCCTTCGCTTTGTCCAGGGCCTTTTCGTGGGCGGTGTTCTGCCCGCTCTTTACACCCTGACCTCACTCAACACGCCCGAAGAACGCCGTGGGGGGATCATGGGCATCACCCGCAGCGGCCTTCTGATCGGAAACGTGATCGGCCCTGTCTCGGGGGGGGGTTCTGGCTGCTTCCCTAGGGATGAGACCCCTCTTTTTCTGCACCGCAGCCCTGCTTCATTGCCTTGACCTTCGGCGCCCGGCGGATCATCCGGGAGCCGGCACATTGATCTTCCTCTTCGCAGCCTTCCAAAAATAATACTCCCGCAGACTAAATCCGATCCGCAGGGCGAGTTAAGCTTTGAAGCCAGCCAGGAGGGACATCGCCGGGGGGGGAATCCTTGCGAAATTTAGCAGAAATCCAGTAAACCACGGGACCCGTAAGCAGCATCCCTGCCGTGATGGCGGCTTGCCTCCAGCTCTCGTTCTGGCCGATGAGAGTGAAGATGAGACAGGCCAAAGTGAAGACGGCCACCACACAGGTCGCCAGGATGAGGCCGGGCCATCCGCCCGGGATTTTGAAGGGACGTGGGAAATATGGTTTCTGACGGCGCAGTTTGATCAGCGCCGCATACTCAAGCAGCAGGGCAATCGAATAGATCAGTACATCGATGACCACGAGCTTCTTGAAATCCAACCAGGTGAAAAGGCTGTAAATGAGGGTACATAATAGGAGCGCAACATACGGTGTTCCCCATCTGCGATGCTGGCGCGTAATGCAGCGGGGAAGCAGCCCATCCTCGGCCATGGTAAAGGGTAGGCGCGAGGTGTAGAACAATTGGCTATTGAAAAGGCTCCACACGCTGAACATCACGGCGAGAGACATCATCGTGCCAAGCCAGGGGCCGACGACCTGGGCCGCTACCCGGGTGATATCTCCGGTCTGCCATTCGCGCCAGTTTTGAGTATTGGCCAGTCCCACCCCGATGGGCAGCAGGTAGAGGAGTGTAACCAGGGGCACCGAGATCATCATCGCCAGAGGGTAATTGCGCTTGGGCCTCTCCACCTCGCCCGCAAAGGTGCTCACATTGTCCCAGCCGAGATAATTCCACATCACCACGGCGAGGCCCAGGCCCACACTCTGATACCATCCCTGATTGCCCAGAGTCCAGGGATGCCACGGTACGTGTTGTACCTTCAGCGCCCCCAGGGCAGTGAGTAATAAAAACGGAAGGGTTACGACCGCGAAAGCCAGGACGGCGCTGCGGCCAACCGAACGGGCTCCGAGCAAGTTTATCGCCAGGGAGGAATAGATCACCACGAGGCCAGCAGCCAGTGTTGCCAACCCGTTAACTCCGGGAAAAAATACCTGGCGTAATCAGCGAAGAGCACCGGATAGAGGGCCATGTCCACGAAGGTGTAGAGCCACGTCCACCATCCTTCCTGAAAACCCCAGAACCGCCCCATGGCGAAATGGACCCAGCGGTAGTATCCCCCTTGGATCGGAAGCATGACCCCCATCTCGGCCACCATAAGGGCGACGGGCAGGCCCCACAGGAAGGGCGTTAGGATGAGCAGCAGGAGGGCCAGACCCGGACCGGTCGAACTCACCAACTCCTCCAGGCCAAAGGCGCCACCGCTGACGGTGAAATAAACGATAGCGACTAGATGGAGAAAAGAGATCTTTTTCAAGGGAATATTCTGTTTCACTTGTTAATTTTGCGGTTCCCCTCCTCGAGAGAAAAATATCGGCAACTTACATGCGGAGTTGTTGTATTGGGGAAGTATAAATGACCCCCTGGAAATATTCAAATAGAAATGGATAAGTCTTATGGATGCGGGGGATAAGCTTTTCGCTGATTTCACTCGAAAAGGTTGAGAATGAGAAATGGGTATGCTAAAATGCGTCGCGTTAAAAGTCGCTTCCATTTCGAGGAGGTCAGCCCTCCTAGGAGAAAACACCTTAATTTGCCTGAAGGAGGAAGGAGAGGACATGATCATCGATTTCCACAGTCATGTCGGAGACCCGTGGTATTCGTATTGGAAGAAAAATGTGGAGGTGAAAGATCATCTTGCCTCGATGGATAGGTATGGTATTAAATTAAGGTGCATTTCGTGGTGGCAGGCCATGAATGCACCGGATGAGGGAAATGCCAAGATCGCCGAAGTGGTAAGGAAGCACCCTGACCGTTTTCTCGGATTCTCAGTCATTAACCCTCGCTGGCATAAAGCCGCCATCGATGAGGTGCTGAGGGCAAAGATGGATCTGGGAATGGTGGGACTGAAATTCCACCCGGCTGCCTGTCACTTTCATTCAGACTCGTCTTGCTTGGATAAAGTGGTGGAAAAAGGGATCGAGCTCAAGTTCCCGATGCTCTTTCATTGCGGGGCGGATGAGTATTCGAACCCCAGGAACCTGGGGAATTTGGCAGCGAGGTACCCCGAAGCGACAATTATTATGGCTCATATGGGGGAAGAGGCCTGGTTTGAAGGAATCTCCATTGCCGGAAGGTATCCCAATATCATTCTTGACACGACGGGCAGCTTCAACTGGTACCGGATCATGAATTTTGGGATCGAAACCGTCGGAGAAGAGAGGATCGTCTTTGGTATGGATTTTCCGGCCTATAACCCCGGGCCGGAGATTGCCAAGGTGCGGGATGCGGATATCACGGAAGAGCAGAAAGCAAAAATATTTTGGAAGAATACCGCGCGCATTCTGGGGCTGAATCTGAAAGAATGATCTTTCCGGCGGAGAAAGATGAATCCAGGCATGTTTGGAGTCATCGACTGCCAGAGTCCCTCGGCACCAGTCGTGAGAGTTCTTTTCGTAGGGTTTGAGGTAAACTCACCTTTTAACAAAAATGACTGGGAGAACAGACCGGGTGTAGGTTCAATCTCCGAAGACCTCTTTCAATTCGTTGCCCGAGGAGAGGAGAAATCCTTATGAAGCTCATAAAGAAGTCGAGTCTAGGGAGACTCAACAGCCGACAGGTTCCAGAGGATTCTCACTATGAACGCCGGGCGCTGTTCAAGTCGATGCATTTCGATGACTCCGATCTGGACCGGCCCTTCATCGCCATCTCCAACTCTTGGAACGAATTTGTTCCGGGGCACTATCATCTGCGAAAAGTAGCGGAAGCTGTTAAAATCGGGATCTGGCAGGCCGGCGGGATGCCTATCGAATTCAATCACATCGCTCCTTGCGATGGAATGGCCGACGGAACTGTGGGGATGCACTGGATCCTTCCGAGCCGTGACATCATTGCCGCAAGCATTGAGATGATGGTTCAGTCTCAAAGAGTGGATGGGATCGTGGCCATTTCTACCTGCGACAAAATCGTTCCCGCTCAGCTCATGGCCCTGGCCCGGATTAACTTGCCCTCGATCATGGTCACTGGCGGCTATATGTTGCCGGGCCGTTATCAGAATCATAGGATCGAAGCGCAATTCATTAACGAGCAGTATCCCCGTTGGAAGGAGGGCACTCTGAGTAATGAGGCTTTTAAAGCCATTGAGAATGGCGTCTGTCCTTCCTACGGCGCCTGCTGCACCATGGGTACAGCCAACACCATGTGCTGTCTCACGGAAGCCTTGGGAATGTCACTGACCGGCAACGGAACCCAGTGTGCTATCGGTTCCTCACTCATGCGTCTCGCTAAAGAAGCCGGACGACAGATCATGAACCTCGTGGCCCGGAATCTCCATCCCAGGGATATTATGACCTTGGAAGCATTTGAAAACGCCATGGCCATTCATTCTGCCATTGGAGGTTCCACAAACGCAGTGATTCACCTTCCAGCCATCGCAAGCGAATTGGGTTTGGACCTTTCCTTGGATCGTTGGAATGATGTTTCTGCTAGGGTCCCTCATTTGGCCAATATCACGGCTGGATCCAGCTATAACATGCAGGACCTGGATGAGGCAGGAGGGATTCCGGCCGTGATGAAGGAACTGGGTCCTTTGCTCAACCAGGAGACGATGACTGTGACGGGTCGAAGCCTTCGAGAGAACATCAACGAGAGTGAAAACCTTAATCCCCAGGTGATCCGTCAATTGGGTAACCCAGTTTTTTCCCAGGGGGCAATTGCCGTTCTCAAAGGTAACCTTGCCCCGGATGGGGCAGTGGTCAAGCAAACCGCTGTAGCCCAAGAAATGCTCGTTCACCAGGGACCTGCCAAGGTCTTTGAAAGTGAAGACGAAGCAAAAGAAGCTCTCTTGGCACATCGGATCATGCCCGGCGATGTCGTAGTGATTAGGTACGAAGGCCCTAAAGGAGGCCCTGGCATGCGGGAAATGTATACTTTCCAGACCATTCTCTGCGGGATGGATATGGACCGAGCCGTAGCCTTGGTGACGGATGGCCGCTTCTCAGGATGGAACCGTGGTCCAGCCATTGGACACGTTTCGCCGGAGGCGGCAGATGGGGGGCCCCTGGCGGCTCTTCGGAACGGCGACATGATTTCATATGATATTCCTAAAAGACGGCTATCTGTTAAGTTAAGCCCGTCGGAAATCAAGAAAAGGTTGAAATCATGGAGAGCCCCTTTACCGAAAGTCCAAGGAGGGTTTTTGGGAGAGATTTACCCGAGAATTGTCGGTCCCGTAGATAAGGGGGCGACCTTAAGAGCCCACTGATCTAAGCCAGCCAATTTGATGGAACAATTGATTGACCTTTTTCGAGGGAAGAAAGGAGAAAAAAATGGGCGAGTTTCAATACAAGGGGTTTGATCTGACGGATCGTGTGGCAATTGTGACGGGAAGCGGAACAGGAATTGGGAAAGCCATTGCCTTGGGGATGGCCCAAGCAGGAGCGGATGTCGTTTTGATGGGTAGACGAATAAAACCCCTCAAGGAAGTGGCGAAACAAATCAAGACAATGGGAAGAAAGGTCATTTGTTTCTCCATCGATGTCCGAAATCTTCCAAAAGTCCGCAGTTGTGTCAACGCGGTTGTACGGGAGTTTGGAAAAATTGATATCCTGGTTAACAATGCGGCCGTAGCCATACACGAAGATCTGGAAGATGCGACCGAAAAGACATGGAATGAGACCATCGATATCAATCTTAAAGGAACATTTTTCTGTGCGCACGCAGTCGGAAAGGTAATGATCCAACAGAGGAAAGGGAAAATCATCAATATCCTTTCAAATTGCAGTTTTGTGGCAGAGGCCGGGATAGGGATTTACTGCGCCAGCAAAGGAGGACTTCTCATGATTACCCGTTGCCTGGCGACAGAGTGGGGGAAATACGGGATCAATGTGAACGGGATTGGACCGGCCTTTATTCTAACCCCTATGAACGAGCCTTTACTCAAAGACAAGCACTTTGTAAAATGGTCAAGTAATCGTATCCCCTTTCACAGGATGGGAAAGCCTGATGAGATGGTAGGGGCAGCTATCTATCTGGCCTCGGATGCTGCCAGTTTCGTGAATGGTGCAGTCGTGATGGTGGATGGAGGCTTTACGGCTTGTTAGCGATAAATGGAGCATTTGACTCTGAGTGCTGCCTTTTTGCATAACAAGTAATTTGCACTGTCGGCGGATCAACCGGTCTGATCTTTTCGAGGTCGAAGGATGGCTTCCTCTGAGTAGGGAGGGCAAATTGCGATCTTTACGGTGCCGGGTCCCAAGGGAGGATCTCCCATACCCGAGCGCTTTTCCTCCAGACCGTGAAGCAATCCATCTCAACTTAAACAACGAGTGATTTATCTTCCAGTTCGTGAATGACGGATCATTGATTGACCGGAAGGCATGGGCCGGAACGCTGATTTCCGGTTCTTGAGCGTTTATTCGGTCTTGATGATATTAGCCCCTTCTCACGGCGTTCATTCATTTTTGCAGGTTTTCACTTGTGTTTTGGGTATTGAATTCAAGTAGCGATTCATATCAAAGAATGAGTCAATAGGGCTGGGCCATGCCGCGGATGCCGGGAAAGGTGCTCTTCATGACCTCTTTCTTTCGCGTCGCGGCCCTCAAGTCCATTGCTCGTCCGGGGGAGGCTACTTGGGGACAGGCCAGGATCGCCGTGATAATCGGTTTCGGACGGGGCGTGGCTCAATAAAGGTCCCCGGGTTTGTTCTCTAATTAAGAGTAGATTTCCCCCCTTTTTCTTATTAAGATCAATCTGTGATCGATCTACACATCCACACCAACGCTTCCTCAGACGGCCAGCATTCCCCCGGGGAGATTTTGGCAATGGCCCGGCAAAAGGGCCTTCGGGCCATTGCCTTTGCCGACCATAACTCGGTGGCTAACGTGGAGGAGGGCTTCCGGCTGTCCACAGAATGGGGCATTGAATTCTTTTCCTGTATGGAACTGAATACCCTCCACCAGGGCCTGGACCTCCACCTGCTCGCCTACTTCATCGACCCCCGGAGTTCAGAGTTGCAGAGCTGGCTGGAAGAAATTTATCAGAAAAAGGTGGAGCAGGCCAAAACGAGGATGGAGAAATTGAATGACTTAGGTTTCTTCTTCACGGAAGAGGATTTACAAAAATATTCTGATGGCCGCATTCCTACGGGTATGTCTTACTTGAAAGCCATTCTGAGCCACCCGGAAAACCGAAACGACGCGCGTCTTCGGCCTTTTATCGACGGGAACAGAGCCAACTCCCCCTATGTCAACTTTTACCGCGATTACCTGCGGGGAGGAAAACCCGCTTTTGTGACCATGGAAGATGTCTCTACCATCACAGCGATTCAAAAGATCAAGGGAATGGGGGGAATTCCCGTTTTGGCCCACCCTTCGGATACCGGGGAAGAGCACATCCTCCATCTGGTGCAAAACGGTTTGGAGGGTCTGGAGGTTTACTCTCCCTACCATAACCCCCAGGAGCAAAAAACCTTCAGAGTTTTTGCGGAATCCCACGGGCTCCTGATTACGGCCGGCTCTGATTTTCACGGGAAAAAGGTCAAGCCGGATGTAGAGTTCGGCCAGGTCTTTGGGGATCACTACGATTTGGTAGACAAATTGAAAAAGAAACGAAAGGGAAAAGGATGAAAGGGATCTCTAAGGTGCAGGGCGTGATCTTCGACCTCGACGGGACCTTAGTGGACTCCAATCAGGGAATTTATCTAGCCTTTAAATATACCTATGAGGAGATGGGGCTGACTCCTCTGCCCTATGAAGCTGTCAAAAAGGTGGTCGGGTTTGGTTTGGACAAAACCTTCCGGGAGCTTTTAGGCGAGGAAAGAGTTCCCCGGGCTATCTCCCTTTTCCGGGAGAGGTACGAAGAAGTCTTTCGGGCCCATACCCATCTTCTCCCGGATGCTCGCGAAGTCGTGGAGACTCTTCACCGGCGAGAAGTCCACATGGCGGTCGCCACGAACAAGCTGGGCCGTTTTTCCCGGACGATTTTTGAGCATTTTGGGATGGAAAAGCATTTTGGCGCCATCGTGGGGGATGGGGATGTCTCTGAGAACAAACCCAATCCCGAAATGCTCTATTATGCCATGCGGCAAATAGGGGTAGAAAAAGAGGACACCGTCTTTGTCGGTGACTCGGTGATCGACATCCAGACGGCGAAGAATGCCGGCTTAAAAATATTCTCTGTTCCCACTGGCAATACAACCCGAGAAGATCTGGAAAAAGCCCAGCCCACCGTGCTCCTCGACCGCCTCCTGGATCTCCTGTCTTACATTTCTTAGGGATCTTTTTGAAACCTGTTTACGGCCAAACCTTAAGATCATACCTCGTAGGAAAACTTTCACATCTCGGGCTTGCTCTTTTTTTTGCACCGACGGGGACGAAGAACGGGAGGCCAAAAACAGGTTTTTCATTCGGATTCCGAACCGGGGAAATGCGGAAGGATTCTTCCATTCCTCACGTTCGCACTTTCAGTTCTGAATTCCGGGGACGGGGTGAATCATGCCCATTGCAGGAGCTCTCGCAAGACGTTAAAATGAAATCAGGGGGAAGATTAGGAAGCCGGGGTCATTTTCCTATCGCCTTTATGGGCGGGGAAACTCTATCTCTTGGAGAAGGAGGACAGCGACTATGCCCATCGATGGACTCGTTCAGAGATTGGTCAAGGTCAGTCCTGGGCAGAAATCATTCCTTTCCGTTTATCTGGATTTGAAACCCGATGGCCGCGGGAAAAAGCTCTATCCTGTTTTTTTGAAAAACCGCTTACCCGAATTATCCAAGCTCCTTCCTGCTCATGCGTCCGAGCAGTCTCTTCTGGCCCGAGACATCAAGAGCATCCAGAGATATTTGGAGAAAGATCTGGATCCCTCGTGGAGGGGCCTCGCCCTGTTCGCCTGCGCGTCCGAGGGATTATTCCTCCCCGTCCCTATGCCCTTGCCCCCCCGAAAATTCCTTAGCTCTCTCCCCCTTTCCCCATCTTTTCTCGCTGATTCGCTTTGCCGATCTTTATCAGACTTATGCTGTGGTCGTGGCGAATTCCCGCCAGGCTTGTCTGTACCTGGTGAGTGAGGGTCGGCCGGAAAAGCAAATTTCCCTCTTCTGGGAAGACAAGCACACGACTCGATTTGGGCGTATGGGTTGGTCCTTACCGAAGTTTCAGCGACATATCCAGGAACACATCAAGCAACGGGCCAAGGAGACCGTAGAAAACTTGGGGAAAATGATTCCCTTTCGAAAAGCGGAATTTCTGTTCACCGTCGCTGAAGAAGGGATGGAGGCGGAAATGAAGAAACAACTGCCTTCTTCCCTGAAGAAGAAGCAGGTCCCCCTCTTATCCCTTGATACGCATGACCCTGATCATAAAATTTTGTCCGGCGCCTTTGAGGCCCTGCAAAAGATCTCCAGGGAGAAAGCCGAGGCCCTGGCCAGGCATATCCTGGAGGAGGCCCAGCCCATGGGGCGGGCAACGACAGGACCCGAACCAACCCTGAGCGCTCTGCAAAACCATCAAGTCGAACGGCTGGTCTTCGATGGCCGTTTTCAGGCCCACGGCTGGAGATGCTCAAAGTGCGGTTTTCTGGGTATGGGCGGGTTGCCCGCGGCTTGCCCTCTTTGCCAGGAAAAAGCTCTTTCCGCCGAGTTGCGGGAAGATATCGTTTTGAAAGCCCACGCTCAGGGGGTGGCGCTCTTTTTCACAGAAAATTTTATCCCCCTGGTTAAGGCCGGGGGAGTGGGTGCTTTGCTCAAATTCAAAATCTCCTCGGGGACGAGAAAGCAATTCACCAGATGAAATTCCGGGAAAGCCAGCCGGACCACAGGGAAAACAGCACGAGGATCGTACTTACCGAGAGAACTTAAAGAAAGTCGCAACTATCTTTCGTAGTTCCATCTCTGGAGGGGAAAATGCCTTTTTGGGAAAAGATCAAGGGTAAAACGCA
>Ga0187877_1004490_pt1 | contig 10691 bp, 12 predicted proteins | sample June2016WEW_17_1_3_FD_132430 | JGI IMG/M metagenome (GOLD analysis project Ga0187877, IMG submission 132430) | Peatland microbial communities from SPRUCE experiment site at the Marcell Experimental Forest, Minnesota, USA - June2016WEW_17_100 | ecosystem: Environmental > Terrestrial > Soil >... | reverse complement strand
CATCCCTGGAGAAAAGGCTTTTCCGCCAAGGCCCGCGCACTCTTTTCCGGGGCAGCATGAAACCACAACCAGGGGACATTTCTATTGTGGACAAGACGGGGACATTTCTAATGTGGTATGACAAGAGGCAGGGTACCGCGTTGACTTTTGTGAGACCCACAGGCAAACTCTCAATTCGCCCGTCCAACGCATTTGGGCCAGCACGATGAGCCCGGCGTCACCGTCGCAAGCAAGGCGAAGGCCGACTCAGGAACCGTTCGCTCTATGTCCGCAGACCGCGTCTCCTATACGTTCGATTCGACGCTGGAGACGGTGAACAACGCCGAAGAGACGGCTAGTCGCATAGCCGCCGAAGCCGGCTTTGACGACGAGGAGATCATGAAGATCTCCATGGCGGTGCGAGAAGCCGCCATTAACGCAGTTTTGCATGGCAATGCCTACGACCCGAGTAAGAAAGTTACACTCGCGTTTGAGCGTACAGTCCACGACCTTGTCATCGTCATCCGCGATCAAGGCAAAGGGCTTGATGCCAGCAGGATTCCGGATCCATTGGCGCCGGACAACCTGCTGAAAACATCGGGGCGGGGCATTTTCCTGATACGCTCGTTCATGGATGTGGTGGAAATCCACCCCTCCCAAACGGGCACCGAACTTAGAATGATCAAGCACGTCCACGGCAACCCCGCGGACTCCAAGGAGGCTCCCCAGTGAGCATGAAGTCCAGTACTCGTCAGGTGGATGGCGTCACGATTGTCGATCTCAGCGGTCGGATCACCCTCGGCGAAGGCAGCGTAGTTTTGCGCGAAACGGTGCGCGACCTGCTTTCCAAGGAGCAGAAAAAGATCCTGCTGAACCTCGCCGACGTGAACTATATCGACAGCTCAGGTATCGGCGAGCTCGTCAGCGCCTACACCACTTGCAAAAACCAAGGTGGCGAACTCAAGCTGCTCAACCTCACCAAGAAAGTACACGACCTGTTGCAGATCACGAAGCTCTACACCGTCTTCGATGTCAAGGAAGACGAAGCAGCGGGTATAAAGTCTTTCAGCAAGTAGCGGGGCGCGGCGCTTGTCACCGCGAGAACTGTGGCAGGCCGGGGCCCGGCCCCGGCGCCCACCCCATCACGCCAAAACCGGGCGTGCTGGGGACCCCGGCGCTGCAAGTTCCCCTTTCGGGAAGGCGCTGCGGAAATTTTCGTCCTGCTGAGCGTAGGATCACTCCTCCACGCCTACAATAAAAACCGAGGATGCACTTCTCTGCGCCTCAGCCATAATGCGCTTTCTCACTGTGATTTTCCTGCTCGGAACCGTTCTCGCGATGAGCGACATTTGCTCCGCGCGCAATACTTCCTCGCATGACTGCGTCTCCTTCGCCGAAGCGAGCAAGCATGTGGGCACGACCCAGTGCATCAGCGGAACCGTGCTGCACGTGGAAGATGGCAGCAAAGGCGTTACGTTCCTCAACTTCTGCAAAGACCCCAAGACGTGTCCCTTCACCGTGGTCGTGTTCCCGGCCGATCTCAAAAAGATGGGCGACGTTCGCCAGCTCGAAGGCCGACGGGTTGAAATCAAGGGAACGATCCAGGACTACGACGGACGCGCCGAGATCGTCTTGCGCCGCCCCCAACAACTGGGCGAAAGCGCTTTCCGGTTGTTTCCTCCGGTGCCCACGGACTACGACGTCGAGCGCGCGGGCCACAAGAGTGCCGGGGGGTCTACGCATGCCAAGGCCGCCAAGAAGACGACTACTAAGCAGGGCGATCCCATGTCGATCGAAGATCCAGGAGAGCCGCAGTAGTGGATCGCCGCTCTTCACAATCCGCGGATTTCACACGATCCCCTTGCGTAACTCCTCCAGCGGATATTTCGTCCCCCGCCACACGATGCCGTCGTTCCAGAGGGTGTAAAACATGGAGCGCAGAAGTGTGTACATGAACAGGCTGGTGCTGATCGGATGCAGAAAGAAATAATATGGCGGGACCGGCGACCTGACCGACATTCCGCAATAAATCGCAAATAACGAAGCGAGCGCGATGGCGTAAGGAACTCGCGCCCATCCATGGGCCAGCCAGACGCCAAGAAATGGCCCAAGATTCAGAAAACCCAGACCCACTATGGAGACCACGGTTCGCGGCCATTGGAAAGAAAGCACGGCAAAAAAATTCTTGGTGAGATTGTTGACGATGCCGAAAGCGCCCTTGGCCCAGTGGATGGAAATCAGGTCCTCCCCAGAAACATTGCGCTGGGCGAACCCTGCGTTCTTGACTACCTTGCCCAGTTTCATGTCGTCGAGCACTTCCATGCGCAAGGCGCGATACGTGCCGACCGCGTCATAGACCGAGCACCGGACCATATTGAAAGCGCCCACCCCCATGTGGTCCCGCGCTTTGGGATCGGCAACTTTCCACGGTCGATGTCCGAAAACGAATAGCACCTGGAAGAAAGCGATCATCATTTTCTCACCCGGCCGCCTCATGATCATGCGCGGGAAAAGAACGACGTGGTCGGCTCGCTCCGCTTCGGCATAGGCGACGGCGCGCCGCAGAGAATCGGGCTTGAAGAATACATCGGCATCGGTGAACAGCAACCAGTCCCCACTCGCCTGCTGGCCGGCCATCCACATGGCATGTGTCTTGCCTAACCAGCCGGAAGGCAATTCTGAAATGTGGATGGCCTTCAACAAGCCGTGAGCTTGAGAACTTGCCGCAACCTCATCCATGATCTGGCCAGTGCGGTCGGTCGAGCGGTCGTTGACCGCGATAATTTCGTAGTTGGAATAATCGAGGGCGAGCAACTGCACGAGCGTCTCGCGAATACTTTCTTCCTCATTGCGCGCCGGAACGATGATGCTGACTCTGGGCTCGCCATTCGGGGTCCAGATCCTGCGGTCCCATTCGGGCTGCGCGATATCGGCGACTTGCGGCATGCCGAATGCCGCTTCCACGATGCGCGAAAACCAGGCCAGTGCGAGGATGCCGCCCGCAATCCAGTGAGCTGTTTGCCAATGCATTCTGCTTAGGAAGATGCTCCTGAGGGAACTTGCGATGCCGCCGATTCACCCTGTACCCATAATGGTGGGGCAAATCTCATGCCGTAAAACAGTATGGCGGAAGACAGCGCGATCGCGATGACCGGCCCCAGAAAGGCAAGTTGTAGCGAATACTTGTCCGACATGTAGCCGATGAGAGCAGCGGATGGCACGTCGCCGAGCAGGTGGTAAACAAAGATGCTTGCTGCCAAGGCAGCCGCGCGCACATGCGGTCCGACCGAATCGATCACTGCGGCGTTCAGCGGACCGGTGTTAAACAGCAGCAAGAACTCGGCCACGAAGATGCCCACAATCATGGGCCTGCCGCTCGCAAACAAGGCGACGCACATGGCCGGAATACCCAAGCCCAGACTAACTGCGGACACAAGGTAGTGGGCAGATTTGGTTCGCCGCAGTAACCGATCGGAGATCCAGCCGCCCGCGAGGGACGCAACAGGCCGTTCGAGATGGTGATCAATCCAAAAATGATGTTCGCATCCAGCAGGCTGTAACCGTGGGCGCGGTGCAGAAACGTCGGCATCCAGACCTGAAGTCCTCCGAGCGCGAACACCATCATCGCCATGCCGAGGGTTGCCGTGAGGAATGCGGGATTGTGGATCAACCCTTTCAGCGTGTCCCGCTCTGGAGCCTTGCTTTCGGGCGCATCGAATTGGCCGAGGGGCGGCTCCGGAAGCAACAGAAGCAGCAGTGCCAGCAGCACTCCGGGCGCAGCTCCAACGTAAAATGGAGCGCGCCAGCCGTACTTTGCGCCCATGACCCCGCCCAGCAGATACCCCAGCGCGGTTCCGACTGGGAGCGCGAGATAAAACACCCCCATGACCCGTCCTCGCTTTTCGACCGGAAACATGTCCGCGACAAAGGTTGGAGAAAGAATGACAAAGCTGGCTTCGCCGATGCCCACCAGGGTATGACGGATGAGCAGTCCATCAAAGTTCTTGGTGACGGCGGTGAGCAGAGTGGCCAGACTCCACACCAGGGCCCCCGCGACGATGACGCGCTTGCGTGAGAAACGTACCGAAAGCGGCCCCATGAAAGGCGCCGCACACATGTAAAAGATGAAGAAGACGCTCGTGATCAGGCCGAACGCCGCATCGCTGCGATGGAACTCCGCTTTGACGAGATCCTGTACCGCGAACAACACGGAGCGATCGATGTAATTGAGCAGGTTCAGCGCCGTCAGAAGCGCGAGCGCGGTGCGAGGATAGAGTTTGGTCGGAGCCACAGGTCGAGCGAATATAGCATGGCGCAGAAGAGCAGCGTCCGGCCCGTTTGGCACCGATTGACAGTATTAACGATTGACATTATTAACGTACAACGTTATCATTGCCCCAGTGATCAAGGCTTTCGCCAACAAAGAGACGGCCGAAATCTGGAGAACGGGCAGGACCAGGGGTGCACCACCAGCCAGCGTCACGAAACGGAAACTGGCCATGCTCGACGGCGCCCTGACGCTCGACGACTTAAAGGTCCCTCCCGGAAACCGGCTGGAGAAGCTGCACGGCAATCGGCAGGGTCAGTACAGCATACGAGTTAACGATCAGTACAGAATTTGCTTCGAGTGGCGCGGACGCGATGCTTACGATGTGGAAATCACGGATTACCATTGAGGCTAATTACCATGAGCATTGTCAGAAAAGGCACACCTAACTGGAGAGTTCACCCCGGCGAAATCCTGCGTGAGGAGTTCCTGAAACCGATGGGCATCTCCTCTTACGAATTAGCCAAGCGGCTGCACGTACCCGCGCCTCGGGTCAATGACATCGTTCTCGAACGGCGTGGCATCAGCGCCGATACAGCCGTCCGCTTGTCCCGCTTCTTCGGGACGACTGAACAGTTCTGGCTGAACTTGCAGGGAGCCTACGAAATCAGCCGGGTCAAGGCTGAACACGCGAGCGAAATTGAACTCATCAAGCCACGAGCGGCGGCCACCTCGCGCTAGATTGCAGGCGGAACAGCTCTACGAAGTTCCGCGAGGTCCGATCACTTCTGACTTTTCTTCGCCCGCGGCCACCTCGCGATCACGACGGTCGAAATCCCCCCGCGCGGACGGAACTCGCCTTTCACCTCGGCCCACACCGGCTTAGCCCAGCGGACAACATCCTCCAGCACTTGGTTCACAATGTTCTCCTGGAAGATGCCGAGGTTTCGATACGCCTGAAGATATTCTTTTAACGATTTCAACTCCAGGCACAGGCGATCCGGCACGTAGCGGATCACGATGTTGCCAAAGTCCGGCAAGCCAGTCTTCGGGCAGACGGACGTGAATTCGGGATCATCCACAACAATCTCGTATCCTGGAAACTGGTTCGGCCAGGTTTCAATTTCCGAGAAATCGTGATCGAGCCCGGCGCTGGCGTGCTCCGCGGTGTAACGGGGAGATGTAGAACGGGGAGATTTCGGCATCTAGCTATTGTACCTAGCCGCCTGTGTCTGGCCACACGCACCGCCGTGAAAATCCCGCGCTGTAGCTGACGCAAACGGTCAGCGCGACGCATCTAAACAGGTAAGTCCTAAGCGAGTATTTGCCAGCTCCCCGCAGCGCGTGGATGATATACATTGAAGCTTGCGCTTTTCTCTGCATGCCATTGAATGGAAACAGTTCGGGACGCCAGTCGCGGCGCTGGTTGGTAACAGCGCTTGCGATCCTGGCAGCGGTGATCGTGCTGGCTGCTTTCGTCTCCCACCGCGATGACCCGGTGCCGGTGCGAACCGCCGTCGTCGAGCAGAGCACGATACGCAGCTTGGTTTCCACCAACGGAAAAATTGAGCCCGTCAACAACTTCGAGGCCCACGCTCCGGCCCCCACAAGTGTGCGCCGCGTTTTTGTCAAGGAAGGCGACTCCGTCAAGAAGGGCGAATTGCTGGTCGTTCTGGATGACGCCGACGCTCGTGCCCAGGCCGCTCGTGCCCAGACACAATTGAGAGCAGCGCAAGCCGACCTGAGCGCCGCGGAACGAGGCGGGAACCAGGAAGAAGTGCTGAACCTCGAAGTCCAACTGGTGAAAGCAGGCACCGACCGCGATTCAGCACAGCGCAATTTAGACGCGCTGAAGAAACTTGAGCAGCAGGGCGCGGCCTCGGCGGGAGAAGTCCGAGAAGCAGAAAACGCTCTTGCCCGCGCCGATGCCCAACTCATATTTCTCCGGCAAAAGCAGACGAAACGATATTCGAAGGCGGAGTTAGCGCGCGTCGAAGCACAGCAAGCGGAAGCGCAGGCCACTTACGATGCCGCGCAGGACGTGCTGGCGAAATCGAATGTCCGCGCTCCTTTTGATGGCATCGTGTACTCGCTGCCTGCGAAGCAGGGCGGCTTCGTGGCGGCCGGAGATCTTCTGCTACAAGTAGCGGATCTGCGAAAAGTGCTGGTCCGCGCTTTCGTCGATGAGCCCGACGTAGGCAGACTGGCTCCCGGAAATCCGATTGAGATTACCTGGGACGCCGTCCCGGGACGCGTTTGGCGGGTCACCGTGACTGCCATCCCATCGACGGTGAAATTGCGCGGTTCGCGCAACGTCGGCGAGACGACCAGCATCGTAGATAACAAGGATTTGAAACTATTGCCGAATATAAACGTCGGAGTCACGATCGTTACTGCCGAGCACGATAACGTGCTGGTAGTGCCGCGAGAGGCGGTCCGCATGGACGACGCCAAGCCTTATGTTTTGCTGGTTGCCGGCCACGAACTCAAGCGCCGGGATGTGGAGACTTCCCTTTCCAATCTCACGCAGGTTGAAATAACACGCGGCCTCTCGGCCAAGGACGTGGTTGCGATCAGTTCGTGGAACGGCAAACCGATTGGCGACCAAACGCAGGTCAAGTTCTAGATGATCACTCGTACTTCCAGAGTGTTGCTCGCTTTACTATTGCTGATTGCCTCGTTGACCGCCAGCGTGGCGGACTCTGCCAGGGATATGCTGGCGGCCGGCCGCATCGATGAAGCTATCACCGAGTTGAATGGCCGTCTCTCTACTGTTCCGGCGGACGCGGAATCGTCGAACCTGCTCTGCCGTGCTTACTTCGCGCTCGAAGATTGGGATCGTGCGGAATCGTCGTGCAGAAAAGCGGTCTCGCTCGATCCGGACAGCAGCCGGTTCCATCTTTGGCTGGGGCGCGTGTACGGCGAAAAGGCGGATCGATCAAATTTCCTGGCTGCGGCAGGCCTGGCCGGAAGGGTCCGCGGAGAATTCGAGCGTGCGGTGCAACTGAATCCGAAAGACGTCGATGCCCGGCTCGATTTGGCAGAGTTCTATCTGGCCGCGCCGGGCATTGTCGGCGGCGGAGAACAGAAGGCCCGCGAGCAAGCGCAGTCCATTGCAACTGTAAACCCTGCCCGAGAACACTGGGTTTACGCGCGCATCGCCGAACAGAAAAAAGACGCTGCCACCGCCGAACGGGAATATCACCAGTACATCGACCTCAGCAAGGGTGACGCGGAAGCGTGGCTCAACCTGGCTCTTTTTCTTCGTCGCCAGAAGCGCTTCGACGAAATGGAGCAAGCCATCGTCAAGCTCAGCCAGTCGCCTATGCCCAAACTCGATGTTCTGGTGGAGGCGTCCGGTATCCTATATCGCGCCGATCGTAGCTATCCTTTCGCCGTGGAACTGCTGCGCCGTTATCTCGCCGCCGGCCCGGTAGAAGCAGCTCCGGCGTTCAAGGCCCACTATCTGCTGGGCATGCTGCTTGAAAAACAAGGAGACAAGGCAGGTGCTGCGCAGGAGTACCGTGCTTCCCTGTCATTGGTCCGGAACTTCGGCATGGCCCAGCAAGCACTCAACCGAGTTGCCCACTGAGGATGCCGAGATTCCTCCTGCGCCTCGTGGCTTCCCAAATAACTTTCCCAAATAACTCTCAAAGCGACTGCCCGGCTCGTGTCTGGCGCACTACAATTTGTGCGTCGCGGCGGAGCCGCGGCCTGATCCATATGTGCTGATCTATGTGCGCCTGACCCATGGGTGACGAGATGAAGGTGACGAGATGAAACTCCGATTGCCGCGGTGGTTGCACTCCACAAATCTGCTCGCCTTATTTGCGGCCGTACTGATTTTCGCGACGCGCGGCCAGGCTGAACCGCTGCCTCTCGAGCGCGCCATTCGGCTCGCACTCGCGCACAGCACAAGTTCGGCGATTGCGAATGCCGACGTGCAGCGCACCTTTGCCTCCTACCGAGAACTCCGCAACAACTACATTCCGCAGCTGTTCGTCGGTTCGGGCGTTGGCTGGACCTATGGATACCCTCTCAGCATCGAAGGGTCGGCTCCGGCGCTGGCGAATGTCGTGGCGCAGAGTTCGGTGTTCAATCCTGCACAGCGGCAGTTCCTGAATGCGGCGAAAACTGACTGGCATGCTTCTGAGTTTCAGGACAAAGACCAGCGTAATGCCGTCATCCAGGACGTCGCGGTGACCTATGCTGAACTGGCGAAGTGGGAGGCGCGACTCGTGCGCCTGCAGCAGTACGAGGCCCAGACACAGCAAATGGAACAAGCAGTCGCCGAGCGCTTGCAAGAAGGCGTGGACAGCGCCGTGGATTTGAACAAGGCAAAACTAATCACCGCTCGGGTACACCTTCACCGGGCCGAGGCGCGTGGCTCCGCCGACGTCCTTCGGCGGCACCTTTCCACGTTAACCGGTTTGCCTGTTTCCTCCATCGAAATCGCGCCCGAAACCATTCCGGCCCTGCCCGCCGTCGCCGCGGAAGAAGATCTTTCGGAAAAGGCGGTTGCCTCCAGCCCCGCCATCAAGTTGGCCGAGCAGCATTCTTTGGCGGAAGCGATGCGGGCCTCGGGCGAGCATCGCTCTTTATTGCCGTCAATTGATTTCTCGGCCCAGTATGCGCGGTTTTCCACCTTCAATCACTACGCCAAGTACTTCCCTCCGAATACCTTTCAGCAGGACAACGCCACGATCGGCGTCGCCCTGCGCATCCCGCTGTTCAACGCCAGCCAGCGCGCGCGAGCCGACGCGGCCGAGGCCGGGGCCCTCAAGGCGAAGAAGCAAGCGGACGCGACTCGCAATCAGGTGGCGGAGGAAACGCTAAAGCTACAGCGCGCCGCCGAGCAACTCGAAGCCGCCCGCGAAGTGGCGCAGTTGGAATATCAACTGGCACAGTCGGGCCTTGAGGCGGCCCAAACCCGGATCGACGCAAAGACTGGCACCTTGCACGAGTTGGCCGATGCGCGGGTGCAGGCCGCCGAGCGCTATCTGCTTTTTCAGGATGCCGATTTTGAGTACCAGCGGGTTCGCATGAACCTGCTGCGCGCTACTGGAGATTTGGAGAAATGGGCGCTGCCAGGCGCCGCTTCAGCAAACCCGGCTTCAAAATGACGCATGAAACAGCTCATCCAGCCGGGACCCGATTCTCGCGTCTTAATGCGCAGAAGCGACGTTCGGCGAGGTTCTTTTGCGGTTTGACCCGCGCTAAGGCACAGTTGGATAAAGCTTCCCACGCTTTCGACGCGGCTTGGCGCGTACCTGAATGGTAGCGTCGGATGGAGTGTGTGCGCTCCTAAGAATGCTAAAATAGAGACTCACTATATGCCATTGAAAACACTGTTTTTGAATCCGCCTTCGTTTGAGAATTTCGATGGGGGCGCAGGCTCGCGCTGGCCTGCTACGCGTGAGATCGAGTCGTACTGGTATCCAGTCTGGCTTGCCTATCCGACAGGAATGCTCGAAGGCGCGCGCTTGCTGGACGCCCCGCCTCACCACATCACGGCGGAAGAGACGATCCGCACCTGCCAGGATTACGAACTGCTCGTGCTGTTTACGAGCACTCCGGGATTCGCCGGCGATGTTCGCATAGCTGAGGCCATCAAAGACAGCAATCCTCACATTAAAATCGCCTTCGTCGGACCTCACGTTAGCGTGCTGCCCGAGAAGTCCTTGATGGAAGCCAAGGTGATCGACGTAGCTTGCCGCAAGGAATTCGACTACTCCATCGTCGAGTACGCGCAGGGCAAGCCGATCGAAGACATTCTCGGCATTTCGTATCGCAAAAATGGGCACGTGGTGCATAATCCCGACCGGCCGACGATTGAGAATCTGGACGCCCTGCCGCACGTGACCGATGTTTACCGGCGCGACCTGGATGTCCGTCGCTACAACGTGCCTTTCCTGCTGCACCCTTTTGTGTCGCTGTACACAACGCGCGGATGCCCGGCGCAGTGCACCTTCTGCCTCTGGCCCCAGACCCTCAGCGGACACCCCTGGCGCAAACGCTCCACCGATGACGTAGCGCGTGAGATGGCCAAGGCAAAAGATTACTGGCCGTACGTCAAGGAATTTTTCTTCGACGACGACACCTTCAACCTGCAGAAAGCTCGCACCGTCGAACTGTGCGCCAAGTTGAAACCGCTGGGCCTGACCTGGTCGTGTACTTCGCGAGTCACCACTGACTTCGAAACGCTCAAGGCCATGAAAGACGCCGGATGCCGGCTCCTGATCGTGGGCTACGAATCGGGCGATCAACAGATTCTGAAAAACATCAAGAAAGGCGCGACCATCGAGCGCGCCCGCCAGTTCACCAAGGATTGCCACAAGCTGGGACTGGTGGTCCACGGAGATTTCATCCTCGGCCTGCCCGGAGAAACTCGCGAGACCATCAAGAACACGATCAAATTCGCCAAGGAACTCGACGTGGAGACGAT
>Ga0187877_1004489_pt1 | contig 10691 bp, 1 predicted proteins | sample June2016WEW_17_1_3_FD_132430 | JGI IMG/M metagenome (GOLD analysis project Ga0187877, IMG submission 132430) | Peatland microbial communities from SPRUCE experiment site at the Marcell Experimental Forest, Minnesota, USA - June2016WEW_17_100 | ecosystem: Environmental > Terrestrial > Soil >... | reverse complement strand
CACTTGCCCTGGCTGGAGGGGATGGTCACCTGGTGGCCGCTCGACGTGGACGGCTCGGATATCTTCGGCGGCCTCAACGGGCTGCTGCTGGGGGATGTTGCTTTCTCCACCGACAATGCCGCCAAGTTCAATGACGACTTTGCCGGCCCGGGGCTCAACCCGATGTGGCAGCCTTCGTTGCCGAATGCCGGCACCGGGGCCAGCCCGACGCCCGTCGAAACCTATGCTGGTGCCCCCAGCTACAGCTTCGGCACCGTTGGCACCAACACCGTCTTGCGGCTCTCCAATACCCTCGGCTCGCAGCAGCGGCGCGGCTGGAGTTCGGCCGCCACATTCGGCGGGCAAGGCTTCCGTTACGAAGCGCGCTTCAATACTCTGACCAATCAGGCCTGGACCAACATCAACGGGTTTATCGAGCTCTGGATTCTGGATGCGGCCAACTCAAACCGCTTCGACGTCATTTCTGCTGCTGCCGGCGACTCTGTCACTCCCCCGGCGCTGCTTGCGGGCAGCAGTATTGACAGCTCATACAACACGCTCTCCTTCGGCTATCAGACCAATACCTGGTATCGCATGGTCCTGTCCGCGGCTCCAAACCAGAGCGTGCGCGCCACACTGCTTAGCGACGCCGGGACGGAGCTGGCCGGAGTTTCGTTCCTCCACGGAGCTGCGGCCTACAGTTCGGGCTTTAAGATTGGTCTATCCCAATTTATGGGAACCTCCGCCGTGCCTCAGATGGTGGACGTGGCGGTGGATTATGTCAGCCTCACCAGCGGGCTTGCCGGCGAAGTCAACCAAGCCTTCTTCGGCGACGGCACCGCCACGCGCATGGTCGTCCCCGGTTGCCCCGCACTCGATCTTGGCCGGGGCCGCGGATTCAGCATCGAGGGATGGATTAACCCCGCTTTGAACCAGCCAGGCGGAGCGGCTTACGATGCCCAAGCCGCCTTTTCGATCAAGAGCAACCCAAACGGGTTCTGGAAGTACGCCTGGTCCGATGGGCTTTCCGGCTCTCTCAACCTCTTCCCGAGTGCGGAAGTGAACGCTCCAATCAACAACGGATTGGAACTGTTTTGGTATGACCCCTCCAACAACCTTGGCTATTCCCCGTCCGTTGCGATTAATACCGGAGGCGACTTCAATAACGGCAATGTGACGTTCGCCGCCGGTGCGCTCATTGTGACTCCCGGCGGAACAAACAATTACAGTTCCTACGCGCACGTAATATGGACCGCCCCGGCGAGTGGTTCCTACTCCCTGGTTTCACAATTCACCGCTCAACAAACCAATATCAACGTTGATGTCAACGTTCTAATCAATGGTTTTCAGGCATACTCTTCGACCATTACCCAGAACGGCGTCTCCCGGAGTTTTGCGACCAACATTACCATATCAGCGGGAAGCACGGTGGACTTCGCGGTCGGTCCTAATAACGAATTCGTTCGGCATCCCGGCAACACCAGGATTCAGGCGTCGCTCACACCGCTGGTCACGGCGTCCCCGCTGGTGGAATGGTATAACCCCACCCCCCTAACCAACCAATCCCCGCTCGGTGTCCAGTTCTGGGTGGGGCTGACCAATGGGCCCGGCTCTCTCGCCGCGATCCTTTGGGATACCAATTCGCAGCCCCACGCGATCTCAACTCCACCGCTGGCCATCACGAACGGCGGCTGGCAGCATGTCGCCCTCACCTACGACACAAACAGCGCCAACGCGGTCCTTTACACCAACGGCCAGCCCGCGGCCACAGTTCAGTTCAAGCCCGGCTTCGTGCCGCGCACCTCGGGTGACCTCTATTTGGGTTTCGATCCGCGCGGGCTTCCCAACGGCGCCGCTTTCGCCGGTGGCCTGGATGAATTCAGCGTCTACCAACGCGCCCTGTCGCCCGGTGAGGTCAAGGCCATCTTCAACGCCGGCAGCCGGGGCAAGTACGGCACTAACGTGCTGGTCTGCCCCGTGGCGACTGAAGTGACGCTGCTCACCACCTCCGGAATCCTGACCAATTACGCTGTCACTAATGGCCTCACCTGGACCAACAATGGCCCGCATTGGGAGACCAACACCATCTCCTTCTCTACCGACACCAACCCGATTGCCATCATCGTCCGCGGGCTGAATCCCTACAACCGGGCCGATTCCAACGCCGCCAACAACTTGAATGCCGTGGTGGATGACTTCGTGCTCTCGACGCTCGCGACCAACACTATCAATGGCCTGCTGCACTTCACGGACAACACCAACCTCGCGGTCCTCCCGATCAAATTTGCGCCCACGCCCTACACCGCCTCGAACTTCCCGCCAGTCCTCATCTTTTCGAATGACTTCAGCAGCGCCCAGGCGGGCCTGTATAACGCCGGCAGCACCATTTTGGGAGGCACCAACAGCCCCGTTACTGGCACCCGAAACTGGACCGTCACCCAGGGATCGGTCACGGTCGTTAGCAACGCCTTCTTCGAGTCGGTCGCCACCAACTCGCTGGCGATGGCCACCGGCGCTGTGCAGTGCCTCCTCCCGACCATCCCCGGCCACCGTTACCAGCTCGCCTACACCCTCCGCGGCCCCTGCGCCGTCGGCTGGTGGGACGGAAGTGTCGAGCCTCTGGGCCGGCGCGCCCAGGACCTCATTAACGGGAACAACGGCGCCTTCTTCTATGGCGCCACCAACGTCGCGCCCGGATTCGTCGGCGGGCAGGGCTTCTTCTTCCTCGGCCAGACTGAACCGCCTCCGGCGAATGATCCCGACATCTTCCCCGAGGACACTGACGATCCTTCCAGCAGTATCGAACTCGGCGACCCGCCGCAACTCCAGTTCACCAACGCTTTCACCATTGAAGGCTGGATCAATCCGATTACTCCAACCAACGACACTATCTGCGGCCGGCAGCAGATCTTCTTCCGCGGGTACCCCGAGCCTTTGGATTGCGACGGCGTGGGTGACCCTTACTGGCTGGCGCTCGATCCGGCGGTGGTCTCGAACCGCTATGACCTCCACTTCCATATCGCCGATGCCCATGTCGGCACCGTGGGCGCTGACGTGTTCACCACCAACGGAGTGATCCAGCTCGGAGGCGGCTCCAACGGCGGGTGGTGGCATGTCGCGGCAGTCTTTGACAAACCGTTCACCAACATCACGGTCGTGAGGGGCGGCACCAATGTCGTCACGATTACCACCAACGCCATGCGGCTCTATCTCAACGGCGCCTGCATCGCCAGCAATTACACTACCCTCTCGCCCTACCAAGACCTCGACCCGGCGCTTAGCCCCGGCGTGGCGATCGGTGACCGCAGCCGCTACGACTGGACTCAGCCCTTCTCCGGCCTCATGGACGAGCTTACCGTGTACGCCCGCGCCCTGACCGGCCCCGAGATCGCCGCCATTGCGGCCACTGGCGCCAACGGCAAAGCTGACTCTACTGTTCCTCCCGCCCTGAGCCTGGCCGAGCTGAGCGTCGCCGTGGACGGCGTGTCGCTCGCTGCTACCTACGGGGATAATTCTCTGTGGACGATCCATACGGTGGAGTTCACCGCCCTTGAGACCAACGCGGTCCTCACCCTTCAAAGCCTCCTGCCTGGTACTTTGGTGGCCGGAGTCACGCTCAGCGAAGTGCCCTCCGAACTCTACTACCTGCCGGAGGTGCCGCTCTCAGATCTGTATGGCGAGGATGCTTTTGGTGTCTGGACGCTCGAACTCTGGGACAACCGGCTGGGCCTGGCGAGCACCAACATTGCGCAGTTGCTGGAATGGCAGCTTAACTTCGGTCTGGCCCCCAGCAATCCGCCACCGGTCATAACCCTTAGCCACGGCATTGCCTACACCAACTCGCTCCCCGCTTATGGCGTGCAGTATTTCGTCGTCCCTGTGCCGCAATGGGCCATCTGGGCAACGAACATCCTCCAATTCGCCGTCCAGGCCCACACGACCAACCCGCTGCCTGTCACCGTGTTCTTTAACCAGACCAACTATCCCGGGCCGGCGGATTTGGCGCTCATCAACCAATTTGTGCCGAATCTCACTACGATCCTGAATACCAATACCCTAAATGTGCCCCCGTTGGTGCTCGGCCAAAACTACTATCTCGTCCTCACCAATCCCAACCCCGTCGCGGTCACCTTTGGCTTGGGGGTCTGGTTTGATATCACCACCCTTGCCAACTGCCAGATGACGATCAGTGCCGTCCCGCCGGCCGGTATCCCGCGCTACTTGCAGTTCGACGTGCCCACCAACGGCCTTACTTCCGCGGCGGCACCGCCGCAGCAGGTCGCTTTCTGGCTTACCGGCGCCAACAGCAACTTGACCGTCGTCCTCAGTGAGCATCTTCCGCTGCCGGACCTAGACCATTACGACTACATCAGCCAGCAACCGTGCACGAATGATGAGATCGTCATGGTCCTCACCAACAGCACTCCCTTCCCCATCCAGACCAACCGCTGGTATGTGGGCGTCTTCAACACCACCGCCTCCAACGCCACGTTCGCCGCGCAGGCTTGCGTCAACCTCGGCTCGCCGATGATCATTCCGCTCACCAACGGCGTGCCCTTCGTGGCGCCGCAGCCCGGCAATCTCTTCGCCGCCCCCCCCGGCCCTCCGCAGCGGTTCTTCTTTGACTTCTTCATCACCAACGTTGTGCCCGGAGTCCTGTTCGAGATGTACAACTTGTCCGGCGATGCCGATTTGGTGCTGCAACGTGAGGTGCCCCCGGCCATGGCGCCGTATTTCGATGGCAGCTTCTTCCCCGGCCTGACACCGGAGCAAATCGTCGTTCAGACCAACGCCGACGTGCCCGATCTGCGCGGCCACTGGTATCTGGGAGTTTACAACAATGAAACCAACAACGTCGCCTACACCCTCCGGGCCGTTTTGCCCGACGCCGATGGCCTTTTGCTCAGCGCCCAGCCGCTCAAGATGTCCATCACGACGCTCAACCCGCCGCATGGCCTGTTGATCAGTTGGAACTCGGTCGTGGGCGAGCCCTATATCGTGCAATACACGGCCAGCATCGCGGCCCCGGTCACCTGGGCTAATCTCGGTTTTGTCGTTGCCACGACCCCTCTGACGACCTTCGAAGTCCTGCCGGTCCCGAACGCTCCTGCATATTACCGGATCGTCCAGGCAGTCTCATCCCAGCCCACGCTTCACATCCAGCTCTGGCCACCCAACCAGGTCCGCATCTCCTGGTCCACCGCCTACCCGGGCTACACCCTGCAATCCAAAACTGGCCTTGCCGGCACCTGGGCTAATGCCGGCCTCCAGGTGAACGTGGTCGGCACTGAATTCGTCGCCTTCGATACCATCGGCTCCGACCCGAAATACTACCGCCTGATCAAGTAGGGCTGCTCACTTGCAATCTTGGAACCCTGGAACATGAGACTCCGCACAGGCTGATAATCACTCAGAAGATTTATGAGATTCTTGCTTTCGCTGGCCGCGCTGACAGTAACCTGCACTGCCTTGGCTCAGGGGACTTCGGAAGCTATCCTGAGCTACGCCGGCAGCATCAGTGGATACGCTTACACAACCGTCGGCTGGACTTTCCAGACCACCAACGCCTTCACCGTGACTGACTTGGGCTGCTTTGCCAAAGTCTTCAGCGACAACCCGACCATCACCTCCGTCCAGGTTGGGTTGTGGAATGACAGCGGTGGGCTCTTGGCGTCCAATTCAATTACCTCGTCCAGTTTACTCTTCGACCAGACCCGCTATCAAGCCATCACCCCGGCCCGGTTTGACCCCGGGACCTATCATCTCGGGGTCTATTATTCTGGCGGCGGGATTAGCCTCGATGTCGCCGGCCCATCAACCGGCGGCTCGGTGTTTGCCTCCCCTGGATTTCAGGTGACCGGAGTCGCCATCGCAACCAACGGCGGCTTTGCTTATCCGTCAACGGTGCCTGGAACCGCCGGCTCGATTCATGCCGGCCCGAACTTTCGGTTTGAGGATCAGTCGAAGAATCCGGGGGCGGTCACCAACCTCTATCACGGAATCTCCTACACCAATACCCTGCCTGCCTTTAGCGTTCAGTACTTTGTCGTTCAGGTGCCGCCATGGGCGACCCGCGCGACCAATGTTCTCGAATTCGCCGACCAGGTCCAGACGACCAACCCTCTGCCTGTCTTCGTTCTCTTTAACCAGACGAATTTTCCCACGCTCGCGGATCCCGTGCTCATCGGTGGGCTCAAGCCCCCCACCGCCATTTTGTCCACCAATGGCACCCCGCCGCTTGTCCCCGGTCAGACCTACTACCTGGCCCTCACCAACCCCAACCCGGTTGGCGTCACCTTTAGCCTCGGGGTCTGGTTTGACATCACCACCCTTACTAACTGCGAGCTGCTCGTCTCGAATGTCGTCGGGGTGGCTGGCATCCCACGCTACTTTCAGTTCGATGTCCCGACTGCTGGGACCAACGCGTTCCAGCTCGTCTCCTTCTGGCTCTCGGGCGTCCCGTGCGGCCTCCAGGTCGTGCTCAGTGAGCACTTGCCGTTGCCAGACTTGAGCCAGTTCGACTACATCAGCCAAGGGTCTTGCACCAACGACTTAATCGTCATGTTCGTCACCAATAGCACCCCGGCCGCTCGCTGGTATGTCGGGGTGTTCAATTCCGACCCGACGAACGCCACGTTCTCGATCCAGGCGTGTACTGCGCCCGTCCCGGTGATTATCCCGCTCACCAATGGCATTCCCTTCGTCGTTGCCTCCACCACCAACAGTTACGCTGCTCCGCCGGGACCGCCACAGCGGTTGTGTTTCGACTTTCTGATCACCAACTCCGCGCCGGGTGCCCTGTTTGAGCTTTACAACCTGTCCGGTAACGCCGACCTGGTGCTACAGCACGATGTGCCCCCGATGATGGCGCCTTACTTCGGCACCAGTTTCTTCACCGGCACTACCCCGGAGCAAATCGTGTTGCGGACCAACTCCGGATTACACGCCAGTTACTACCTGCCCGACCTGCGCGGCCATTGGTATCTGGGCCTGTTCAACAATGAACAGACCAACGTCTCCTACACCATCCGGGCCGTCCTGACTGACACCAACGGCCTCCTGGTCTCTGGCCAGCCGCTCTTCCTTTCGATCACGCCCCCGGCTCCTCCGCGCGGCTTGGTGCTAAGCTGGAACTCCGTTGTGGGTGAACATTACTTCGTCCAATCCACGCCCAGCCTTGCGGCCCCGGCTATCTGGACCCCTCTCGCTTCGATTGTCGCTACTAATGCGCTGACCACCTTCGAGGTGTTGCCGGTGCCGACCGGATCCTCCTTTTACCGGATCCTCCAGGGGTCCCCGTCCGAACCTCCGAGGCTCAGTATCCGGTATTCAACCAACAACCAGGTCCGCCTCTCCTGGTTCACCGCCTACCCGGGCTATACCCTGCAATCCAAGTCTGATCTGTTTGGCGCGTGGGGCGATGCCGGCCTCATGGTGAACGTGGTGGGGGACGAGTACGTCGCCTTCGGCACCATCGGCTCCGCCTCGAAATTCTACCGCCTGTTCAAATAGCTTGGTCCCTGGTGCCAACGTGGAATGCGCGGAGCTTGCTTCCGCTTTCTGCGCGGCCTCCGACGCTACTTTGTCCAGGGGTCTGGTACTCCTCGCCGGAGTTCCCTCCTTTTGGCTGGCCACCAGACCGGTGTCTGGGTTAAGTTAAATCGCCATATGCGCTCACGGCCTTTCACCTGGCTTTTCTTGAGCGCGATACTTTTTATTACGGGCACCTGTATCTGGCGGCCGGGCAAGCAGCGCGTGGGAGAGCGGGTCACCCCGCCCGTTGTGGGACTCCAGTCCCCATCACCCGTCTCACGCACATTGGGCCTGACCGCCCTGCCGCCCATCTCGCTGCTAAGCGAGCCCGGAGGCTTCAGCTCCCCACCGGCCACCGACCCCTTCACGCAACACGCAACGCGCGACACGAACCCGTTCACCCTCCGCCTCACCAACTCGATCACCCCCCTCGGCCAACTGATTCGCAGCCCCGCCGCGATCCTGCTCGAAAACGCCTCGCTCGACACATCGCAAGCCCTTACCCTGGCGATCCCCGATCATTTGCGTGCCCACGGAGATCCCGGCGCTTACGTGGTCCAATCCCGGGCGCCCCTGGACGACGCTTTCCGCGCCCGCCTGCAGGCCGCGGGCGCTCTGAGCGTGGCCTACATTCCCAACCAGGCCTATCTCGTTCGGGCTTCCCAGGTCGCCGCACAGCAGTTGCAGGCAGACCCGCAGACTCAGGCCGTTCTGCCCTACGAGCCGTACTTCAAACTCGAACCGCCCTTGCTGTCCCTGGCCGTCGGGCAACAACCCTTGCCGGACAACTGTACACTCGAGTTGCTGCTCTTCCCTGATGCCCGCGCGGCCGCTCTCGGCCAACTCCACAACCTCGGCGTGGAAATCCTGGGCGAGGAACGGTCCCCATTCGGTCCCGCGCTTAGAGTGCGCGCCGGAGGCGCTGGCAGCCCTCCCGGCGGCGTTTCTGCTCCGGCCCCGGCTGCCGTTCTTCCCGCGCTCGCCCGCCTAGCCGAGGTGCAGCAAGTAGAACTTTCCCGCGCGCGTGTCCTCGCCAATGACCTAAGCCGCCCCCGCGTCGGAGTCGCCGCCAACTCGACGACCACCTACAACTACCTCGGCTTGAGGGGCAGCAATGTGCTCGTGAACGTTAATGACTCGGGCGTGGACACGAACCACCCCGACCTGCAGGGCCGGGTCCTGTTCGACATGCCCATCAGCGGTGTTGACTCCAATGGCCACGGTACCCACGTCGCCGGCATCATCGCTGGCAGCGGCCTCAAGTCCACCACCGTTGCCGGCGCCAGTGGCTCGGTCATGCCCCCTGTCAGCTATCAATTCCGCGGTATGGCTCCGGCCGCACAAGTCTTCGCCATCGCTGCCAATCCCGACCCCGGGCCCGCCTCCGACACCTACCTGCAGGAGACGGCCAGCCGCGCCGGGGCCTTCATCTCCAACAACAGTTGGCACTACGCCAACGACAACGCCTACGATCTCGCCGCCGCCCGCTACGATGCCGCCGTCCGTGACGCTCTGCCCGAGGTCACCGGTTCCCAGCCGCTCCTTTTTGTGTTCGGCGCCGGCAACGCCGGCAATGGCGCCGCTGACGGCTCCGGTGGCGACGCCGACTTCGTCCAATCACCCGCCACCGCCAAGAACGTGATCACGGTCGGGGCAATTGATCAACCCCGGTATATCACCAACCAGGTCTTGCAATGCGCCATTGTCAACGGGACGAACGTCTGCCAAACGAACCAACCCTGGCTGGGACTCACCGATACCAACAATACTGTGGCCGCGTTCTCCAGCCGGGGCAACGTAGGCGTGGGCGCGGAGGGCGACTTTGGCCGGTTCAAACCCGACGTGGTCGCGCCGGGCACGTTTGTCGTCTCTGCCCGCTCAACACAATGGGACCAGGCCGCCTACTACGCGCCCACCAACAGCTCCAGCAACTACTTCGAAGTCCTCAGCAATTTGAATGAGACACTCGAGCCTTTCTACCGCTATGAATCCGGGACTAGCCTTTCCGCCGCCGAAGTCACCGGCGTCCTGGCCCTCATGCAGGAGTTCCTCCAGGAATGGGGCCGAACCAACAGCCCGGCGTTGATGAAGGCACTCTTGATTAACGGCGCACGCACCCTTACGACGCCCGGCACATTCCAGGTCCACAGTCCCACTAACTCCCAGGGCTGGGGGTTGATTAACCTCACCAACACCCTGCCCGCTGGCCTCTCGAATTCCTTCGTCCACGCCGCGGCGCCCATGCAGATCTTCGACCAGAACCCGGCCGACGCTCTGGCGACCGGCCAGAGCCATACGCGCTTCGTCTCCCTCTCGCCTGCCGCCTCCAACCTGCCTCTGCGCATCACGCTGGTGTGGACTGACCCGCCAGGGAACCCCGCCGCCAGCCTCAAGCTCGTTAACAACCTGGACCTCGTCGTCACCAATCTCCTGACTGGCGAAGTCTTCTTCGGTAATGACTTCACCGCCGGCAGCAGCTTCAACCAGCCCTGGGATACCAACACTCCGCCCAACCTCGACGTGGTGAACAATGTCGAGAATGTCTATCTTTCGCCCGCCCTCTCCACCAACTACTCCGTTACCGTTCTTGCCAGCGCCGTCAACGTCAACGCCGTCACCGCCCAAACCAACGGCGTAGTCCAGGACTACGCACTCGTCTTGTCCAGCGGCGACGGCCACGTGCCTGACGCTATTACCGTGACCGACGCTTCCATCGCCGCCGCCACCTTTTCCAGTGTGATGTTCATCACCAATAGCTTTTCCCTCAGCCAGGGCATATCTGGCGCGCTATTGCTCAACCAGCGTGTGGGCGCACAGGCCCCGCTGGCGGACGGCAACACCGCCCCCTGGCCCGGTGGGGCCAACGGTATCATCACAGCCGGCCTTACCAACCAGTGGCGCTTTTACGTCCTGACCAATGACCAGAACTACACCAATGCCGCCTTCCTGACTTTCCAGCCGGTTAACCTCTCGCTGCCCCGCCTCGGCGTGGACCAGACCAACTTGGACAATGCCACCCGGGCTGAGGCTGATATTGACCTGTACGTCTCCACCGACCCCGGCCTGACCAACTTGGATGCGACGGCCCTTGCCGCCGCCGACAAAGCGCTCAGCCGCCGCGGGACGGGGGTGCTCATTTACAGCAATGTCGCGCCGGGAGCCCTCTATTACGTCGGCGT
>Ga0187877_1004487_pt1 | contig 10694 bp, 7 predicted proteins | sample June2016WEW_17_1_3_FD_132430 | JGI IMG/M metagenome (GOLD analysis project Ga0187877, IMG submission 132430) | Peatland microbial communities from SPRUCE experiment site at the Marcell Experimental Forest, Minnesota, USA - June2016WEW_17_100 | ecosystem: Environmental > Terrestrial > Soil >... | reverse complement strand
CGACACCGAGCCACTGGAAAAGCTTAAGATCTACGATGCCCGCGTGGAAGCGCCGCCGCATTACGACACGTTCGCCGAGTTCACGTACTCCTACCATCACGGGGACACCTACGTGCCCTGCCTCAAGCAGGAGGAACCGTTGAAACTGGAGTGCCAGCACTTCCTGGATTGCATCCGCGGGGAATGCGATCCCATTGCGCACGGGAAGCGGGGGCTGGAAGTCGTGCGCATTCTGGAAGCGGCCGGGGAATCGTTGCGGCAGCGCGGCGCCTCCGTGGCGCTGGAGGCAGTGACCAATGGGAACAACGGCGAAGCCAACGGTGCGCGCAGGGGCAACGGCCATGGCAATGGCCACTTGCTTATGCCCATTGACATGCGTGAAAGGGTGTTTGCGTAACACATCCACTCCCTCACCGCCGCATTAGTTCCTGGGCGGCTGCAGGAGAGATCTCCTGAAGAGTGCCTCTCGCTCAATACTCGCGGCGATGTGAGCATGGAGATCTGGCGCGGCTAGAGCTCCGCACCTCAACGCGCGATTTTGTCGCTCACCCATTGGCGCGCTTGCCGGATGCCGTCCACCAACGCATCATAGGCATGCTTCGCGCCGGCTTTGACGCTGTCCCAAGTGGACGCGGAAGCGTTCTTGACCTGATCAAGCTGCGTGTTCAACTGGGCCGCATGGTCGCGTAACGCTTGGAGTTTGGGTTTGGCTTCGGCTTTGACCGCATCGCTGGAACTTTCCACTTTGGCAGAGAGCTGGTCCAAGTCCAGATTCAGCGCGGCCAGCCGGCTTTGCATTTGTTTAACGAATTCGTCTTTTTGCGCGTAGGTATAGTCCTTCATATCCTGCGCGGCTGGTTCTGTCTCGGTCTTGACCCTTGTCAGGCTGCTGCGAGGTGGTCGAATCCTTATCGCAGCCAGCGGCGAAAGTGGGGGCGCAGAGAAGGGTGATGAGTATTGCTTTATGTTTCATGCTTTTAATTGTCGTTGACGGTTTAGGAAGAAATCCTTGGAACCCGAAAGTCACCAGCGTGGCCCAGAATGCCGAAGGCGGACAGAAGCCATAGGACCACTGCCACCACCACGACGACGTTGAGAATCTTCCTGATTTTTCCGTCCATCGGGATGTAGGTATTCACAAGCTAGAGCATGACTCCGACGATGATGAGAGTGACGACTAAAGTAATTAATGACATATTTTGCCTTTTCTTCTTTAATTGCCTTCGCTGATGTGCTTTAGCGCACGCCATGCCAAGGGTGCGGCACCTCTGGGCGGCAATCGCAGATTCCGACCGAGGAAGTCGTGGCCGATGGTGCGCAACCGGGCTGCCCACAAGGACTTAAACCGGACCTCCGGTTGTGCCTGGACCAAAGAACGGGCCGCGGGGGCTCGAATATCGAAGTGAATCCGGCGCTCGGTTTCCTTGCGGAATGCGCGGCCGGCCCAGCCCGATGCTGCAAGTTGCAAGGCTTGTTTTCAAACCGCTGACTTCTTCATGCGCCCCCTCATCCCTGATTTGCCGTCGGTGCGGCCTTGCTACGTCAAGTCTCCTGATGTGGTTGATGATCGTTGTTCCAGCGCTGGCGGGCACGCTTGGTCTTTTGCAGCCACACGATGTGTTTGCCAAAATCCACAGGCCCATCACAGAACACAATGTTCTCACCTTGATTGTGGCGAGTGGCTAATTCCGACAGCAGGTTAATCGGAAACAAATCATCCAGGTCATTGTCCGCGCCTCCCGATTTAGGTTTACAATCCGGCACCGCAATCCATTTCACCAAAGAGGCCGTCCTCTTCACCTGCTGCGCCGCCGACCCGAAAGTCGGCGGGTTGAACCGGCTCCGCCTCCGCCGCGTGAGCCGCGATTGGTTGCAGGATCAGTTGAAACCGATCAGGACCGAATCCTGACCGAGAGCCGGTTTCGCCCATCGCACCGCTCGTAACTCATCTGTTCGGCCAACTTGCGGATCAGGTGGATGCCGAGACCGCCGGGAACGCGCTGTTCGGCCAGCTGGTTTACGTCCGGCTCCGGCGCCTTAACGGGGTTGAACTCATGCCCATCGTCTTCGAGCACCAGCAGGAGCGCCTCTGGATGAATCTCCAGTCGCAGCAGAATCTCGTGGACAGCCGTGTCATCGTAACCGTACTTGAGGATGTTGGTGCCCATTTCCTCGATGGCCAGGTTGGCAACATAAACCACCCGGCCATCGACGCCACGCTCCTCAATGAACCGCACGGCCTCTTCCGTGACGCAACTCAAGTCGTCGAGTCGATTATGAAAACGTCTCTCAAAAATACTGTCTGGTTCGGTGCTCATCAGAACAAGAGATTTTCACCTCCCCGATTCCAGTGTCGAGCTTGAATGCGCCTTGGGTGCGGCTGGCGGCGTATCTCGACACCACCACCAATTCTCCCCCTCACCCCGACCCTCTCCCCCTCGGCGGGGGCGAGGGCGAAGCCCACGTATTGCCGACGATCCTCCCTCTCCCCCGCCGAGGGGGAGGGGGTCGGGGTGAGGGGGCCGGCGGTGGTACTGACAGATGCGCCCTGCGGCTGGAGGCGAAAAAGCAAATGCACCTTGCAGGCTTCCGGCTGGCCGTGACACACTCGTTCAGATCGGCGTGGCTATCCTAGGGAATAACACAGCAATGAACAGCCACCGGTTGGGAGAATAGTAAAATGAGAAAGCAAGTTTCGCATGAGGCACTTCGGGCAGGTTACCTCGAGTCAATCCACCCGAGAATCCTGGCCCTCAGCCTGAGCTCCGCGCCAGCCGAGCCGTATCTCTGAGCCCATGATCCCAATCCTCAAACGCGTTTTGCTCTCGTTGGTCCTGCTGAGCGCAGGAGCGCTGGTTCTGTTGCTGTCCGACCTCCACTCGCGGGAAGGCGCCCGAAACCAGAACCTCAAAGAGGAGCGACCTTCCAGCATTCCGGTGGCCCTGGTCAAATACACCTCCAACCCGTTGATGGACGACGCCGAACGCGGGGTGTTGGAACAACTGGCGGCTGCGGGCTATCGCGAGGGCGAGCGGCTGGACCTTCAACGGTTCAGTGCCGAAAACGATGTAACCACCGCCAACGCGATTGCCAAGCGCATGACCGACGGCAGCTTCAAAATGGCCATCAGCATCAGCACACTGATGCTGCAATGCGTGGCCAACGCCAACCGAGACGGCCGCGTCATTCACGTCTTCGGCGCAGTCACCGATCCTGTCGGTGCGGGCGTCGGTATCCGGCAAATGAACTCCACCAATAAGCCGGCCTGGCTGGCCGGCATTGGATCGTTCCAGCCGGTGGAGCCGATTCTGCGCGAAGCCAAGCGGCTCTGGTCCGACCTCAAAGTCATCGGTACGATCTGGAATCCTGCCGAGCGCAACTCTGAAGCCTGCGTCCTGAAGGCCCGGGAAGTCTGCCGCGCGCTGGACATACAGCTCCTCGAAGTCAATGTGGACCAAAGCAAAGACGTGCGCGAAGCCGCCGACTCGCTCATCGCTCGCGGGGTTCAGGCCTTTTGGAGCGGCGCCGATGTCACGCTGATGAACGCCACCCCCGCGCTTTGCGAAGTAGCCCTCAAAGCCAAAATCCCTGTTCTGTCGAACACCAGCGGCCAGGTGCGCGAGGGCACGCTGTTCGATCTGGGCGCGAACTATCTCGAGGTAGGCCACTGCGTCGGCGCCATTGCCGCGTCCATCCTCGGTGGAGCAAATCCGGCCACGTTCGCCATCACCAACTTCATGCCCGAACGCATCATGTTGAATAAACAGGTCCTCAAACAAATGCGCGACCCCTGGCGGTTCCCGGCCGACCTCGTCGCCCGCGCCGACCTGATCCTCGGCGAGGATGGCCGGGTGGAAAAAGAGGTGACCCATTCCGGCCCAATGGCCGCCCTCGCTCCTGTGGGCCGCCAATATACGATCGGCTTGGCTTACTTTGGGCCCGACGAAGGCACGGACAGCGCCATCGCTGGTCTGATGGACGGCCTGCGCGAGCGCGGCCTTGTCGAAGGGCGCAACCTCACGGTTCAGAAGATGCACGCCAATGGCGAGATCAGCTCTATCCCGGCAATGCTCCAATCGCTTGATGCGAGTTCGGTTGATGTGATCGTCCCCTTCTCGACACCGGTCCTGGTTGCCGCCTGCGCCGGCGTGCACCGCAAACCGGTCGTTTTCACCTATTGCTCCGACCCAATCGCGGCGGGTGCCGGCAAGAGTTTTGAGGACCATCTGCCGTTCGTCACCGGCGTTGGTTCCTTTCCGCCGGTCGCGGAAGCGCTTGCGGCCATCAAGCTGACGTTTCCAAAGCTCAAGCGGATCGGCACGCTCTACAACAATGCGGAGGCCAATTCCGTCAAGGTTGTCTCCGTGCTCCGGGAACTTTGCCAGAAAGACGGCCTCGAATTGATCGAGGTGCCTGCCAACGGCACCAGCGAGGTCGTGCCCGCCGCGCAATCGCTGGTCGCTCGCAGCGTCGAGGTTGTCTATCTGCCCGGCGATAACACCGCTTACCAGGCCTTTGATGGGCTCGCCAGTCAGCTCGCGAGCGGGCACGTTCCGCTGGTGATCGATAGCCCGGAGTTCCTCAGCCGCGGCGCCTTGGCCGTCGTGGGGGTCGGCTATTATCAGAGCGGGTTCGCGGCGGCGGAGCCGCTGGCACGCGTCCTCGCCGGTGAGAAACCAGCCGCGATCCCGTTGCGAAATGTCACTGAGAAGAAGGTGGCTTTCAACCAGGACGTGGCCCGCAAGCTCGGGATCAAGTTTCCGCCAGCGGTGTTGGCCATGCAGACCGCCGAACCCCAGGCAGCCGCGGCAGCCAAACGGCCACTCGGTAAGCTCTGGCGGATTCAGGAGGTTTCCTACCTCGAATCGGTCATGGTGGAAGACGCCATGCGCGGGTTACGCGACGGCCTTAAAGAAGCGGGGCTGAACGACGGCACGGATTTCACGCTGCGGACGCTCTGCGCCCAGGGTGACATGGCTGCCTTGGGATCGCTCTTCGATTCCGCCAAGACCGCCGGGGCCGATTTATGCGTCGTCTATGGCACGCCAACGCTCCAGGTCGCCATCCGGCAAGTTCATGACATCCCGGTCGTGTTTACGGTAGTCGCCGACCCTTTGCTGGCGGGAGCCGGCAAATCAGACCAGGACCATTTGCCGAACCTTACCGGCGTTTACACCCAGGGACCCTACCGAGAGATGGCTGAGCTGCTTCGAACCCACTTCCCCCAAATCAAACGGGTGGGCACACTGTTCTGTCCAGCCGAAGTCAACTCGGTCGCCAATAAGGATATGTTCGTCCGGGAGGCCACCCGGTGCGGTCTGACCGTGGAGACAGTTCCGGCCAACAGCCCCAGCGAGCTGCCGGACGCCGCCATGGCGCTGTGCAGCCGCCAGCTCGATGCCGTGGTCCAGGTCGTGGACAACCTCACCGTGGCGGGCTTTCCGGCGATTACCCGCGCCGCGGCGCAGGCGCGCCTTCCGGTGTTCGCCTGCCAAGGCGCTGCCGCCAGGCAAGGGGCCGCCGTGGTCCTGGCGCGCGACTACATCTACGCTGGGCGCGAGACGGCGCTCAAGGTGGCGCGGGTCATGCGCGGCGAGAGCCCGGCTCGAATCCCGTTCTCCCCGCCCTCCACGACGCAGAAGCTCGTGAACCTTAGGCAAGCCCAGGAGAGCGGTTTGAGCATTCCCGAAGCGCTTGTGCGCGAGGCGAAGCAAGTAACCTCCCCCTCCCAACCTTGACCCACGCTCCCTTATGGAAATCACCCGCACCGCTCGCGCCGAGCAATTCGAGATTAAGCTCAAGGGCCGGATGGACGCCACCTGGAGTGACCATGTGGCTCGCGCGCTGGCCGAGTGCGTGCAGTCCGGACAGCACGTCATCCTGGTGGACATGGCGGAGGTGGACTACCTCAGCTCTGCCGGCATACGCATCCTGGTGCTTTACGCCCGCCAGCTCAGCAAGATCCAAGGGCGCTTCGGCGTGGTCAACGCCTCCAGCAGCGTTCGGAAGGTGTTGGAATTGTCGGGACTCGCTGTGCTTCTGTTGGCCCAAGCTGGCCCGGCGACCTCACCCGCCTCACCGACTGAAGCTTCCCCGGTCCGGGTGGTGCTGTCAGAGGTCGGCGCAACAGCGGAGGTCTTCGAGTTGGACCCCAGGGCTACGCTTTGCGCGCTTTGGCCCGGCGACTCGGCCGCCTGGTTGGAGGGCCGTGCGCAACCTGAAGCCTGCGCATCAGTGGAGTTTCCTGCCAATGTCATCGGCCTTGGTCTGGGCGCCCTCGGTTCCGGCGATGCTTCCAGCACCCCGCCATTTGGCGAGTTCCTTGCCGCCGCGGGCGCCACCGTTTGCCAACCTGCGGACGGCTCCAACAAGCCGGACTACCTGCTGCAGCAAGCGGCGCTCACGCCTTCCATGAAGGTAGCCTACGGCATGTTAGGCCGCGGCGGCTTCCGCCGTTTGCTGCGGTTCGACAAAGGCCCGCAACAAGCCAGCCTGCCTCTCAGCACGTTGGCGCGAGCTTGCCTCGATACTCTCGGCTCCGAGGCTGCCGGACTGGTCGTGGTGGCGGAGACAGCTTCACTCATCGGCGCCTCCCTCCAGAAGACACCGTGCTGCCTGCCTGCGGCCAGCCAGGCACAGGATATGTTTGCCTTTCCCGAGATTCGCGACTGGCTCAGTTTCACCGCCGAAGCCGCCTTTGTGAATTCCACCTGCCTGATCGTCGGCTTTGCCGCCGCCAAAGGGGCCGGGGCTAGCCTCCGCCTGCTCAAACCCCTGGTCCGATCCGGCGAACTCTACGGTCATTTTCACGCCGCGGCATTTCCTTATCGCCCGCTCCGCAAAGGCAAGGTGGACCTGACCCACACCATCCAGCCTTTGTTCGAGAGCGAGCAGGTGCTCGGCCTCCTGCACCTGCTAAACGACTGGCGCGAACTCAGTGGCGCCGGCGAGAGCCGTTTCCAGCGCGGCGCCTGTTGGTGCGCACCCTTGACGTTCTAAAACCGGCCCAAACCATGACACTCTTCCTCGGAGCATTCACCATCGGACTGGTCCTGTCGCTGCTGGCGCTGGGGATCTACATCAGCTACCGCGTCTTCGACGTCGCTGACATCACGGTTGACGGTTCGATCACCTTTGGCGCGGCGATCTGCGCGGTGTTGATCGTCAAAGGAGCCCATCCGTTGCTGGCTACGCTGGCGGGCTTCGGCGGCGGCTTGGCCGCGGGGACCGTGACCGGCATCCTACAAGCCAAGTTCAAGCTCAACCCGCTCTTGTCGGGGATTCTGGTCATGACGGGCCTCTACTCGGTAAACCTGCATGTGATGGGCAAGAGCAATGTGCCCCTGTTGACCGGCGAGACGCTCACCACCTGGGCCGAACGGCTCGGGCGCGCAGGGTTGGGGAAACCCGAGGTCAATCTCCTGGGCTGGCTTGTCAGCACGCGCGACCTCGTGACGCTGATGGTGGCGCTCGGCGTGGTCGTCATCGTCTGCCTGGCGCTCTATTGGTTCTTCCGCACGGAACTGGGCACGGCGATGCGCGCCTCGGGCGACAACCCGCAGATGATCCGCGCCCTGGGTGTCAATGTCGAACGCTACCGCATCATGGGGCTGGCGCTTTCCAACGGCCTGGTCGCGCTTTCGGGTGCGTTATTGGCCCAGTATCAGGGTTTTGCCGACGCCCAGATGGGCATCGGCATGGTGGTCTGGGGACTGGCCAGCGTCATCATCGGCGAATCGCTCACCGGCTCACGCAGCCTCGGCTTGGCGATCTACGGCGCCGTCGCCGGCTCGGTGCTGTTCCGTCTGCTGGTGGCCATCGCCCTGCGCTGGGGACTCAACCCGAATGACCTTAAGCTGGTCACCGCCCTGTTCGTGTTTGCCGCCCTCGTGTTGCCGCAATGGCTGAAACGCCGGGCCAGGCCCGCGCTATCCACGCCTCCTCGTTAACCGGAAGGAAATCCATGCTACACGTCAGCAACCTCAGCAAGACCTTTAATGCCGGCACGGTTAACGAAGTCCGCGCCCTGCGCGGCGTCAACCTCGACCTTCCCGAGGGCGCCTTCCTGGTCATCCTCGGTGGCAACGGCTCGGGCAAATCCACGCTGCTCAGTGCCGTCGCCGGCAACTTCAGATTAGACGAAGGCGAAGTTCACCTCGCCGGCCAGAACGTGACACATTGGGCGGAACATCGGCGCGCGCGGCTGATTGGCCGCGTCTTTCAGAATCCTTTCATGGGCACCGCGCCCACCATGTCCATCGCCGAAAACCTTTCCCTCGCGGCTCGGCGTGGCCAGAGACGACACCTCGGCTGGGCGCTCCCCAGGAAGCTCATGGACGAACTGCGCAACCGCGTTAGCCAGCTCCGGATGGGTTTGGAAAACCGCCTCGGCAACGCCATCGGCAGCCTCTCGGGCGGGCAGCGCCAGGCGCTGACGCTCTTGATGGCCACCTGGCTCAAACCCGCGCTCTTGCTCCTGGACGAACACACCGCCGCCCTCGACCCCAAGAGCGCCGACCTGGTCCTTCGCGTCACCGAGGACGTTATCACCCGCCACCGATTGACCACCCTAATGGTCACCCACTCCATGCAGCAGGCCGCAAATCTCGGCGACCGGATCATCATCATGCACAAGGGCACAGTAGCCTACCGCTTCGCGGGCGCCGACAAACAGCGCCTGGGCGTCGACGATTTGTTGGCCAGGTTTGAGGGTTTGCGCCGGCGGGAATTGCTTGACGAAACCGCGGCGGCACTGCTAAAGGAAACCTACTTATGAGTGACACGAAGATTGTCAACGAGGTTGCCGGCACGGTGAGTGTCGGTCGCATCGAGGGTCGGCTGGACGTGCAGGGAGCTGCCGTCCTGGAAACCTACGCACAACAGCGTCTCAGCGCGGGTGAGGTGCGCCTGGTTCTGGATTTAGCTGGCGTGGATTACATCAGCAGCGCCGGACTGAGATCCTTGCTGGTCGTGGCGAAAAAGGTGCAAGCAGCCAACGGCTGCCTTGTCCTGTGTGGTCTAACGCCAATGGTGCTCAATGTAATGAGCATATCCGGCTTTCAGCAGTTGCTGAAGATCTTTGTGACCGAGGAGGAAGCCGTCGCCGCCGCAGCCACCGTGCCGGGGTGAGCGGACCTGCCGGTTAGCACATTCGGGAGTTGGTCGGAGCAGGCACTGTTGAAATCACGATGTTCTTATCGAGGAATGTATGAACGAGAATTACACTGTTTCCCGCTATCTCCTGAGCCGCCTGCAACAGATCGGGATCAAGCACCTTTTCGGTGTTCCCGGGGACTATAACCTCGATTTCCTGGATGATGTGTTGGAAAGTCCTATCCGCTGGGTGGGCAACTGCAACGAGCTGAATGCCGGTTACGCGGCGGATGGCTACGCGCGCCTGAATGGGGTGGGTGCCGCCGTCGTGACTTATGGCGTGGGAGGGCTGAGTATTTTGAATGCCGTGGCGGGAGCTTTTGCGGAACATGTGCCAGTGATCATCATCAACGCCGCCCCCCCTGCCCGGCGCCGGGACTCCGGCGCCATGGTGCATCACCTCGTTTCCAATTACTACTTGCAGCTTGATATCTACCGGAAAATGACGGCTGATGCCGCCCTGCTGGCCGATCCCAGGACCGCCCCGGATGAGATTGACCGGGTCATAAGGAATTGCCTGGCCCAGAAACTGCCTGCCTACCTTGAACTCCCTGCCGATGTCACGCGCGCCCCATGTCGCGCACCCGGAGGACCTCTTCCGGCGGCTTCGTTAAGCTCCAACCAGGACAGCCTGACCGAGTGCGTCGCAGAAGCGGCGGAGACTCTCAACAAAGCTAAGCATCCGCTCATACTCGCCGGCGTGGAATTGCTACGCTTCGGACTGGGGGCCGAGACACTTCGCCTGGTGGAGACCATCGAGCTTCCCTTTGCTACCATGGTCAGCAGCAAATCCGTGCTCCCGGAGCTTCATCCCCAGTTTGTCGGCATCTACCAGGGCGGCTGGAGCAAGGAGATGGTGCGCCGCCAGGTGGAGGATTCCGACTGTCTTCTTTCGCTCGGAGCCTGGATGACAGACTTGGATACCGGTTTGTTTAGTATTAATCTCGATGCCCAGCGGATGATAAGCGTTGGAAATGGCCAGGTCCGCATCGGCAGCCACTATTACCACGAGATACAACTGCGAGATTTCATCCGGGAACTGGCCCCGGCGGTTCAGCCGCGTTCTTACCAGGCTTCCCACCCCGTTGGGTCCTATCGTCCCAAACATGCATTTGTGCCCACAACTGCGTGCGCGCTGACTGCTCCTCGACTTTATGAATGCCTGAACCATTATCTCGACGACGAAATGATCCTGCTTGCCGAACCCGGCGACGCTTTTTGTGCGGCCCCGGAATTCGACATCGAGGAATCGGAAAACTTCATTGTCCAGGCCTATTATTGTTCCATCGGTTACTGCACCCCGGCAGCTTTAGGCGTCGCGCTGGCGCGCCCCGGGAAACGGCCGTTTGTACTCTCTGGCGACGGCGCCTTCCAAATGACCGCTCAGGAGGTCTCCACCCTGATCAGGGAACGCTGCCCCGGCGTCATCGTGATTATCAACAACGATGGTTATCTGATCGAACGGAAACTCCACAAGGACGGAGCATACAACGACATCCAGATGTGGCAGTATGCGAGACTGCCGGCGGTGTTTGGCGATG
>Ga0187877_1004484_pt1 | contig 10697 bp, 13 predicted proteins | sample June2016WEW_17_1_3_FD_132430 | JGI IMG/M metagenome (GOLD analysis project Ga0187877, IMG submission 132430) | Peatland microbial communities from SPRUCE experiment site at the Marcell Experimental Forest, Minnesota, USA - June2016WEW_17_100 | ecosystem: Environmental > Terrestrial > Soil >... | reverse complement strand
GCCAGGATCAGGCCCACTAGAAAATTGATCATGGCCACTATGCCCAACGCCTGGGGGCCGGTCTGTTCCATGACCTGGAAGGCGTCTGCCCAGCGAAACTGCGAGCGACCCCGCAGCAGGTTCGCCAGCCCCATGAGGTTTTGGCCCAAAAAGGTGAAGAGCCCCAGTATGCCCTTACAGCATTGGATCGTACTCTCACCTACCCCTCGGAAAAAGCCTACTTTGACTGCCGTCCTTTGCGCGTCAGCTTTTTCGGGCCCAGCCTGGGCCAGCCGGAGCAATCGGCGCACGCCCTCGGGCAGGCCATCCTCCCGCACTTCGATGTGGCGCCCGCGGCTCGACTTCGCGCACTGCCCGACGAAAGCCACGAAACGCGAGTCCCAGCCGCTCAGCCCGGAGGCGTCAAATTCGAGCGACTTTACGGAGGAGTGTTCGCTCAATGCTTGTTGAATCACCTCCATGCCCGGCACGGTGGGCCGCTGCCGCCAGTTGCCCGACATCCGGACCAGCAGCGCATTGGGCATCGGTCGTTCAACCAACAGAATGGGCATGCAAGTTGATTCGGTCATGGACTTTGTGCCCTGGTCACCGAGCCACAGCATCAATCTTGTTGTTCATTTGCGCTCAATCGCACCGGAAGCTTGTTGGCACAAAAAGGCACTCCCGCCGGCCTCGGTGGATACAGCCTTTGCATTAGGCGCTTCATCAGTCCGGCCAAGGTCGTGAATCAGTGTTTGGAATTCCGGGTTCCTCCGTAACTCCACTGCCGCCAGGTGCTTGAGGCGCTCTACAGTTGAGGGAGGAAGCTGCAGCCGGGTCGGGACGGAATTGAAGAAGCGACGGTCGGATTCGTCAGCCAACTGGTTGAAATGGAGATCGATGGTATAGGTGCTGATTTCAACGGGTTGGGAAGCGCCCGTTAGGAGGCAAGAGGCGCGCTCACGAGAAAGACGCGCCATGACTTCTCGGAACAATTCGGTTGTTTCGAATGAGTAGTGGCTTATGGCAGCTCCGCCAACAGAGCCGAGTAGCGCTCCCAGACCAGGCGAGTGTTCTTTGGAGTCCCAGCCGTATTCCAAGTCCCTATGCGCATCGACGACTATAATCGCAACCCGGCGAGGGAGCTTCGAGGGAGCACTTGGGAGTGGAGAGGACTGTTCGCGGGCTATAGCCCGGTCAAGGGCGCCCCGCAAACCGAGATTGTCGGAAAGTCCGCCATCGAGCAAATGGATGAAGTGCCGATGCCCGTCCACGTAGGAGCGGGCCTGCAAAGCCACGTACTTAAGCCGGCTCGAGGCGGCAGGCTCTTCAAGAATGGTTTTGATCCACTCCGGCTCAGATTCCGGCTGTTCGGCGGAATAGTTCTTCAGGACGACAGGGGTTAGATAGACGGGGAATGCTGAAGAGGCCGCCACGGCGCGGGATACCGAGAATTGCGACAGGTCAGATCGCAGAAGATCAAATTCGTCCTGAGTGAATTCGAACCGCGCCCCCGAACCGAGGTCCGTAGCATTGACGCTGAGAAATGGCCGGCCGGGATGGGCGGTCAAACCACCGAAAGTCGCGCCCTTGAAGAGAAGGTGATCATAATACTCCGCCGCCAAATCGCTGCGGCTGAACCTGGGCGAAGCCAACCGGACCTGGTTCCAAGGCGCCAGAGTCCGAAGGAGGAGGGCGGTTTGAACATGCTTTTTGAGGAATAGTGGTTCGAAATCCGAGAAGATGCGTTCGCCCCAGAGCGCGTAACAGGCAGCGGTGAAGCTTCCCCCAGACACCGAGGAGATGAGACCGACATCTTCCAGGAGCGGGTGCTGGTTGCCTGGAGAGCCCACTTGGGTTTTCTTGAGCTCTTCAAGCACACTATATGAGAGAGCAGCGGCTCGAGTGCCACCACCAGAGAAAGCGAGCATTAGCAGCAAGTCCTCGGAATTGGTCTGGGGTGCCACCACCTGAAAACGGTAGCCTGAACGGGGATTGGCAGTACGCAGCGGCGCATTGACCGGGTAATGCGCACACCCGGTGATGAGCGACACCAGTATCAGGAGTATAGTTGGGCGCTTCAAAGCCATGGCGGTTTAGCGTTCACTTTTGTGGTCAGATCCAAACGGGGGCGTGGTCATGGCGCAACCTCCGCAGGTTCGCGGGCGAGTGCTTGGGCTCGTTCGGGCTCACTGTCAGGGCAGGCCCTGGGCACGCGCAGTTCCAAAACTCCGTGGCTAAATATGGCGCGGATCTCGCCGTGTGCGTCCGGTGGCCACGGCAAGTGGCGAATGAAGGCTCCGGAGGGACGCTCCACCCGCACGCGTCTTCCTCCCTGATGCCTGGGCACCCGTTGCCCGCTGATGAAAAGCCCATCGGTATCCGCGCGCACCTGCATTTCCTCCGGTTTGACACCGGGCAGGTCCATCTCGAACACGTACTCCTGCCCAGCCTCGGTTACGTCCACGGCTGGAAACCAGTCGGTGTCCCCGTCGTGCGTTTGGCACGAGGGCACGGCGTTCAGGGAGGCTACGAAGAGATTCCTGCTATCGCTGATGTTCATGGTATTCATTTTCCAGTCTTCGCTTGAGTTCCAGCTCCAGATCACGCCAATCGCTTAACTTCATGTTTTCAGCGCCTCCATGTCCGGCGTACGCGGCGTTCACCAATCCGCGGAGTCTCGCCGGGAGCTTTGGCAACCCGAGAGCATGCAGCAGGAGAGCGTTAGTTGACTGTGGATTGAATCTGGGAGTTTTCACTGCTTCGAAGCTTCTATACGAGTCATGTTGTCTTCCCCGCTGCCAGTTCATTCGTGTTCACCGTTGGTTTGAATAGATCGGCGGATATCGAGGGTCGCATTCCCCCACGGTCCACGAGGATCCGACGCCATGGGTTCCACACCAGGAGAGCACGGAGCACTTGCCGAAAGAACCCGGTTTGCCTCTCCGATATGACACCTTTTCCAGTAAGAAAGACGGGGTCCTTCTTTTCGGCCGGTTTTGAAAGGTGAGGCATAAGGACAAGCCACTCCAAAGCGCGGTTCACCAAACGCCCGAGCCGGGAACCGAGGTCTCCGCTCTGATCGTTCGGTGGTCTGGCGGGTTGGTCGTGCCAAATGGCGCCATAGGTCACAACTAGAATCACTGTCGCGATCATGTACGTAATCATAACTCTGTTTTCGTGGGCCGAATCGTGGGGAAGCGCACAGTCGCGCGACGGCTGGACGGTATCGAGGAACCAAGTAGCGCGGGGAGCAGCCGCCAGTGTGCTCGATCGGACGCGAACACTGCGCGTGCTGGCGCTGTGCGCTTCCCGAAGAATGTCTGTTCTGCCTGAGACGGTTGCAGAACAGGAGTTGCGACGTGTTTCGCGCGAGGCCTTTCATGTGCCGTGCTCCTGCTTTGCATAACCTGCAGGTCTATTTTGAAAAGAAATGCCGCCGGCTGCTTCTCGCTCCTCACCACTTGGTCCGAAGAGGTTCTGCAGCGCGCCCATCAATTGATGCCGGAGGTTGCCTTCCTTGCTGACGAATGCATCGGCCCCCGCGTCTTTAGCCGTTGCTTTCGCAACGGAACTGTCATCTGAAGTGATGATGATGACCAAGGGCGGGTGCTCACCCTGCTTTATGTATCGCGTAGCTTGTATGCCGTTGAAACGCGGCATGTGGACATCCATCAGCACCAACTCGGGCGTCAACATTGACACATAGCGAAGCGCCTGACATCCATCCGTTGCGGTGCCAACTAGATCGAAATTGCCGGCTCGTTCCAGGATCTGAGACAGGGTTTTCAACATGAACGGAGAATCATCCACCACCAGGGTTGTGACTCTGGTCTGAGATATGGCCTTTGCCCTATTGCGTGGGGGAGTATTCATGAGCAGGGTTTGTCCTCTCCGATGAAGTAATGGGTGCTCTTCTCACAGGCACGCAGTTCCTCTTCACGGCTGTCGGCGGGAGCTCGTGCCGAATCGATGTATTGAACTGCGCATAAAGGGCAGCACAGCAGTATTGGTGCTCCTTGTTTGCGGTGGATTTTGCAAAAGCAGCGGTCTCCAATTGGGCCGCCACAAACCAGGCAGTTCTCCCCGACGGTGCCGCTGAATTGCGCTGCACGTGGTTCACGGTCATCGGTTGAGTTCATGGCTGCTGGGAAAAAGGTTGGAGTTTGGCCAGAATGGCCTCCTTGGTCGCGGTGCCAACGATGCGCAGGCACGGATTTCCCGCGACAAAATAGATCAGGGTTGGAACCGACTGAATATCGTACCAAAGACTAAGGTCCAGACTGTCATCCGCGTTGATCTTTACCACTTTGAGCTTGCCTGCGCAGGAGCTGGCTAGTTCCTGAAGCACTGGATCGAAGACCTGGCACGGCCGGCTCCAGGGCGCCCAGAACTCGACAAGGACCGGCTGCTTCGACTCCAAGACTTCCGCCTTGAAATCCTCGGCTGCGATTGCGAGCAGTGCTCCGTTTTGGGTATTCATGTTTTCGGGCTTTTTGAACATGACCAAGCTATATGCACAGGCTGTGCCACGGTGGGGGCAAAAACGTAAGGCGCTCAAAGACAGGATGTAGCGCAGCGCCTGGCCAGTTTCCGCCGGGGTCATAAAATTGAAGACCCCGAAAAATCGTACTGCGTTCGCGGAAGTTTCCATGGCTCTCAATCCTCTATGAGGATGAAGTGACTGCCGCTACTGCTCCAGACCCGTAACAGCGTGCGCTTGTCCTTGGCGTTTTGCGTCAATTGCGACGCGTCCCCAGCGTTCCTGACTTCCTTGCGGTTGATGGATAGAATAACGTCGCCGGGCCGGAGACCTGCTTGCGCAGCCGCCGAATACGTGTGGAGATCGAGCACCACCGCACCCTGCACATCACGGGGGATGCTGAGCTTCTGCCGGAGTTCGCTGTTGAGCTCACCTATAATCACGCCCTGCAGCGCACCGGGATCCTGTTCACAGGCATTTCGGGCCGCCTTGGCGAGGAGGTCGCTATTGGATGCCTGGCTGATGGTGACCCGGAGCGGCGTGGCCGAACCGTCGCGCAGAACCTCAACCGGGACAGTCTGACCAGGTTTGATCTCTGCCACCGAGAGCTTCAGTTGACGGGCGCCATGCACATCCTTGCCGTCGAACCGCCTGATCACATCGCCGACTTCGACCCCGGCCTTCTCAGCGGGTCCGTTCGGGGTCACAGCGCCCACCAGCACACCAGCGACGCTGTGAAGCTTGAACTCTTTAGCGAGCTCTGGCGTCAGATCTTGAGCCTCGACTCCGAGATAGCCTCGGACGACATACCCATGTTTCACCAGGTCCGTCATCACTCTGCGGGCAAGGTCTGAAGGAACAGCAAAGCCGATGCCCAGGTTTCCGCCAGAGCTGCTGAGGATGGCGGTGTTGATGCCGATGAGGTGGCCGGTGACATCCACCAGCGCCCCACCCGAGTTGCCTGGATTAATCGGGGCGTCGGTTTGGATAAAGCTTTCATAATCCTCGATGCCCATGCCGCCACGGTCAGTCGCGCTGACAATCCCGTGCGTCACGGTCTGGCCCACCCCAAAGGGATGGCCGATCGCCAGCACCAGATCGCCCACCTGTACGTTTCGGCTTTCAGCCAGTGGGACCGTGGGCAGGTGGTGGGCGTCGATCTTGACGACCGCGATGTCACTCTGGGCATCAAGTCCAATGACCTTGGCCTTGAACTCGCGCCCGTCCTGCAGGGTCACCTCGACCACGTTTGCCCCATCTAAAAGATGGCAGTTGGTCAGGATGGAGCCGTCCTCGGTCACAATCACGCCAGACCCAAGCCCGGACTCCAGCGTGCGGTGAGAACGTCCGCGAAGCACTTGTCCCAAGAGGTAACGCGGCAAAGGATCTTGTACGCCGCTGGCCAGATCAGCGGGACTGTCGAATCTCAGGGCCGTGACAATTCTCACCACGGCGGGTGAAACCTTTTTGACTGCCGGCGCGAAGCTTTCGAAACTCCTATCGAAACGTTGCGCTGGAAGTTCATTAACTGACTGGTTAAGCGTCCCGCCGCACTGCCCGGCCTCGGTTGTGGAATCCAGTTGGACTCCCCGGACCAGTGTCGCCATCAGGACCACGACACCGAAAGTCAGCAGCGATTGAAGTCTGTGAATCTGCATTCTCATTGTTTTCATCATGGGCGCAAAAGCTGTCGCACGGAGGCTTGCTTCTTTATCTCAGCCCTCCTGCTCTCTAATCAGCCGCTGAAAATCGCGAGCAACGGATTTGTCGCGTGCGCGCAATTCAGCCTTGCGCCGCTGTTTCGATTGGCCGGACATTAAAAGCGCGGCCCTGGCTTCATGCCTAAGCCACTGGATCGTATCATCCAGGATCGCTATGGATTCCTGACGTGTTAGTGGCCGAAAGGTCGTCGGTGTTCTTGCCTTCACCGGCAGGGCGGCTGTTCCTGCCCAGCGTTGTGCCCTGTGTCGTTCCCAAAAACTTTTTAAGTTCATAATCCCAATTTGCATTGATTTCCCGATCTAAGTCTTGCTGGTGAAAGGCTCCTATTCTCCAAGCTGTTCATCCTGCGGCGGAGCTTCTCCAGCGCGGCCTTCTCTATTTGGCGCACGCGTTCCGCCGAAAGGCCCAACTCCTCCCCGATCTCTTCCAGAGTCTTTGTCGGCTCCCCATCCAACTCGAAGCGGGAACGCAGAACGGCCTGCTCCCGCCTGTTTAGGGTGTTGATCATTTCCCGCAGCATCGCCGTGAGCGTCTTATCCTCCAGTTTCTCGTAGGGCGACTCGGCTTTCTCGTCCGCAACAGTCTCCGCGAAGCTGCGAATGTCCTCCCCGTCTAACTGTGCGTCGAGCGAGGCAGGACGAATGGCCGCCATCCGCATCTGAGTAACCCGCCTTGAGGTCGTTCCAACTTCCGCGGCCAACTCCTCGTCCGTTGGCTCCCGGCCCAATTCTTCCTCAAGGCGCGAAGCGGCTCTCCTCATCTTACCGAGCTTGTCCGCCACGTGCGTGGGCAGTCGTATGGCTTTGGACTGGCTGGCCAGCGCTTTTGTAATCGCTTGCCTGATCCACAGCGCGCCGTAGCCGGACAACTTCGCCCCTTTGTTGGGGTCAAACCGATCGACGGCCCTCATCAGGCCAATGTTGCCTTCGCTGATGAGGTCCAACAGCGGCAAACCGATCCCTTCGTAAGCCCGGGCGATCTTGACGACGAGCCGCAGATTGGACTTGATCATCTGCTCACGAGCTTCCCTGTCCCCTTTCTTGATGCGAGCCGCGAGTTCGATTTCTTCTTGGGGGGTAAGCAACTTCGCTCGGCCAATGTCTCGGAGGTACAGCGAAATGCACGTTTCGCCCGGGGATGCATCACGCGCGCCGAGTGAGGGTGATTCCCAGGCCGGGCAAGGGTCAAATTCGTCTAGAGTCTTCATTGTTTCGAGCCGTGCGGTTCGTGGTTCAAAGCACATTCATTTTCTGTGCCACGTTGGGTAATGCGCCATTTCCCTTGCGCGTGCGCCATTTATGCAACTACCAGCACTCCCCGTTTTTCCTAAGAACCTAGTGAATTTTCGTACGTTCGAAAAACCGAGCGCAGTCTCAGGCCTGACGTTTCTGAAGCAAGTTCCTGGAAAGCGTTGCCTTGCGTGCGGGTTTAGGTGTTGGCATGCGACGTGATTAAGGAACCTCGATTGCGGGATGAAGGAACAAATATGATTGAATGCCAAACACTGCCAGACTGGCGCGAGCGGTACGATTGCCGTCCGGCAAAATTCTCCCGCGACAAGGATGCGCCTTTCGAGCCCGATCCAGGGGCTGAAACAGACTGCGCCGCTGCTACCAACGGGCGGTCAAGACTCGCCAAGGATCGGAGGCTCAGGCCGCGGGTATCCGCCGTCGGGTTCCTGGCCGCACTTGTGGTTTGCCTGGTCGCCACACCGTTTGTTCAGGGTTTGGAGGAGGGCCAACTCTACCAAGCCGTGCTGTTCACGCTGGTTATGTGCACGGGCTTAATTGCCAGTGGTTCCTGCCGCAGACTGGCGTTCGCCCTGGTGAGTTTCGCGCTCGCTGCCATATGGCTCAACCAAATCTGGCCCCAGAAATGCCCAGCACTGACGTTTGTTCTGCCAGCAATCGCATTTCTCGGAGTAGTCATAGCGTCGCTGTTGGGGTTCGTTCTTCGGGCCAAACGGGTCGATGCGAACGTCCTTTGCGCCGGCATTTCTGTTTACCTGATTTTGGGATTGCTCTGGGGGCTCGCCTACACATTCGTGGCGCAAGTGAATCCCAACGCGTTCTCGTTCAACACTCGTTCGGGAACGGCGGCGGTGATGAGTGGGTTCACCGCCATCTATTTCAGTTTTACAACTCTGATGACTGTGGGATACGGCGATATCACCCCGGTGGCGGATGTAGCCCGGATGCTCGCTATGCTTGAGGCGATGACCGGCACGCTCTTTGTCGGTGTCATGATCGCCCGCTTGGTTTCTCTCTACTCCGCGTCGGGAGAGAGTCAAATGTCGGCCCACAATCAAAGCCAGAGCAACTACTCGTAATCTCCAGTTATGATCGATGCCATCACCAACTTCATTGAAAGCAAGGACAGACCCAGGACAAGACCGCCTGAGGCCAGGATCACACGGACAGCTCGGCTCCGCCCCGAGGCTGAAAAACGCGAACAGCGCACCGGCTACACGAAAGTATTCCGTTGGCCGGTTGCGGCCGATCAGACGCCTAAACCAACGACGGTCGAAGTCGCTGGCTCCTTCAATGAGTGGCGCAAGGTCCCTCTGAGTTATGATCCCCCGACCAGAACCTGGCAGGTCGCCCTAAATAATATCGAGGGCAATCGCACCCATCGCTACGTAATCCTGGTGGATGGAACGCCGAGTTACGACAAGACCTGCGACGGATTGACCGCTCCACAAACTCCCGACGAAGCAAAGTGCCAAATTGCAACTCCTAAAGGGCCCCGGATCATGCTCCTGTTCGGCCAGACCAAATAGCCCCCGGGACAGTAACCACGCATGTGTCAGCAGCATCATCTTGTCAGCCGCGACTTTCGCAGCCAGTGGTCGTCGCAGGCGGAGAGCAGACCTCCCACCCTGCACCACCCGACCCTCCCGGGAGCCTCAGGGTAGCCAACACCTGAGGTGTTCTGTGCAAGCGTTTTTTGTGAGGTTAGGGGTTGAGTTTGACAGCGTGCGGGCTGCTGCGAGCCAGAAGTTGTTTGAGGTAGCGAGCCTCGTCATAAGGGGTGCGGGTTTGCCAGCATTTCCAGAGGATACGCACCCATTTGAAGGCGAGCGCGCGCAGGATGACATGGTGGCTTTTGCCCTTGGCCTTCATGTGTTGGTAATACTCCTTGGCCCAGGCGGAATAGACCACGGTTTGGCCGGCCCACTCGATAAAGGTTTGGCGCAGAAAGCGTGGGGCATGCCAGCGCCAATGAACCCAGGCTTGGCGACCACTGCGCTCGACGACCGGGGCCAGTCCGCCGTATTTTTGGAGACTCCCCGGGTCCGGATAGAGGGAGCGATCCTCGCCAAAGGCGACGAGTAACCGAGGCTGAAGGGCTTTGCCGGCACCGGGCAGTTCCCGAAAGAGATAGGCCTCGCTGTGCGCTTTGAAGAGGGTGTGGCTCTTTTGCTCGACCAAGTCAATGTGTTTGGCCAAGGTGCGCAACTCTTCGAGCAGCGCCGCCAGGTGGAAGTGCGCCGGCATTAACACCGCTTCATCGGTGGTCAGGGGGCGGAGCTGCTGGACCAGGGCCAAACGCTGCGTCACCAAGGCCTCGGAGCGGACGGAGTGCTGATAATAGAAGCTCTTAAGGGTGGCCGGCCGAGCGGCTTTGAGCGCCAGGGGGTCGGGCCAGCGGCGCAAGAAGGCCAGCGCCAAGCCCGTCGTCAGGTCCTGGCCGACCAGTTCCAGGGCCTGCGGAAAGTAGCTCTTGAGCAGGGCCATTAACTGGAGGAGTACCTGGGTACGGCGGTCCACCAGATCGCGGCGCAGCTCCACCAGCGCGGCCAGTTGGCGGGTGGCCGCCTCGGGCATCTGGAGGGGGCGCAGTTTGTGGCGCAGATCCCGGACCAGTTCCAGCAAGAGCAAAGCATCGGGCAAGTCGTCCTTCGCCCCGGAGGGTTTAAAGGCGCTCCGGTAACGGGCGCTGGTCATCGGGTGGATGGGATAGACTGTGAGCCAGGGATAGGCCCCAAAGAGATGAATGAGCGGTCCCCGACTGGTTTCCACCGCCAGGGCGACGGGCCGGCCCTCCAAGCGCTGGCCCAACTCCTGCAGCCAGGCGTGCAGCACCTCGGGGGAGTTGACCAGGGTGCCGGTTTGGGGGGCCGTTTTGCTTGCGCCAGCCGTCCAAGCCAAGGCGTGGTTTTTGTCGCCCCAGTCCAGGCCCACGTAGGCCGCGAATTCGGGGCTTCGTAATGTATCACTGTTTGGTGTATTCATTTATTGACCGTGTTTGAATGGGCGCGGGGCGCAGTGCGTATAGTGCAAGACCTCGGAAGTCGGCACCTGAGTATGCGTATCCGCGTCCGGGTTACCGGCTCCGGTCGAAGACTATGGCTACAACTCGTCAAGCGAGCGCGGGTAGCTATTCGTACCGGAGCCGGACCCAAATTATCAAAAAGCTCGGCGACCCGAACGGACTTATTCACCGGCTGGGCCGGGCTGGCACTGGAAAGAGCCCAGCCCAGCCGGTGAATAAGTCCGGGAAACCTATACGG
>Ga0187877_1004482_pt1 | contig 10703 bp, 10 predicted proteins | sample June2016WEW_17_1_3_FD_132430 | JGI IMG/M metagenome (GOLD analysis project Ga0187877, IMG submission 132430) | Peatland microbial communities from SPRUCE experiment site at the Marcell Experimental Forest, Minnesota, USA - June2016WEW_17_100 | ecosystem: Environmental > Terrestrial > Soil >... | reverse complement strand
GTGGCAGTCTTCCATGTGGCATTCCAGCTCCTCGCAAAGCTTGGGGTCCAGCTCCCCGTCAACATACTCGGAAAGTCCCTTTAATATGTCCTGGCACTTCATGAACTCCCTCCCTCGTTTCGTTTCAGGTGCCTGACGAATCTGCTCAGACTCCCTCTTTTTCAAAATAATTTTGCAGCAGCCCTCGGAGCGTCAGCCGGGCACGGTGTAACCTGGACTTTACAGCACCCACCGAAAGACCCAGCGTTTCGCCGGTTTCGGCATTGGAAAAACCTTCCATATCGCGGAGGATGAAAACCGCCCGGTAGTCCGCCGGCAGCTTTTCCAGGGCTTCCAGCATTTTCTCTCTCGATTCTTTGCTCAGAAGCGCTTCCTCCGGCCGGTCGGTCCAGTCGAAAATCTGAGGATGTCCCCCCTCTTCATGGCGGGGAAGGTAATCCTCTAAGGGTAATAATTTTGCGGGTTCTGTCTCCCGATGGCGAATCTTCATCAGGCAAACGTTGGTAGCCAGGCGGTAAAGCCAGGTGGAGAAAGTGGATCTTCCCTCGAAGCTCTTCAACCCTCGGTAAACCTGCAAAAAAGTCTCCTGGATCGCATCTTCGGCATCTTCCGGATTGCGTAGCATACGAATAGCCAGGCGGTAAACTTTAGACTCATATCGATTCACCAGCGATTCGAAGGCCTGATAGTCACCCGTCTTTATCTTTTCGACCAGAACTGGATCCGAAATATCCAAAACTTTAGATGCCTTTCAACGGGAAAAAGTTCCGATGGAATCCGCCTTGTTTTCGCAAAAACCGCGCGTTCCAACCTTTTTCTTTAATGGTAACCCCAAATGAGCCCATCTTTCAAGGATTTTTCGAAACCCTTATTGCCCTTTCAGGGTCGGGGCAATTTACTGAAATTTCTGGAGAAGAATAGCTCGAGGAGGTAAATTTTATCCATATCGAAGGTAATAACTTTAAAAACGTCTCGGCGGATGGGATGGGCCCGAAACCGAATTATCGCCTGACTATTGCGAGCCTGGCGCATAGCCAGGTAAGTCTCCATCGCCTTTTGCCGACTTTTGGCCTTGTCTTGTCCCCCGAGTAAATCCCCCATCAAAACGGCGGCGCCCCCTTCCAGAACGATGTCATCGGAGACACTCAGTTCAGAGAACCAAAGTTTCTGGCCCGTCTTGGCTTCCACGAGGGCGAAGTTCCCTCCCACTTTAAGGTGCACTCCTGCCTGACGGCCGTAACTTAAGACATTAACATATAGAAGGCCGTCGGCCCCCAAGCATTCCCCGATCTCCTGGGGAGTTAGCGATTCGATCTGCCCGGCTTCTTCGATCCCCTTCCCCCGCAAGGTCTCATCGATTTGAGCAAAGTCGGCCAACTCCGCTTGGGCTAAAATGCGAAAGACAATGGGGGCATCCATATCCGCCGTTTCGTTTTTGACGGGAAGGACCGCAATTCGGGTCGGTTTATGGGATTTAAAATCCTGGGCGACATCGCTTAGGGGGGTGGCGCAAGCCGTGAGAAGGAGGAACAACGGCACCAAGAATAACCTCTTTTCTCTGAGAATTTTCATCGAATTAGGGTCCTTCCTAATTTTTGGAAAAAGGACTTGGATGGAACAAGGCGGACCTATTTTACTTCGAATGACCAGCAAAAATCAACGACTCCGAGAAACTTATCAAATTTTATCTTCGATGGTTCCGTAAAAAGTCCTTTTGGTCCCATTTTCGTCATTCCGCGAAAGCGGGGATCTAGTTAATTCAGGTTGTTCTGGGCTCCTGCTTTCGCAGGAGTGACTCCTTTTCATTTTTTGATCATTGGAGTCCCGCCGGGACGATGTCGCAATCCTTTATTTTTAATGACTTGTAAAGACGAGGTCGCCACGCTTTGCTCGCGATGACCCCTTGGCTGGCTTTTACGAGATTATCATCTTTTCTTAGGTATAATTGGGCGAGATATAAAGGGTTTAATTTCGGGAGCCATCATTTTGTTCTTGCTTGAATTTGAAAAATGTTATAAAATCGCTATCATTACTACTAATCAGCAGATGGGTGGGGCATTTACCCCGGCTCTAGGCCGGAATTACCAACATATCTTGACAGATGATTAAACAAATCGAACGACAAATCCGCGATCTACAGAAGGAATTATCCGAAATTCAGAAAGAGCAGGTTTCCCTCCGCCTTCAACCCTGTCAGGGGGATGTTGAAATCCGGAAGAAGGAGGAAAAGTTCGAGGAGCTGGATAAGCGGATCAAATCCATAACTGGAAACGTCCGCGACCTGGAGCAAAAGCGTCAGATGTTGCTGTCGGAACCCTTGAAGAAATCAGGGTACGAATCTCCTTTTGTTTGATCGTCTTTACAAGGCGGGTGATGGAGCATCCTTTCCCGGGCTGCCCCGTCGGATTCGCTCTGAAAAAATTCTCCTTTAAATTTTTAGGTTTACATCCCAAAAGGCTTCATGGTATAAATTTTGGGAAAATCATAGGGAACTAATTTTTCTTAAGGAGAAGGGAGAAATGACCAAATTTCAACTCATTCAAAAGCTAATGGAAAAGTCGAATAGCTTGGCTCAGCAAGATGCCAAAACCATTGTCAACACAATCTTTTCCTCCATGAGCAATGCTCTGGTCAAGGGGGAAAGGATTGAGATTCGGGGCTTTGGAAACTTTACCGTCCGGACCTACCAATCCTACCTGGGCCGGAACCCCCGCACCGGAACGAAGGTAGAAGTATCTCCCAAGAGATTACCCTTCTTCAAAGTGGGAAAAGAGTTGAAGGAGCGGGTAGATACACCACCCCCCCCTCCTACGCTGGAATAGTTTTTTTGCGTACTTCCCGGGAAAGATTGCCCTTACTTTCGCTTTCTTCTCTGGACGCGGGTCCTCTTTAGAAGCTTGCGGTGCTTGTGCTTGGAAATTTTTTTCCTTCTCTTTTTGACTACACTTCCCATTGATCCACCCCTTGCATCCTTTATTTAATGATATTTCCGGCCTATTTTTTCTTCAGGATTTCCGGCTCATCTTTTTCCGCCATTCCTGAAGGCGCTGGCTGATGATTTTTTCGAACCCCCGCTCGCTAGGATGGTAGTAATACCGGACCCCGAGTTCTGCGGGCAAATAATCTTGCTCCACAACCCCATCGGAATAATCATGGGCATACTTATATCCCCGGCCATACCCTAACTCCTTCATCAGCCGGGTGGGCGCATTGCGGATATGGAGAGGAACGGGGAGCGCTCCTTTCTCGGCCACATCCCGCTTCGCTTTTCCATAGGCTACGTAGACGGCATTGCTCTTCGGGGCTGTCGCCAGATAAACCGCGGCTTCGGCCAGAGCCAGTTCTCCTTCGGGAAGACCGACAAAATGAAAAGCCTCCTTGGACAGAAGGGCCACGTTTAAGGCCTGCGGGTCGGCCAAGCCGATGTCTTCGCTGGCGAAGCGGACCATCCTGCGGGCCACATACAGGGGGTCCTCTCCTGCTTCGATCATCCGGGCGAGCCAGTAAAGTGCGGCATCGGGGTCGCTTCCCCGGAGACTCTTGTGAAAAGCAGAGATGACGTTATAATGCTCTTCTCCGGCCTTGTCGTATAGGAGAGACTTCCGTTGCATGGCCTCTTCCATGATCGGAAGGGTAAGGACCCGGACGCCATCCGCATTGGGGGAAGTGGTGAGCACCGCCATTTCAAGGGCGTTCAGGGCCACCCGGGCATCTCCATGCGCCATCTCCCGTAAGAACTTGCCGGCTTCAGGAGCCAACTCCGGCTTCCATTTTCCCATTCCCTTTTCTTCATCCAGAAGGGCTCGGCTCAGGATGTGATCGATCTCTTCTGCCGTTAAGCTCCGCAGGATGAGAACCTTACACCGAGACAGGAGAGCCGAATTCACTTCGAAAGAGGGGTTCTCCGTTGTCGCTCCAATCAGGATAATGGTTCCTCGCTCCACATGGGGGAGAAAGGCGTCCTGCTGCGCTTTGTTGAACCGGTGGATTTCGTCCACGAAGAGGATCGTCCGCCGCCCTCTCGCTCTTTGCTCCTCTGCTTCCTGAACCACCTGACGGATTTCCTTCACCCCGGAAAGGACCGCGGAGAAAGAAAGGAAAAAGGATCGGGTGGAGCGAGCGATGATGGAGGCCAGGGTGGTTTTACCCGTGCCCGGAGGCCCCCAGAAGATTAAAGATTGTAGCTGATCCTTCTCGATCATGGAGCGGAGAAACCGTCCCGGCCCTAACAGGTGTTCCTGCCCGACAAAGTCTTCCATACGTTCCGGACGTATCCGATCAGCCAGGGGGACAAAATCCTTTTGGTCTCCCGGTTTTGGTTTCGCCGCCTCGAAAAGATCCATGGGAAGGGGTCTCTCCCGAAAGTTTAACCAAGACTATCATAGAAAATTTCCCCTTTCAATTCAAATCAATGCCAAGCCATGGATAACGAATTCAAATAACGAGACGCTGCGAAGGTGACCTATAAAGAGATCAACAAGATGCAAAGCAGGTCGGCGGTAGCCAATACGATCAACGGCAGGTTCACCTCCACGGCAGAATATTACAGGAAACCTATCGGGGATAATCAATAGCTGCCGGGAGAAAATGGGGGTCCTTGTTTGCTCGGTCTGCTGAAACTGCGCCTTGGTAAATGTAATCGTCAGTCAAGACCGATTCCGGCACTTTCTTCGGGGTAAGATTTGATGGATTCGTTAAAAGTCGAATCATTATGGAATTCGTTATTCCGGCGAAAGCCGGAATCCAATTATTTCAAAATGGCCTGGACCCCGGCGTCCGCCGGGGTGACGATTGGAAAGACTTTTTACAAAATCCTCAGATTTCATGCAGGCATTTCTTAATCCATCTGGATCAGTGCCCGGGGCAGATTTTCCACCATGTATTGTTTCCCTTTTTTAAATATTCTATGCCCCTCGGATTCTAACTTTTTTCTCTGCCCTTCGATCCCTCCCGGATACTTTTCATTCAAGATCCCCGCGGCTTTTAGCGTCCGCCAATAGGGGGTAATTCTCTTGCGCCCTTCACTTGCTTCCTCCTCAGCCGCATGGGCGGCAATCCAGGCGGAAATTCCTGTGGTAAGGGGGCATCCGATTGTGGCTCCATGTTTCCGGGCCAAAAGAGACCGGATTTCATTAATCGTGATTACTTTCCCTTTGGGCACGTTTTTCATAATCTCATCTACTTCCAAAGGAGAGGGTATGAGCACGGTACCTTCACCCCATCTTTTACTCATTTTTTCGGTTATTTTCTCAACGCGCGGTAAGCCTTTGGTGTCAGCCAATTTTTTCCGCCATGATTTCTTGGGTCTCATCCCCTTTTTACCTCTCATTCTCTAATAGCTCAAAAATTTTTATTTTACCCTTTTCGAGCCATTCCCATCAACCCCCCGCATTTTCCCTTTTAACGGGTGCACACCTTCATTTTGTTTTTTTTATCAGTCCTGACAGCTTACCAGGTTGGGGCGCCGTGGGGAGGGATTTTGCGCCTGCGGATTGGGGGGGAAGACACTTGGGTAGGGAAGAATACCCTGGTTCCGCGATGGAACAGCGGGGAGGCAGGGCCTAAGCGCGGCAAGAGGTTGAAGCCCGCTTTGAGCCAAAGGAGAAATACTCCCTGAATCGGCAGGCGCAAAATCCCTCCCCACGGCGCAGGTTTCCAAAAATGGGAGGCTCTCATCCCCCCATTAAAATTATCGGAAAAGGCCTTCCAAACGATCCCCTAGATCGGTGATTGAATTTGTCAAAAGCTGTGATAAAATCGCTCCGAGGAAAGAAGAGCTGCAAGCTATGAATCATTCTATCAAAAGGGGAATGGAAGATGGGAAAACAGTACGGACGTCGGGAAGTTTTGGAGCTGCTGCGGGCAGAAACCAAGAAAGGAAAGCCCATCGTCGCTGCAGGGGCGGGGATCGGTCTTTCGGCAAAATTTGCTGAGGCTGGCGGAGCCGACCTCATTATTATCTATAACTCCGGGCTCTATCGCATGGATGGCCTTCCCTCAATTGCCGGTTACATGCCCTTCGGAGACGCCAACGCTGTCGTCAAGGAGATGGGCCTGCGCCACGTCTTCCCGGTCGTCCGGAATGCTCCGGTAATCGCTGGAATCTGCGCTTATGATCTTACCCGGGATATGGAAACCTTCTTTAAAGAGTTGCTGACCGCGGGCTTCTCCGGCGTCATCAATTTCCCCACCGTGGGAAGAATCGACGGAGATTTCCGGCGCAGCATGGAAGACCTGGGAATGAGCTTCAAGAGGGAAGCAGAGGTAATGGGCTTAGCCGGATCGCTTGGATTCTTCACCATGGCCTACGTCTTCAACCCCGAAGAATCGAAGATGATGGCGGAGAAGGGGATCGACGCCGTAGTAGCCCACATGAAAACTACCACCGGTGGATCGGTAGGTTCCAAACGGCCGATGGCGCTGGAAGAGGCAGGAAAGAGATGTACAGAGATCTTCAAAGCGGCTCTGGCCGTTAAACCCGACGTTATTTGTCTGGCTCACGGGGGACCCATCGAGGGCCCAGAAGGAACAGAATATATCTACCGGCATACCCCGGCAGTTGGGTTCGTCGGCGCTTCTTCTATCGAGCGCATTCCAACGGAGGAAGTCATCCAGAAGGTGACCAAAAAGTTTAAGGCCCAAAAGATTCAAAAGTGATCCATCATGTCTAATCTAGCTGCCATGAAATCCCCCCTGGCCCCCATTTGTCAAAGGGGGGTGGGGGGGATTTAAAAAGGTTGACCTAATTTATCTCGGATGGCACATGAATAGATACATTCTCATCATTGGCACTTTCGACACCAAGGGGGAAGAATTAAGCTTCCTGCGCGATCAGATCCTCGCCCGGAACCAGAGAGTCCGGACACTTGATGCCGGGATTCTCCAACCCTCTCCTCCCCAGGTGGATATATCCAATGAAAAAGTAGCGGATGCTGGAGGGGAATCTCTCCGGAAGCTCGTCCAACAGAAGGACCGGGGGCAGGCCGTGGCCGCCATGAGCCGGGGTGCGGCAAAAATCACTCGAGAAATCTCCGAGAAAGGGGAAGTTCTGGGGGTCATCTCTCTCGGCGGAGGCTCGGGAACGGTTATTGGCACGAGCGCCATGAGAACCCTGCCGGTAGGCGTCCCCAAGGTCATGGTCTCCTCCATGGCCTCGGGAAATACCCGTCCTTACGTGGGAACCTCGGACATTTCGATGATGTATTCGGTCGTGGACATCTCCGGCCTCAACCGAATCAGCAAGCGGATTCTCCGCAATGCGGCCGCGTCGATCTGTGGCATGGTGGAAGGAGGAGAAGAGATTGTCTCGGGAGACCGCCCCCTGATCGCGACCACCATGTTTGGAGTGACGACACCTTGCGTCACGGCGGCAAAAAGAATCCTGGAAGAAAATGGATACGAAGTCCTGGTCTTCCACGCCAATGGACCAGGAGGTATGGCCATGGAGCAGTTGATTGGAGAGGGGCAGATCCAGGCCGTCCTGGATATTACTACCACCGAGCTTCCTGATGAACTCCTGGGAGGTAAGGGCAGCGCCGGCCCGCATCGCCTGGAACGGGCGGGGGAGATGGGAATCCCCCAGGTGGTGGTGCCCGGCGCCATGGATATGGTCAATTATTTCCCCGATGCAATTCCTCCGAGGTTCCGTGACCGCCTCGTTTACCAGCACAACCCGGCCACCTCCCTGATGCGCACCAACGTCGAAGAGAACAGACGGCTGGGAGAGATCATGGGCCGCAAGTTATCCCGGGCGAAAGGCGCCACGATCGTATACATCCCCTTAGGGGGTTTCTCCGCCATCGACGCCGCCGGGCAACCCTTTTTTGATCCCGAAGCAAACCGTTCCTTCGTTGACGCTCTGAAAAGAAATTTACCTTCCCGCATCCTTGTTATTGAGAAAGACGCTCACATCAATGACCCATCCTTTGCTAGAGAAGTGGCTCAAGCCTTACTTAAATTAATAATAGAATAATCAATTGCGGAATGAAGTGAATTGAAAGGGGGCGGCTTCCAGGGCATTGAAACGAGAGTTAGGGGCCGAGTTTCATCTTCTCTGGAAAAGGAACCTGCTGGCCGTGGATGAATTTTTCAATCTCCCGGGCGCAAATCTCGGCTCCGTCGGAAACCTGGGGGGCAGGTCTTTTTCTGGATATGACTTTCCGCAGAACATCCTCCCAATTCAGCTTGCAGTAATCCTCTCTCGAAAGGCAATACCCATGGCCCCACTCGACCATCGCTTTCTCGAGCACCGGGAATTCGGCAAAGTCATCTCGTGGCAGATAAATCAAGGGTGTTCCATGCATCAGACTTTGGGTGAAAATCCCGTACCCGATCTTGCTGATCATCACGTCAACTGAGGCAACCAGGTCCAGGTAACGGAAATCATCTTTGCTTACCAGACGGTAGTTAGCAGGCTTGCCCGGAATGGGGTAAATCCCGATGAAATCCCACTCTTTAAATTTTTCCAAATCCCCCCAGGCACAACTCTCCATCCCGAATTCACCCAGGTATATCAAGGCGAGGTGTTTTTCCTTTTTCAAACCAAGATGGGTCTGAAGGCGGTCGCGAACGTTAAGGCCCACGCCTCCTACCAGGGGGATCTTTAACCGACTCTGAAAATAAGGCATTCCGGTAGAGGGCATCAACTCTAAGAGTAAACCGGCCATCTCATACTGCTGCCGAATTTTTAGCAGGTAGGGTTCAAAGGCAGGATAACCCACGTAGGGCTCATAGATGTCATACCAGCTAAAATTGGAAACGGCTACCGAAGGGAGACCAGCTTCCGTGGCAAGCTCAAAGGCGAAGGGAGTAATGTCGCTCACCATCCCATCTGCTCCCTGGTGAAGGACCCATTTTACTTCCTGCTTCAACCTGGTTTCATTCATATCGGCCAACTTCATGTAGGCTTCCAGAGTCTCCTTTTTATTGACCGTGACACTGTCTCTCTGGATACAACCGCAGTCAAAGTGGCCGGGGGAATACCCGAATGGTCTTTTGATCTCCTCTTCGAAGAATTTTTGCGGGATGAGGGTCCGGAAGATTACCCGGACGTCCTGGGAGAATTTATTGCAGATGGCACAGGACCGCACCGCGTGCCCGTATCCATGGGCAGTCAGATAATAGATAATCTTCATTGGGTTTACCAGTGGATCATCGGCCGTCCAACCCCTCACCTGTATCCACTTTCCTTATCCTCAATTACTTCTATGCAGGCTGGATGGCGCCTGGAACCGCTTCATGAAGGATTCAAAGGACTCAAATTTGGGCATCTGGAAAGACGCCAGAGGACGGTCCTCGACGGGGAATTTCCCGAAATGTCGGATAGCGGCGATCGCGGCATGAACGTTTTGCGGGGGGTATGAACGGAAACATCGTTGAAGAATATGACCAATCGTTCCGCTTTGGCTCCCGCCAAAATATACCTGCGACACCGGTCCACGATTTTCTCGACGGGGCCATCCTGCAGAAGAAGGGTATCCAGGCCCAACATGAGGGAAATTTTTCTACCCCGGGCAAATTCCGCATAGGGCTCTGGCCCCGTGACGGCCACATCCGGGTCCATGGCCATTAAAAGGCCTGGACTCACCGAGACCATTAGTTCCAGCATCTTGTAGAATTTTTCCAGATGTTTATAAAGGTAGCTGTATCCCCAGTATCCCATGCTGGTCACCGGACCGATCTTTTGGTTCATTCGGGCGACGTAGGGCATGACGAACTCTTCGAGGATTTCCACCGTTACGATCGGAGGCGAAGCCGCGGCATCCGCTCCGTTTCCTGAAGCCCGGACTTGACCGGTGGCTTCCCGCTGGGCCTGGACCCAGGGGATGAGGACTTCATCGGTCAGAAAAGTCATGAGGCGATGGGCGAATTTAGGAGCCGTGAGAATATCCACGAGCAGATTCTCGATTCCCCGGACATTCACCGCCAGGGAAAAGGGGGAGCAGAACCGGATGCGTATGGGGAGCCCTAATTCATAGCACCGACGCATGATCTCCAGGACAAAGGGCATGCGCCCCGATTTTTTGAAATCGGGAGGGCGAAGACGGTCAAGGTCCGAATGGCTTCGGATCAGGGGGTTCTGCCGGTCTATGTCGGGCATGCGATCCGGCTCCCAGTTCATCCGCTGCCCCAATGCCTCGGCTTCAATGTTATAGATGTCGTAGTAGAAACCGGGCATGTCCAGTTGGTAGTATTCAAAAACGGCCAGGTTCATCTCGACGAACTTGGCGGCGTTCGTGTAAGCCTCACGCATGTCCCCGCCGTAAAGCTTGACTACGTGTTCATTGATCTGGGCCAGAATGGGGACGGCATCCGTTTCTCCTCTCGAAGCCCTGAGGTACCGTCCGAATCGCTCGCCTGTACCGGGCAATTGGCTCATGGCCGTCTCCTTGTGGTTTTGCCTCCTGGGAGGGAATTCCCCGGATCACGGGAATCTTCGTAAACAGGAATTGAAGCCCCTTTCCCCTTTTCCCTGGCTTCTCTCTTTTCAACCCGTTTAAACATGGCCGGCTGGATGTAATCAAAGTACTCCCGGCAGCCCTTGATGCGCTGGCAGCGTTGTTCACAGATCAAAGGGGAAATCTTGGGTTGACTCTTCCTGTGTTTACAGATGAGGAAGGAGATCTCGGGAAATGAATTAAGCGGTTGGGGCAGCTTTCCCATTTCAGGTTTCAATTTCTTGGGGGAAGGCTTGCCCTTCCCCC
>Ga0187877_1004473_pt1 | contig 10721 bp, 6 predicted proteins | sample June2016WEW_17_1_3_FD_132430 | JGI IMG/M metagenome (GOLD analysis project Ga0187877, IMG submission 132430) | Peatland microbial communities from SPRUCE experiment site at the Marcell Experimental Forest, Minnesota, USA - June2016WEW_17_100 | ecosystem: Environmental > Terrestrial > Soil >... | reverse complement strand
TAGAAAGCATCCAGTTTCTGATTGAAGTCGCCAGCAACTCTGGGTGACTCCTCATAAAGTTCGAATCGGTCAAGCAGATTCTTCTTTTTCAACACATTCAATAACACGCCCAAGTTGCGCTCTGCAGTGTCTTTGCCTTCTTGAAGCTTGCAATCTTGTGCTGAGCAGACCACTGCCATTACACCGTCGAAACCGCAGTTTAACGCGTTGACGACATGAACTGGATCTAAAGATTTGAAGCATGGAACTTCAAGGGCTAACACGTTTTTGCCTGCAAACGCGCTGTTAGGGTTGTCTAAGGCTGAGAATTCTGACCATTGGCAAACGAACGCAAGAACTGCTGGGCCGTGGTTTTTAGCTTTCAGTTGTGCAATTGAATTCCCATAACGGTTTACTACGTTTTCAAACTCGAAGCCTTTCACTTGAATAGCGTGATGTGGACAAACCAGTTGGCATGCACCACAGCCGACGCATTTCTCTTCGTTTACTTTTGGAGTAGCAAACGATTCAAACTCAAGTGCTTTATACGGACAGATGAATATGCATTTGTCACAGCCCACGCATTCTTGAACATCATAAACCGCTTTGCGGGAGAACTTTACTATTCTAACCGCGTTTTCATCGAAGCCTAATTGTTTGAGGACATTTCTGGCTAAAACGAGTCTTCGAGTGCTTATTTTTGTGCCTTCTTTATAGCGGCAGAAGGGATCTTCACATTGAACAGAAACAATATTTTTAATGCCTGAATTAAGCGCATCAAAAACAAAGTCAGTTGGAACTCTACCTGAACACGGCAAACGCAACGCAACGTACTTGCCAACTTTTAACCCTTGCTCTTTAAGGATATCTTGAACTTCGCCTGTGGAAGGCGAGTTTCCTCGACACATTAAAACAAGCGTGTCATCGCCATCTTTGGCTTTTGCACGTGCCTGTTTAACGTAGTTTGAAAGATTATCGTAAGTGTAATATTGTGTTTTAATTGCTGAAACAGGACAAGCACTATAGCATATACCGCAAACTTGGCAGTCTTGAGTGTTTACTTCAACTTTTCCGGTTGAATCACGTTTTATTGCTTCATAAGGGCAAATTGATTGGCAAACATAACACCGGCTACATAAATCTTGATCGATTTCCACTACAGCGAGACATTTTTCACTCATTCTGAAACCTCTTTTCATACACCGCTGCTACTTTAAACTGTAAGCATGCTAAGATGCTAGCTTAAAGCTTTTGAAAGCATGAAAAGGGCTTTAGAATGATATAATCCTTTCTCTAAAGTTTCTGAAATATCTATATATTTTCATCAATGTCATCACTTACGCTTCCTCAGAACTTTTTGCCCTTGAAAGTCAGTTACGTATTCGAAGCCGACTTGCAGCAGACTCTGCAGCCCCTCAATCGTAGAGCAGACTTTTACAATGTAATCCTTTGAACCTTCGCCGAACACTAGTTTCTCCATGTTCATGTAAATTTGGGTACTAGATAGACTTTTGTGGCAAACAGCGAATGCAATCCGGGTCAGGCTTCTTGTGATATTCCATCGTTCCGAACCAGTGGCGGATCAGGTGAAAATGAATCTTTGCGATTCGTGGATTTCCGGGTCGCCTTTTATCTCGGCTTCTCAAAATCACGTAAAAGGTACTTTTCAGGGTCTTGCCTCTCCATGATGTTAAAGCGTGGATTATGCGTCTCCTTTTGGATGATGAGGCGATGAGTGGTCAACCAGCCTACACCATTTGCCAGCTTGAAAGATAAGATTGTCGTTTCTACCGGAAAGCCGTCAAATTTCATAATGCTTTCTTAGTATTATTTTGATTTTTCCTATTCTTGACCTATTCTTTCAGATTCTCTAACTGAATCCTGCTTCACCAGAAAGACTGGCGATTTAAGCATCTTCAAGAATAATGTTATTAATCGTTGTCTGCAGGGCTTTTGATGTTGAGGGGGGAAACCAAAAATGGAGCTGAAATGAGAAATAAGTGTTAATTCAAAATCAAATCTGCTCTTGACTTAATTTTTTGGGGTTACCTTCTTTGACTTTGAATCGATTACTATTTCTCTGTTGTCAGTTACTCCCAATTTTGCCTTCGGCAGGTCAGACATTAATCTCAGGTTGAAGTTTGGGTTCTTGGTGAAATTCTTAAGGACTTTAGGCAGAAGTTCGGTTTCTTTTGGGGTCTCTGTGATCCAGCGTATTCGGACTCCTCTCTAGTAAAGCCGATAACTCTTATTTCGCCGAACCATAGAAGCTTCTAAGACTGTGTCCCCATTTGATGTTTCTTGTGTCAGCAACATTTTGTTGCTGAATTCCATTTTAATTTAAAATAGTCTTGATATATTGCTGTTAAACAGGGACTGGTTGACCATAGAACAGTGTGGTTAAGCATGTGACCTCCTTTTGAAACAGGTTGAGTTTTATTGGATGGGTTCGGTTTTGCATGAGTCTTTTGCTAGAAGAAGAATTGGTGCCGCAGCTATTCCGCAGGTCCCATAGATGACCATCAGCAAATAGAAGTTGTTTAGGTATATGTCAAGCAGTATCCCACTGATTACTATTCCTAAAATGAGACCAATATTTCGGAACATGCCTTGCACTGACATCATTGAACCCCTAAATCCTGGAACTTGCTCAAGAGACAAACCTGTAAGAGCAGTATCACTCATACCGACAGACGCAGTGCATAAGGCCCAAAGCGCAACGGAAATCCAGACATTGGGAACAAAACTGAACACTGCCGCCAACACACCACAAACGAACGCTGTCACGAGGGTGAGAGGTTTTCTTCCAAATCGATTAACCATTCTTCCCGCCAGTGCTGCTCCAACCACGCCGCCGACGGCTGCGATTGAAGAGAAAAGAGCAGCTGTACTTAGGGGTTCGTGGAAGGCTATTCTGTAAAAGGAGACCGCATAGGCGGGCACTAACGCGATAATAGCGAGAAGTGCAGAACCTGCCATACACGCAATAGCGGATCTGTTAAGGAAGATTTGCTTGAGGGCTTCCCGATACTGAGGTTTAATGGTAAGTCCTTGTGTGTTAGGTTTCGAAGGAAAAACAAGCAAACTTAGAACCAAGCAGGCTAATGAGACCGGGAAAATGAACCAAAGCAGAACTGACCGCCAGCTTCCAATGTTGGCGATGCCACTAGATATTTGTGGTACAAGGATTGACGCTGCAAACAAAGCCGCCTTCGTTAAGCCGATTGCCCCTCCTTTTTGTTTTAAGGGCAACACGTCTCCGATCAAAGTAAAAACCAAGATGCCAACCATTGCGCCGCCTATCGCCATGATGGCTTGGAAGATAAGCATTGAGGCAAAGTTGGGAGCGAAAAAAGAACCTAATATTCCGCCTGTGAAAAATGCAAAACCTAAAACGTATAATGATTTGTGTTTGTACTTGATGACTAAAAAGCTCATTGCAATACCAATGATAAGACCCGCGAACAGGCCGACTGAAAGAAGCTGGCTTGCTGCTCCTACAGAAACATTAAATGATCCGGCAATGTTCACGAGGAGCGTGTTGACAACAACAGCAAATGTGTTTATGGCAAAAAAGCTTAAGATCAATAATGGAAGAAACAGGCGTCTTTTAAAACTCTTATCAACATTAGGCTCAGGATTCGTCATGTTTTAGTTTTTATGAAGATAATTGCTATAAGTAACTTTGGTTGCTAGCCAACGCGAAAATTTGAACTTAAATTTATAATGCTGCTCTGCTGCATTCGCCTTGCTTTTTGACGCTGAAGGCTCTGAAATCGTTCTTGAAGGAATCGGCAGGAGATACAAGGCGTAATTATTAACTTGGCTCTATTTGCTAAATGTGCAAACAAAACTTTAACTAGAACGACAAGAAGAGATTTAGAAAGTACATCAGAAGAAGGAATCAAGTTGCAAGAGAGCATAAGCATCGATTTAATCGATGCTAGGATTTTGAAAATGCTTCTGAAAGAGTCCCGCACCCCCTTCACTGAAATTGCCAAAGAGTGCAAAATCTCCGTTGGCGCTGTGAGAATGCGATATAATCACTTGAAAAAAGTAGGCGTCATCAATGGAGAAATCATGCTTGTAAACCCGTACAGTTTGGGATACATATGCGTTGGAAACCTAGGAATAAACACTTTTGCTGAGAATCATGAAGAAGTCATAGAATTTCTGAAAAAAAAAGTGACATTGACGACATTGTACATCTCCAAGGAATCTTGGGGAAAATACAACATTGGACTTTTAGTTTCAAAGAAAAGCACAGAGGAGTGGGCTGCGGTGTTGCGCTGTTTGGACGCCACCCCGCACATCAAACGGGTGGACCCTCTAATCTGGATCGCCCCAATGGGAATGGACCGCCCGGAAAATTTAGAAATCAAGCCCTTGGAAAACAAGAAACAGGAAAACACAATTGAACAACCCCCAATCACAATCAGTAATGAACAAATTAAAATCGATGAAGTTGATCGGCAAATAGCAAAAATACTCATTTACAGTTCGCGCACATCGTTCAGAAAGATTGCAAAGCAACTCAATATTTCAACCAAAAAAGTGATTCAAAGATACAAGAAGCTTAGAGAAAATCTGCTAACTCACTCCACCATAACTCTTGACCTCAAAAAACTCGGATACAACGCTATAGCATCAATTTTCGTGAAAGGTGAAAGGAGCAAGATGCAAGAGATTGCCAACAAAATACTTCAAATGCCAAACATAATAGTATTTATTAGAGTTATTGGATCTTACGATTTATTTGCCATAGCTGCATTAGAAGATTTTAGATCACTCATAAGATTGGATAAAGAAATACGTGCGATCGAGGGAATAGAACAAATAGATTTCTCCATAAACGAACCATTCCCAGCATGGCCTGCAAACTCCTTCGCATCACTCCTCTAATAAAGAATTAGGGCGCGCTGGACGAATCCACCAACCAATCTGGGTTCAAATTCTAGCGGTCCCACCGCAACAATTTAGATTATGTTTAATCAAAGCTAGATCAAATGAGAAAGTTATTTTTTTTCAAGGATGCTTTTGCGTAGTCAATCAGACTAAATGCTTGTGGTCATGCACTTCAAATCTGACTTGCTACTTTTGTGTTGACTCTAGAAGGTTTAGAATTTCAAGCAATAAACCCTGAATAACTAAAAAAGCCAGGAGGTTCTTTTCCGCCGCACAAAGGGCCTTAGGAGGAAGCCTCTTTGCAAATATGCTAGTTCTATTCAGGAAGCAGAAAGAGCGCGCTAAGAAAAGAACAACAATGCAAACAGAACCCGCATCCTCCTCGTTCTATTAAGTTTATGTACACATTTAGCAAATAAATTAGAGATATGTAGTGTTTTGTTGCCTTATACATTTGAAAAAGGGAAAATATTATATAGATAAACGAGTGGATACGCTTTATGTTCCAAAACAAAAAGGAGAAGAAAAATACATGAAATTTGCTAAAAACAAAACTGCAGCTATTGCGATTGCGATATTCTTAATGCTTTCAATGTCAGCTTCGATACTTTTACCAACCGTTAGTTCGGCGGAAACATATAATACATATGCCTTCCTCAGTGTTACACCTAACCCTGTAGGTGTTAGTCAAACTTTGACGAGTGTCATGTGGCTTGATAAGCCCACGCCAACAGCATCTGGTAGTCTTGGTGACCACTGGCAGAATTATATACTAACAATAACAAAGCCCGACGGAACCAACACAACTCTGGGACCGTACCAGGCCGATGCGTCTGCAACGGCTACGGCTCGGTACGTGCCCGACAGTGCCGGTCAATATTATTTTCAGTTTAGCTTCCCTGGACAGTGGATAAACACCACTACATATTATAGGTGGTATAAGCCCAGCGTCAGCCCAATAGTGAACATTACCGTACAGCAAGAACCACTACAGTGGTGGCCACAAGCTCCGCTTCCAACCGATTACTGGACGCGTCCAATAGAAGGAGAGAATACACTATGGTCTTCGATCTCAGGAAATTGGTTGCAAGATAGTTACAGTCCCATCGATAGGTTCAACCCATACACGACAGTGCCAAACACCGCTCATATAGTGTGGACAAAGGAGACAGGTATCGGAGGCCTCATCGGAGGAGAGTTCAACGCTAGTATCTACTACACTGGACAATATGAAGCCAGTTTTAGACCCCCAGTTATCATAAACGGACTACTCTATTACAATGACTGGATGTCAACTCCGGGTGGGACTGGGCTTTATCCGTACCCACCGGGATTCGTTTGCGTCGATTTACGTACCGGAGAAACGCTGTGGCGGAATAACGAGACAACGAACGGAATAGGTCAGCAGATAACATATGGTCAAGTATACATGGAGGAATCACCCACCGAATACGGAGGCTGGCCGTACTTATGGCAAACTGGGACTACGTATAAGATGTATGACGCATACACAGGCATCCACTGGTTGGACCTTGTGAATGCAACCGCCCCGGGTAAGGTTATGTACGACACACACGGGGATATGTTAGTTTACATACTTAACGGAGCGAACAAGTGGTTGGCTATGTGGAACTCAACTTTAGCTCTCACCACTGCAGCACCTGGAAGCTACGCAGCTACACAATGGAGACCTGTTTATGGATCGGTACTTGACTGGAGAAAAGGAGTACAATGGAACGTGACAATACCGAACGTGGGCATGTCGCAAAGTATTGTCGACATTGGATCTGATATTATAATAGCTAATACTCAGGGTCTGAGTACGGTGCAAAGTGGCGGATACGTAACGTATGCGGCTTATAGCCTGAAGCCAGGACAAGAAGGGCAACAGCTTTGGGTTGAAAACGTAACGGTCGACGCAGGGAGTACGGGCGCCCAGACAGCCGGACCTATGACCGATGGAGTCTTCGTCCGATTCGCAAAAGAGACTATGCAATGGTATGGCTACGATGCCTATACAGGGAAGCAGTTATGGGGACCAACTGCGCCCTATGATGATGCTTATGGTATGTATGGCGGTGGAGGCATTGGCGCTTACGGCAACTTCTACACAATGGCCTACGACGGAAAGGTGCGTGCGTATGATATTAATAACGGAACACTCTTGTGGACGTACTACAGTGGAAGCAGCGGATTTGCAACTCCCTACGGTGAGTGGCCTTTCTACCAGAGTCCTAATGGGTTTACTGTTGCGGACGGAAAGGTTATCGCACCCACAAGTGAACACCAGCTCGATGAACCCACGTGGATGGGGTGGAAACTATACGTCATTAATGCTACAACAGGACAGTTGGTATGGAATATATTGGGATTGATGGCGAATCCGGTTGTCGCGGACGGCTACCTTCTAACACTCAATGCATATGATTGTCGCATATACTGCTTTGGGAAGGGCCAAACCGCCACCACAGTCTCAGCACCACTGACAGGTGTAACGGCAGGTCAAAGCGTGACAATTATGGGTACAGTCACGGATCAGTCTCCAGGCGCGACAGGCACTCCCGCCATAGCTGATGCAAGCATGACTCAATGGATGGAATACGAGTATATGCAGAAGCCAATACCAACTAACGCAACCGGTGTTCCAGTATCGATCGATGCTGTTGATCCAAACGGCAACTACATCCACATAGGCAACGCCACAAGCGACACCAGCGGCTTATACAGCTACGAGTGGACACCTCCAAACGTCCCAGGCGAATATACCATCAGGACCACATTCGGAGGAACTGAATCCTACTACTCCTCATATTCAGAGACTGCCATGTCCGTAACAGAACCATCGGCAACAGCATCTCCATATCCAGTAGTTACTTTGCCACCCACTGAAATGTACATTGGCGTAGCAGCAGCCGCAATAATAGTTGTAATACTCATAGTCGGCGCTTTGACTATGCTGATGCTCAGAAAGCGACCATAAAAACCTCGCAACCAAAAACAACATTTCCCCCTTTTTTAGTCTTAAAAAACAATGGAGAAGAGATAAGGGCTGAGAAGGCTCTGGTAAAATTAACAATAGTCATCGGGAATAGCATTTGCATTCTTTTCTCCTTAAAAATGTTCCAGAGTCTCAGTAAACCCTAAATGCTCTAAGATGTCACTAATCCCTCATTGTCTTTTTTTAGCGGAAATATTCACTTTCACTTACCTCTCCACTGCTCAGCTGGGTAGTTTGTTCGCTTTCCTTTTAAGCGATCCGAACCATATGCACGAGCCCCAAGTGATTGCACATGAAAAAAGAAAACGGCGCCAGCCTCTCTACTTAAATGAAATGTTGAACAATAGTTGAAAGGACAACTGATATTATAACAATTATGGCGGCGTCTTGTAATCCCAATATTCTTTGCCTTCGCTGTCTTTCCATTTTTCCAACTAACTTGTAATAGTTATCAATGTCTTTGCTTGCTTTTTCGAAGGTAGTTTTGCGGTTGATATCTCCACTTTGGTGAGGGTTCAAATCCCCTGTCCAAATTATAGCTATCAAAAAGAAAAAGAGAGAAAGAGCGCGGGTGAAATCGCCACCAGAACTAGATATAATCCTTTCGCTCTATTTTCTGTAATATGGTCGTCTAATGAAACTGTAAGCTTCAAGGGCTGCAGTGATACCTTGTCCAACAGCTGTCCCAACTTGCTTGACTGGATGGTTTGTTACGTCTCCAGCGGCGAAAACTCCTGGAAGATTGGTCCGTTGGCGAATGTCAATTTTGATGTATCCATGCTCGTCTGTTTCGACACCACAAGCTTTGGCTAATTGGCTGTTGGGTGCTTCGCCGATTTGAACGAAAACTGCGTCAACTGCTAGTTCGCTTGTTTTTCCTGTTGTGTTATCGATCAAAGTGACTTGGGTTACTTGTTTGTTGCCTTTGATTTCTTGAACTTCCGTATTCCACAAGACCCTAACAGTCTGTCTTGAGGAAATATCTGCCACTAAAGATTCTTCAGCGCGGAAACCGCTTTTTCTATGAACCACAACAACTTCAGAGGCAATGCCTGAAAGATAAATTATGGTGGTAGCCGCCGTATTCCCACCGCCAATAACAAGCACCCGTTTGCCTTTGAAAAATGGTCCATCACACACGCCACAGTAACTTACACCTTTGCCGCGGAATTCTTTTTCGCCTTTTACGCCGATTTCCTTGTAATGTGAGCCAGTGGAAAATATTACTGCTTTAGCTTCGTAAGTTGCTCTTGAAGTTTTAACAATTTTCTTTTCACCCATAAGCTCCAATTCAGTTACAGGTTCCAATTCGTGAATGGCTGCGCCAAGTTTTCTGCAGTGCGAAGTCATTTTTTCCGCAAGTTCTCCACCGCTAATCTCTGCAAACCCTGGATAATTCACCACTGTTGGAGCATCAGAGATTGTTCCTCCAGCAAACTTCTCATCTAAAATTAAAGTTTTTAGTCCGCTTCGGACAGCGTAAATTCCAGCTGCCAAACCAGCGGAACCAGCACCGATTATTATGACATCCCAGTTCTCCATAATGTGCATCTCTTTTAAGTGAATAGTGGATTAGGGCGGTTTATGAATTGTTCGATTTTTAGATAGTCTTTGGTTGACCAGCAGGTTCCCAAGTAAATATGGTCTTGAAAAAGAACCTGACATATATTCTCTTAAAGAGTTAAGGCACAGGTAAACCGTAGACTTTCAGTAGTTCATTGACGAAGTTTGTGCTTTTTTCGTTAATATCTTCGCCCGTGACAATTTTCATTGCCGCTTTAATCGTTACAGCGCTGCCGTTTGGGAGTGGCGCAACCTCTTTTGCAATTACTTGGGTTGTGTTACCGTCAGGTGGAAGAACTCCGATGCCGAATGCACCAACCGTCGTGTTTTGTGGAGGATTAAAGGTTTTTAGGTAGTTCTGCACGGAGCTGGCAATTTTTCCCATGTAGCATGGACCACCGGTAACAATTACATTATATGCGGAATAGTTAGCGGCAGCTTGACTTCTTATGCCTGCCAAGCATACTTGGTACCCATTATCCTGTAAGCTACTAGCAACAGCGGTTGCAACGTTCTTTGCATTACCGCTCATACCTGGGTCAAACACGACCAGTGCGTTTCCAACCATTGTACCTTTAGCTGGCAATGTTTGAGAACTGTTGGCGTCGGAAGAGTAGCTACCCACATCCAATGCTGCTAAAGCAAAAACGATAACTAGCGCAATTATCAGTATGGCGATTATTGCTCCAGCGATTTTAAAGATTTTTCTCATTTTTCTGACTCCCTATTTATTGAGCATTTGAGTCTTTGTTGAATTTAAGATTTTGTTTTAGTTTTGTCTTGACTTGTTTTTATTTTCCAATAAACAGATAAGGCTGAAGGCGTTTTAGTTAATATTAGCAGTTTTTTGAAGGTGCAGATTTTGGCAAGGTACAGGTGCACAGTTTGCAATTACGTTTATGATGAAGCAAAAGAAGGAAAGAAGTTTAGTGATTTGCCTAAAGAATGGGTTTGTCCAGTTTGCGGAGCACCTAAAACAGCTTTTGTGCTGTTAACTGAACAAGCCGAAGAGAAAAAGGTTGAACACACAGTTTCAGAAGTTCTAATAAACCAAATCGCTGAGTGGGGTGTCCAATACGTTTTCGGTATTCCCGGAACCTCAACCTTAGGCGTTGTGGATGCCATACGAAAAACCAATGGCAAAGTCAAGTACTTGCAGGTTCGGCATGAGCAGACTGCTGCGTTTATGGCTTCAGCTTATGGGAAATTGACTGGACACGTTGCTGCTTGTTTAGGTGTTTCTGGTCCAGGAGCAACGAACTTGGCCACTGGCTTG
>Ga0187877_1004470_pt1 | contig 10727 bp, 2 predicted proteins | sample June2016WEW_17_1_3_FD_132430 | JGI IMG/M metagenome (GOLD analysis project Ga0187877, IMG submission 132430) | Peatland microbial communities from SPRUCE experiment site at the Marcell Experimental Forest, Minnesota, USA - June2016WEW_17_100 | ecosystem: Environmental > Terrestrial > Soil >... | reverse complement strand
TTGCGGCAGGCGGGTTGAGCAGCGTGTAGCCCAAAACCGAGTGGATGTTTGCCTCGGTCGCCGTATTGGTCACCGTCAGCAGGGTCAGTTCGTTGACCGTCTGAGGGGCAATGGCAGCCAGCACCGGCGCCACGTTGACCTCCTGGACCACGACCGTGAAGTTCTGACTGGCGGACAGGGGAGGTGTCCCGTTGTCTGTCACAATGATTGTGATCGCGTTGGTGCTCGGCGCCTGCGCGGCGGTCGGCGTCCAAGTGAACTGACCGCCGGAGGCGATCGCGGCTCCGGCCGGGGCTCCCGGCCCCAGGCTGAACGTCAGCGTCTGGGGCGGTTGGTCCGTGTCGGTAGCTGTGGCCGTGAAAGCAACGGTCTGGCCAAGGAGGACTGTTTGTTTGCCGATCGCCGCCAGGATCGGGGCGGTATTTATGGAGTCGGACCAAGCTGAAAAGCTCATGTTATCGATCGCCAGGCCTTGGGCCTTACCCGAGGAATCGGCCATCTCCCAGACCAACCAAAGGGCGGCGCCCGCCGGCCAATTCGTGATCCCTTGGTTCAGGACGCTCAGGTTGATCTGATTGAGCGGCGAGGTGCCGTCCACCGCCAAGCCGCCCGAAGCCGTCGAATCCGTTGGGAAAGCCACGTTCAAGCTGGGCAACGATGTGGCGGCATTGGTCGAGAAGGTGTTGGTTCCCGCCGGCTCTACCACGTAGTAAAACTCGAGTGTCTTGGGCTGGTCGGACTGGCGCCAAAGTTCGCCGGTGAACTGGAGGCTGATGTGATCCAGGTTGGAGCCAGTGCCATTAATGAATCGGGCGGCAAAGGCGGTCGGGCCCGTGCTGCTGGTGGCCAGCAGGCCCAGCGCCCGGTTCGAGGCGCCCGGCAAGCCGAAGCTGATCACGCCGCCGGTGGTTTGGTCGCCGTCAGTGGCGCCAAACTTGGCCTCGATGGCGCCCCAGCCGAACCAGCCGGACAGGGCGGGAATTCCCAGCCCACCGCTGTTGCCAGTCGCCACGGTTGCGCAGGCCCCATCGAAAGGATTGGCCAGCGAATAGGTAATGCTATTAATCGTGACGGGGTTGTCGGCGTTGACGGAGGCCGAGCCCGGATTGGGCAGGGAATCAAAGGTTTGGGTATAGGCGGTTCCCGGGGCGAGGTAGAGGATCGATGAGGCGGCCAGGCTCACCGTGTTGGCCGCGCCTGGGGTCGCTACGATGAATTCCTGCCGGTCGAACGACTGCCCATCCGGAAAGGAACCATAGGAGTGGTCGAGGCCGACGTTGGCGTAGTCGACGTAGTCGAGCACTTGGAGTTGGCCGTTGTAAAGCCGGGTCAAGGCCAAGGAGCCGGAGCCGCTTCCGAGGGTAAAGCCGGCGTGCAATTCGTTGCTGGTCGAGAGATTGATCTCGCCGTCGGCGAAGATGACTTTGAACTGGCCGGGGTTGATGACCGCGCCGCTGGGAAAAGCCCACTGTGTGAGGTTGGTGTAGTTGTTGGCCAGATAGAGGCCACTGAGAGGAACGACGTTGGCGCCGGGATTGAACAGTTCGATCCAGCCGGCATGCTGGCCGGCGCTGTTGGTGATGCTGGTAAGGTTATCGGCTTGCAGTTCGTTGATCCACAATGGCGGGAAGGGAGCCAGGGCGGCCAGGACGCTGTTGCTGGCGCCAGGCGTACTCTGGGCCAGGGCCGCAAGGGACGGCGGCGCCGGGTTGACGGTGGCGGGGTTTGAGGAGGAGGACAAGCGTAGCGTCAAGGGACCCCCATTCGTGCTTTGGAGGTACCAAAAGCTTAGCGTGTAGGTGGCATTGAGAGTGAGAGCCGGGCTGATATTCTGGTAGATGGCATTGGCGCTGCCGGTGCCAGCAGCCGTCGCCACCACGTGCAGGCTGGAGCTTCCGGAGTGGCTCACAGCCAAGCTGATCACCGAGGAAGCGAAGTTTGCGGTCAAGTTCCAATTGGCGCCCAGAGGCGACTCGAAGCCACCATCGGCGAGCAGGTTCGTCCCGGCGCTCCCAACCAGGCTTACGTCGTCAACATAGATGTCACCGGCGGAGCCGAGGTAAATGTAGATTTTGGAAGACGTGGCCGGGATGTTGGTCGTCACAAACACCCATTGCGGGGGAGGATTATTCTGCGCTGCCGTGTTCTGCACAGCCGCCCAATTCCCCGGGCGCCAATTGTCCTGGCGGGGATCGATCAATTGCAGCGAACTGCCATTCGTGCCGGCCGCAGCCGGCCAGGGCGCGGTGCTACTATATCGTACCTTGGCCACGACCAGATCGTTCGTGCCGTCTCCCCCGGGCTGGACCAGGGAGAGAGTTTCGCCATCGGTCTGCAGGGTCCCGGCAAAAGTATCGAAGGGTGGGAAATCGCCTCCGTAGGCCGCTGCGTAGGCCGACGGGTTAGCCGCCAGGACCAGGAAGCCGTGGGGGGCGATTGCCGACCCAGGCGGAAAGGTGTAGGCGACGCCTTTGAGTTCCCAGCCCGAGAGGTTGAAGGTGATGCTGCTCGAGTTGTTGTAGAGTTCGACGAATTGCGCACCAGGCACCTGGGGCTGGTACATGATCTCGTTAATCACAATCTGGCCAACAGGCTCGGGGGTCACGCCGCTGACCGCGGCCACGGCGCCACTGGCGCCCGCGACCGGCTGGTTATTGAGGTCCACACCGACCACGTTGAGTTGGTTGGCGCCGGGCTGCAATGGCACGGTTACGGTCCAGGCCGTGACACTGGTCCAGGTTAGCGGCCACTCGAGGCCGTTGAACTGGAGGGTCTTCACTGCCAGGGGCGCCGTTCCGCTCACGAGAGCCACATCGTTGCTGACGACCGTTGATTTGATCGCGAACGGGACGCTGCTCACGCCTTGGTTGGTCAAGGTCGTTAACAGCGAGTTGTGCATGGTGCCAATCCAGTCTTCGAGTCCGCCGGCTTCGGCAGGATCCTGGACCACCAGCCCGTAGGCCGCGTTAGTCAGCCCGTTGGCCACGAATGCCGCATACTTGGCCTCCAACAAGGGATTCACAAGGGCGTTGTTCATCGCCAGGTTCGCGATGTCCTGCAACGCCCGCAGATAGGCGCGCCGATAAGGGGTGTAGTTTTGGAGGGCCCCCATGATCGGATCATTGGACCCAACATTGAACAATTGGCTGCCATCGGACGGCCAGGTCTGAGTACCGCCGCCCAGAGTGATATTCCAGTCCCATTTCAAGGCGGTCCATTTGCCCATCGTGGGTTTGTAACAGTACATGTTCCACTGGTTTTGGGTGAAGAACGAATCCCAGTCCCCCGTGGCGTGTTCCATGGCCGACAAGCGCATCCACTCCTCAGTGTCCACCTGGGCTTCCAGGTCAGCGTAGTACGACGGGCTGGTTGTGGGGGTATTGGCCGCCTCAATCAGCGCGAACAGATCGCGGTAATCGTTGGCTGAGGCGGGATATTGCTTGCTCAGCCACATCCAGCGGTAGCGCGCCAACTTGTATTGGTTGGGCACACCGTTGATCGTGGTTGTGTAAGCGCCCAACGTGCACCACGAAGGCATGCTGTAGTTCATGTAGCCGTTGGATTGCAGCGCGATGTCGCCTTCGAACCAGCCATGGTTCTTGTAGAGCAAGCCGTTGCTGTCACTGGGCCAGTACTCTTTGATCATGTCGGTCCCCGGCACCTGGGCGTCTTCCATGACCGGCGCGTGCCGGTTACCGTTGACGTAATAGACATAGTAGCGCCGGTTTTGCCGGGTCAACCCAATCTTGTGGGCCATCCAATAGGAGGCTTGTTCCCGTTGAAGGGTGTCGTCATCCAGCGGTCCGTTGCCCGGCACATGCTGCTTGTCGAAGGAGGCCGTGCCAAAGACCTGGTCGTCATCGGGCATGTTCCAGTGCATGCCGCCGACCGTGGTCACTGGCGATCCCGTGTATTGGTGATAGGGACTCCCGGCGTAGCGCCCTCTCCAGTCGTACACGATTCGCCCGCCCCCATCCACCCAGGTGCCGTCATAGCCTTCATGGGAAACCCCACCCCATTGGGCCCACTGCTGCGCCCAGTTCTGGGTGATAAAGACATGATGGTGGCTGAAACTGCCCGTTGGGATCGTATCCCCAAAGACTACCACGCACTCGCGCGGTATCCCGGCGTTGTCCTTCAGCTCGGCCGGGAAGAGTGTTGTCGCGCCTGAGCCGTCGCTGGCTTGGACGAGGAAGGCGACGACCGTTCCCGCCCCTTGCGCCGGGATCGTGGCGCTGTAGATCCCGTCACCAGCCATGCCATCTCCCCCAGTGCCGTTGTCGGTCATCGGCACCGAAGTATAGGTTGGCGTTGGGTTCGCCGCGGTATCAACTCGATAAAGCAATGTCGGTTGGAAGGGGTTGACGTCGTGAAAGCGGGCCGTGACCACCACCGGCACATTGGCCGGTGGGAGGCTGGGAGCGTGTTTGACATCGAAAATGGCCGGCCCCGGCTTCGCCGTGTAGCGGCTGTTCGGCAGGCCTGGTGTGCCCAGGTTGGCCGGCACTGGCATTGCCCCGGTGACTTCGATGTAGTTCCCGTTCACTCGCATCAGGACTTCCGGCCAGCCATGCAGCCAGCGCGCCTTGAGCCGCAGTGTGGCCGTTTGACCCGAGGCCAGGGTGGTCTGAGTGAGCGAACCCTGGACGTAGTCGCCCAAGGTCCACATGCTGTCGCTGGCACGCAAATGCAGGGATTGGCTGCTCTGGCAGCCTCCCAGGCCACTTGCCGTCTCCAGGCCCGAACGCAGGTGATCTCCTTGGGCGCTCCAACCCGTCAAACCGGATTCGAAGTCGCCGCCAGACACGATGTTGGATCCGGCGATACCGCCTGGCCGCACCTCGAGGTCATCCACCAGGCATTCTCCGACATCGAGCAAGCCAACCTGGAGGAGGCTGATCGGGTTGCCATTGTAAGTCTGTCCGTTGTCCAGGATTCCTGTGAACTCGAGGTTGGTCCACACCGACTTGGAGGTTTCGTCGCTGTCGGTCCAGTTATACGCCAGGCGGTGGTTGGTGTTCGGGTTGATCAACTCGAGGCTGCTGCCGCCGCCCTTGGCCCATTGGCCCCATCGCCCGCCGGTGCCGTAGGTGACCTCATCCTGGACGACATAAATCGTGTTGGTCACCGGGCTTCCGTTCTCGGTAATGGTCAACAACTGAGGCCTGGCCAGGGCCAAGCGGGTGCCTTTGTGTGAGAGTTTGCCGCTGTAATTGCCCACCGTGTTGCCCGCGTTCAGGTTCGGGTATTTCGCGAACAGATTGGTTTGGTTCCGGGCAACTACAAGATAACCGTTCGGTCCGAGGTTTATGTTGGCTGGGAACGTGAACGTGATGCCGGCCGTAAACTGCCAGTTGGCCAGGCTCACCGTGCTGGAGCCCTGGTTGAAGAGCTCGATGTATTGGTCGTCGTTGTTGCCGGTGATGGGGTCGTACATCAACTCGTTGATCACGATGTCGCCAATCCATATCGGGCTATTGTTCGTGCCGGGGGTACGGGCAGCCAGCGGATAGAAGTCAGCGGCCCCATCCGGCCAACGGCCCCAGGACATGCCGTCGGCCTGAGCTTCGAACTGGACCGCGTCGAGCACCCGGCTCCCATCAGGCTTGATGAGGTAGAGTTTCTCGCCCGACCCATCCAGGGTAAAGCCCAGTTGCGTCTGGTTGAAAGAGAGGAAGCCGCCCGGCCCGATTAGGGTGCCTGCCGGGATGACGAACTTGTTGGTGCTCGGATCGTCGGTCAGGATGCAGCCGGACAAGTCGGTGCCCTGGCTGCCGTGGTTGTAGAGTTCGACAAACTGCAACACCGCGGGGTTTTCGGAGTGGGCCAGCAGTTCGTTGATGACCACGTTGCGCAAGGGGCTGGGGCGATAAGCCTCCGGCCCTCCAGGTGAGCCGCCGACGATATCACTGATGTCCCAGGCTTGGGGATTGCCTTCACCATAGGTGGGGTTGGCCAGAACGATGGAATGCCCCGTGGCATGCGCCGCGACCGCCCACGGATAATCGTTGGAATACGGCACCGTCAGCAACACCGCCCCTCGGTCATCCAGCAGGGTGAGCGTGTCCGCCTTTTTGAGGCTGCCGGTGTAAGGGCCGGCCACGTTGGTGATGCCGTACACGTTCCACAGGCTGCCCGGCGACGCGGCCACCACCAGGAAGGCGCCCCCGCCCAAAACCGTCCCGGGCGGGAAAGTGTAATTCATACTCTCGCCCTCAAGCTGGAAACCGCTGATGTCCTCGAAATAGGGATTGGAATTGTAGAGCTCAAGAAACTCGAGGTTGTTGGTGTCCGCGCGCGGGGCCGGTGTGTACATGATCTCCGAAATCACCACGGGAGTCAGCCTGCTGCACGGGCCCAGCGGCTCGTGCGGGTTGGTGACTTGGCCAACCACCGCGTTGGTTACTATGCCAAAATCAACGAATTGCGCGGTGGTGGCTTGGTTGGGGTTGTGGCTGGTGACGGCTAAGCCGGCGTAAAGTTGGCTCGACAACGCCATGACGGCGCTCCCAAGCGGTGTCCAGACTAGTCCGTCATAACTGGCATAGCCGGTGAAGGTATTGCCGACCCGCGCCAGGCGCAGCCAAGTGTTGGGAAAATTGGGCGGGAAATGCCCCATCACGTTCGCCAGGCTGTCGGCCGGGTCGCGCCATTCAAAGAAAGCGCCGGCCATCGTTGGAGTGGCCAGGGCGGCCGCGAAGCGGCTGTCTGGGTCCAGGGTTTCGCGTGCCATGAGCCCGGCTTTGGCCCAAACATCTGATCCGCTCAGTCCAGCCAGGCAGACTTCGATGTCGAAGTTGCCGCTCCGGAGCTGGTAATCCAGGTTGCACTGGTCGCCCAAGCCTCCAATATCGCTGCCGGAAGCGGTGACCGTGATGCTGTTGGTTCCTGTCGTGATGACCGTAGCGATCGGTGGGCTGCCAATGTCTTGGCTGGCATAGGGCAGAGCTGTAAAACTGACGGTTGTGTTGGCGGCAATCGTGTTTGGGATGGAGGCGCGGTCGCGCACTCCGTTGATCACTACCGTGTAATTACTGCCATACACCAGCGGCGCTGTTGCGAGGGTCACGGTCACGTTGTCCGCCGCCAGGGAGGCGCTGGCGATCTTCAGCCCGGCGGTGAAGACGTAATTCGCCGTGTTGGTGGCGCTGGCCGGATCCACGGCTTTTGTATAGACCACCTCCACGGTTGTGGTGCCTATATTCAGCGTGCTCAGGACTGCTGGCGGCACGGTGTCGCGGATGACTGTGAGCGTGATCGGCGCGCTGGTGAGCACACCGACCGAGTTGGAGACCGCGCAACGGTACACCTGTCCGCTGGCCGTCAGGCTCACATTGCTCACCGTGAAAGATGCCCCTGTTGCACTAGCTCCCGTCAGGGCGGTTCCGTTGGCCGACCACCGGTAGTTGAGCGAGGATTGGTTGGTGCATAGGACTGAGAAGCAGGCGTTTAGCCCTTCCACGATGGTGATGTTGGTCGTTTGTTGGTAGATGCCCGGCGTGCTATCGACCCCGGTGAATGGGACCATCCGGGTGCCTGCCGCGCTGAAGGCGGGCAAGGGTTCCTCGAACGCGCCGTCGGGCAGTTGCCACTGTACCGTCAGGTTGTCACCTCCGATGCCTTGTTGCATGATCGCTTCTACGTAGTAACGCTGGCCCCCGGCCAGGTACAGCGGTGGCCCCTGCTGGCTAGACTCATCTGTCCACACCTCCGCGGGTGTCCAGCTGCTGACCCAGCAGCTCGGGAGTTTGTGAGCCGGGTTTTCGTCCTGGCTCACGAATAACTCGGACGTGTCGTCGCTCGAGATCCAAAAGATATAATTGCCGTTGGTGGGCGGCACTACAAAGGCGCGCAGGCGCTGCCCGTAGTAGTTCATCCCGGTGTTTACGGCGGTTTGGAAATTGGTCAGAGTCTCGGTGTAGGCAGGGTTGGGATTGTTGGGCCAGTTTGGATTGTCCGCCGCGTTGGTTAGGGCGGCGAGCGTGTTGCCCACGGACGTGCTTAGGCCGGTCCAGAGTTGCCGGTAAACGCCAAAAGTCGGCGGAGGCGGCGGGGGCGGCGGGGCTTGATAGGAAAGGCTCACGTTGGCAAAGGTCGAGGTGTTCAGGAACCCGTCGTTGTGAGCCGTCACGCACAAACCGACGAGGGGCGAACTGCTGTTCATCGTGATCGTTTGGGGCACACCAATGAGCGTCCAGGATGCCCCATCTGCGCTGTAATAGGCGGTAAACTCGGAATTCATCCGCACCAGCTTGACCCAAGTGGGGGCGGAAACACCGGTCACCTGCGAGTAACCGCACTCCCCGTCCGTGCTGTTGCGCCATTGGAAGTTGACCCCCTCTCCAGGCGTGATAACCACGTTGGCAAACAGCGCTCCGGCCGTCGTGTCGTCCCGGATCATCACGCCCGCCTTGGCCCACGGATCGGTGTTCTCAACGGCGGTCGCCTCTGCCACGATCACATTATTGGTCGTGTTCTGGTACACGAAATTGAACTGGTCGCCCGTGCCCCAAATATCCGATCCGCCGCCCGATACGGTCCAAATGCCCTTGGCATAGGACGCCGAGCCTGCGTACTGGGGAGAGCCGATGTTCACGTCGGTCCAGCCGGTTGGGATCTGGCCCAGGACGGGACCGACGCCGCAAAGCAGCGCCAGGGAGCCGGCAAGCAAGAACAGCCGATGAGTTTTCTTTACCTTCGGAAGGAACTGGTAGATGAGTTTTGCGCTGCTGGGCATTGGCGGATGATGAAAAGCAGAGTTCGTGCCGAGTTTTCACAAATCGCCAATATAAATCAACGTGCTGCCGGGCACGGGAAACACGCGGAGGATTTGGAAAACTCCACGCATGGTTTGGGACCGTCCAAACCGCACGAGGCGGATTCGTAACCTGTTTGTAACCAAGAAGATAATTATGGGGAAAATCTGTCTTCAAGCAACCAATCGCCGCTTCCCATCGAAAGCCACATTAAGGGGCAGATTCGATCCTGGTACCAGTGCCGCTCGGCAACCTGCGCTCGCGGACAAGAATGCGGGACATAGCCCCCAGGACAGTGGTAACTATTACCCATCTTACCAGTCGCCGATTGTGCCCATCCCGAAGGGCATCCATCCGCGCCAATTCCACGGGACCCCGAATGGCGTGCAAGGCCGGAATAGCGCCGGGGACAACGCCACGCCCGCTCGGCTACCGTTGGACGATCTCCCTGATGCTCGCGGTGTCGATCAACACCAGCTCCGACTTCCCAAAGAAAACAATGACGTGGTAGTCCTCAGGGGCGCCAAAGTTGCGGGGTTCACTGAACGTGTATTGCGTGCCGTTGTTGACGCGCACGGTGAAGGGCCGGAACGGCTGCCGCTCCACGAGGTCCTTAACGTCCGCACCTTTCATGTAACTTTTTTCTCACTGGCGGCTCGGTTCTAACAGTGACGGAATATGGAAAGGAAATGGTAACTGTTCGGGTCGGAGGGTGGGGCAGACCTCTGGTTTGCCGGTTAGCCGGGCCTCTGGCCCGGTGTTTCGACCATAGCCGGGTCACGGAGCCGAAGGCTCCGTGAACTGGCAGACCGGAGGTCTGCCCCACACCTGAACCGTTACAGGAAATGAAGACAGTCTCTTGCATCGGCTCCTTTGCTTTGACGGCGCTTCTGGTGGCCGGATGCGGCCGCAGGCCCGAAACCCATCCCGCCGCACAACCCAGCTTGGCCGCGGCGCAGGTTCAGGTCCATACCGCTGAGAGCAGAGAGCAGGCGACCACCGAGGAAGTGGCCGGCACCGTTCGGGCAAAACTGCGCGCCACCTTGGAGGCAAAGCTGAGCGGGCGCATTGACAAAATGCCGGTCCTGCTCGGCCAAGCCGTCAAGGCGGGGCAGTTGGTTGCCCGCCTGGATGCGGCCGAAATCAAGGCGCGTCTCGAACAGGCTCAAGCCAGCCTGCAACAAGCGGAGCGGGACTGGAAACGCACCTCCGCACTCTTTGACCAGCAGGCTGCCACGCGGTCGGAGTACGACGCGGCCGAATCGCGTCATGGGGTCGCCAAAGCCGCAGTGGCCGAAGCGCAGGCGATGATGAGCTATGTTGAAGTCCTGGCGCCTTTTGATGGCGTGGTGACGAAGAAATGGGTTGATGTGGGCGACCTCGCCAGTCCCGGGAAGCCGTTGATCGATATTGAAGACCCGTCCCTGCTTCAGTTGGAGGCCGGCGTGCCTGAGGCCATCGCTTCGCGGATCCAACAGGATGCCCGGCTGGGCATCCGCGTCGATGCTATGAAGGGCGAGTTGGAAGGCACCGTGAGGGAAATTGCGCCCACCGCCGACCCCGCCAGCCGCACGTTCCGGGTCAAACTCGATTTACCCCGGACTGCGGGCCTGATGTCCGGCCAGTTCGCGCGACTGGTCGTCCCGATCGGGCAAAGCAGTTCGGTGCGAGTGCCCGTCGCGGCAGTAATCCTGCGCGGTCAACTGGAAATCCTGTTCGTGGTTGCCAACCAGCGCGCCCAACTGCGTTTGGTGAAAACTGGCAGGAGAATCGGTGATGAGGTTGAGATTCTGGCCGGCCTCGAGGTGGGTGAGTCGGTGGTCGTTGGCGGAGCCGCCCTGCTGGCCGACGGGCAACCGGTGGAGGCGAAGTGAAGTCCGAAATCCGAAGTCCGAAGTCCGAGTTGGGTTTGGCCGGACGGATTGCCCGCGCCTTCATTGATTCAAAACTGACGCCGCTGGTGGTCATTAC
>Ga0187877_1004464_pt1 | contig 10733 bp, 12 predicted proteins | sample June2016WEW_17_1_3_FD_132430 | JGI IMG/M metagenome (GOLD analysis project Ga0187877, IMG submission 132430) | Peatland microbial communities from SPRUCE experiment site at the Marcell Experimental Forest, Minnesota, USA - June2016WEW_17_100 | ecosystem: Environmental > Terrestrial > Soil >... | reverse complement strand
TTGGGAGCACGCCCATATTATCGAAAAGGCCCATTTTCTTGGCGCCCTGGCGAGCGGCGCCGAACTGAGCCCCTGCCTTGCTACATTCGAAGATGGTTATCGGGTCTCTGTGATTATTGCCGCCATGAGAGAATCGAGCCGCTCGGGCAAACAAGTTGCCGCCGAGTACTAACCACCTGTCTTTTCAATGACATTCCCGCTTACAACGCGTAACAACCTTTGTTTTCTATAACATTCCCGCTTTTCCGCAGGCTGCTGAAAGCCGGTCCTTTGTTTTCATAGACATTCCCGCTTTGCACCTTCACTTTCTAAAGTTACTAGATTTTCCTTTCCCTGTCGGCGATGACATCTTGTCGTAGCGTGCGGTACGGGCCAAGAGTCCCGCCAACTCGGCCTCCCCTCAAATGCAGTAGGCAGTCGGCTGTAAGCAGTAGGCAGTCGGCGGAAAGCCGATGCTCTTCATTCCGACTCCTGAATCCTGGTTTAGCCCCTGCCTCCAGGAACCTGCTCTTCTATTTCCTGAATCCCGAATCCTGAATCCTGCCCTTCCCCACCTACCACCTACGGCATACCACCTACCGTGTACTGACTATCACATCCCTAGCCTCGTGTCAAGAGCAAAAACGCCGGATTCGCAAGAGCAGGAGTGTAGAGGCGGGCGCGATCCCGCCCTGCGGGATGCGGGTGGTCACGCAACGAAGATGATTGAGGCCGGAAAAATGCCGCAGCCGGGGCATGCAAAGATTCTACCTCGGCCTCAAGCGGCATCAGCATGTCGCAGACATCACAAACCGACGTCCGCGCCACCCACGAGCCAATGATCAAATGAAGCAATGGCTCGGTCCCAGCCGCGTCGCCGTCTCATTGGAAAACTGCCTTCCGCCCTCATTCACAATTCAGCATTTGATTTCGTCCCCTCTTCGTCGGGGAAGTCTCAAAAGCAGTCTTCAGTCGTCAGTTTTCAGCTGTCAGTGAAGACAAGCACGCCCCGCCTGTAATGGTACCTCAAATGAGTCAACGATCAAATGAAGCAATGGGTCGATCCCACCCGCGTCCACTTCTCATTGGAAAACTGCCTTGCACCTTCATTCATAATTCAGCATTCCGAATTTAGCATTTGATTTCGTCCCCTCTTCGTCGGGGATGCCTCTTCAACGGTCTCGGACAGAGCTGCGCGTTTAGCGTCTCCAAGTTTCAGTCCCCTCTTCACCGGGGATGCCTCTTCAACTCCGTCACCGGACTGGTTTATTATGGCAACTGGACGTTTCAGTCCCCTCTTCATCGGGGAACTCTCAAAAGCAGCCCTCAGCCGTCAGCTTTCAGCTATCAGCGAAGGCGGACACCCCCGCCCGCCCGTGGCAAGAGTACTTCAAATGATTCAATGACTCAATGGTTCAATGGCCCAATCTGAGCCGGGTCCCCTTCTCATTGGAAAACTGCCTTCGGCCTTGATTCGTAATTCAGCATTCACAATTCAGCATTTGATTTCGTCCCCTCTTCGTCGGGGATGCCTCTTCAACATGTTTATGAAATCTACATAAGCGCGTACTGAATGTTTCAGTCCCCTCTTCACCGGGGATGCCTCTTCAACGCCTCTGGGATTACCTTCGATCACTGCTACGTCACGTTTCAGTCCCCTCTTCGTCGGGGATCCCTCTTCAACGAACTACCTGACGCTCAACATGGGCGAGATCGAGCAGTTTCAGTCCCCTCTTCGTCGGGGATGCCTCTTCAACATCGAGGACATCACGAACGTCGTCAATTGGTCTACCGTTTCAGTCCCCTCTTCGTCGGGGAAGCCTCTTCAACGCGCAGCCGCACATATTCAGGAATTGCGGATGCAAGTTTCAGTCCCCTCTTCGTCGGGGAAGCCTCTTCAACACGATGCCGTGCCCACTGCCGCTCTCTCTAAATATTGTTTCAGTCCCCTCTTCGTCGGGGAAGCCTCTTCAACGGCTCAACACTACGCCTGTTTTCTGTGGGATACAAGGCAGCATTTCGGAATATTCTCGCAAACCCCAAGGCTGCAAGAAACCCCGGGCGGTTTGCGAAATTCCAGCTGATGAGGTTAAGGTCATGATTGCGCGCAACCGGTCACCGCCACTCGGCGGCGCCGTAAAGGCGCCGCCGAACTGCAACAGAGCAGATTTAGCCACCGCCCGAAGAGTACTTGAAGTCATTCTATGACTCAGCGATCCAGTGATCTGATCCGAGCGGCGTCACCTGTCGGTCAGGGAAGAGTCTCCAACACCTCAGTGTCTAGCCTTTAGAATTCAGCCTTTCAGTCCCCCTCTTCATCGGGGAACTTCCTCTAAGACGAACAACCAAAACGTTTACGACAACGGATGGAAGCTTCGGTCCCCTCTTCATCGGGGAACTCTCAAAAGCAGCCTTCAGCCGTCAGTTTTCAGCTATCAGCGAACACAATCACCCTCCGGTCGCCAGAGTGCTTCAAATGATTCAATGTCTCAATGGCTCAATCCGAGCCGGGTCCGCTTCTCATTGAAAAACTGCCTTCCACCTCCATTCATAATTCAGCATTCACAATTCAGCATTTGATTTCGTCCCCTCTTCATCGGGGAACTCTCTTCAACGTCTTGCCAGAAGACTATGACCCCACGAAGCTAGCAGTTTCAGTCCCCTGTTCATCGGGGAAGTTCTTCCGACACCATCCCGGCTCCATCGCCGCTCCCGACCGCCAGGCTGCCACGGTTTCACGCCAGGTCGAATGCAACTGCGACATTCCCCGCTTTCATGGAGCGCATGCCTCCGAGGACGTGAATGTTAAGGAGTGACGGCAGCAAAAGCTCTCGCAAGATAGCTGATTGATGGCTCCGCAATTGATTAGCGGCCAGGCCTTCGAGCCAGAGGTCCCCTCGGCCTTCCCCGAGCCCACGCGGCTTTCCGAAGGTCAGGCGACCATCTTCGAGAATAATCTCCATTTCCCCCAGAAATTTGGTGTTAGGCTCGACTTGGTCAAGGGTTACCAATGCACCCGGCGCGACCCCGTCGTGCGCACCACGAAGACGGCGGATGCGTGTTTGGTCGAAGAGCCCGCTTTCGGTTTGTTGAGGGTCTAGCATCAAATTGGAAACGCGCACGAACCCGGCCAACCCGTTGGCTCCGAAGAAGTAGCATACGGGGCAAACAGCGGGGTCCTCCTTCCGGGGCTCGCGCCCGTTGACCTTTATAGTTTCCTCCGCAACCTCGACCTGGCATGAAGACAGCTTATGGGTCTTTTTCAAGTCCTCTTTTTCCGCCTTCGTGACGCTGCGCTCTGGGGCCGGGATGCAGGGCTTCCAATGTTCGGGGACGGCCTTTGGCACCGAAAGGCGTTGGACAAGGCCGTTAAAGTCCCGTTGGAGCAGAGTCTCAAGTTGGGCGCGCCAAGCGCCCCTGAAACTGGTCGCTGGGATAACGGGGCGGCCGCTGATTGTGAATACGGGCCCCTTCTTGTCGCTGAGGGGAGAACCCGCCGCGCCGATGTGGAGATAGCTGTCGGGCTTGACCGTTACGGTTACCAGCAAGGGCAGATAGAAACTGAACCCTCGACGCTTCTTTTTCGTTTCAATAGCTTCAGCAGTCAGATCCTTGATGTTCATTTCAAACCTCCATGAAATCGATGAGCGCATCAATCTTCCTAACAAGGAAGCCAAGATGCCGTGCGGAAATCCCGGCTTGGTATCCCCAGTCCAGGTGCTCCCTGAGGCGTCTCAGCGCATCCCTGTGCCAGGGTTTGTCAGCCTTCTGTATCTTGGACGCGAAGAAGTGCTCCACAACCGTCCTCTCCTCCCGTTCCACAACGGTCCCGTACTGGTCCATCGCGGGCAGTTGGCACTGAAGTACCCCGTAGTCGTCAAGGATTGTGCAGACACGGGTGAGGTGAACCACGTAGTCTGTCAAGGACCCGCTGAGCCGCATCGCCAAAGCGACTGCCTTTTTGCTGCGAGGGTCCGGCGATAGCGCCTGGGCCCTCTTGGCGAGGAAGCCAGCGGCTCTGGAAAGCTCGCCTGACAGGAGCCAGCTCCGGAAGGACTCCATTTCGGAAGGAGCGATCAAACGGTTAGCCTCGTTCTTGCCATAGGTGAAGATTCTTCGGTCGCTGATGATTCTTCTGGTGAGTTGTTCCACCGGGCTTTGGGGGTTAGTCATACCTGTACTCCTCCGAGACAAAAACTTGGGGAGCCTCTACCAGACTGCCCTCCATGATGGCGCGTCGATAGCGTACCTTGCGCGGATTGTTCGGGTCGGGCTCGGCTAGGTATCCGTAACGTGGCGAGACAACAGTAATTCCAAAGGCGGCAAGTTCGGGCTCACGGATCCGGCCCCGGAAAAAACCGCGGACGAAGGGGATTGTCGGATTGCTCGGTCGGCCAGGCGCGCAGCGAGTCAATTGATTGAGCGTAAGGGTGCAGCGCCCAAAACCCTTGTACCGAAGCGCGCCCATATGAATCGTGAGCGGTAAGTGCGGGACAAGCGCTGCCGCGTCGCTTGAATGGAGTAGGTAAATGTCGCCCTCAATGAACCGCGCCCCGTGTCGTGGGATTAAGCACTCGACTGTCAGGGGCAGAACCGACACTCCCGTTAGCTGACTTCGCGGTGAATGCACAAAGAGTGCCCTAGAATAGGAACCTTGCCTCAGGAACCCGATTCCGAGAATCGTTCTGCCACCCGAGTACTCAGCGAGAGCGCCAGCGACGGTAGAGGAGGGGAGCGTGTCGATGCACGGACGGAACGTTTGCCGTTTGATTCGGTCCCCGAGCACAAGGGATTCAGCCTGCAAGTTAAGGTGGACGAGTTTGATTTCAGCCGGCACGAGACACCTCCTGCCACACCGTGAGTTTATAGAATCCCAGGATGGTCTCGATGGAGACTCCATGCTGAAAGAGTAGAGGCCTGAGGGCAGGCCGCATTCTCTGATTCTTGAATGCCTCGAAGAGAATCGCCGTTGGGCTGTCCAAGTCGCCTTCAAGGGCGGCGAGGTGATGCAGGGACGCGCTAGTAGGCGGAGATGCGTTATCCAGGAAGTCCCGCAGCGCCCGAAATTGGGGAGAGCTCAGAGCAATGTCAAAGTCAAAGGCCCTCTGGATGGAGATCGGCCTCTTGGGATCGGGTTTTCGTGTGAGAAAGCGCCAGTGCTCTTGGTAGGGGTACTTTCCCGGTGAAAGGCTCAGAGCCAGCGTGATTGGAGAGTCACCGCAACAGCGTGGGAAGAAGGTGTGCAGGTTCCTGATGAAGGTCTCGCAGGCAATCAAGAATTCGCGGTTGCTGACAATCGGCAACACCGTAAGCTCTGGATAACCCCGCAGGACGTAACTCCAAGGAATGGCTGTCTCCGTGGGGAGCCCCTTCAACTGTGCACAAAGCTGGCTCTGAAACTCTTGAACGAATGCCTGGTAATCACGGATGAAATCTGTCTCGGCCGCCAGAGGACGGAATGCCTCCACAAATCTGTGTGCCTCGTCCGGGTTGACGCCAGGAAGGCTCTCTTTAACGTAATACTCGAAAAGTGACGGGAGCTGAAGGGTAAGATGTCGACGATCTAGAGACACCTTCACCCACAGAGTGGCCCCCTGCCAATCCGAGATGTCAATGGCTGGCTCATGCAATTGGCGGATGCCTGTGCAGCCCTCGCAGAGCCATTCTTCGATTTGGTCTTTCAACCACGGCTGGGGCAGAGAGGGGGCCATCTGGCAAACTTCACAAATTTTTCCATGGAATACGTCCTGGGCGGCCTCGTTAAGGGGACGCTGCCGTAAAAATAAGTGGCGCGAGGCAACACCCTTTGAGGCGCGGAACTTCAACCACTGTCGTTCGAAGTCCGACACCAACAGCCCCAGTTCCGCCTCCAAGTGCTGGACATCCAGGGGGAACCCTTCCTGGAGCAGAGGCGCAGTCAAGTTACTGGGTTCAACGCCTCCGCCTAAAACCGTGAAAAGCAAAAGAGATTCCGGAGTCCGGTAGAGGACGTGGTCCGGGAAGGTGGCTTCGATCTGCCGCATTACATGTTCCCGTTTGACGAAGACGTTGAGGTCTCGCAGCCGGGACAGGTGTTGTCGAATCCCAACATCCACGAGGGTGAGTGTCCCGATCCAGTTGCCTCGCACGCTCTCATCGACTCGGCCTCCCATTGCCTGAGTCGCCTGAGACACATCTTCCCCTCCCAAGGAGAGCCCCGCCGGGAGAGTCTTCACTGCACTCCTCAGGACGCGGTATATCATTCCGACGAGTCTCAAGTGGGAGTAAAGAGACGTGATGTTATAGGGTGGCGCTTTGTCTTCGGGGATTGCACTCAGTGGGCGCTTGAGGTAATCACTCACGTCATCAGGGTTTGCACAGCGGTCCCAGAATCCCAGGAGTGATGAAAAAGCTTCCTTGCTTGATATGAGTCTCACTTGCCACTCGGGGGATTCGACCTGGTCCTTCCATATTTTTCTCCAGCCTGCGATGGTCCTCGTTCTTTTGTCTAAGGGCTCCTCGAACTCGGCCAGCCGAAATGAGGCTGCGAGTCGGTCTGCGATCCGCGTCAAGAATACGTCGGCTGCCCACTTACCGCAGTCTCTTGCAACTTTCGAGTCAAGGCTCTTTAGGTCCTCACAGTAGGGCGCGTACCAGCTTGGACATGACGGTTTAGAGAGTGACAAGGCCCCGTAGTCAATCTCGTCAAAACGTTGACCGCGAACTTTGATTCCCAACGTACCAAGGGCGTCCTTGTCAAGGAGCTTGGCCAGATCGTGAAACTCGGCAATATAAGGCTTGTCAGACATTCCAGCAATTCTCCACAGCTTGGTCAGCTTGCAGGACGTACCTGCCATTCCCCCACGCGGTATGGCGGCCGGCGTGGATCATTTCACCTGCGACCAAGATTCGCATCATGTCAGGATTTGAGATTCCCGATTCGTCCATTGGGAATTCATAGGTAGATTCGCCCACGAATCCCGCAATTTCATGGCGTTGGTGGGTGCGGGAAGATGTGCGATAGCGGTCTACCCAATGAACATCACACTTTACTGTCTGAACTTTTTCAGCCGCTTCGCCGAGTCCCTTGAAGTCCGCGTCAATAGGTCCGGGGCCAAAAAACGTACACAGCGCGTTGAGCCGGTCGCGCACGCGCTTAAAGAGGTGGTGAAAGTCCGGCCTGAGCACGGCCTGCTCCTTAAACTTGAGATAGGTGGGCGTGAGAAAGGAAATTGTAATACGGCGATTGGGGTTTGCGCATTGAAGCAGGCGTGGCCGAACCCAGTCTGCGAGCGTGAACGGCGCGGGTTGTCGGAAGAGGTCCTCTTCCCGGCTGTAAATGACCTGGGCCTTGCTCAGCCTTGCAGGTGCGGCTTCGAAGCCGGCACTTTCAGGCGCGAGCGCTTCCACCCGTTCAAGCTCGCACGGGGCGCGATTGAGGCCGATCCCTTCGCGCGCAAGCTCGCGGAAAGCCAGCACGAAATATGGCAAGTAGTCCACAGCCTTTCCCAGCAGCGTTAGAGAAAAATCGAAGGCTTCACCCGGCCTGTAAGTGGTGAGAGAGTTCAAGGGCGGTCGAAAGATGAATGGCCGGGGCGTGTCCTGGTTCTTCGACAGCCGAGCAGCGCCAGGCGGTGGCGAAGGCTCAAAAAGAGTCTTGTAAGGGCCCGAAGCCGCTAAGGGGCAAGTCTTGGTGTCTCGGCATTGAGGGATGCAACACAAGCGCCGAAAGGCATGCCCGAACCCGCCACGAAGCATATTGCCTTTGTTGACAGCGGGCACTTCCAGGGACTGCACGGGAACAATCCTGAATCGAAAGAGGCCGATCCGCAGAGCATTCGCTGCCAAGGCGTCAGGCATAACCACCTCGGAAAGAGATTGGCTCTTATTCTACACCGAAGGGGGTGTGCCGCGTTTATCAATCGAGTCACGTTAAGTGTTACTGGTGAGGCGCCGTCAAGCCATTTCGGCCCCTGGCGGCTCAGTCACGACCCGACGATCTGCCAAGCCCTGCCCACTGTCTTCTTTGACACGCTCGGCCTGCCCCGACTGACCGTCGGTTCTTAGCTTTACCCGCCGAACCGCCGTGTACGGACCCGTACGCACGGTGGTGCGGGAGGAGAGGGCGGGCAACCGCTCCCCCTATCCCGATCGGAGCTTCCTCAGCCTTTGAAGTCCCATTTGATCCGCCGTTGACGGCACTCCGCTTACCTTCACCCATAATACGCGGGCGCCTTCTCGAGCGTTCGCCACTGCTGGCCATCGTGGCCGATGTACTTCCATCCGGCTTCGGCTGCATACCGAATCGACGGAGCCTGTACTGTCGCGCGTTCGCTGGATAACCGGGCCATACAATCAGTTTCCGAGAGGTGTTTCCGACCGCCGATGCCTTCGGCCTCGAAAATGCCAGGGCCGCTGTCTCGCCGCCGTTGAGGCCCTTTACTACTCCAGAAGCAGGCTGGAAACAAGCCGTTGAGCGCGGCGCAGTTCACTGCCCAGGTCTCTGACTGTCTCGCTTGACGGCAGAGTTCCGATTAGCGACTCTCCATAGAGAACCAAACCAGGCTTGCTCTCATCTCCGAAATAGTCTCGGATAGTTTGGTACGTCCTACCCTTCAAAGCCGTATCTTGACCGAATTGGCCGGCAAAGCGGTTCCGAAACTCGCCGAGATTCGTCTGGGCGCTCAACACCGCCACGATGTCTCCGGCATGAGTCCTGGCCTCTTCGCGGTCATGCTCAGCGTGAGCGGGGCCGCGGCGGTTGCGATAACGATCATCCAGCGCCAGCAACTTCAGTAGCACTAAGGCATGGGGACGTGTCACCTGAACTTCAGCCCGTGCGGGCTTTCCATCCGGCAAGGACCCCACCACTTCGTGCTTGTCTGTCTGCACGACGACAATAGACCCGCCAACACAGGCGCGACCATGTACGCCATTCTGCACATCAACCCGAATCCCGTCATTCCTCACGAGCTCGGCTGGGGCCAGAAACTCCAACCTCATGACTTCAGGCGACCCCGGAATTGGCTTTTCGAATTGAAAGTTCCGCGCGTTCTCAACGGCTGAATACCCGAGTGAGGCCAAGACTGATGCCATTGAAGTATCGCAACCTCGCAAGTACCCGACATCCAGAATAAAATCGAAATCGCGCGTGGGCCGTGGGCGCGCTACCATGAATCTCAGTGCGTGGCCCCCGACCAGAACCAACCCCTCGGCCGCAGGACCGAGAGCTGAAAGCAGCTCCAGCAGATACGAACGCTGGGGTTCCGGAATCACTTGTTCCCCCACATGGGCTCAATCCGGGTCTGGAGCAGATAGTCAGCCTGCTTGAGGTCGCGTCCGCCCCGCGCGAACAAGTCCAGATACGCTTGGATGTCTGAGACAATCGGGATTCCCTCTACGAGCGACGAATACATGAACACACCGGCGTCGTAGGCATAAATGATCCGAAGGTCAGGGCCGACGCTTGTTCCCGAGACACATTTTCGCAGGTTTTCCGCCCCGGCCTCGTCCGAAATACAGAGGTCGATAGGGTCAGCATCTACGAACGGCGCTGTCACGCTGGCGGCCGCAGCACCCGTGAAGGCGTAGCATCGGGGTTTAAGCAATCCATCGAGACCTTGTCGGACTGCCTTTAGGCCGGGGCCGAATGGATTGGCAAGCTTGAACGATCGCCGAAGATACCAGCGGTAGCGGTCCTTGTATTCCTGTGCCCACCTTGAAAGGAGTCGTCGCGGCTCCGGCACCAGAATTGACGAGTTCTTACGCATGACCAGCAACTCTTCTTCAAGACTGCGCAGCACTCTCGACGCTAGCGAGAAACTAACCTCGAAAGTGTCACCGGCGCATTCGGCGCGTCTGGTTTCCCTGGCCAACTCTTCGGTGATCTCACTGAGCGTCCACGCCCTCGGTTTCTGCAACAACACCCTGAGGATGCGAGAGGACTTTCCTGAAAAGGGATTTCGGTAGAATGAAGGGCTGGTTTCCTTTCGCGGTTCCATGCCAACTCGTTGCAGGAGCAGCTTGCCGGGTACATTGATGAAAACATTTCCTGCCAAATCGATGAAGTCCGCGTTCCTCTCGAAGCAAAGCCTCTGCGACTGAGGCGAGATCGCGGGGCACACTAATGCAAAGGCCGTGCCGTTTTTCATGGCCTTCATTTGGGAAAGCCAAGGTGCAATTTGCTCAACCTGCTTGGGTGTGAAAGTACTTTTGACTTCGACGTAGACTTCGAGTTTGGTTTCACCAAATTGCAGGTCAAACTTGGCATCAAATCTTCGCCGCTTGGCCTCTGGCTGCTCTACCAGATTTGTGACGCGCACGTTTGTGAGACCCTTGAAGGGCTCGTTGTCCCGGAGAGCTTGTAAGATTTCGCGTTCTGTCATATTGCCATTATAGGTCTATTTGCCTTAACTGGCAAGATATCTTCTATGGGCAAATTTGCCTGTAATAGGCGATTTGCCAGACTTGGAAAACGTGTAATCGCGGCAAATGGCATGTTTCAACTTATTGAAAAACTTAGGCTTAATCATACCGCCTAGATGCCGGAGGTCACGTAGTGGAGATGATTGAGGCCGGAAAAATGCCGCAGCCGAGGCATGCAAAGATTCCACCTCAGCCTCAAGCGGAATCAGCGTGTCGCAGACATCACAAAGAAGCTCTCTCGAAAATAAATTCCGCCCCTACGTGTCCACTAGCTCAGTGAAGGGACAAGGGTTAACTTGGCTGGTGGCATCAATTAGGGGCTCCGGCTGGCTCTGCAACCTCTTTGATGA
>Ga0187877_1004462_pt1 | contig 10736 bp, 6 predicted proteins | sample June2016WEW_17_1_3_FD_132430 | JGI IMG/M metagenome (GOLD analysis project Ga0187877, IMG submission 132430) | Peatland microbial communities from SPRUCE experiment site at the Marcell Experimental Forest, Minnesota, USA - June2016WEW_17_100 | ecosystem: Environmental > Terrestrial > Soil >... | reverse complement strand
CATGCCCAGCGCGCGGGCGGCGTCGAGGGCTTTGTTCATGCGTGGGACGATGGCATCCACGCGCATGGTCGCCGTCTTGCACCAGTGAAAGTTCCAGACATCTACCGCGATGACGCCCACGTGCCTCGGGTCAACCTTCTCAGTCGTGAGAATGACTTTTCCCGTGGCCGGATCACGCGTTTGAAGGGTCAGTTCGATCTCCGCGGCCCGAGCCTGAGCAATAGCCAGGAGCGAGTAAGACAGAACGAGGACTGCGCACGAGCTGCGCGCGGCAAAGCAGCGGAATGCAAGTTGGCTCTTCATGGCAACGTCGGGAATAGGAACTTGTGGGAATTAGCTCTCTGCCACGCCACCCCTTTAACTGACGCTGCGCGGGTCAGGGAGAATTGGTTTTCACTCGTACCCATGGTGGCCACATGCTGCCAGACAGCGAGGAAAGCGTCCAGTGCTGATGGCGGTCGTTAAGGGCAAGTCTCAGATCACCAGCCGAGAAACATTGGTCTCAACCACGGCACGTTGGGGTTCGGTTCGCCCAGCGAGTGGCCACCGCGAATCGTGGCTGGACAGGTACTGGCAACCGGGCGCAGTCTTTCATCATGAAGCTTACAGACAACCTCAAACGCGCACTGATGGCCGCATCGGCCCTGTCCATAGCGGCCTTCACGGCAGAGGCGCGAGCTGGAGAACCGGTTTATCCCCTCAAGGTGAGTGAGAACCGGAGATATTTTATAGACCAACAGGGCGACCCAGTCTTCTGGTTGGGCACGACGCAGTGGCAGCTTTTCCGCGAATACACGATTGAAGAAGCCCGGATGATCATCGAGAAGACCAAAGGCCATGGATTTGCCTTCGCGCAAGTCATGCTGTTGGGCGTGGGCGACGGGACCAAGACAAACGTCTATGGCCAGAAGCCATGGCTCAGCAACGATCCCCTCACCCACAACGAAGATTACTTCAAACACGTGGATGCCGTGGTTCAGATCGCCCGGGAAGCCAACCTGGTCATTTCGATGACGATCTTTCACCAGCGCTGGCGCAACATCATTACCCGCGAAAAGGCGCGCGGGTGGGCGAAGTGGATAGCGCACCGTTACAAGGATGTTCCCAACATCGTTTGGTCCATGACCCCCGAAGCCAAGGCGGAGTTTGCGCCGGTGGTTCGGGAATTGGCGGCGGGCTTGCGCGAAGGAGACGGCGGTTGTCACCTCGTGACATTCAAGCCCGATCCCGCGCCGCATCCGACCGGCTTTCTACACGATGAACCTTGGCTGGATTTCAGCGTGATGCAGACCTGGAAATGGGTAGAGCGGATCTATCCGATGGTGACCGAGGAGTACAGCCTGAAGCCGGTAAAGCCGCTCGTGATGGGGGAAGGCGCCTACGAACAAGGCTCCGAATATGGGTTTGAAGTCACCCCCCTCTGGATTCGCCGGCAGGCGTACTACTCGTATCTGGCCGGCGCGCACCACGCTTACGGGCACAACGATAGCTGGCGTGTATTGCCCACCTGGAAGCAGGCGCTGGACGCGCCCGGCGCCACTCAACTGGGCATCCTGAAGAAGGTCTTCCTGGACCGAAAGGAGTGGTGGTATCTGGTTCCAGACCAAACCGTGTTCACCAGCGGCGGGAACACCAACGGACAGGTACTGAACCTGGCTGCCCGCCATAAAGACGGTCTTTGGATCATGGTATATCTGGGCAGCAAGGCTTCGTTTTCGGTTCATATGGACAAGCTCGCGGCTATCAGCGGGGTGAAAGCACGATGGATTGACCCGAGAACCGGTGAACCGAAGGCAATTGGCAGTCTCCCGAACTCGGGAGTGGAATCGTTTTCCACTCCTGGTGATTGGGAAGACGCGCTCTTGGTCCTGGAACCGTAAGGCCGATGAACCGTCCATTAACCGCGACAATGCGCGGACCTGGCTTTGGCGTGCTTGACAGCGCCGGCATGAAACGCAAGGTTCAGTGATCGTGAACGCGGCGATTCATTGGTTCGACGTCGTTTTGCTGGGCTTGCTGGCGGGAATCACGCTGGGGGCCGAGGCGGCGGAGACACCTGGCCGCAGTGCTGTGAACGCACCCATTCTGCTCAATCCCGCGGGGATCTTCGACACGGCCAATGGCCAGATGCGAGCCGGTTGGTCGGTGCTGGTGACCAACAACCGAATCGCCGCGGTCGGTCCTGCCGCGCAGGTTGAAGCGCCGACCAACGCAGTGGTGATCCCGTTGGCCGACCTGGCACTGCTGCCCGGCCTGATGGATCTCCACTCGCATATTTTCCTCCATCCTTACAACGAAGCATCCTGGGATGACCAGGTCCTCAAAGAGCCGGTCGCGTATCGTACAGTCCAAGCCGTGCTGCACGTGAAGAACACGCTGCTGGCCGGCTTCACCTTGCTCCGCGACTTGGGCACTGAAGGGGCCGGGTTTTCAGACCTGTCCATCCAGCGCGCGATCCAGGAGGGCCTGATTCCCGGTCCCCGGCTGTTAGTGGTCACCAAAGCTGTCGTGGCCACAGCCAGCTATGGTCCCGGACCTGGCGGTTATGCCGAGAACGTGGTTCTGCCTAAAGGGGCCCAGGAAGCCTCGGGCATCCCCGAAATCCTGAAGGCGGTGCGCGAGCAGGCGGGCATGGGTGCGGACTGGATCAAGGTCTATGCCGACTTCGGCCGCGGCACCAAAGGTAAGCAAGTCCCTACCTTCAGCGTTGAGGAACTCCGGGCTTTGGTGGACGAATCCCATTCGGCCGGCCGTCTGGTCGCCGCCCATGCCACCACGGCCGAAGGGATGCAGCGTGCCGTCGAGGCTGGAGTTGATACGATCGAACACGGCTACGGGGGAACGGAGGAAGTTTTCCGCCTCATGGCCTCCAAGGGTGTAGGGTACTTTCCAACGCTTACAGCCGTTGAGGCCTATGCCGAGTATTTCCACGGCTACAAGCCGGGGCAGAGTCCCGCCACGCCTGAAATGCAAGCGGCGCTGCGGGCGTTCAAATGCGCCCTGGATAACCTCGTCACCATCGGCGTCGGCAGTGACGTCGGCGTGTTTGCGCATGGCACCAATTATCGCGAGCTGGAATGGATGGTGCGAGGAGGGATGAGCCCGACCCAGGCCCTGCTTGCGGCGACGCTGACCAATGCCCGGATCATCCGAATGGGCGATCAGTTGGGGGCCATCCGCAGGGGAATGCTGGCCGACCTGATCGCTGTGCCGGGAGATCCCACCACGAACATCCAGGCGCTACGTGATGTGCGGTTTGTCATGAAAGACGGGGTGATTTACAAACGGCCCTAGGCAACTGGAAGCACGAGGCTGGAGGGCCCCAGCCTTGCAGGACGATTCCCCTTGGTGTTGCTCTCAATTGGGTTTGACCAGACCCGCTTTGTTCAGGTCGAGTTTATCTGCCGGAATCACTTCGGCGTTCGGGAACCGCCTTTTCAATTCCGACCGGAACTGGCGAGCGTCCCCGACGATGATGATGCTGGCGTCGCTTGCGCCGAGGTGTTTTGCGGCGAACCGCTGAATCTGCGGGGGAGTGACCTTTTGCACCTGCGGGAGATAGTCATTCAAGGAGGAAAGCGGCAGGTCGTAGTCAGTCAAGGAGAGGACGGCGGAAACCAACCCAGCGCCTCTCTCCAGTGCGCGGGCATAGTTGCCGGAGAGCGCCGCCTTGCGCGGGACGAGTTCGGAAGCCGCGACCGGTTCTGTCGCCAGGCGGGTCAACTCCGCTTTCAGCAAGGCCGCCACCTCCGGCGCGGCGTCGTTGCGCGTCTGCGCGGACGCTGAGAAGAGCCCGCTGTATTTGCGCGCGCCCAGGCCGCTGCTTGCGCCGTAGGACAGGCCACGCTTGATGCGGACTTCCTGATTCAGTCGGGAGGAATATCCATCGCCCAACACTCCATTGGCCACGCGCCCGACGGCGTACGCCTTATCGGCGCGGCGAATCGTCGGGCGGGCGATGCACACCGCCGCCTGGCCCGCATCGGGCTTGTCCACCACGACCACGCGCCCACCCTTTTGTGGTACGGCAGGCGTCGGCGCCAGCAACGCGGCGATACCCAACGCTCTCCAGTCGCTGAAATACTTCGCGGCGAAAGCGAAGGCAGCGTCCGCGGTGATGTCCCCGCCGAAGACCAGTACCGTATTCTGCGGTTGATAGCGGCTCTGGTAAAAGCGATTGATTTCCCCGGCGTCCAACCCCTTTGTCGTTTCGGGTGTCCCGTCAGGCGAATGACCATAGCCACTGTCGCCGAAGATGACGCGGGCGGCCGTCAAACGGGCCAGCGTTCCGGGCGAGCGCAAGGATACTGCAAGACCGTTCAGTTTTTCAGAGCGCAGGCGTTCGATTTCCTCCGGGGCAAAGGCCGGGAAGCGCAAGACCTCGGCGAATATTGGCAGAGCGTCTCCCAGATGCGACGACAACGACGACAAACTGACATTGGCGCCGTCCCAACCCGCCGCCGAAGAAAGGGAGCCGCCAAGTGCTTCAACGGTTTCGGCGATCTGCGGTGCGGGGTGCGCTTTCGTCCCGCGGGTCAGCAGCGACGCGGTAAAATCCGCGAGGCCCGCCGCTACGTTCGGGTCGAATACGCTGCCAGCCTTTACCCCCGCCGCGACGCTGACCAGGCCGGTTCCGGGACGCGGGACAACCACGACGCGCACGCCGTTTGGCAGCTTCTTCTCTAGCGGCTTCGGGAAACTGATCGGGCGCGGAGCGGCGGGCGCGGGTGGCGTTTCCTGCGGTGTGAATGCCTCGGGGGCGGTCGTTGGGGCCGCTTTCGGGGCGTTACTCTGCCCGCCCTGCTCTTCATTGCCATTCTCATAGCGGATAACGACACGGTTCTCCGGCGTGAAATACTTCTGAGCGACGCGCTGGACATCGGCGGCGGTTACGGCCTGCAAGCGGGCGATGTCGGTGTTGACGCGCTCCGGGTCGCCGAAACTTACCGCCGCCTCACCGAGCGCGAACGCCTGGCCCTCGGCGGTCTCCCGCGCTCCCAGCACCTCGGACAGCAGGATGTTCCTTGCTTTATCGAGTTCGGTGGCCGTTACGGATTCCGCCTTGAGTTTGTCCAGTTCCGCGAGCGCCGCCTTTTCGGCGTCCGCCGCCGATTTTCCGCCCGCGGTGATAATGGTCAGGTCGAACAGCCCGGCGTCATCGCGCAAGTCGGCGTTCGCGCTCGCGTTCGCCGCGATTTGCAGACGGTACACCAGCGACTGATTCATCCGTGACGATTCGCCCCGCCCCAGAATTACGCCAGTGACCCGCAGGGCGTCGGTATCGTCGCTTTTGCGCGGCGGCAACAGGTAGGTGATGGCCGTCGCGGGCAGCGGTACATTGGGGCCGGTCGTGTTAAAGCGGGCCTCTTTTGTGCGGGCGGGTTCGGTCACCGTGACGCGGGGAATCTCCCTTTCGGGCTTGGCGATGCGTCCAAAATACCTGTCCACCCAGGCGTCCAACTGCCCCGGGTCGAAATCGCCTGAGACAATCAGCGTCGCGTTATCCGGGCGGTAGTACGTCTCGTGGAACTTCCGAACATCCTCAAGGGTGGCGGAATCCAGGTCAGCGATAGAGCCGATGACGCCGCGTTTGTATGGGTGGGCCACAAACGACTTCTGATCCACGTAAAGCCCCTCCAGCCGGCCATACGGACTGGCAAGAATGCTCTGGCGGTACTCCTCCTCGACCACCGCTCGCTCCGAGGCAAAGTTCGCCTCGTTGACGCTGAGGTTTGCCATGCGGTCCGCTTCGGCCCAGAGCAGTGTCTCCAGGTAGTTGGAGGGGACCGTCTCGTGATAGACCGTCGCATCCTCCTGGGTAAAGGCGTTGTTCGCTCCCCCGACATCCTCCGTCAGGCGGTCGAAGTTCTCGTTCTTCTGGTTCTTCGTGGATTTGAACATTATATGTTCAAACAAGTGCGCGAACCCGGAGCGACCAGCAGGATCGTCCTTGCCCCCGACGTGATACCAGACCTGAATCGCTGCGGTCGGACTTTGATGGTTCTCGACGGAAAGGGCCCTCAACCCATTGGCGAGAGTGCGTTGCCGGTATTTCAGCGGCGCGATTATCAACGACGCCGGAGCGGGCGCCGTTTGCGCTCGTATTGGAGACAAAACGCCCGGCGAAACTGCCAGCACCGCGCTGGTCAAAACCGCGCGAACGAACAAACCAGACATAACTCTTGCTTTCATGGTTCCCTTGCCGACCGGAGATTGACATTTGACGCCGGGCTAATCTGCACTTTCCGCGCGTGGCGCCTCGCACGGCAGCGCAATTCTCCCTCCGCCCACCGCAGTTTGTCGAGTTCTATCCGATGGAGGATAAGGGGCAGCAGCCCCATTCAACCCGCAAACGAGATAATCCGGTTGTCGAAGCCGATGTTGCGGAAATCAATCACGGTCTCTCGCAATCGGCAGCCGATGGCCATGGCGATCTCGAATCCGACCTGTTTATCAGCGACAATCAACGGTATGCAATTTTTGCTCCCCACAGCCAGCCGAGCATCGTTTCCGGTCGAACTATCTGCGCCACCTCTTCCAGCGCCTTCCTGCCGAGTCGCTCGCCGATATCGGCCAGACTGATCCGCACCAAGTCCGTAAGTTGCCGTCGCCCTTTGGCTGTTTTTTGAGGATACGGTTCTCTGTCACCGAAAATCCGTCTCGCAGAAGGAGTTCCCGATCAACCGAACCGGAAATATAACCGAGCCATCGTTTCCAATTCATCGGACGAAAGTGAATCAAGGCTTAAGTCGGCGGGCAACCTCTCGCCCGTTCTGCAGATCTTTGTGGATTGCCCGTTTCGAGTTCTTTGACCTTCCGGGAGCTGCACGAGAGCACTGAGACGATTGGGTTCAGGCTGAACTGGGAGAAACAGCTCGCCTCCAAAGGGCTGGTGATCAGGCGGCACGGGCTTTTGAAAGCAGAAAGCAGAGACGCGAGACCGAGGGAAAGCGGAAGGCGGAAAACCGATACGCACCGCGCTTAGTCGGACGACTGCCATTTCGGTCACGGCCAATTTTCCACCACCCACAGGTTGATTCGGAAGCGCCGCTGGTCGAATGGCGGGCTGGCCTTTTATGACGAGGCATAATAATCTGAGCAGCACGCAAATTATGAACTCATTTCAAACCAGGAGGAAGCATATGGGGATTTTGGAAATCACCGCTTTGTTCATTGCCGTGGCTACAACCACGGGGATAGCGGAGAGTGCGAGATCCAGAGCTTCCCAAAACCTTGTGCTTTGGGACACGTTGTCGCCGGTCGGGGACGGGCTCAAGCCTGGTGGCAGGTCTGGTTGGAAGGTAGTTCCCAACGATTTGCTGCTGTTGGAAACGGATCCATTCAAAGCCAGCTCAGACCCGGGTTACTACGGTCGAGACTATTCCTTTGAGGGTGACGCGGTCGTGGAAACGCCCATCCTGACCGCGGTGTTCGGGTCGGCGAAGGGACGCGTGACCATTTACGCGAAGAGGGATTCCTCCCGGAAGGAGAAAGGTTCGGAACCTGCGGATTGGATCGGTGGCAAAATAGTGGACGTGTCCCCCATCCTCGCCGAGGATGGATCCACCACAATCAGCCACCTTGAAGTGCAGCGGAATGCTGACGATGAAATCGTCCTGAAGGCCTGTTTTTCCCCTCCGGGTTCGCCCCAGGTTATTGGCATTTTCTCGTTCGATAGGACAGGCATTGTCGAGATCAAGCCGGCTGAGCGCATGGAACATGTCCGGCTGTCGAGTCCGATCGAGTACGGTGTGGTGCCCAGTTTCGTCGGCGACGACCTCATTTTCGGTGGCTCGGAGCGCCCCGCTACCAACATACTTCGCGTTCCGTCCGAGAACCTGTTCCTGGGGCTGCTGCAAGGAGAAAGCACGGAACTGGTGGTGACCTGGCCGAAGGGTAAACAGCGCGTGGGCCTGCGCTTCGGGGAGGAAAACGGAAAGCCTGTGATTCAGTCAGTTGATCTCGACAATGACGCGCAGACCTTCTATCTGGCGGCGTCGAGCGCGCCTGGCATTTGGCACAAGGAAACTCTGACACCGGATTACCTGGAGAAGGACGTACGGATTCAGTGGAAGAGACCTTATCCGGCGAGGTGGAAGACGCAATTGTATGAAGAGGATGTGAAAACTACCTTCGCCTTCCGGGAGTTCAAGGGGGACATTTGGCGAGGGGTCCCGGGCTCGTACGAGTACCCGGTCTGGTTTAGCGGAGAGGACGCATTTTACCACCTCGGCAAGAAGGTCCCCCCAAAGGGCGAATCGCTCATTTATTGCCTGGAGGGGCGAGACACGCCGCTCACGGTTTCGACGCCGGCGGACATAATTAAACAAACGCTGGGGAGGCAGGCCTCTGAGCCCATCCTCGACGTTGTGGGCCGAAAGCTGAGCACTCATCACCGACGAGGTGGCACGGGGGTTCGCCGCGCCTGCACCTGCGGTTGCACTGAGGCCATCCAGGCAGTTTTTGAGGCGGGCGAAGAGGTCAGCCGAAAGGAGGACATCCAGGAAATGCTGGACGATATGATCTATTTCGTTCATTGCCATGTACAAAGGATCAACGAGTACCGGCAGTTCGCGGATGAGCTTCTGAAAACGCTCCAGGGAAAAGGGCAGTCGTCCCCGAGACTAAAGCCTTTTCTCGACAGTCTCGAGGAAATCGTGCGCCAAATTCCCCAGGAGTGCGAGGTGCAGAAAGAGAACATGAAAACGTTTGGATACGCGGATGACCTGTCTCGCAAGACAATCGCTTTGACCGCGAGGAAGGATCCGAAAAATGTGAAGGCCTATATGGAGTTACTCAAGGCTTGGAGAGAGATGGGTGGCGCCCAGGATTACGTTCTGGCGAAGTGCCATACGATCACGAGAAACCTCTGTCAGGCGGCTGGGTATGGTTGTGGAGCCCTGCCTGACGCCGTGTCTCTGGCCGAGGAAATCCGTGCACGGTGCCGGCAAACCCTGCGGAACCCGGACGGTTATGAGATTTGGGCTGACTACTAAGGCATGAAGCCCAAGACCACCGCCGCCATCTGGCTATCCGCCGGGCTGCTTTTGTTGCCGGGCTGCGAGCGCGCCCCGGGGACAGATGAGCCGAAGCCGACGAAGGCCCGTCCTGGGCAGAATGCTCTGCAGACCCCGAGTGCGCCAAGTACGCCAACAGAAATGGTTCGGATTCCCGGGGGCCTGTTCCAGATGGGAGACAGCCAGGAGGTGGACGCCACGCCTCACCCTGTAACTGTCGGCGCCTTCTTCATGGACAAGACTCTGGTTACCCAAGACCTCTACGAGAAGACAATGGGCGAGAATCCGTCTCGTTGGAAGGGGGGCAGGAATCCGGTCGAACAAGTGCGCTGGTCAGACGCGGTGAGGTTCTGCAACAGGCGCTCGGAGCGGGCAGGGTTGCGACCTTGCTACGATCTGAAAACATGGAAGTGCGACTTCGATGCCGATGGGTACAGGCTGCCGACAGAAGCTGAATGGGAATACGCGTGCCGAGCCGGAACTTCGACCGCGTATTTCTTTGGGGATGATCCCTCGAAATTGGGCGACTACGGCTGGTTCGACAAGAACTCAGGCGGGCATCCCCGGCCAGTCGGGCAGAAGCAACCCAATGCCTGGGGGCTCTTTGATATTTGCGGCAACCTGTGGGAATGGTGCAACGACTTCTACAGCGTGGATTACTACAGCAAATCTCCCATGACGGACCCCAAAGGACCAGACACAGGGCAAACGAAAGTGGTCCGGGGTGGCGCATGGAGGTTCAGCGCACAACGCTGCCGGTCCGGGTATCGCTACAATGAGAATCCTGGCTATGCCGATGTCTGTTTCGGTTATGACATTTACGGCTTTCGCGGCGTCAGGAAGGCCGACGGAGGGAGCAAGTAGGGTTGTCTGGGCCGCCAGGTTCATGGCGGTTTGCAGGACGTAGTTGCTTCGTGCAACACCGGCGAGCTTAAGATTTTGCTGTGGAGCCCAGCCTGGCAAGTCGTATTTGCATAGAGCTAAGGGGCATTCTCAAGCGGGTCCTTTATGCCGGCCTCGATGAACCGCGCGAAGCACCACGCCGCATGATCCCAGGCATAGCCGTCTCCGCCGTTCAGAACGCGCAAGGTAACTTCCTTGCCCAGGTCCAAGCCCACCGAGAGCTCTTGCGTCTTCTTCGGCAGCATCACCGAACTCTCGGCCTTCTTAACTCCATCCACCAGGACCTGGAATTGCACGCTGCCGTGTTCACCCAGGTCGTCAAGTCCAACGGTTGCCTTGAAGCTTGAATAGTTCCTGCCTGAAATATCGAATACGATATCCGCCGGAGTCTGATCGTTGAACGCGTGAGTCCAAAGCCCTTTGAGGTAGGACTTGCCATTGATGGCCAGCGGCTGCCCGTTGAGGTTCGTGTCACGGTGCACAGTATTGCCGGCGCCTGCTGTCGCCTTCGCCCACGGCATGTCCGATGCAAAAACCACGCCCTTGGCAGGACAGTCCGGGGTCGTGAACGTCCCTGGGCCACCGGTGTTCACCCTCGTTCCGCCCTCTGAAACCGCTTCCACTTGCCAATACAGCGTGCGCGCAGGCGGCAATTGCGAGATGGTTATGGACGACGCCGCGGTAGTCTCTATTGCCACCGGGTTGGTGAACTCCCGCGTTTCACTCGCCCACACGCGGTAAATGCGGGCATTCTTGCTCGGGGCCCAGGCAAGTTCGGCGACCACCGTGAACGGCCCGCCTTTGGGTCTGGCAGAT
>Ga0187877_1004460_pt1 | contig 10739 bp, 9 predicted proteins | sample June2016WEW_17_1_3_FD_132430 | JGI IMG/M metagenome (GOLD analysis project Ga0187877, IMG submission 132430) | Peatland microbial communities from SPRUCE experiment site at the Marcell Experimental Forest, Minnesota, USA - June2016WEW_17_100 | ecosystem: Environmental > Terrestrial > Soil >... | reverse complement strand
GCGCTGAGTAATGTCTCGATGGACTTGCCGTGCCCCCACGCAAGGAGCGAATTGAGGTTCTTGCCCTCTTTCCGAAACGTTTCATACAGATCGTTGTATTTTCGAGGATTTATTGGTGTGACGGCACACCGAACATCGGGCATCCGGCGTATCTCCTCTGCGAGCTTTCTGATTGTCGGGTCAGCAATGGTTTTGCTATCTCGGACGCCTAACTGGCGAAGTTTTGGAGCACTCTCTTGATTCACAAAGACAGCAGCGCTCACAAGAGGGCCAAAATAATCTCCTTTGCCCGCCTCGTCTGTACCAATATGGGGCTCTGAGTCATCGGGCGCAGCGGCTGATGGCTGCACTTTCGGCGCAGCTGGCTGCTTGGACAATCCGCCGATATTTGTCGTGACTGACTCTGCCGCCGACTGCGCTTCCTCCCAAGCTGGCGCTGTTCCTTGGACCACGCACTTGCCAGAGGAATAGAGAACAATTGTGGCATTACTCCTGCCGCGGGGAAGCCGCATACGCCATACTTCGTACTGGTGAGGGGGATCATCAACTGCCCCCTTATCCAGGAGCGCAGCACGATATCGCTCTTGGAGTTGAGCAACGGGCAACTGAAATGACAATGTTCCCTTTTGGATGGGTTCGGGTGGGACCCGATCTCCAACCAGGCGTTTCGCTGCTTCTAGCGCCGGACCACTGGCCCCCTCGGCCCGAACGCGGCTATTCTTGTACACCCAAATGTGAGCTGTGCCAGTCGCATTGGCGACAATAAACTTAAAGCCCTGGTCCTCTTCTGATTCGTCCCGAATGAGTAGCTGGTAATCCCCAACCGAAGCGCGAACGAGTCGAATCAATCCTGAATACCCCAGATCAATTGAAGACATTGGCTGCGAGAGCGCGCCCCTGACCTCACGAACGTTCGCGATTGGCAGGACGATGAAATCATCGCCGGCTGCACTCTTTGCTTCAGTGAAGTTATCCCGTGAGACAAGCAGGCGTCGAATTCCAATGCGTCTAGCTGCATCGACTTTAGCTTTAATTCCAGCGACACCAGTGATCTTTCCGTCAATCTCGATCTTTCCAGTTGAGGCCGTCAAAGCGTGATAGGGAATCTCGTGTTGCGCAGTAAGTGCGGCCACATACAGCGGGAGCCCGATCGACTCTCCCACGAACCGTGCAGGCCACTCAAGAGTCGCATTCCAGCCCTCGCCTTTGAGAGCCAGTTTTGTTGCGATTCGAGCTTGTTGCATCATTTCAGCGTCAGCATCGGCAAACAACTCCTCACCTGTATTACTCAGCACGAATTTGATTCCAAGCGCCAACCCTTGATTAGAATCGCGGGCAACGAACAAGCCCCACGCCGCCTGCTGTTCCCGCTCGATGGTGTCAGTTACGGCTCTTCGAAGGTCTTCCTCCACATCCTGTGGCAGTTGGTTCGCCCCAAGAGCGTCCAAAAATGCGAGCGCCGAGGCTCCCCGGCTCTCTTGGTGCGCCAATCTGGCACTGCGCAGTAAGTCTGGATTGAAGCTCTGGATTTGCTCGACTTCTTTGTTCAGCACTGCAAACAAAATCTGAGGATCGTTGTTCAGATCGCCAAGCGCATCTATCTGTTGCTCCCGGACTCGCAGGTTGTCCAAGCGCAGGCGAAGCTCGTCAATCCTTTGCATGATTGCGGGTCGGAGTTGCTTCGTCTCTAGAATCTGCAAGGCGCGAACATACGGGATCAGAGATGCGGTTTCGGCCGACACCGCCCGGCTCAGGATCTGTTGAAATAAGTCTTCGGTCCCGGAATTCAACCACCACTCTCGCACCAATCGATCAAGATCACGCGCTTCATCATTCATCGGGAGAGCCTCAATTCCAAACGGCTGACTTCTTTGGGCAGCACTCCAAGGTCCTGTCCGAGCAAGACTGTCTTGCTAGAAATCGGGATGAATTCTTCCGATACCACAGGCGCAGAGAGGCGTTCTGACCAGAGAATGAAATGAGCACCTGAGTGTAGCCCTAGTTCGGCTTCGACCACGTTCTCGACGACAAATACGATTTTGTCCTCAAGATAGTGATAGTCGATCCTCCCCTGGATACTTCCTCTGTCGGGAAGATCCACAGCCCACTCGAATTTCTCTTCTTTTACGGCGCTGTCGGCTGCAAGTTGTAGAGAACCCATCCCACGTTGCGGCATCTGAACGCGATGGAATGGGAACTGCAGCACCCGCGGACTCTCTGGAATGCCTTCATCGGATTCCATAGTTACTGCATAGGAACGGCCAATGTCTCTAAGTGCGTTATCGAAGTCTTCTTCATTGCGAAGCCGGAGATCTTCAGCATCCTCAATGGATGGCCCAAAGCGTTCTTCAGGAGCTTCCCCTTCAAGCGCCTTTTGTAGAATTCCGAGTCCGCACACTGTTATTGTCCCAACTCGCGCAGAGAGATCACGTGAAGATACTACGGTTTGATGGCGCAGAAGTGCGCGCCAAGGCACATTGAGGTCCGTATCGCTCGGAAATAGAAGCAGATCTAGGGAGGTCGCGTTCTCAACGTCGGATTTTAGAGGAATCACATCGCACCACGACTCCGCTTTCTCTTTCCACGGATCTGATACAACGAGAACTAGCAAACGAATGGCACGGCTCTTGCCACCACCAGGTGCTAAGCGTGTCCACCAGACGTCACCCATTTTTGGGAATTCCTCTCGCGATTCGCCCCACTGCGGCCATTCAACTGTAGAGGTCGTCTTCTTCGCTCGCAAAACTGGGCGGTGTTCTGCCCTCAATTTTGCGACGAGAATCTGACATGGGAGGCATTCGTGCAGATGCGATTCGAGTGCTTCGGAACTTGCACCTTCAGCGAACTCAAGCCAATCGATTGGAAATGGGCATTGCATATTCATTCCCCACGCTGTAATAACAGCGATTCCACTTGCTTCATGATGGATCGTGCATCATCCTCAGTTCGGGAACTTTCACATATGTCGTGAAAAGCGTCGTGAACAATCCTCTGAACATGATCTCGACTGCGACCCAGTCGTCCCGCAGCAATGGGTACGCTCGCTCCTGAAGCAAAGTATGCGCGAACGACCCTAGAATGATCGAGACCCAGCCGGGAGACGATGCTCTCTGCAGCCACTGACCATTCAGCCTGAGTGGCCGGACTTGTTTCGTGGCTTGGGATAGTGTCGTCGAATTCGATTTCCTCATCGTGCGGTAAAGAAAATCGCCGGTCCATTACGTCGATGATGATGGCGATCGTTAACGCCCCGCGGGCCCGTTCAAGGATATGCACAAGAAATTGGCGCAGGCCATCCTCTCGAAGGATCGGTGACAGTTTTTGCGAAAATGGGCCGTACCTCACCACTTGAAGCTCATCATCGCTCAGCTCAAATGCATTCTGGACAAGCTCCGACACAGAGCATAACGAACTTTGAGCAATATCGTTCCCAGCGAGAGTCCATTGTGATTCGGCGATTGAAGATCCTGAGTTGAGTGATTGGAACAGGGGATCTTCACGCAACATCGAACAGACTCGTTTGTATAGGTTGGATGCAACGGATCGGCGCCGTCCGTTGGTCAGGAACTGGCGTAGCGAGGTGGTCAAGGAAGCACGGAATTGGGCGGTCGACTTTGTACTAGACAGCATGGCTTGAAGATCCGATCTGCCCCATAGACGCTCGGCAATCCAATCGTTCAGGACATCTTCGCACGTGGATTGATCCCACGTTCCATGGCCTGAATATTCGGCAGGAGGATACTGCTGTACCGTGGACCAGACGATTCTGGAGAGCAAATCGAGGAGCAGCTCACCAATTCCGGTGCGCCGGTATTCCTCTCGAAGTTCGTTCAAATTATCCATTCAGCAACCCGCTACTCTCTTGAGTCCCGGTCTTCTGCTCGCCGCAATCGCAGTGCGAATTTCCGTGATTCGCTGCGCTTCAACTTTGCCGCACAGTCGCCCGCACGATGTTAGTGTTTGTATACCGAGATCATTACTGAACCAGAAGTTGAAGTATGTGAGCTCGGGTAAGCCTGCCTCGCCGGCCTGGAAGACAATTTCCGGGTGACCGCTATTAGATCTGCTGGGTTTGGTTGAACCCGGAACAAAGTGTACTCGCCCGGAGAGCGCTAAACCTCGAGAGGTTTCCAGGGCTACCACAAGACAGAAACGATCCTTCCCACCGGGATAGCCGTTGAATTGCTCGGGAATCCACCAGACATCTCCAATTTCAACTTGCAAATCTGGACCGATCCCGATTGTCACAAGCGCCGGAGTTTGGTGCTCCGTCACTACGCGGTCCTTCACGCCTCCTTCTGCACTGCGATCAACAGCTGAATCGCCTGCTTCCACCGAGAATTCAGCGCCGTTTGCGGGTTTCATTCGCCGGGCCTGCCATGACTCATGTAACGTTCACAAGATTATAGAACCGCGATTCGACTATGTCTCTATATGTCATTGAAATGCAGCGGTTTACCTGCATTCATCAAATCCACTGGACTAGACGCCGATCCGCGAAATCGACAGAACCAAGAACCGACAAAATCAGAAGAGCGCAGCTCACTCGAATCGCTGTTCTAGAGAGATAGGCGGCAGTCATGGTCGGAACGACTTGCCGCTGGTGAAGGAGGAATATGCGCACAACAGACATTGCTTCAAACCTGGCGCTCGTCGAGATTATGGTCGAGGGCGAAGGCTTCGCTGACGTCGAGATCATTCGACTGCCCGAAGGCAGCTCTGCCCGCGACATTGTTGTTGCCGTGGCGACTAAGAATGGTTTTCGCTCGGAAGAGGCATTCCTTTTCGTAGAGGACTGCGAAGAGCCACTTGATTTGGCACTGATCATAGAGAGTGGCATGAGCGACAAGGTGCATCATGTCCACCGTGCACGGCAAATCGAAGTGGCGGTGTTTTATCAGCATCGCCAAATCGAGAAGAGGTTTTCGCCTGCAACTCGTGTACAGCGCGTCCTCGACTGGGCAGTCAGCCCTTTGGGCTTCAACATCGACAAAGCCATCGCTCCCGAGATGGAGCTTGCGCTCCACGGCAGCACGACAGCGCTACCCAAGGGTGCGCATATCGGCCGCTATCTCCGGCACCCGCAGCACTGTCTTTCTTTCGATCTCATTCGTGGGGTAGTACCCAACGGGGCTTCGCTGTGAGCGACGACCTTACCGAAAGGGCAGTGGCCGCTGACCTCGCATCCGCTCGGTTCCGGGCCGGTGAAAGACGCGGCTGCTGGCGAAAGGTGTCTTACGAATTCCCAATCTTGATCGTGGCGATCGCCGGTATCGAGCCCGACGGCAAAGACAGCGAATACTTTTTTCGCTTCGAGTTGACAGGCTTTCCTGGAGTTGCACCAGAGAGCAAGATATGGGATGTTGCGACAAACACACTGCTCCCAACTAACAAGCGTCCCAAAGGCTCGCACCGCGTGATTGAAGCCTTCAAATCCTGGGGTAGTGAATCAGTTTATCGACCTTGGGACCGACACGGCGGGCCGCACAACAATTGGACATCCACGCACCCAGAGCTTGCCTGGCATCCGAAGCGCGATCTCACGTTCATTCTTGAGGATTTACATGGCCTCCTTATTTCGAACGCTCTTGCGTACAGCAACCGGCCGGCCGCCTAAGCTTATTTGTAGTCCTTCGATCTGGAACCGCGGCGTGAATGAGTTGCACCGCCGAACGGGCGGACAACGCGAGAGTGGCGCCTTCCTTCTGGGCACGACAAAAAGGAGCATCCGGACTGTGCAGCTATTCCTCTATTACGACGATGTCGATTCCACGTGCTTCGCGCACGGAATTGTGGAGTTTGATGGCGGAAAGTTTGGTCTTGTGTGGAACCAATGCCGCAGCCTCAATTTGGCGGTTGTGGCCGATATTCACGTGCATCCGGGAGGCTACGGCCAGAGTGGAAGCGATCGCTACAATCCGATGATTGCGGAAGCTGGGCATCTAGCCCTAATTCTCCCGAACTACGCGGCTGGCAATCCCCTTCCTGGAGGTATCGGGATTTACGAATACCTGGGTTCGCGCCGGTGGAGAGATCACAGCAGGCGGGGCGAACAGATTTTTCACGTGGGATTGTGGCCGAAATGAGTAAAGACAACGATATCGAAATCGAGATTGACTCAGAGACTTCGCGCATCCGTTCGGTACTCGTAAATTCGGGCCGGTACAACTTCACTGAAGCCGTAGAGAAACTTGCGGTCTCGGCTCTGTCTCTGATCATTGGGGAGGACGCCGCTAGCACGCCAGCTGGTCAGGCTGCTTTCCTAACCGCTGCCATCACTGGCGCGAGGTGCTTCGGCCAGGTTGCAATTAGTGGGACACTTGATGCATCCCTACTCTTTCCCTTACCGATTCCCGCGAAAACACTGGCGGAAGCGGCCGTTTATTTTGGCGCGCAGCGGACCGACGCCCAAGCTTCAGCCCGAAAGATCCTTTTCGGACCGACACTCGTGGCTGATGACGGATGGGCTGTGCGCGCGATTTGGAATGGTTGGATTTCAGGCGTCGCGCCCGTGAACTGCCCTATTCTCCCTGGTCGAAGTGACTGTGTGCTAGCCGGCGTCGCTGCCGGAGCATTAGCGGTCGGACAAGCTTTCCTGGCCGAGCAAGGTGATGTTCGCGCCGGCAGAACTGCGCAAAGCATTTCACTCTGGTTGCCGGATCATCCCGGCGAACAGGGCCTACTCGATCCCGGTCCCGACCTTGGGAGTGTTTATCTTCCGGCGACCCTGTGGTTCGTCGGTCTCGGAAACCTTGGACAGGCATTCCTTTGGTCGTTGACCCTCCTACCGTATCCGAAGCCAGAAGAAGTACTCTTATTGTTTCAAGATGACCAATGTGTTGGGAAAGAGAATTGGGGTACATCCGTTCTCGTCAAACGAGGATGTTACGGAACGCTCAAGACACGCATCGCGGAAGATTGGGCGCTGCTGCGTGGCTTTCGGGTCCGGCGCATCGACCGGCGGCTCGATGCCAATCTATTCCGGAATCCACCCGAGCCTAGCATCGCTCTGGCTGGGCTCGACCGTATGCCTGCTCGTCGTCTTTTGGGCGGTCGGGGCTTCGAGTACGTCATCGACGCTGGCCTCGGCGCAACGGTCGCGGATTACCCGAAATTCCGTCTCAACGTTTTCGACTCGAATACGAATCCCAGCAATCATTTCGTAGACGTTGAAGATAAGACTGCACAAGTCATCCACGATCTCATGCAGTTGCCTGCATACAAGCAACTCGCCGAAAGCCGCGGCGACGGAGGCTGCGGGGCCGCCACGCTCGCCGGAACCAGTGTCGCTGTTCCATTCGTTAGTGCTTTTGTAGGCGCGCTTTCAGTAACTCAGGCCATCCGAATTGCCTCAGGAGAAGCCCATCACATTGGCATTACGGGGGACACCGGCAACTTAAAGAGCATACGGGCCGTCATCGGGGAGGCACCGGAGCGCATTGCGGTCTCATCTACCCGCGCGACAACCTAACGGGCTTCCGCCGCGCTGCAAGGTCTTGGATATGGTGTGCTTAGATACGGCAGCGATTCGCTATGTTCACTCAACGACTCCAGTCATCGAGTGGCTCATGCCAGACAGTTTGGAAAAAAGTGCATTCGCGTTCCATCCATTGAAAGGCAGCGTACCCGGCAAGCGTGAGCACGACCAGTAGAAGACTGCCGCAGACAACATTCGCGGCTGTTTCTCTGATCGATATCCGGTGCCAACTCAGCCAAGCGCCGCAGCGCTCGCAGCGGTCACTTCGAATAGGCGTTTCCATCCTCTGCGGAGTCCATATCCCCGCCGAAGCTAATGCGAAATCTTTCCTGCGTCTCATCGTCTTCCTCCTCGGATTCTGCCCCATTCTGCATTGCCGTGAAAGCAGCCCGCTCACGCTTGTCCCTGCGAACAGTCAACAGTTGCGTGCCAATGGTGTGCTTTGGGACGAAGCAGTAGTTGTAGAACGCCTCAAACAACGCCACGCCGGGAATCCTCTTCTGCGCAATGAGTTCGCTGAGGTGGCGCGTGTAGAGCGCCCGGAAGGCTTCAGGCGTGATGACATAGCCTGTTCGCTTGCCATGTGTCTGAACCGTCGCCTCCAACCACCCTTTATCGATCCAGGACTGGATCTCCATTTTTCGCACATGCAGAATCCGCGCCAGCGAATCGATGGACATCATGTCGCAGCGGATCTCACGGATCTTCAGATCATTCCGTTCGAGCGCGCAGCGAACAGCCTTTACGCTCCGTCCCAGCATCTTTGCCGTTTCCGCGACTGTGTGCGTGGCGAGGTGCTCGCGCAGCGTATCGATCTCATCATCGGTCCAACGCCGGTGCTCGCCGCGAATCTTCAAGCCGGTCTGCATCACAAACCGCCAGCAGGCCTCTCTCGAACGTCCGCTGTGCCTTTGCAGGCGACGAACGAGTTGATCGAGCTTTTCACCGGACAGTGCGCGGGCTTGCGTGGCGATCGCTTTGGCCTCATCGCTCCACGCACCGGCGGCGTTCCGATTCAGCGCAGCAGACATTGGGCACCTCAGGGAACGGAAATGCGGATACGATCAATCAGGACGACAAGCAGACCAGGATTCAACCACGAGTGGAATGTCATTCACGCCTCCCACGCGAAGGCTCCGATCAAAGCCCCCACACACGCAGGGAGTAGGGGGGCGAAGTGATCGACACCCGGACCGGCACCCGGAGCAACGGGAAGGTCAAGGAGCGCCTCCCGCCGTGCGCCATCCGCGACAAACGATTCTGCTGCAAGCACTTGCGGAGTCGCGAAGGAGTCGTTTACTATGCCCTTACACTTCCATGCGCCCAAAGTTCCTCGCGGAATCCTCTGTCTTTGGGGGAAGGCGGTCCGATGCTGAGTTTTGCCTCTCCGACGAAGGAGTGCCTGGACTCAGTCTTTGCTGCGCTGAGGGATGCGGGCCTGCTGAATCGCACAGGTAAGGCTTTGCTGGCGCAGTTGAATGAACTGGCCGAAGGGAAGTGGCCCGTCCGCTGCTCGGAAGTTTGTCATGGGATGGCGGCGCATCCACCCTCAATGGCGCTGGCCTTTAGTTTGGTGTTGCTTCAGCTGCCAGGAAAATGGGACGCAGAGAGCGCATGGATCGACTACAACGAGATCAAAGAAGCTCTTGAGACAGCCTGGAAGGTTGTTTCACAGGACTCCGGCCGGCGGTTGCGGAGAACGGTCGATCACGCAATCGTCTACGGGATTCGCCGATCCTGGGACCCTGCACTGGATTTTCTAACGACGACACTTGCAGGCGATATTCGCCGTTATCGCGGCCCAGTTGGAGAGTGCGTTGGATATCTCCGCGGCCGGCCTGTCGGAAATGCCCCAGGTGCAGCCAACACAGCGATGGACGGGCTGATTCCCGACCTCGATCTCGTCTGGGGCGAGGATTTCCGGAATGATGCGAACTTTCACGTCGGAGCGATTCTGAACAAGCTCCTCCAGCCCTGGACCCCCTTGAGTTTCCAGTCAGGGGAGGGGATTCGGTTTGAATGGTGCGGCGAAGAGCGCGACCAACTAGTCGCGAGGTCCTATTCGAAGAAGATTTTGCTGCCCGGATCGAAGCGGAATTTCAAGCTGAAAGAAGGAAATGCGGCGCTCTACCGGGACGGGAAGGAATTCGCCAAAGTTGACGAGGGCCAGAGACTGATCCTTCGCGTCAATGACGACGGGAGAGCCGAACTTCAGCTTGCCGACTCTCAGCGGGGCAACGTCGTGGGGCCTATCCTTAGGTTTAACGCCAGCCAGGAGGTGAAACTGGAATTCAGCACAAAAGGGTGTGTGGAGGCATGGAACTGCACGTGCGGATCGTGGGCATGCGACCTGAAGCATCGGATGGAAGGCTGGGATCCAAAACTTCTGCCTGAGAACGAGACGCTTGCCTCATTTCTGTGGACGGCCGTGAAGGGGTCTTCCCGGCAGCTTCATATCAAGAGTTTTGTTGGCGGAATGTACTACGCAGCGCTCTGTAACGGGGAATAGTGGAGTGGAACACGGGAGCAGGGACTGAAGTCGGACCCCTACTCTCAGGATGTTCCTGGGAGCTCCGAAGAAGATGAAACGAATTCGATGTGTATCGCTGCTCACAACGTCCGAGGTCCAACCTTCGCGGATTGCGGAGATTCTGCTGCGCCGGGAGTGCACGGCCGCGCTGGAGGCGCTGCTCGGAGACGGGGATGAGAAGGCACAAGAGCGCTGGAGCAAGCAGTCCGTACCTAAAATCCTGAATGTCGCGGACAAGATTCTCCGGGATGCTATCGACCGGAGTCTGCCGGTGACCGGGCTGCGTCTTGCGGAGATGCGCGAATCCGTCGCCTGGGCGGCGGATTCGAATGCACTGGCGGGACGCGTGCTGGAGGTAGTGAGCCGGCAGTGCATCGAGCGCGTTTATGCGGAGGCGGTTGAGAGAATTGCGAGGCGAAGGACACTGCCCCTGGCCGAGTTGAGCCTCGCCCTGGTTCCTTTCACCGACTCGTATACCCCGGAAAAGCTGTTGGCGCGGGAGTGCTGGTGCGGCTGCTGGGTTGAGGATGGAGTATCGAAGTGTTCATTCTGCGGAGGTGCAGCACCGGGTGGACGGCCAACGCGGGTGTGGCGGCGGGTTGCGCATAGGAACGTGCAACTCGATGTGCTCAACGAGACGCGGCACAACTTAGAGGAGAGGATGGAGAAACTCCGGGAGATGGGAGCGCAGGTGCCCAGCGGAGCCGATCCAGAGGACTACCCAGACAGTTG
>Ga0187877_1004434_pt1 | contig 10779 bp, 6 predicted proteins | sample June2016WEW_17_1_3_FD_132430 | JGI IMG/M metagenome (GOLD analysis project Ga0187877, IMG submission 132430) | Peatland microbial communities from SPRUCE experiment site at the Marcell Experimental Forest, Minnesota, USA - June2016WEW_17_100 | ecosystem: Environmental > Terrestrial > Soil >... | reverse complement strand
TTTCGACCATGGCGTCCGCGGCTCCGTTCCTGCTCGCAGTGACTGCGGAACCTTGAAGGGCCAGCGTGAGGTATTCGGGTTAGGGAATGCTCTGATGGTCGGTGTTGCGAATGCGATACCAGCAGAGCAGTTCCTTGGCGGAGGGGATAGGGGCGCCTTGGCCGTCGGGTTTGTCGAGGTAGAGAAACGCGACTGAAGAGAAGCAGAACGGTTTGAGCCGGTCGGGCGACCACGGGTTGACAAAGGCGAATTTGAGGCGTTGATCGAAACGGATGGCGTCGGTCTCGTGCACGCGATACATGGCCACGCTGGCGTTGATCGGGTCCTTGATCGGCACGCCGTGGTAGGGGCCGATAAGCGTGCCTTCCCGAAAATACCAACCGCCGAGGAAATAATCCTCCAGGCCCGTGCCGACGATGCGCGGCGTCTCCCAGTCGGCATCCACATACACGTGCTCCGGCGCTTCGAGGAAGCTGAGGTAGTTCCGCTCTTCGCCCTGCATGTAGAGCAGGCAGCCGGCGTAATGGCCACGGCCACGGGCTTCGGCGATCTGGACGGGGGCCGGGCCTTTGTTGTGGCCGGTGTTGAACTGGGCGTGGAACCAGCCGAGGGGCTCAGGCAGCGAATCGGTCAACTGGTAAAGGATGTTACAGAAGACGTCGGTGTCGAGGTCGGCATCCACGTTCTCCAACTCAATCCGAAAGCTCTTGCGGAAAGGCATCGGCCATTTGCAAAAGAAGCCGCCGCTGGAGGTGCCGAAGTAGCGCGAGGCGAAGCTGGCCACCTCGCACAAGCCCGCGCCGAAGAAGTCGCCTACGGGGGCCGCTACGGCGGGCTGCTCGGCACCGTCCCAATAGATCCGGAGGATAAGGGTCTTGAGAATTGACTGGTTGATAGGCGCCGTGGGATTCCAGTGCTGCCAGAACCAGCCCGGGAACGTGAGCCAGAATTGGGCGATATACCCCTGGCCTTTGACCTCGCCGATGGTCACGCGCTTGCCGCGAGGGATTGGGATCGTCTTGCTCTTGCGCGCCAGGTTGAAAGTGGTTAGTTGGCGGGTGGTCTCCTTGCGCAGGGTCGCCAGCCGCAAAGCTTCTGCCGTTGAAGGTGGAGAAACTGCGCTCCCGGTGGTCTGGCCATCTGTCTGAGCGGAAGCCATTGTTGGGAGAGCGGCCGTGGCGCCCAACGCGGCGAACGAAGTAACGAATTCCCGACGATCCATGGTTCGGAGAGCATGGCGGAATAGGTCACCCTACGTCAATAGATTCGCCGCCGCATGAGCGCCGTTGGCATGGGCTTGTCCTCCGCGTGCTGTTGCTCCTTCAGAGATGTGTTCAGATCCACTTTCTAATCCGCAGTATTGCCGCTCACCGGCGGTTCAGATAGCTTGCGCGGCATGACGACCGGGAATCCCTTGAAGGGTTTGCACCGGCTCTTCAAGAATACATGTCGAATGTAAAAACCGGTCACCCTAAAGGCCTTTACGTCTTGTTCTTCACGGAGATGTGGGAGCGCTGCTCCTACTACGGGATGAGGGCTTTGCTGGTCCTTTATATGACCCAGCACTTGCTCGTCGACCCCGCTCGGGCCAAGACCGTGTTGGGCTACCACGCCTTCGAGTCCTTGCTGATTCTGATCTTCGGCCAACTTAATGTGCAGCAGGTCAGCTCGCAGATTTATGGACTCTACACGGCGTTTGTTTATCTCACGCCGCTGATCGGCGGATTCATTGCGGATCGCTGGTGGGGCCAGCATCGAAGCGTCTATCTGGGCGGCATCCTGATGGCCACCGGGCAGTTTCTGCTGGCTTCGGAACACCTGTTCCTGGTGGGTTTGGCTTTTCTTATACTCGGGAACGGCTTTTTCAAGCCGAACATATCGACCCAGGTGGGGAATCTTTACGCTGCCGGCGATTCGCGGCGGGATAGCGCGTTCATGATCTTTTACATGGGGGTGAACCTGGGCGCGTTTCTCTCGCCCTTGATCTGCGGCACGCTGGGACAAAAGGTGGGCTGGCACTACGGCTTCGTCGCGGCGGGGATCGGGATGCTGTTGGGCCTGGTCGTTTATCATTTCGGCCGGCACCTGGTTCCGCACGAGACCCCGTCCCAACGGCAAGCCAAGGTGGCCGCCGCCGCCGGAGGGCTTACCGCCGCTGAGTGGAAACGCATTGGCGTCATCTGCCTGCTGTGCTTCTTGAACATTGTTTTCTGGGGCATTTACGAGCAGCAGGGCAATACGCTGCAGCTTTGGGCGGACGGACAAACGAATTGGAATCTCTTCGGCTGGGAAATGCCCTCGACCTGGTATCAATCCTTTAATCCAGCATTCATTTTCATTTTCACTCCCTTAATCGTGGCCCTCTGGAAGCGGCAAGCCGCTCGGGACCGCGAGCCATCCACCGTGGCCAAGATGGGGATGGGCTGTGTGCTATTGGGGCTGGGCTATGTGATCATGGTTTTTGCCGCTCGCGCCTTTACGGGCGACAAACAGAACCTGATGTGGCTGGTGACTTCAACCTGGGTGTTTACGATGGGCGAACTTTATCTCTCGCCCGTCGGTCTCTCCATGATCACTAAGGTTGCGCCCGCCCGAACCGTCTCGACGATGATGGGTGTTTGGTATCTCTCGAGCTTCTTTGGCAATTACGCGGCAGGCTTCTTCGGCTCGTTCTATTCGGTCATGACCAAAGTCCACTTCTTCGGCCTGCTCGCCATCGCCGGCGTCATCACGGGCTGTGTCTTCTTTGTCATCCGGCGTCCGGTGGTCAGAGTCATGCAAACCAAGCACTGAAAACCACTCACTGTGAATGGCTTGGAGGCGGGGGACGGGATTGAACACAAGTATATGCGACTCCCCACCTCTGCCTCATCTACGCAAGTCACTGCTGCTTTGGGCAATCAGCGGAATTCGGCGCGGACGATTCTCCTTGCTCAGGTACGTCCGGAGTGACACAGTTCACCGCTAGTTGCCTCCACGAGCCGCCGACTCGTTTCTTTCGGCCGACGACCCGCGCGCAAGGAATCTTCGACCAGGGCAACATGAAACGGCCATTCGAGGGTTGGCTGCGTCGGGTGATAGAGGTTCTAGAATCACCTGAAGGAGGGGGCAACTGTGCCTAATTCCGAACTGCCGCCCGCGGACGAACTGTGGCCGCTAGTTTACGAGGAGTTGCGCAAGCTCGCCTCGTACAAAATGGCGCAAGAGGCGCCCGGCCAGACCCTGCAACCCACCGCGCTGGTCCATGAGGCCTGGCTGCGGCTCGGGGCCGATGGCCAGCCGCCGTGGAGGAATCGCGCCCATTTCTTTGCCGCAGCGGCCGAAGCCATGCGCCGGATTCTGGTCGAGCGCGCCCGGCGGTGCACAGCTCTGAAGCGTGCCGGCGGAGCATGCCGTCTCAGCCTGGATGAGGTGGAGATTCCCCTGGCAGTGGCCGATGACGAGCGGTTGCTCGCGGTGGACGAGGCCCTGGAGGAGTTTGCCGCATGCGAGCCGCGCAAAGCCGAATTGGTGAAGCTGCGTTACTTCACGGGGATGAACTTCGAGGAGGCGGCCTCGGTCCTGGGCATCGCCGTGCCGACCGCGAAGGAATGGTGGGCCTACGGCCGGGCCTGGCTGGCGGTTGCCCTGCGCCCTTCCCTTGAAGTCGGTAAGCCTTCCAGCCCCTCGGTGGTTCCAGAGGGGCCGGGTGGCGAAAAGAATATTTGAGATTCGTCCATACTATTTCCCGCTGGAATACGCATGTACAAACGAGGGCACCAGTGCCTTCGCTTATGAAACCGGCAGACAACAGAGAAGGAGTCCTCTTCCGTGAGGCCCGGCAACGGCCCAAAGGCCCGGAGCGCGAAGCCTACCTCGACCAGGCCTGTGCCGGGAACGAGGCGCTGCACCTCAGGCTCGCCGCCCTTCTCCAGGCCGATGAGAGCCCCGATTCTTTCCTCGAGCCGCAGGTAAGCGATTTGCTGGGCCAAATAGCAACCCGCCCAGCCCCTGATTCCAAAGTCGAGGAAGCAGGTGCTCGGATCGGACACTACAAGCTGCTGGAGAAAATCGGCGAGGGCGGCTGCGGGGTGGTTTATATGGCCGAGCAGGAAGAACCCATCCGCCGTCGGGTGGCCTTCAAGGTCATCAAGCTGGGCATGGACACCAAACAGGTCATCGCCCGGTTTGAAACCGAACGGCAGGCCCTGGCCCTCATGGACCACCCCAACATTGCCAAAGTGCTCGACGCGGGAGCGACCGACACTGGCCGGCCCTACTTTGTCATGGAACTCGTGCGCGGCATCAAGATCACCGATTACTGCGACCAGAACAAACTCTCGACCGAGGAGCGGCTGAACCTATTTGTGCAAGTCTGCCATGCCATTCAACACGCGCATCAGAAGGGGATCATTCATCGGGACATCAAGCCCTCGAACATCCTGGTCACCCTGCACGATGGGGTGCCGGTGCCCAAGGTGATTGACTTCGGCATTGCCAAGGCCACCGTCCAGCGCCTGACCGACAAGACCTTGTTCACCGCCTTCCAGCAGTTTATCGGCACGCCGGCCTACATAAGTCCTGAGCAGGCCGAGATGAGCGGCCTGGACATCGACACCCGCAGCGACATCTATGCGCTGGGTGTGCTGTTGTATGAGCTGCTGACGGGCCAGACGCCCTTAGAGCAGAAGGCGCTGGTGGCGGCGGGTCTGGACGAAATGCGCCGCATCATTCGAGAGCGGGAACCAGTCCGCCCCTCGACTCGCCTGAGCACTTTGACTGAGCCTGAGCGGACCACGGTTGCCAGGCGCCATGGTGCTGCCCCGCCCCAGCTTATCCACCTGGTGCGCGGCGACCTCGATTGGATCGTGATGAAGACGTTGGAGAAGGACCGAACCCGTCGTTACGAGACGGCCAACGGCCTGGCAAATGATGTCCTGCGCCATCTGAGCAACGAGCCGGTCGTCGCCCGCCCACCGAGCAAGCTCTACCGGTTTCAGAAGCTGGTAAAGCGCAATAAGCTGGCCTTTGCGGCGGGCGCAACGCTCGTGGCGGTGCTGGTTATCGCCGCCGTGGTGAGTTCTTCCCAGGCCGTACTCGCAGCGGTGCTGATGGTTGGGATTGGCATAAGCACCTGGCAGGCGCTGGTGGCCACCCGCGCCAAGGCCGACGCGCTCGAAGCGAAGACCGAATCGGTAGCGGCGCAGAAAAATGCGGAACGGGCTCAGGCTAATGAAGCCCGGATGCGCGAGCGAGCCGAGAAACAGGCGCTGGAGGCCCGTCAGCGCGCCTACGCGTCGGACATGAACGTTGCCAGGCAGGCGCTGGATGAAAACAACCCGGGTCGTACGCTCGACCTGCTCAACCGACAGCGGCCTGGGCCGGGCCAGAAAGACCTGCGCGGGTGGGAATGGCGTTACCTCTGGCAACAATGCCGCAGCGATGCCTTGTTCAACCTCTGCCAGCAATCCAACGAGATCTATTCGCTGGCGGTTTCTCAAGACGGTCAATGGCTGGCTATGGGCGAGTTACACAGAGGTCTGTCAGTGTGGGATTTGCGGACACGGCGAGAGTTGATCCGGCTGGCGGAAAGCGAACTACTGGTTCGCGCCGCCTTCTCGCCCACAGATCCGCTGCTGGCATTCACCAGCTCCACCATTTCTGCTTCAGGGCAGGGGCGAACTACCTTGCGTCTCTGGAATGCCGCAACGCGGCAGACGATTGGCGAATTCCCGTTGGATAATTACTGCGAGGGGTTAGCGTTCGCCAAAGATGGGCGGACGCTGGTGACTTCCACCCCCTCCGGCTCGGAAGGCCAAATTACTCTCTGGCGTATGCCCGAAGGAACCAAACTGGTCAGTTATCCTTCCAAACAATGTCAGCCTTTTGTGTCGAGAAGTTTTGCCGCGACACCGGACTTGAGTCTCGCGGTTTATGCTTGCGGACCGCCGTCATCACAACGGATTCGCGTCATTGATCTGCGCGATGGCAAGGAGCTTTGGACGGCGGTGGCAGCCAAAGAGTACGTCATTGCCCTTGCCTTTTCACCCGACAGCAAAACCCTGGCTTCCGCCGGCGGATTCGCCGAATCGGACATCCGTTTATGGGATGTCGCCACCGGCAAGGAAATCGGGCGACTGGAAGGGCACGGCTCCTGGGTCGGTTCCCTGGTGTTGTGGCCGGATGGAAGAAAACTGGCCTCGAGCAGCGCCGATGAGACGATTCGCATTTGGGATGTTGCCAGTCGCAAGTGTCTGGACGTGCTGCGCGGCCATCGTGAGGAGGTGTGGCGGCTCGCCCTGTTGCCTGATGACAAAACACTGGTGAGCGGTGCCAAGGACGGGATGGTTTGCTTCTGGGACACGTCCGTCACGCATCCTCGGCAGCCCCACATCACCATTCCGGAGAACGTCGTTAACTGGTCTTTCACGCCCGACAGCCGGTCGGTCCTGACGCTGGACCGGCAAGGTCAGGTGTCGCAGTGGACGGGCTCTGATTTTCAGCAGAAGGCACCGTTGCTGGAAATCGGGACAAATTTCTATGACGTCTTCTTTTCGTCGGACGGACGTTTCATGGCGGTCAGTTTCACCAACGGGGTCTTACAGACTTGGGACCTTACCCGACGGGTCTTGTCGCATCAGTTGACCAACACAACGGGTAAGGCGGGGTTGGATGGCTTGCTTGCCGGCGGAAACAAGCTGGTAACTCGCTCTGGCGGCAATTTGTGTCACGAATGGAATCTCACGACTGGCTCGGAAATACAGTCGTGGCAGGCGCCGGCGTCATTATGCCCGATTGCTGTATCGCCCGACGAGCGGCTGTGCGTGGCCATCGGTATTGGGGGAGACGTCGTCTGCAGAAACCTCGCTAACGAAAGCAATCCCAAAGTGGATCTGCACGTTCTGGGAGCTGAAGGCGCTTGTTTCTCTCCTGATGGAAAGCTATTCGCTGTTGCCAGTTCCGTCGGGTATGCGCGGGTGTGGGAGACGGCCACGTGGCGTGAGGTGGCCACGCTGCGCGGTCATCTTCTTGGCGTTCATTCAGCCACCTTTTCGGGCGACGGCAAACGTCTGGCGACCGTCGGCGGCAATGCAGCGCTGAAACTTTGGGACACCGAAAGTTGGCAGGAGGTGCTCACCTTGAAGGGCCAAGGATCACTGTTGAGGGACGCTACGGTTACCCATTGGCAGCCCACGGCGTTTTCACCCGACGGCAATGCAATTCTCATGGTAAACCATGCGCGCATCGTGCACATTTGGCGCGCACCGTCGTGGGCGGAGATCAACGCAGCGGAAAAGCCGGCGCCTGCTCCAGTTCCGTAGCAATAAAACACCCCCCCCTAAAACCTATGAGCTAATTCAAATTTTCCTGTCCGCACTGCGATCAGCACTTGCAATGCCACGAAGAGACGTCGGACCAATTCAACATCAGTGCCTATGAAAACAACAAAGTCCATATTCGGAGTTCTGAAAATCACCTTGGGTCTCAAGGGCCGTATCTGCACTTTATCCATTGTGCCTCTGCTGTTGCTGCTTTCGATGCTACCCGTTCGGGGAGCACAAGGCGCAGTGGTCTTAACCACTCTTCATTCATTCGGGGTTTTCCCCAATGGGGCGTATCCCAACGGGCTGGTGCAAGGCAGCGACGGCCATTTCTATGGCACGACTGGAAGCGGCAGGACGAACGACAATGGCACCGTGTTCAAAATCGGCACCAATGGGGCGTTCACCAGTTTGTATTCCTTCACCGGCACCAAGGATGGCTCGTGGCCACGGGTCAAACCGGAGCGCAGGGATTAGACATCGAGCAGATTGAGGCCGAAGGCCAGCTTAGGCCCAAACCGGGTGAGTCGAGGTTTATTCGGGGTCGTGAATTGAAGTGGCGGGAGGTAGCCTTGACGAACGAGGTGATCGACTTCAACGCGCTCCTGGAGCACGAGACAACTCAGAGCTTGGCCTACGCGGTCTGCTACCTCCGGTCGGAAGCTGTGCAGCATGGGCTTCAGATGCTGGTCGGCAGCCGTGATGAGGCGAAAGTCTATCTGAATGGGAAGCAGGTTTACAGAAATGGCTTCCGCGTCCCTTTTATGCCGAGCAGGATAGAGTCCCAGACATCGCGCTGAACGCGGGGCTGAACGTCCTCGTGTTCAAGGTGGTGAATGAAACCCGCGAGTGGAAGGGGTCCATCCGGTTCACCGATGCCGCGGGCCAGCCGCTCAAAGCGGTCCGAGTGACGCTCGATCCAGAAGCCAAGGACTAATCAAGATCATCAAGCTGGGGACCGTGGACCGTAAGGCGCTGCGGATACGAAAGAAGCTGCTGGGCAGACACCCAGGCGTGGCCGACTTGCTTGGGGGGTTGCCTAGCTACTCCTCCCGCAAGGCAAGCTCGCGGAGGCTGCAGCTTTAGCCCGCGAGCGCCTCGCTGTGAGCGAGATGTACTTCCAAGTGGCTGGCCCAAAGCCTGCTGGGCGCCACCCTTTTGGAGCACAAGAAACACGCCGACGCAGAGCCCTTGCTGGTTCGGCGAAAGCTAGCGCGTGGGCCTTTCAAGACCCGTTCGTTACCTCCCCGCTGGACCGGCAAAAAGAATTCTGAGATTCCTCCATACTTTTTCCCCCCGGAATGCGCATGTACAGGTGAAGGCACTAACGCCTTCGCATATGAAACCGACCGACGATCGCGAAGAAGTCCTCTTTTGGCAGGCCCCCCAGCGGGCCAGGGGGCCGAGGCGCGTCCCAGTCGGCCAACCAGTTCAACATCCAAAACGAAAGCTCACAAACTATGAAAAGGAACATTGCTTGTTCAAATCGCGCCGGGAGGTGGCTTGGCACAGGATACATGATGAACCCCAATAGTCTTTTCCGGCACCTGGCCAGGAATTTAGCAGGCGTCTTGCTGTGGTTGGCCGTCCTGCCTCTGGCCGCCTTCGGTCAGGCTAATTATTCCACTCCTTACAGCTTCACCACCCTCGCTGGGAACACCGGGTATGGCAGCGCGGACGGGACAGGGAGCGCCGCGCGCTTCGCGTTTCCTTGCAGCGCAGCGGCGGACACGAACGGCAACGTCTATGTGGCGGACACAGTGAACTGCACAATCCGCAAAATGACGCTGGTCGGAACGAATTGGGTGGTGACGACGCTGGCCGGACTGGCGGGCTGCACAGGAAACAATGACGGGACGGGGAGCGCTGCGCGGTTTTATTATCCTAACGGCGTGGCGGCGGACAGCGCGGGCAACCTCTACGTGGCGGACTCTGGTAACCATACGATCCGGGAAGTGACGCCGATCGGAACGAATTGGGTGGTGACGACCCTGGCGGGACTGGCCGGCAGTGCTGGCAGCGCGAACGGGACGAACAGGGCTGCGCGGTTTAATTATCCGGCTGCCGTGGCGGTGGACAGCACGGGCAACGTCTATGTGTCCGACACAGCCAACCACACGATCCGAGAAGTGACGCCGGTTGGAACGAATTGGGTGGTGACGACGCTGGCCGGACGGGCGGGCGTTTCTGGCAGTGGGGACGCGACGGGCAGCAACGCGCGATTCTATTTACCGTTCGGCCTGGCGGTGGCCACGAACGGCAATGTCTATGTTGCGGACGAAGGCAACAACAGGATCCGCAAAGTGACGTCGGGCGGCGTGGTGACGACCCTGGCGACTGGGTTTAATTGGCCCGCCGGCGTGGCGGTGGACAGGGCGGCCAACGTCTATGTGGCGGACACAGATAACCACACGATCCGCAAAGTGACGTCGGGCGGGGGGGTGACAACACTGGCCGGATCGGGATCGTACTCGAGTTGGGGCACGAATGACGGGTCGGGGAGCGCCGCGCGGTTCACGTTTCCTTGCGGCGTGGTGGTGGACACGAGCGGCACTGTCTATGTGGCGGACTCTGGTAACAATACGATCCGCAAGGTGACGCCGGCGGGCGTGGCGACGACGCTGGCTGGACTGGCGGGCAACAATACAGGCAGCGCGGACGGGTCGGGGAGCGCCGCGCGGTTTAATGGGCTCGGCGCCATGGCGGTGGGCACGAACGGCAATGTCTATGTATTGGACTCCAGTAACAACACGATCCGGAAAGTGACGCCGAGCGGGGTGGTGACGACCCTGGCCGGATTGGCGGGCCATGCTGGTAGCTCAGACGGGACGAATAGCGCCGCGCGCTTTAACGGACCTTACGGCGTGGCGGTGGACAGCGCCGGCAGCGTCTATGTGTCGGACACTTCCAACGATACGATCCGCAAACTGACGCCAGTCGGAACGAATTGGGTGGTGACGACCCTGGCCGGACTGGCAGGCAGTGCTGGCAGCGCGAACGGGACGAATAGCACCGCGCGGTTTAGTTGGCCCGCCGGCGTGGCGGTGGACAGCACGGGCAGCCTTTATGTGGCCGACTATAATAACGACACGATACGGAAAGTGTCACCGGTCGGAACGAATTGGGTGGTGACGACCCTGGCCGGACTGGCGGGCTATTCTGGCAGTGTGGACGGGACGAACAGCGCCGCGCGGTTTAATTCTCCTCAGGGCCTGGCGGTGGATATGGCGGGCAACGTCTATGTGGCGGACGTTTACAACCAAACGATCCGCAAAGTGACGCCGGCGGGAACGAATTGGGTGGTGACGACCCTGGCCGGACTGGCCGGCAGCATTGGCAGTGCGGACGGGACAAATAGGGCCGCACGGTTTGCCTACCCTGTCGGCGTGGCCGTGGACATGGCGGGCAACATCTATGTGTCGGAGAATGGCGACTACACGATCCGCCAAGTGACCTTGGTCGGAACGAATTGGGTGGT
>Ga0187877_1004433_pt1 | contig 10781 bp, 10 predicted proteins | sample June2016WEW_17_1_3_FD_132430 | JGI IMG/M metagenome (GOLD analysis project Ga0187877, IMG submission 132430) | Peatland microbial communities from SPRUCE experiment site at the Marcell Experimental Forest, Minnesota, USA - June2016WEW_17_100 | ecosystem: Environmental > Terrestrial > Soil >... | reverse complement strand
CCTCCGTAGTGTGACTGTGGCGAAACACAGGGCTTAATCAGGAACTGTCCATGTCAAGCAGTGAACTTTGCATCTTCATGTCGCACCCGTAGAATACCTGCGGCGAAACGCGGGACGGCTTTCGTGAACTATTCATAATTCCGTAGCGAACATTGCAACTTCATGTCGCGATATACCTTGGCTATCAACACGCTTTGGTGTGGCTTTGATGTCGCACTGATTGCTTTGGGTGGGCTTGCCCACCGCATTCTTCATTCTGCATTCGCTCCACGTTATGCCCGCGCCGACGGCGTTTTGCCGGGGACTCCCCGGCGAGACCACGGCGTGTACCCGATGTGGATCATCGAATCGCCTTTATTTGCAGAGGGGTGCAAATCGGGCATCGCGTCACTGTTGTTCTCAGCGCGCCTGGTCCAGCCCATTCCTGCTGACAGGGCGGCAGTCCCGCCGTAGTCCCGCCGGAGTCTCGCCGTAGTACCTCCGTTACCTAACGGAGGTACTACGGCGAGGGTATGGGTATTGTCACCGGGGCGCCCTGGCACACTCAGGACGCAGTTGCAGAACGGACGGAAGCGGTGTCACCTTAAGGACCTGTTGGTCAGCTAACCCGCAGGTGGGCTTTCGGGAGATGCTCGTCGGAGTCTATTGGAGTCACTCTCCGTTACAGCGAATGAGCACCGGCGCAAAGCACCTACATGGGGACCGCCCCGTATACCTGAGTGCCTGTAAGCGCCTGACCCGTTTCCGTCCGCCTGCACAACCGTTAGGACATACCATGAATGATACAGTAAACGTTGTCGAGCGGGTGATCGGCTTTGATGCTCACCCGGACAGTTTCACCGCGGCGATCCTGCGGGGCCCTACGCCCGCCGCCGCCGTGGCGGAAAAGGTCTTTAACCAAGTGCCGATGGCGCAGCTCCCAAGCTGGGCGCAGAAGCACACCACCGCCCAGGATCTGATCGTGCTGGAGGCTTCGGGCAACAGCTTCCAAGTGGTGCGCACGCTGGCCGCTCTGGGGCGGCAAGCCAAGGTCCTGGAGAGCGGCCAGATGGGCAAGCTCAAGGAGGCGCATGCCAACAATGACAAGATCCGTGCGGTGCGCATTGGCAAGGCCTACCTGGCCGGCACGGCCAAAGAGGTCTGGGTGCCCGACCCCAAGACCCAGGAATGGCGGGACTGGTTCCATGCCTACCACAAGGCCGTCAAACGCAACACCCAGGTGCGGGCGCGGTTGCGCTCCTATCTGAGCGACAACGGGGTGCGGCTCAAAGCCAGCACCCGTCTGACCCAACCGGAGCCGGCCCAGGTGGCTGGAGGGTGGCAAGCTGAAAGAAGTGGTCGAACGGGCTTTACAGGGGTACGGGCGCGGGGGTAAACGTAGCCTTGATGAAGAGCAGATTTTCATCCGCGACGGGGAGCTGTTCGGATAACACCCCAAAATGGGTGGATATCCAGGTCTGTATAATCACTGGTTGGGCTGCTTTCCCCCGGGTCTTATGAAAAGGGCCGCAACAACGCTCCTGCTTCTGACGCTGGGGCTCGCTATAGTCGTGAAGGCTGTTTGGCTTGCACGCTCGCGCAACGAATTCCACGAAGGGAGGCACCTGAGCCAATGGCTAGCAGATCTTGTAGCTACTAACGGAGAACCTCGTGCGGTTGCTACGGTGCAGGCTATTGGCACGAACGCGGTGCCCTATTTATTGAAAGAGCTTTCATATCGCTATAGCCGCCCCCGCCAGGTGCTCTACGACATCGCAGACCGTTTGTTTCGCCGCACGCTTCATCTCACCAGAAATACGATTTACGACCCTGCACAGATGCGTCCAGTTCGGGCGATCTACGGCTTCGAGGCTCTTGGTTCGACCGCGAGCAACGCGGTGCCCCCGCTGAGAAGGCTGCTCGGTACCGAATGCGGAGACCAAGCTGCCATCGCTTTGTCTGGTATCGGCACCGCAGCACTACCTGCCTTCATTGAAGCTTTAGGCGATAGCTCGCCGGGTGTTCGCTATCACGCGCTTGTCGGCTTGGCGCAGCTCGGCACCAACAGCGGTCCGGCGCTCTCCGCAGTGATGGGATGTCTGGACGACACTAATCTCGTGAGCGGCGCGCCCATTCGTGGGTTCGCGGTTCTCGTGCTCGGCAACATGCATGGAGAGGCAACTGGGGCGGTACCTGCACTGACCCGCCTTCTCGATGATTCCAACCCGGGCGTCCAGACGCTGGCGAGACAATCGCTGCGCTACATCGAGACCCAGAGAGAGCCCGCGCCTTAGTTTGTAAAGGGGTCAGTTAATGAGATTCTATGGTTTTCTTGACTCCCGGGGAGTAGCAGCAGTAATCTGGTGGCATGGCTCGGAAGATGCACATGCTATTTCCGGCGGCGAGGTACCATGTGATGAATCGGGGCGACCGGCGGGAGGCGATTTTCGAGGGCGACGAGGACCGGCAGCGGCTGCTGCAAACGCTGACGTAGGCAGGTGAGAAAACCGGCTGGCAGGTCCACGGGTATTGCCCGATGCGCAATCACTTCCACCTGGTCAGCGAGATACCCGAGAGCATTTCCACCACCGCATTTTTTGGGTTGGACCGTTTTTGTCGCATAGACTGGTTGCGAGGTGCAAGTTGAGGCTCAAGGTAAAACGGAGCGGCCTAAACGGTCACTTGCCTCGTGACTTCGTAAGGTCCTAAATGTTCCGCATGCAAATGAATAAGCGCGAGTTTCTGGTCGGAACCACTTTTCTGGGGATGGCCAGCCTGGCCGGATCAACCTCTGTGCGGGCAACCGAGGGGAGTGGGGCGCGGACGGCTTCGGTTTTCAACGTGACGGACTTCGGCGCAAAAGGCGACGGCAAGATCCCGGACTCGGAAGCCATCCAAAAGGCGCTGGATGCAGCAGGCGCGGTGGGCGGCACAGTTTATTTGCCAGCCGGACGCTATCCCTGCCACGACCTGAAAGTTCACCCGCACACGACCGTGATGGCGGAGCCTCAGTGGGGATACCGCGGTGACGCAGGCGCCATGCTGCTGCTGGATTCCGATGAGGCGGATTGTCTGCTCAATATCACCGGGGCCTTCGGCGTTCACCTCCACGGTCTTTTCCTGCAGGGACGGCGGGAGGCCAAGAAAACCATACACGGCGTCTTTTTGAACAATGCTCAGAAGTACAGTCCGCAAGAGGACGCCATTGTCATTGACGACTGCAAGATCGAAAGGTTTTCAGGACACGGAGTGCATCTGCTGCGCATTTGGCTTTTCATCATCCGGCACAGTATCTTTCAGGGGAACAAAGGGTGTGGCGTCCAAATTACCGGCTGGGACGGCTTTGTGACGGACAACCAGTTTTCCGGCAACGGGAGCCACGGATTCGCCAGCGAATCGGTCGGGGCGACGGTCATGTTCACGGCCAACCGCGTTGAATGGAACAAAGGCTACGGCCTCTACCTGTTCGCGGGCGATGCGTGGAATGTCACTGGTAACTGTTTCGACCGGAACTGGGGTGCGGGCCTCTGCGCCCTGAAAATGCGCACCACCACCATCACCGGGAACGTATTCAGGCGGTGCGGCAAAGACAGCCGCCTGCTGCCCGAAGGGGAGCGTTCCTGCCAGGTGCGGCTGGAGGAATGCAGCGGACTGAGCTTCGTCTCCAATGTGTGCGCGGCGGGCCGCGACGACGGCGGCAGCGGCGATTACACTCCGCACTTTGGATTCGTGGTTCGCAAACTCAGCCACTGCGTCATTTCCGCCAACACCCTGTTCAAAGGCTACACGAAAGAGATGACAGCGGACCTCGGCGAACACGGCCCGGAGTACGTGTTCGCCAATAATGTGGGCTGCCCGATGACCGCTTGACCAAGCGATCTTCAACGACTGCATCCTCCGGGAAGCCATCATTCACGGACTCCCGGTCATTGATCTTGGCCTTCATGCTGAACATTCGCCTTGAACGGACGGTTGTACGGAAGATAAGGTGCCGCCTGACTTGAGCGACATAAAGCACCTCAGCGACCGCGGCGTTTGCGTCATTCTCCTGGCTCTCGCGCCGGCTTTATTCATCCAAGGCGTCAGGGCTCAGGACCGGTTGAAATCGATGCCGGGTTACCAACGGCATGAGAAAATCGCGCCTCAGATCGCAGGTTCCGTGGTTCTCGGCACCCTGCAGGTTACCTGGACAAATGACGGGAACGCTTTCGAATATCAGAGGGAGGGAAGACACTATCGTTACGACGTGTTGAGCCGGACCAGGACGGAGCTGCATGTGTCAACAAATGCAGCTTCGACGGGAACGCAGCGCCCCACCGCGGCCGAAAAGCGTGCGAAACGGCAATCCAGCGATAGCCCCGCTCGTGGCCGGCAATTCAACTCGGTGGCTTCACCGGACGGCAAGTTCAAGGCGATTTACCACGACCGGAATGTTTGGCTGGCTGAAACTAACGGGACGAATGAGGTGGCAATTACCGTCGAGGGAAGCCCAACCAACCGCGTCAAATATGGGGCAGCCTCCTGGGCCTACGGCGAGGAACTGAGACAAAGGACCGCCATTTGGTGGTCAACCAACAGTCAGAGGCTAGCCTTTTATCGGTTCGACGAAGGCCACGTGCCTGATTTCTACCTTGCGCTCGATCTGACCACCATTCAGGACAAACTCGGCGTGGAGGCGTACCCCAAGGCTGGCGGAACAAACCCGGTGGTGGATCTCTTCATTTACGATATCAAGGCCAAGACTATGGTGCGAGTGGACGTCCGGGACGGCCAGCCATGGGACAACCATGTGGTGGGGCACTACGTGTATGGCGTCGCCTGGTCCCCCGATGGGGCGCGACTGCTTTTCCACCGCACGAACCGGCGACAGAACATCCTGGAGTTGTGTGCGGCGGATCCAGCCACCGGAAAGTGCCGGGTGATCGTCCACGAGGCCTGGCCCGCCAGTTGGGTCGAGAACTTGCCGCCTATGCGTTTCCTTCAAGACGGGCGCCGCTTTCTCTGGGCCTCTCAGCGGTCCGGGTGGGAGAATATTTATCTATACGACCTGGTTGAAGGATTGTTGCGGCCCCTCACGGAACATGGCTTCGACGTCGGCTACGTGGTGGATGTAGATGAACGATCCGGTGTGGTCTATTACCTGGCCCGGAGCGGGGACAATCCTCTGAAGCCACAACTGCATCGCGTCGGCCTCGATGGCAAGGGTGAGCGACGTCTAACCGATCCGACCTTTCACCACTCGATCGCCTTTTCTCCCAACCACCGCTTCTTCCTCGATACGGAGGAAACTCACGATTGTCCTCCGTTCACAACATTGCGAGACTGCGAAGGCAATGCTCTGGAGAAGTTGGCTTCGAGCGATTCGACGAAGTTCCGCAAGCTCGGCCTGAGGTCAGTCGAACTGCTCCGCTTCAAAACCTCGGACGGGCAAGCCGATCTGTATGGCATGCTCCACTTCCCCTCGAACTTCCGGCCTTACAAGAAGTATCCCCTATTAGTCTCGGTTTACGCGGGCCCCGAAACTTCGGGCGCGCGCGAGACCTTTACATTACCGTCTGCCAGCACGGAGTATGGCTTCCTGGTGGCGTCGTTCGATTCGCGGAGTGCAGCCGGGCGCGGCAAGCGGTTCCTGGACTCGGTTTATCAACATCTGGGACAAACGGAGATAGACGATCAAGCCGCAGGGGTGAAATCATTGTGGTCACGCCGTTACGTGAACCGACGACGGGTGGGGATTTACGGAACCTCATACGGCGGCACGGCCGCGGCAATGTGCCTGTTGCGGCACCCGGAGGTGTTCTATGCCGCTTGCTCCTCCTCGCCGGTTACGGATTTTCGGAATTATGACACCATCTACACGGAACGTTATTTGTGGATTCCCCAGGAGTGCAAAGCGGCCTACGACGCGGCAAGTCTCCTCACCTACGCGGGTCAGTTGCGCGGTCGTTTGATGCTTTACTACGGGTCAGCGGACGACAATGTGCACCCGTCCAACATGATGCAGTTCGTTCAGGCCTTGCAAAAGGCGGGGAAAGGCTTCGAACTCCAGGCCGGCCCAGACCAGGGTCATGGCGGCTTGAACCAGGAACGCATGATGGAATTCTTTATCGAAAACCTGGTCATAAAATAGGCATCCGAAGCTCCGGCGGCCGTGAAGCCTGTGATTATTGCGGTCGCCGTTTTTGCTGTTCCCACTCCAGGCAAGCAGACCTGGAGCTGGCGATGAAGCGGACTTTGCTTCTCCTGTCCTTCTCTTTCCAATGCTGAGTGGGGTTGTTGAATTCGATATTGCTGGCTTCGGTGATTTCTAGCTGGCCGAGTTCATGTAGCGGGAGAACTTCGGTCCAGAGGCAGGGAGCGGTTCCGTCTGGTGGAAAAGAGATTTGGATGTTCATGGTTTTCTATTTCTGGATTGGATGGACGCAACTGAGGACCAGCAGCCGCGTCCGAGTCGTTTAACATGGCAATTGCAGGCCGGGCATGTATGGTGTTGGCCATGCCAGAGAATATTGTGACGCGCCGTGGTTTCCTGAAAGAAGCATCTGTGTTGGCTGCGCCTCTGCTGGTGGCATCCGAAGCGCCGCCTCTGGCTGCCGCAGCAGCCGGAGCCGCGCGTCAACTCAAAGTCGTTTGTGTCGGGGCCCACCCTGATGATCCCGAGTCAGGCTGCGCGGGTACACTGAGCCGCTACACCGAGCTTGGCCATACGGTGACTGTCCTTTACCTGACCCGAGGAGAACGCGGCATCCGCGACAAAGGGTTGGAGGAAGCGGGGAAAATCCGAACCGCCGAATGCGAGAAAGCCTGCCAAATGATGGGCACTCACCCGAGGTTCTTTGGACAGATCGACGGTGCGACCGAATTGACCCACGCACACGTGGAGGCGATGACGAAAGTCCTGGCAGAGGAGCAGCCGGATGTCGTGTTCGCGCATTGGCCGGTGGAAACTCACATGGATCACCAGGTGGCGAGCATTCTTGCGATCCGAGCATGTATGGACTTGAGAGAGCGACCACACCTCTATTTCTTTGAAGTCAATACTGGGTCTCAGACACAGGGTTTTCTGCCAAACACCTACGTGGATGTGACTTCGGTGCTCGAAAAGAAGAAAGCGGCATTGTTGGCGCACGTCAGCCAGGATGGGGAGGGTATCTGGCGTGGACACCACGAGATCATTGCTCGATGGCGGGGACGAGAGGCTGGAGTAGCAGCGGCGGAAGCCTTCGTACACCTTAACCGCGATAGCAAGAACACCAAATTGCCCGGAAATTAGTTTCCGGAGTGAACTAGATGATGGGAACGGCCATACACAGGCCGGCAGAAAGAACCTTCGGCGCGAACGCGGCCAAACTGAACTACCTCGACTGGGGATCTGCGTCGGCAGCACCATTGGTCATGCTACACGGAGGTGCGTGGCGCTGGCAGGAATACCTTTCCCTGATCCCGAGCCTGGCACAAGAATGGCACACCTATGCGCTGGATCTCAGAGGAAATGGCCGGTCAGGATGGGTTCCTGAGACGTATCGTCTGCAGGATTTCGTGAAAGACAACGCGCAATTCCTCGGACACTTGCATGCATGCGCCGGCGGTGCTCGTCGGACACTCCGTTGGCGGGGTCATCGCGCTCATGCTTGCGGCCCGATGCCCAGACAAGGTGAAAGCGCTCATTATCGAAGATTCGCCCCTGACCTTGGACAACTACCGGAGGATCATCAACTCCAGCCGGGACATGTTTGGCCTTTGGCTGAGCCTCAAGAAATCGGGGCAATCCGAACAGGGTCTGGCGCTGGGACTGGCAAACGCGTACAAGGATTACCCCGGTGTAACCAGCGCGTGGATAGAATTCTTTGCGGGCTGTCTATGGCAGCTCGACCCTACTTTCTTCAACGCCCTCCTCCACGATTTCGAGGGCTTCACCGCAGGCTATGACTACAAACGTAGCCTGGCGAAGATTGACTGTCCCGTGCTGTTCATACGCGGCGAAACGAGGCTGGGCGCGGTAATGACGGACGAAGAAATCTCCTGGCTGCAAAAGACTTTCAGCAACGTGCAATGCGCTCTAATCGAGGGAGTTGGCCACCTGCTCCATCTCGAGGGCCCCGGCCAAACGCCGGTGCTGGCAGCGATGGTGGCATTTCTCGGACGGAAGTAACGGCGCGCTCACGGCGCTATGAAAACCATCATCTAATAGCGTCCGTTGCGAGCCCACAAACCACGGATTGGGCGCTTGCGCTCAGCATGTGCCCTCTGCTATTGTGCTAACCTACGTTTGTGCCCTGACGAGCCAAGAAGACGCCAGCTTGGAGATCCATGACATCGAGTTGCTCACAGGGGGGCGGTAGAGCCGTCGGAAAAGCGCCGAATGAACCAAGCAAGTTCCTCGCCTTGTTTATTTACCTCGCTCTGCCTGGCCGCTTGGCTGTTGCCGCCTACGCCACGCCGCCTTCCTCCATCACCTTGAAACCCATCAGATCGCCCAGGACCCGCATCGGTTCCAGGAAGTCGCCGTAAAAGACGACTCGGTGGAGCCTGGCCATAACCCCGCTCTGTATGACACCGGCACCGTAGTTAAGGAACAGCCGCTGGGCGTTGGGCACGCTCTGGGCAAACTGGGTGCGGCAGGCCATCGGATGGGTGGTGGTTTCGAGGATTTTCCCCGGAGTAATCAGCAGTGTGTCCAGATTCACCAATTTGGCGCAGGTCACGGCTTGCCCAACCCGATGCTTGACCTCGAGGGCGACCCCAGCTTTGCTGTCACATTGGCTGCGGATGGCGAAGGGCAGGCGTGAGCCCTTCGGCCCGTCCATCTTCGTCGCCGAGGTGCAGTGAAAATGCAGCAACGCATTCTTAGCGGTATCCACCACGGGGTCCGAGATGAAGCCCGGCACCCGGAACGCATAGGCGAACAGCAGCATCGTTAGCGTGGAATCCATATCGCCCTCGCACGCCCCCACGAACCCAAGGTCGTTCAGTTTGCTGAACGTCAAGCAAGCGCGCGGGTCCCCCATGCAGTGGCAACTGGTGATGGCTTGGGCCTTTTCCCGAATCATCAGTTGCTTCACCGCCAGAAACAATTTGGCGGCCTCAATGATCTTCTCCCGGTTCGGCTCGACTATCTTTTTAGTCTTGCTCAGCCAGTACTGCTCGGCCTCAGCCTTGGCGGCGGTGGGGTCAATGCTCCGCCAGATGTCCTTTACCTGGGCGTCGGTGACGGAAACCAACTCCGCGCCGAGCCCCTGCTTGATCAGTTCGGCAGAGCAGGCGGCGCTGGTGCCTTGGGGGGGACCCCAGGCAATGATGCGGGTCTGCTTCAACCAGACCGGCACCCGCAGGAGTGCCACCGCTCGGTCAATCTGGCTCCAATCGCTACTGGGCAGCAGCAGCAGTTTCCTGCCCGGCTTGCGCAAATCCGGAAGGTACATCCAATCATGCCCGCTATAGGGTTCCGAGAACAGGACCGTCGGCAAACCTGCCTCCAGGATTTTGTTTAAGGCCGGCCCTTCGCTTCCCTGCCCCGACATGTGGAAGATCAGCACCGCATCGGCCGCTTTCACTTTCTCCGCCAATTGGCCCGCGTCCGCCGGCGGCAAGGTGTCGCCGCCCACGAACTGGACGTCACCGAGCCTTTTCTCCAACTCGCTCAGATAGCGGTTGATCTTGGCCAGTTCCTCGGTGGGGCGGGCGAGGTAGAAATTTCCTGTGCGCCCGGCGAAGATCTTGTAAATCTTGACTGGGGGCGGCTTGGGCAATTCACCCATGTCTGATGCCAAAAGCCGCGGGCTAAACAGCCCGGAGGCGAACAGGGCGCCGCCGGCAGCTGTGCTGGTCAGGAACTCTCGCCGATTGATTGGGTTATTCTCCATATTGCTTCGAAGGGTTGCGGTCGTTTAGGTGTGGGCGTGCTTGCTCGAACCGGTCGGGGGCAGTTCTTCACGGATCGGAATTAGGTCTTGTTTGCCGTCCCACCGGTTATGGACGTTTCGCGCGCTGGTGCTTGACGCCTCGCGGATGAGGAAGAACCGATCTTCACGCGCAGTCAGCATGGCCGCAGGCTACCCGACCGGGAGGGGGGCTTCAAGCACTTATTGGCTTTTGTTACGCACTCCTTAGCATTAAAAGGTCAGACGTGAATCAGGTCAGAATTGAACAACGTCACAACCGCACTGGGAACATAATGAGAAAATACACAAGCCCCGCTCATCAGACGATCCTTGGACTGCTCATGGCCGCGGCCGCCACTGCGTCACCTGCCGCCAACGTCCTCTGGTCCATCGGCACACATGATACCAACACCGCCAAGTTCGCCCTCGGTCCCGACGGTTACCAGGCCTACCGCCAGCCAGGGGTGTTCATTGTTGGCCAATCGGATCCGCAAAAGGACTGGCCTTACGTCCAGCCCGGCCCGGCCGATGCGAGCTGGGCGCCGGGCACACCACAGACCTTTGAGATCTTCTTCGCCCTCGAAGCGGCGCCGGCTGAGGCCTGCCGCCTGGAGCTTGACTTTGCGGATACACACTCAAGCACTCCACCAATGCTGCGCGTCCAGGTCGATGACCTCGCGCGAGAGTCCCAGGCGCCAAAGGGGGCCGGCGACGCCTCGATTTCCGGGGAGCCCGCCAAAGGCCGGCCCTGGGCGATCAGTCTCGACCTCCCCGCCGGCACCTTGAAGGCCGGCGAGAACCGCGTCGCCATCACAACCCTCACCGGCTCGTGGGTGTTGTGGGATGCAGCGCGGCTCGAGTCCCCGGCCGCCACGAAGCTCACCGCGCTGCAGGATCGCACGCTGGTGACCGGCGTGGAGG
>Ga0187877_1004432_pt1 | contig 10781 bp, 6 predicted proteins | sample June2016WEW_17_1_3_FD_132430 | JGI IMG/M metagenome (GOLD analysis project Ga0187877, IMG submission 132430) | Peatland microbial communities from SPRUCE experiment site at the Marcell Experimental Forest, Minnesota, USA - June2016WEW_17_100 | ecosystem: Environmental > Terrestrial > Soil >... | reverse complement strand
GAATGTCGGAGCCGCGAGTGCAATCGCCCCGCCAAACGCCGCGCCCGTTCCGGTAGCGATCCCGGCGGAGGCGGTGATACCAGGGCTCGCCGTCGGGGCAAGGGCTGCTCCTGTGCCAGTCGAAAGTCCCGCACTCGGAACGATGATGTCTGAGGCTGCCAGTGAAGCCCCGGTACCTGCGCTGAGTCCGGCAGGGGCCGTGGTAACCGGGAACGCGGTGACGGTAGGGGCAAGGCTTGCGCCAGTTCCGCTTGAGAAGTCCGCAGACGGCTTCAGAGCGGCGTTCGGGGTCGGAGTGGCACCAGTACCCGCCGCCAGCCCTGCCGGAGCATTGACGTAGGGTGTCGCGGTGACGGTAGGCGCTAGAGCGGCGCCGGTTCCTGCTCCGAGTCCGGCCGGAGCGGAGACTACCGGATACTCGGCGGTGGTAGCGTCCAGAGACACGCCAGCGCCGGTGGCGAGCGGAGCGTTCGGCTGAACATGACCCGTCGCGTCAAGCGATGCTCCGGTACCTGTGGAGAGCCCGGCTGGAGCCGTAACGGCGGCGGAAGTCAGAATAGTGGCGTTGAACGAGGCTCCAGTCCCGGTAGAAAGGGCTGCAGAGACGGCGGCTTCAGGGATGGCGGCGTATGCTGTGCCCGTACCCGCGTCGAGCGGCGCTTGAGCGGCGAGGCTTGCGGTCGGAGCCTGTGAAGCACCGGAACCTGTAGCGAGTCCAGCGGCAATCTGCTCGGTGACACTCGTTCCATAAGCGGCGCCTGTCGCCGTTGCCTCTCCAGCTTGCGCATAGTCGAAGGCTGTGTTATAAGCGGCGCCTGTCCCCGTTGCGAGAGAAGCAGAAACCTGCTCTATAGTGGATGGTGCCTGCGAGGCACCTGTCCCCGTTGCAATAGTAGCGTCTGGGGTAACGCCAGCGGTCGCATCGTTCACAGCGCCCGTGGCACTCGCTAGTGACGCCGAAACCTGCTCTGCCGCATCTGGTTGGTATGCAGCCCCGGTACCGGCTGCCAGAGTGGCTTGTGCATAATCAAACGCTGTCTGATATGCCGCGCCCGTGCCTGTCGTCAATCCGGCGGACGGCTGGATAACCTCAGACGCATTGAGGGAGGCGCCCATGCCTGTCGCAAGACCCGCTGCCATGCTTTCCGTAGCAGTCGATGCAAGTGCGGTTCCGGTGCCTGTTGAGAGTCCCGCAGGGGCGTTGACGACAGGATAAGACGAGGCCGTAGCGTCAAGCGCAGTACCAGCACTACTCGCCAATCCCGCATTGGATTGGATGATTTCGGAGGCGTCAGATGCCGTGCCCGTACCGCTCGCAAGCCCGGCGGCAACCTGCTCCTTTACACTCGGCTGTAGGGCCGTCCCGGTACCAGCGGCGTTCCCGGCCTGCGCGTATTCGAAGGCCGTCTGATATGCCGCGCCGGTGCCACTTGCGAGTCCGGCGGACACCTGCTCAGCCGCTGTAGCCGCCAAGGCTGCGCCGGTACCACTGGACAGCGCAGCGCTCGGGGTAACGTCTGCCGTTGGTGCATCTGCCGCACCAGTTCCGGCGCCGAGTCCGGCGGCGACTTGCTCTGTGGCGGTCGGAGTCAGCGTCGCTCCGGTGCCTGCCGCGTTGCCTGCTTGCGCATATTCGAAAGCAGTCTGGTAGGCGGCGCCCGTTCCTGTCGCCAGCCCAGCAGAGACGCTCTCCGTCACAGTCGGAGCAAGGGCAGTGCCGGTGCCTGTATTCAGTGGGGCGATGGCGGACAGCGTGGCGGTAGGCGCGAGTGAGGCACCGGTACCGGAGGATAGCCCGGCGCTCGGCTGGACCGTCTCAGACGCGGCGAGAGCAGCGCCCGTGCCTGTGGGCTGCGCGGCCTGCGCGGCGAGATTTCCGGTGTCGGCGTAGGCAGCACCCGTACCGGCGGCGTTCCCTGCGTTGGCGGTGGTGGCTGCCGCAGCGATAAAGATGTGGTGGCCGACGTTGTAGGGATAGGTGTTCGTCCCGCTCCAGGTCTCAGAGAGCGACCCTACGGTCGTCACTGCGCTCAGGGCGAGGTACGAGCAGTTCATTTGCTGGTAGGATGTGACGCCTCCCGAGACTCCGTTGGCGTAGCTATTGGGATCGGCGACCGTCATCGTGGTAGTGGATAAGTTCATCCCGCCGATAGCCAGGTCGATGCCATCGACGGAGGCCCACGAGCCGAGAGCCGGGAAGGTGATGGTCTTGGAGTTATTCGCCACGCTGGCGTACTGCACGGATGGCGGGACACCCTGGTAAGCGCTTGAAAGCGCCACGCAGATCGCGCTCAGGCGGCCCACGCTGCCCACATCGCTGACGGCGACCGTGCTCCCAAGACTGCCATCATCGACCCGCCAGAAGGCCGCTTGCCCGTAGAGCGAGCTGTAGTTGGTCTGAGAACCGAGCGCGGTCCAGTTGCTAGGCGTGTTGATCGCCACGAGAGCACTGGCGTAGGACTCTCCGACAACAAGTATCAGGATGTCGTTCGTGGTGTGGCCTGTGGGCAGGGTCGCGTTTACGGCGCCGGCTCCAGCGGTGCCGATGGTCCACGTCGGAGTCCCGCGCAGCGCGATGCTCATGGCCGCCTACCCACGCCAACTACCGCCGTTGTTTGGACGGCGGTGTTGACGCTGTCGGTGACCGGGTGATCGCTCATGTCAGATCACACAACGTTCTATCAGCCGAGGGCGGTATCTACGCCCGCGTCATTGACGACATGCAGCTTCTTGTCCACGCTGGAAAAGTAGAGGTAGCCATACCCCGCTGCCGGTGTTCCGGGTGAGGTCATAGCAGACAGGCGAATCGCCGCACCGTTTCCTGCCCCGCCTGTGCCGTTGGCATCTATACTCAGAGTGCTGACGGCACAGCGATACAGATAAAGGTCTGGGGTACTTGCTCCAGAACCGAGAAACATGCCCACCGTGGAGTCATCGCCCTGTATGGTGGTCCTCTGGTAGCCGTCTCCGTCTAGATACCAACTGGACGTAACCTGATGGCCGCTATGTCCCACTACGTCCAGGGCGGCACTCTGATAATTCGACGAAACGGTAATGAACGTGCCGTGAGACGTGCCGTTCTGATCGATAGTGGCCGCTCCCGCGTCGGTACGATATAGCCGAACGTCGGGAGTGTCGGTGCCATCGCCGAGCAAAATTTGCGGATTGTTCGAACCGTCCAGTCCAGCGGTTAGCCGGTTCTGAGTATCGCCGCCCGCCGCTATATCTACTTCGGTAACGACATGCGCGGCGTTCCAGTCGGAGGGCAGAACTTTCGAGGGGTCTGCCCCGTCCGACTTGCCGCTGACCTTCGCGTGAGTTATTCCGCTCATGTCAAATTACCCCTGAGACCGGGTGTTCATGATCCATATATTACGGAGTAGAATCAAAGCGTAAGGGTTAGAATCCCACTCGCGTTCCAAGCAATCGTGAAGCTGCCGAGCGTTACCGATTGTGATCCACCAAAATAGTTAAAGCAAATGCCCTGGTCTGTAACGCCCGCCGGGCTTGTCGTGGTGTGATCGTAAACCAGGCATCCATAAGCCGCAGCCAGTGTCGTAACGCTGTTTGCGCTCGCCGTGTTCGCAGCGGTGAACGTGTAGACATTGGTGGTGAACGTCGAACTCAGTGTGCCGAGCGGACGCCCGAGATATGGCCAGCCTGCCGGAGCGGACGTGCCGGTATCCACGATGTTTGGCGAGCTACCGCCTGTCCAGACACCGGCTGCATATGCGGCGGACGCAGAGGCGACCGTCTGATCCGGTGTGACGGAGTTGTTGTAGAGCGCCGCCTCGATGGTGTCGGCGCCGAGGTTCCAGCCCTTGGCCTTGTTGACGGCGTCGGTCGGGAATGAGGTGAAGATCTTGCTGTTCGTCCAGCCTGCTATTAATGCTCCTATTCTTCGAGTCCGAGGCGAACCAGGTACTCATGCAATTGCTTATCAATTATTGCTACCTCGCGCATGATCTCTCCGATACGTCGGTCGATAGCCTTCTGTTGTGTTCTGTCTTCGACATATGCCGCGCGAAGGGCTCGTACCTGTTCATCGAGATCGAGCGCCCGATCTACGACCCCCGGGTCTTCGCCTTTGTCGATGCAACCTTTGCGAATAACATCAGGCTCGGCGCGTATCCGAGCGATGCCGACGCTCACGAGATATCCCCATGCGCCGTCGGCGCATAAACTAGTACATCCGTGCCCTCATCTCTGGTGGTCACGATAGACATGACGGGCCGCCCGTCTCCATCGAGTTGCGTGTAACCGGCGTCCCCGCCTTCGTAATCTTCGCGATCCTTGCGCTCGACCTTTGCCGCCGTCCCGTAGGGGAGCATCGGCGCAGTCAGCATCGCGAGCTTTGGGCAGGTATGAAACCGAGTGTGTGGGTTCGCCACGGCTGGTATGGTTTCCTCACGTTTGCAGTTCGGGCACCACCACCGTTCGGTGAGGGCGAGTGTTTGTCCCCGTCCGGCCATGTCGATCATTTCAATTCAGACTCCTTGGGCTTGGCTTCCTTGTTTGCACATCTGCGACATACCCAACCTTTGCCCGACCAGAGAATGTGTTTCTTACAGTGGGGTCGGTTACACACCGAGCACTGTTCCACCGTGTAGTGCCCCGGATTCGCACAAAGTGGACACAGACGTGCCGGAGAGCCCAATCAGACTGTTACGGCCTTGCGTGGCCGTCCGCGTTTGGGGGTTTGATTGCTCATTGCCGCAGCCACGGCAGCCGCGATACGACTGTCGAGATCACCATCGGAATTGGACTGCATGGCTGCCTTCGCCGACAGGGCCAAAGCTTTGGCAGCTTCGCTAACGGCAGCGTTGCCCTCTTTCTCAGCCTTTTCCCGAGCCTTGACCTGACGGTCGGTAGGAGGAATCAGCTCTTCGCTGTAGACCCCGCCGAAGTCTCTTACCAGCCAGGGCTCGCACTCTGGGCAGTTGATCTTGGTAGGGATCTCGTCGTTGGTAGGTCCACTGCGAATGTGCTGATGACCCGTCTGTCCGACGAATATCGACCCTACCGAGCCCTGCAAAAGTACTGTTGACACACTCAAACTCCTTTTAGAACCGCCCCACATCTTGGACATTCGTGTTGCCAAGGCCAGGGCGCATAGCCGCAAGAACAGATGTATTCATCTGGTCTAGCGGAGTGTCGCATTGGAGCGACCTCAATAATTGCGTCGTAACGACGTTTGGCTGCAGAGCCCTTAACGGTCGTCGCCTGTTCATCGGTAACGTGGACTCGTCCTCGACGATCTGCTTTGAGAGATGTGCCGTCGGGAAAGTCGAGACCCCGTCCGCCGGGCATCATCTGGATGATTGGCACGTTTTCTCTGCCTTGTAGAGACCTTGCTCGGTAGCCGAACCCGGTACCGAATTCGTCAGGATATAAACCTCACGAAGAAGAGCAGGGGGCGGTTGTTGCGCCGCCCCCTTAGATTCGGTTTACGTCCAGTCGCCGCTGGTGGCGTTCCCAGTCCTCTGGATGCCGCCGAGACGGCCGGAGAACTGCGGGGCAATGGCAATCAGGGTTCCGTAAAGGAACAGTGAGTACCTGAACGTTACATCAATCACAGGCCAGGAAATACTGATGTAATCCTGGACGTTGCAGATCTCAAGAGCGTTGCTGACGTTGCTGAACGACTGCGGGAGGTTGTACGTGTTGAGCAGCGCGTTGCCTTGCTGCAGATACGGGTGAGTAACCACGCTGACCATCGACCGAGTGATCGGGTTCTGGATTTGCGCGATAGCTGCACCAGCCTTGATCGAACCGATCTCGTCCTGGTCAATGCGCAACTGGTAAGCCTGCTGGCCACCAGAAGCCTGAGTAAGGACGCTGGCTGCGAAGTTGGAAAGGTCGAGACCTTCGCCAATCAACTCAGCCGGATCGGCACGGAAGCCGCCCGCGTTGCTCGTGTTGAGTGTGGATGAGTTGTCCCACAAACCGGAGAACGCGTCGAACAGCACCGCGTTGGTAAGAGTCGATCCAACGGACTGGTTGATGTAACCAGCCGTGAAGTTTGCCGGGTACCCGCCAGCGAGAGTATGCCCGTCATAAATGTCGAGCATGCCATCGTAGTCCTGTGCCGAGCCCGTGCCGGTATCTGCCGTCGGGACCTGGGTGCCGCCCGTCGGAAGAGCGCCCTGAAGCGTGTACTTATGTCCACCGACGGCAGACGCCATCAGGTAGTAAGTACCAGCCGTGGTGCCGGTCGTGGTGTAAATGTTGTACTGGGCCGCACCTGCAACCGGAGAGATTGTGACATCCACAACCTGGCCAGCGCTCCACGCCACAGTAGCGGGGTTCGATGGCGTTGTTTCGCCGAAGAACGTGACAGCCGTGGTCCTGACGTAAACGTTGGTCGTCACGCCAGAGAGTGCAGTTTCGCCAGTCGCTGCTGCGCGACCCGTACCCGAAGGAGCGCCCGGAACCGCGAGGTTCTGCGAGCTTGCTTCAAGGATCGCGTGCTCTTCTGCGAGCATGGACTCCTGGAGTAATATTAAGTTAACAAGTGCGCTAATGTCTTCGTAGCCCTGGCCCGCAAATTGAGCAAGCCACGAAAGTGCTTCCGTGATGCCGAAGAACTTGTACGGAATGTTGACATCAACAGCCGTCTGCGTTCCAGAACCCGGAAGCTGGTTCGGCCACTGGTTCGCGGCCATTCCGCCGCCACCCGGGAACTCCTGAATGGACCAACGCAGGGCGTTCTGTCCACCCGTATGAGTACCCGAAACGCCAGTGAACACCTTGACCCTGTGGGACGTGCCCTGTCCCTGTGTGCGGGGGAGCTTGTTGCGCAACGTTGTTGTTACTTCGCAGACGTTCTTTTTGCCTGCGCGGTCGAGATATTTCTACTCGACTCTCATGCTCATCGCATGAGACCGGACTATATCATCACCTACCGACCGCCCCAACGTGCGGACGAATATTGCTCCAATCGATAGGTGTCGCGCGTGTAGTCTCTACGGAGTCCCCTAGCTGAGGGGTTCCCTCGGTATTGCCCGTCACAGTCATGGAACAAATATACCATGCCCGTGCTTGGGGTGTTCACCGATACAGCGCGATTTGCTGACAAGGATTGCTCCTAGTAGGCCCTTGCTGTCTGCGAAGGCGAATAAACAGGGTAGATGAGACGGCTCGGTGAGGTCAGGTCATACGGCACGAGGCCGGTGGCGAGAGGAGCACCGAGCGCAACCGTCTTACCAAGGTCGGCGCCCAACTGGGTGATGGCCTGAGCTAGCTGGTTGTATGCCTGGTTCTGGGGCTGAGCCGAATACGCCTGAAGAAACTCAGACATAAACGACTGGGGCATCGACTTCCAGAGGTCGGGGGCCTGCAACTTAGACTGTGCCGCATTCTTGCGCAGTGCCTTGGCGACCCGGAGGCCGTGGTCCATCAGCTTGGATGGTCTGGTTTCGGGGGCGTTTCCCCCGATCTTTGCGAAGCCTTCACCCTTGACTAGTTCAGCGGCCTGAAGGTCAAGATCGGTGCGAGCCTTTCGTGTTGACGGGCGGTAGTCTGCCGCCGTGAAAATAGTAGCCAGAAAACTCCTTAGTCAGGTTCAGGGTTAGGCGTTCTTTGCGAGCCAGTTGCTCGCGTGGATACGCATTTCTGGATCGGGACTTGATGCGAGATCGCGGTAGTGCTCAACCTTGTCAGCACGCTTGGCCCGTCGCGCCGCCTGACGCTGCGCCTTCTTGACCTGTGCTGTCGCGAGCTTGTTCTGCATTCCCAGTCCCGTCACACCCCGAAGGGCGGACCTATTGGGATCGGGCGCAGCCGCGAGTTCGTTGTATGCCGTCTCCAGTGAAGAAACTTTTGCGATGTATGGCTTCAGCGCCACATTGAGTGCGGCCTGAAGTTCATCCTCAGTATACGTCTTAGCCACTAGGGTCGAAGATGGAACTTCGAGGTTCTTGGTTGCAGACGAAATAGAAGCAGGCGGAACCACCGTCGGAGTCGCGGAATCCTGATTAGGAACCTCGTGCTTCTGCGGTGGCCGTGCGAATGACATATCGGGCTGGCGGTCGAACGCCATATATCCGTTGGCGTCCATTCGACACAGGTCGGGACGAACAGCAGTGACGGCATCGTGGAACGCAGCCATCTTCTGCGATAGATAACGCTGGTGTCCGTCCGTCAGAGGACCGCGTGTGTAGTCCTCGGCGCGAACGGGGTGAGTGGTTGTCGGGATGCGCGGAGCCGTGCTACCCGATGCGGTGTCCTTCTGTCCTTCATCGGTCAGGAACGGGCGCTTGTACTGTCCAGGCGTGATCGTCTCAGACGGCTTGGGGTAGTCTGAAAGATCGGGGTTGGCCTGCTTGAACACTTCGTTCAGTTCTGCGCGTGCCTTCAGTACCTCGTCCTCGGTAGCCGAGTCAACGAAGTTCTGGAGATAGCCGATGGCGTTCCCGAGAGAAGCCACCTGATATGCGTCCTTGCCGTCGGAGATGCTCTTGGTGAGCATCTTGACGAGTGAGGTCCGTGTAGGTCCGAGTGCGGCTACGATGCCGTTCTCGACCGTCGGGTACGCCTCAACAATGTCCTCGGTCTTATATGCCGCGCAGACATAGTCGTGGGCTCGACGGATAATCCAGTCGTCGCCGTCACGTGCAGCCTTCAGTTCAGACGCCACAGCGGCCTTCTGAGCCTCAGCAGATTCAAGGCTGTTGTGCGTGCCAAGAGTGGTGCCCTTACTCATGAGAACGAACTTGCCGTCCGCTTCCTTGATCTTGAGCTTCTTGCTGATCTTCAATTTCTTGGACTTGGCGACCTTGTCGTCCTCGTCATCGGCAGAATCGTCTGCATCATCTGCCGCGTCCTGTGCGTTATCGGCATGCTCTTGTGCAGCGTCAGCATTAGCGGAGGCTGCGTCAGCCTCGATCTGAGCCGGTGTCTTGGCTTTCTTTGATACCTTGGCTACCTTGGTTCCGCCGCATTTGGTGCATTTGGTGCCCTTGAACAGTCCGGTCCCCTTGCACTTCGGGCAAACGGCCTCGGCCTGCTTGGTGATGCCCTTGCACTCCTTGCAAAGGCCGGAGCCGTCGCACTCCTTGCAGGGGTCGCCCTTATCAGCGCTGGTTATGCCCTTGCATTCGGAGCAGATGCCGGAGCCTCCACACTCGTCGCAGGCGTCCGCCTTGTTGGCATCGGCCGGAGCCGAATCAGCATCCTGATCGGTGTCGGCTGGCGCAGCAGCAGGTGCAGCCGGAACAGCAGGTGAGTTGGTATCCTGATTTGTTAGTGCCTTCTTGGTCACTGAGTCATCTTCCTCCGTGGATTTGGTCGTGTCTGGTTGCGCCTCGGTTGTTTTAGCCGTGGCACGGCTCTTTATTTCAGCGAGTGCGTCAGTCAGTGACTTGCACTTGTCAATGTTATCGCCCTTTTCTGAGGGCAGATTTCCGCCTGCCTCTGAGTCGGGGTTTCTATCTTTCAATTCGGCCGCATAGGCATTGTACATGCGCTCTACGTCGCCGCGATCAAGCCCTGTTGGATGGTTACCAGATGCCGCCCATTGAGATAGACGACGCATAGCCGAAGTGATGTCCTGTGTGGAGTCGTTCGGCAATTGTGATGTGAACGTGCTCCAAATGTCATCGGGGATACCAATGTGCGGTGGTGAGTCTGAAACAGCCTTTACGGCAGAGTAGTTACCTGTATTCACGTCGCTCTCGTGTATACCGCCATGCAATTCGCCGTCAGTGCCTGTGCGGGCACCGATGATCGGTTCGCCGCAAGTACGACACGTGAGCCTCCCATCCTTCACTTGATGAACGGGGTCATGTCCCTTGACGCTGATACTGTTGATACTGTTGCCAAACCGCCCGCCCTCGTCACGTGGTCCTGAATACTTCTGTGTAATCTCCAGTACCTTAGTCAGAGACGGGCAAAGTCCGATCCGGCCCTTGCCGGTGTTGGCAGCCATTGGCCCGGGGTCTAGGCCGGGATTCCGTTCCCTGATCTCAACTGCGTAGGCCGTGTACATCTTCTCGATGTCGTCATGGTCCAGCCCTGCCGGGATCGTGTCGGTCCGGTTCCACAGAGCAATCCTACGCAATGCGCTCTGAAGATCGCGGGTTGAGTCGTTCTTGATGTCACGGTCGAAGTCCGCGTGGACGCCGACGTGTGCCGCCTTGGTGATTACGTCGAGTGGTACGAAGCCCTTGTAGACACGCTCGATAGTGTCGTCGGCCAGCGTGACCATGCCGCCGTCTCGCGTGTACCCGTTCTGGTCGAGCAGGATGCCTGACGTGCCCTTGGTGATTACGATGCCTTCGAGGGCTTCACGGACGCCCCATTCATTGAGAACGTGGACCGTGACGTGTGCGCCCTTTCGAACGCGCTTCAATGCCCGTGAAGGTGTGGGGAGAATGCCAGAGGACGTGGCGATGACATCTTCGGTTTCGCCATCAAGGATGACGACCTTGCCAATGAACTCCAATCTGCCGGTAGTGCCGATTGACTTGAGAACGGCAAACTTGGCTGTGGGAAGGGCGGGGCGATCTACGAGGCTTATCTCTACGATCTTACCCCCACAGATCCGACCTCCGCGTGCGTGGGTATCACGCTCAATCCGGGGACGGGCGATGCCTACGGAGTAGCCTTGGTAGACACCCTCGTCTACCAGTCGGATGGCGTTGGCATCAACGACCTTGGTCTTGACGTATTCGCCGTCACCCTCTTTGTGCTCTAGAAGAACACCCTTGCCAGCCGGTGGGATTTGTGTGGAATGTTGCTGGCGGACGTTGGCCCCAGTGTCGTACCATTCAGCCATTGCT
>Ga0187877_1004428_pt1 | contig 10786 bp, 7 predicted proteins | sample June2016WEW_17_1_3_FD_132430 | JGI IMG/M metagenome (GOLD analysis project Ga0187877, IMG submission 132430) | Peatland microbial communities from SPRUCE experiment site at the Marcell Experimental Forest, Minnesota, USA - June2016WEW_17_100 | ecosystem: Environmental > Terrestrial > Soil >... | reverse complement strand
GTTATGGGCCACATTCCAGTGAACTGTGTGGGTGCGAAACCAGCTTTCTTTTCCTTCGTCTGTTCTTCTCCTGTTAGCCGCCTGCATCAAACTGACCGGGGCGGAAAACGATCTGCCGGTCGTCCAGAAGGTTTTTATGCCGCAGCGGCTGCACCTCGGCAACACCGGCATCCACCCGCTCCAACCGATTGATGAAGCCTCCTGGATTTGGCATCCCGAGTGCGACCCGGTGCCGGCTACGGCGCGTGCTGAGGTCTTTTCCTCGGGCTGGCGCCAGCCGGTTCTGCTGTGGTTTCGCCAAGGGTTCACAGCCGCCTCCGCGAGCTGCCGCATTCACGTCAGCGCCGATGAGCGTTTTGAGTTGTTCGTGGATGGGCATCGGATAGCGCGAGGTCCGGACCGTTCCGACGTCCAGCACTGGTGCTATGCCACCTACGACCTGAAGCTGGCGCCCGGCAACCACCGGATGGAAGCGCTGGTCTGGAACATCGGTCCGAATCAACCCGTCGCGCAACTATCGTGGCGCGGCGGTTTTGTGCTGAAGGCGGAAGGCGAGTACGACCGCCAGCTTACCACGGGGAAGGCCGCCTGGGAGGTCGCCAGGCTGGCAGGTTGCGAATTTACTCCCGGGGTCTTCTTCGTGGGGGCGCAACTGACGGCGCGTGATTGCGGGCCGCAATGGAAAGAGGGCGACTATGTCAAAGCCGTGACGGTCCGCGGCCCGGTCAGGCGCACGCCTTACGGCGAGAGCGTGCCGGGGTGGCTGCTTTTCCCCACCCGGCTTCCGGATCAGTTGGACGTGGAGTTGGTCCCGGGGCGGGCGGTGGCAGTCGGCAGTGGTTGGCTGGGGTGGGATGCGGCCGTCACAGCCGAACAGGCGAGCCATCCGGAACTGCCCGCGTGGCAGGCAGTGGTCGAGGGCAAGAAGGAGTTGATAGTACCGGCCAATACGGAGCGGTTTCTGCTTTGGGACTTGGAGAATTACTATTGCGCCAATCCATTGTGCGAAGTCAGCGGCGGGGCTGGGGCGAAGATGACCTGGGGTTGGGCCGAGTCGCTCTACCTGCGTCCCAATTCGGAGGCCAAAGGCAACCGCGGCGAATTCGTCGGGAAGTACTTTCGCGGCATGACCGACACGTTCCTGCCCGGGGGAGGGCCGCACCAGAGATTCTCGACGCTCTGGTGGCGGGCGGGCCGTTGGTGCCTGCTTTCCGTCAAGACGGCGGCTGAACCGCTGACGATTCACCGCTTAGCGCTCAACGAGAGCCGATACCCTTACCAGAACGAAGGCAGCGTGGATGCGGGTGACCCCGAATTGGGGGGCGTCATCGAGCTGGCGGTTCGCGGAATTCAAATGTGCGCTCATGAGACGTACATGGATTGCCCCTATTACGAGCAACTGATGTACGACGGCGACACGCGCCTGGAGCTGCTTACCACCGCGGTAATGACCCGCGACGACCGGCTCGTAAAGCGCGCCATTGAACTGTTTGATTTCTCGCGCCGGAACTGGGGCTTTGTCAACGAGCGTTACCCCGCGTATCTGCCCCAACACTCGCCGACCTTTTCCCTGATTTGGGCGCTGATGCTGAACGATTACACCTATTGGCACAACGACCCTGCGTTTGTAAAGGCGCGCGCCATCGGGCTGCGCTCAATGCTCGAGCACTTTGAGCCGTACCTAAACAGCGACGGGTTGTTGGCGGACCTGCCCGGCTGGTCGTTTATGGACTGGGTGCCGCAATGGCGTACCGGGTACGCGCCCGATGGCGAGCATGGTGTTTCCGCCCTCAACAACCTGCTCTACGTCTATGCGCTGCAGAAATCGGCGGAAGTCGAAGCCTTCCTCGACGAGCCGCTGCTGGCGCAACGGCTGCGAGCCAAGGCTGCGCGCATCGCGGCGGCCGTGCGGACCAAGTTCTGGGACGAACCGCGCGGGCTCATGGCCGACAACCTGGCGCACACTGAGTTCAGCGAACACGGCCAATGTCTTGCGCTACTCACCGACACGCTCGCCGGCGCTCAGGGCCGGCGGTGTTTCGAACAACTCCTGGCGGCTCCCGACCTCAAGCGCACGACGATTTACTTCAGCTTCTATCTGCTGGAGACCTGGCGAAGATTTGGGCGTGGGGACTTGATTGCAGCACGAATGAGCTTCTGGAAGGACCTCGTCAAACAGGGGCTGAAGACGCCGGTCGAGATGCCCGGCGACACACGCTCGGATTGCCATGCCTGGGGCAGTCACCCGCTGTTTCATCTTCACGCCAGCGTTGCAGGCATCCGACCTGATTCGCCTGGATTCCGCACGGTTCGCATCACGCCGCTGCCGGGGAAGCTGCCAAAGCTCGTTGTCCGCACGCCTCATCCGGACGGTTTCATTAGCCTTGACCTCAGCTTCAACGGCCTGAAATGCTCCGGGAGCGTCGAGTTGCCGACGGACATTACCGGCGTGTTTGTGTGGGATGGGAAGGAAACGCCATTGAAAGGCGGCGCGAACGTGGTGAACATGGGCCTTTAGGTCTGGAATCCGATGGCGGGCCGGCCAGGAGAGCGGTTACACCTGAGCAAGAGCAAGTCCTGACTATTGACACTAATCCGCCGCCGACTTCCACGCCTTGCGCCAAGAATACACCCGCACCATCGAGCCCGCTTGCGCTCTTCACGCCCCACCAAAGCCACCCTCAGGCTACGCCGAAGCCACCCTCAGGCCATCTGGTGGCCAACCGGTAGGCACCCTGAAGCTACCCTGAGGCTATCCTGAAGCTACCCGCATACCCGCATACCCTGGGCGGCAGCCGAGGGTTCTCGCGTGTCGGCCGAGAAGGGGATCTCGGGAACCGTACCGGCAACTGGAAATGAGCCAGGCGGAAGCATACTGCCTGTAGTGTCAGTCGCCTTTGGGCGAGCACAAGATATGGTATTATTCTTGGCCTTTCTGGCTTAATGGGCTCCAGATTGCAACGGTTGGGCTCGCGGACGGGGTTCTGGACGGGGATGCGAATGGCGCCGAGAAGCGTAGATGTTCGATACTCGATTTCCCGCGCTACTAGTGTCCCCTTTTCCGATTGGCGGGCATTTATACTTGAATGACAATCCGCACCAGCATGGATGACTGGCAACTGCTTCAGGCTTACGCCAAAAACCGCTCCGAGGCGGCGTTCGCCGAGCTGGTCCGGCTTCACCTCGACTGGGTTTACTCTGTGGCCCTTCGCCACGTAGGCGATCCCCACCTGGCTGAGGATGTCGTCCAGTCGGTATTCGTGCTGCTGGCCCGCAAGGCCCGCGATCTCCGTCCCGGCACCCAGGTGGGCGGCTGGCTCTTTCGCACGACCCGCCTGGTAGCGGGCCACGCCCGGCGCGCAGAAACACGGCGCAAAATCCGCGAAGCAACCGCCTGCACTATGAGCCACGATACCGCCTCCCCCGACACCGACGAGATCCTCTGGGAACAACTCGCGCCGCACCTGGACCAAGCCGTTGCCGCGCTTTCCGAGGCCGACCAGTCGGCAATCCTGTTGCGGTTCTACGAGAAGATGCCGTTGCGTGGCATCGGGGAAAAGATGGGCATCAGCGAAGAAGCCGCGAAGAAACGGGTCAGCCGGGCAGTGGAAAAGCTGCGGGAGCACCTGGACCGGCGCGGAGTTAAGCTAGCCGGCGCCGCGCTCGCGGCAGTCATGGCCGACAAGACGGTGCAGACTGCCTCGGCTGCGCTAGCCGGCACCGTGGTCAAGATCTCCCTCGCAGCAGCATCCGCCTCGGCTTCATCCTTGTTACCGCAACTGGCGCGCGAGACTCTCTCTGCCTGGCACCGGGCAAAACTCAAGCTGGCCGCGGGACTCGGGGCGACTTCGCTGGCTTTGGTTTTCGTGGCCGTGACGGCCGGTGGCTTGCTCACGCGCCAGGCACCGTCGCGGTCAGTTGCCGCGATTGGCGGTCCTGGCGCGGACGCTGGCGTTGTACCCCAGACCCAGGCGGTGAATCACCTGTTCGCGCCAGCCGTCAAGAACAGCACCCCGGCAACTCAAAAGACCGGCGCGATCACCGGGTCGGTGGTGGATCCGGAGGGGCATCCAATCGCGGGCGCAAAGGTATGGGGCGGCTTCCCGGAGCGGCCTTTTTCACAAGATATCACCGACCAATCAGGCCAGTTCGCCCTGGACAAGATCGCCGCACCGGAATGCGTGACGGTGACAGCCGATGGCTATGCCGCGGATCAGCAGGGGTTTGATCCAACTAACGTGCCCGGACCCTTGCTGTTCCGTCTAAGCCCAGTGCCTCCGCTCAGAGTGCGCCTGGTGGACGAATCCGGCCACGGACTGGCAGGCGCCCGCCTGTTTCTTTACGAATGGTGGGGAAGGACCGGAACCCTCGCCCAGCATCTTCCGGGACAGACGGACGCGGATGGGCGTTTGGAATGGTTTTCTCCTCCCCAAGGCCAGTTGGAGATGCAATTCTCCAAGGCCGGCTACCGCTCTTCGCGCACGAACAGGTTTGCGGCGGACGGCAAGGTGCACACTATTGTGCTGCATCCGGTTGCGACCGTGACCGGCAGCGTGACTGACGCCGAAACCGGCACTCCGGCGGCCAGTTTCAAATTCACGATTGGGCGCACGCAGCCTTGGAACCCTGCTGATCAGACGCCGATGTGGGATCTGCCCAGGCAGACCGGCAGCAATGGGTCTTACAGAGCAGTCATTGAGGAGGAACAAGTTCCCTACCTGCGAATCGAAGCGGACGGCTATGAAACCGTCGAAACCGAAGTCCAATTGACCAATGGCGTTACAGCCGTTCGTGATTTTCCCTTGAAGCGCACGAGCGAGGCCCATTCCATCCGCGGCACGGTCCTCCTGCCCGATGGCAGTCCGGCGGTGGGGGTCGAGGTGGCCCTCTGCACGGCCCAAGTTGGGGTGATGCTCAATGGGACCGCGTTTGAGCCCGGGCCGTTTGGACGTTCCCGTGTATTGCAGGGTTCTGACTATCGCAGGAAGACGGACGCGCAAGGGTCATTCTCGCTCGACCCCAAGCCCGGAGCGCACACGGTGGTGGCTGTTGGGCCGGCCGGGTTGGGCCGCATGCATTGTTTTGAATTCTCCCAACCGTTGGAGATCCGGCTTCAGCCGTGGGGCCGCGTTGAAGGCAGCGTTCGCACAAGCGATGCCCGATGGGTGAACCGGAAAGTGCAATGGGACCAGCCCGGGAACCTGACCAGTTGGATGACGCTCCATTACAAAGCGGGAGGCTTCTCCGCCACCTCGGACGCATCCGGGAACTTCACGATCGAGCACGTCCCCCCGGGCGATGGCCGCGTGGCGATCAACGATGGCCCCGACGGGGCCCCCATCGTCTCGCCCTCGATTCATGTCAATCCCGGTCAGACCGTGCAGGTGCAGGTAGGCGGCCTTGGCCGTCCTGTCACCGGCAGACTGGTTGCGCCGCCGGGCGTCGAGATTCGAAGCTGGACGAACCAGGTGACCTTCGCCCAACTGCACGTCGAGTGGGATGACTACCACGTCCCCAAAGCGTTGACCGGGAACGCGGCAGAGAGGTGGAAACTGGAGTTCGAGGACACAGACGCCGGCCGGGCCTGGTTCCGCGATCAATACTCTTATGAGTTCAAAGTGGAAGCCGACGGCTCGTTCACGATCCCCGAAGTCCTGCCGGGAAAATACCGGCTCTTCGTGAACGTAGGGCAAGGCTATCTTGGGTCCGGGCCGGATTCGGCGACTGGCAATCCTAGCGACCCGCGAATCGCGTCAACCGGGATGCAATTAACAGTGCCGTCCGCGTCGGGAAACAGTGCCTCGCCCTTGGACCTTGGGGATATCGTCCTCATCGCCGATCATTGAACGGTAGCGGCCCAAGACTCGGCGAGTCTGCGAAAAGCAGTTTCCTGCACGGCTGAACCTGTGCCCTCCGACTTACCCCGTTGTCTGTTGTCTTCGTCTCGACGTGACGAGCGTCGACTGCATGGCTACTCGCCGAGATTGCGCCGGAGCAGCTCTCGCAGCTTCACCGGAGATAGGACCGTGAGGGTCTTCCCTTTTACGGTGACTAGCTTCTGATCCCTAAATTTGGCCAGCGTGCGCGAAAAGGTCTCACTGACTGTCCCCAGTTCCGCCGCCAGTACGCGCTTGGTGGTCCTGAGTTCAATAGTGACGGGGCGACCTGATCCCAGATCGGGGCAACGCTTGATAAGCCAGTTCGCCAGGCGCGTTTCCACGTCTTTCAGCGTCAGGTCCTCGAGCTGCGCGATCAGCGTGCGCAGATGCACGCTCATCGAACCGAGCATCCGCAGCGCCAGCTCCGGCTGGCGTTTGAGCAGGGAAAGGAACCCCGCCTTCTCCACCAGCAATACCTGCGACGATTCCACCGCGCGCGCGTCCGCCGGATAGCCAGACGCAGTCGCCAGGGCCGCCTCGGCAAACGACTCTCCCGCCCGAAATATGTGGATGACCTGTTCCTTGCCCGCGGCATTGACGCGGTGAACGTTGATCGCGCCTTTCTGCGCGATGTAAAAGCCCTGCGCCGGCGCGCCTTCGCGGAAAAGGTAATCGCCTTTCTCGAGCGATTTGACGATGGTGATCTCCGCGATGGCATTCAAATCGCCCGCCCCAAGGCCGGCAAAAAGCCGGCAGCCTCGGAGCGTGTTGACGATCGCGGCCTGCTTCAGGGCGGCCAGCGGTTTGGCCATGTCCATGGCGAAGAATCTGAACCGCTCTCCACCCAAAAGCAAACTCTCCCGTATCCCCTGCCAGTGCCATTGACCACGTCAGGCTGCTTGGGCCGGAGCGCCGGCATGTTGCCGGCTTACACCTTCCGAACGGCCTAACCCGGCAACATGCCGGCGCTCCGGCCTCACAGGGCGCCGTTGCGAGGCTACTCTGTCAACAGCCCTGTGTCACCTGCCGCGCTTAAGTCGCGCATCAGCGGCACTAACTACATCTCGTCTAATGCAGCCCTGCCAAAAAATGTCCATTCTTTGACAAGCGTCGTGTAGTGCGCGGCAGACCCCGGCGCTAACGTGCCCTGGAAATTGTGGATGAAGTTATTGACAAGACCGCAGCGTTAGCTCAACCAGCGGAGAAGAAGAAAAGTCCTCCCGTTCGGACCAATGGCTGCCAGGAGACTGCCTTCGGCTCCCCGCGCGACTTTCTGGATAACCGCTTCGTCTATGCCGTGGTCTCGGCTCGCGCCCGCGGCTTGTCGGTCGGCGTCAACATGTGCCCCGACAAGCACTGCAACTTCCAGTGCGTTTATTGTGAGGTGCATCGGAACGGCGATGCCCACGCGGGGCCCCTGGACGTGGACGCCATGGCGGCGGAGTTGAAGAAGACGCTGGCCTTCGTGCGCGGCGGACGTCTGCGCGAGCGGCCTTGGTATCGCGGGCTGCCGGATGAACTGCTCCAGTTGCGTCACGTCGCCTTGAGCGGCGATGGTGAGCCGACCCTCTCGCCCCGGTTCGCCGACGCGCTCCAGGCGGTTGTGCATGTCCGCGCGCTGAGCGGATTTCCCTTCTTCAAGCTTGTGCTGCTGACGAATGCGACCGGGCTGGACCTTCCCCACGTGCAGCATGGGCTCAAGCATTTCACGCGCAGCGACGAGGTCTGGGCCAAGCTCGACGGCGGCACCCAGGCTTACGTCAACCGCGTCAACCGCGCCTCTGTCCCGCTCGAGAAGATCCTGTCGAACATCCTGCTGCTCGGTCGCCAGCGCCCGGTGGTCATCCAAAGTCTCTTCCCCGCGATCAACGGCGAGGAGCCACCGCTGGAGGAGATTGAGCAATACGCCCACCGGTTGCTGGAACTCAAGAAGGCCGGCGCCCAAATCGCCCTGGTGCAGATTTACTCCGCCACGCGCCCGTCACCGAATTCCCAGAGCGGCCATCTGCCGCTCAAAGCCCTCTCTCGCATCGCTCACACGGTGCGGCAGACAACGGCTTTGACCACCGAGGTGTTCTAGCTTTCCGGGAGCCTCTCGGCCTCGTAGTCCAGCCAATACTCCTTGAGAATCCGGATCTTCTCCCGCAAATCCGCATAGCTCAGTGGCTTGACGATGCAAGCCTGGATGTCCATGGCGTAGGCCACCTGCGTCTCGCTGGGGAGTTCGGTCGAACTCAGCACCACCACCGGCAGCTTGCGCGGAATCTCCGGATGCTGGTGCAGCCACTGGAGCACTTCCAGGCCGTCCTTGACGGGCATCTTCAGATCCAGCAGGAAAAGCGCGGGGAAAGGATAAGCGCCGCGATCGGCGAACTGCCCTTCCCCGGCCAGGTACTGAATCGCCTCTTCGCCGTTGCCCACGACCTGCACCGGATTCAGCGCCATGTTTTCCTGCAACGCCCGGCGCAAGAGGCGCACGTCGTCGAGATTATCCTCGGCCAGCAGCACAGGACTGAGATTCGGCATAGTGAATATGCCCATATCTATAGCTTATTAATCCCTTCCAAGCAAGGACGCCGCGTAGGGAACAGGCCGTGTGTGGCTAGCAGGGCGTATGTCTGCGGCGCCTCATCCAGTAAGCTTTAAAGCTGTTCTCGGTGCGGAACGTGGCAGCAGGTCCGGGTGAAAAGCCCGGTCTTCCTGTTTTCAGGGATTACCACCCGACCTGCAGTTGACGGCAGTCTTGCTTGAACTCCTGCCCCCACACGCCGATTGCTTCATTCAGCACCCGGCACATGTTGGCCAAAGCGGTGTAGAGTGACTGGCCGTTGGCCACCGAGGTCTGGTAGTCCGTGAAAGCTTCCTGGATGATGTCCAGCCCCGCGTCCAGTTCGGCCAGTTGGTTGGCACCGGAGGTCCACTGCTGCGGGGTCAGCGTGCTCTTGAAACCGGCGTATTGATCGCGCACGGACTGCATCTGCTGCATGAGCAACCCATAGCCGGTGTTGTATTGATAGGAGGCAGTTCTGGTGGCGTTCCGGAACCAGTTCACTTGATTGAGAACAAGATTCATCGCGTTGCGCTGGGCCATTGGGGTGGTCGGCGGCGCAAACGGCCATCCATACTGGGCATTTCCTGGGTTCGCAGATAACACGGCGAGGCTGACCAATAGCCCCAGCGCGGCCGGCCGGAGGGATCTCTGAGTGATGAATATCATAGCAACGGGTTTCAGGTTGTCAGTTTACGTGACATCGTTCTCAAGAAGGGTCGCACAAAGCAGGCAATCATGCGAGCGGGGTGGTGGAATCAGTGCTTGTGTGTGGCGTCCGGCGGCCTCAGCAATGCTGTCATCGAGTTCATCTCGACCAGGAGCCGGTCCAGACCCTGCTGCACCTGCCGGCCTTTGTCTTTGGCAGCCAGGATAAGGCTCTTCTCGGAGGCGATGTGCGTCAGGCTGGGCTCGGCTTCCAGGACAGCACGCAGCTTCTGCACGTCGGAGAGGAAAGGCCGGAACACCTCGCGGACTTGCTGCGATGCCAGGCGGGCGTCATCGAAGCTCTGCTTCAATTGCGCACGGTGCTCCTCAGCGAGCTTGCGGACCTGCTCATTCTTGGCCACAGCCAGGGATTCCTCCCAGTGCTCGAAGTAGGCGTCGCCCCGGGCGCGCATGGCCTGCGTCCGGGCGCGCACCTTGATGGAGTCCACCTCGAGCCGGTGTACGGCCCGGGCGAACGCCTGGTACGCCTCGCGCGGGTCCCGGTTGGCCTGCACGGAAACCTCGTCCAACGCTCGCAGCGTCCCGTCCACCTGGCTCATGGCCTGCACCACAATCTGCCGGTACTCCTGGAAGTCCTGCCGCGGCGTGGGTGCCTTCGGGTTGGACCCCATGCTGGCGCAACCCAACAAGACCGCCACGACTGCAGCCAACGGTAACCAGCGCGCATGGTTGCGCGAGTTTCTGACCGCGCCGCGGATCGCGGAGAGTGTTTTCATAATGCCAATCCTTCTGGCTCGTCTGACCGCCCTTAGCGGGACGAGCAGCGATCAATCATCACCCACATCGGCGTGACGTTCAAGGCATTCCCGGAGCAGTGGTTCCCAGGGATCCGCAATACCGCCACCTACGCTGGCGGGCAGGAGTCCGCCTTGCGTTTTGACTCCCTTAGCACATCACCTCACAACTCCGTTGCCTTTTGGCCGCACTCTGGTAAGTAATCGGCGTGACCGAGCACAGCCTGCTGCTCCTGATCCCGGCTTACAATGAAGAACGCCGCATCGAACCGGTGTTGCGCGACTATGCCCGTCACTTCAAGGAACATTACCAGGGCAAGTTCCAACTGGTAGTGGTGCTCAACGGCTGCACGGACAACACCATCGGCGTCGTGCGGCGCGTCGGGGCGGATTATCCCACGGTCACCGCGCTGGAAATCTCCGAGCCGATCGGCAAGGGTGGGGCGCTCATTGAAGGGCTGAAGCTGGCCCCGCTGGCGGACATCATCGGCTACGTGGATGCGGACGGCGCGACCCCGCCCCACGCGTTCCTTGATTTGGTGCGCCGTATTGACCAGGCCGACTGCGTCATCGGCTCGCGCTGGCTGCCCGGCGCGGTCCTCCACGTCGAGCAAAGCAGCCGGCGGCAGTTTGCCAGCCGGGTGTTTCATCTTATCGTGCAAGCCCTGTTCCGAATGAACATCCGGGACACCCAATGCGGCGCCAAAGTGATGCGGCGCGAGGCAGTCGAGAAAATCCACGCTTCCCTGCGCATCGCCGACATGGCGTTCGACATCAACTTGCTCTACTCGCTGCACCGTGCGGGCTATCGCATCCTGGAAGTGCCCACCGAATGGACGGATAAGATCGGCTCGAAGGTCGCGCTTTTCCGGACTTCTCTGGTGATGTTCCTCTCG
>Ga0187877_1004426_pt1 | contig 10794 bp, 8 predicted proteins | sample June2016WEW_17_1_3_FD_132430 | JGI IMG/M metagenome (GOLD analysis project Ga0187877, IMG submission 132430) | Peatland microbial communities from SPRUCE experiment site at the Marcell Experimental Forest, Minnesota, USA - June2016WEW_17_100 | ecosystem: Environmental > Terrestrial > Soil >... | reverse complement strand
TATTCGCCTGGCGAGGTTTCGCGGCCGGTATCGCAATCCGTGTTCGGGAATTGCACCTGTCCATTTCCGACCTCGCGCAGCAGCAGTCCATAGTTTTCGACCGTTCTGTTCACGCTCTTGATACATAAGTCTTCTGTCTGAGGTGTCGGAAGCTTGAAGTCCAGGGCGCTACTAATCCCCATCTTCGACGCACAGCGCACGAACCACCCCATGACTCGCGCGAAGAATCCCGGCTTGTGAAAGTCCTTTCCCCATTCGGCCTCGTATTGAGCGCGCGACAGATTGTATAGGAACAGCTCCTTGCTGAAATTCGGCGTCTCCTTCACAATCTCTGGGTGATACGCGACCAGGGCAGCTCGGGTCATTTCGGGAATCACCAGACTGACCGCGCGCCGGAACGTTCCGACGGCCAGGTCCTCGTGGCCCAGCACCTTCTCCAGCGGCAGGCCATAGGTTCTACGGAATGCCCGTTCAAGCAGCGGCTTGGAAACCTGGAACCCGATGAAGTCATGATACTGATCGGACGTGTAGCGTTTTTTCGCCACCTGCGTGATGTCGAACCCGAACTCCGTGCGAATGTGCGCCTTGGGGCTTTCCGCGTAAGTTACCTTCTCCCCGTATTTGGCCCGCAGTTTCGGAAAGGTCAGGGCCACCGCGTGATTAATGAGTGGATGACCGCTATTGTCGGATGCATAATGGGCCAGCGCCCCCAAAGCAAAGGCATACTCGTTGAGGTCCGCGGACTCGCCGATGAGGTTCGCAACGAAATCCCCCGTGCGCACGTAATGGGTCAGGTCGCTAAAGAACTTGTTGCCCAAGGGATAATACCCAATGTCGTGGATGAGTGAGCCGCCATAGGCGTAGGCGTGCGCTTTGCGCAGTTGCTCTCGGGTTGCCGCCGGGTAGCGTTCCAGGAGCAGTGGCTTAATCTGGTCTTTCCAAAGGATGTCCACGATCTCCTCATGAGTCAGAAGCGAATAACCCCAGCACAGCCTGCCGGCCACGAAAAGCAGCCACATCAAGAGAGCCGCGCGACTGAAGCTGCGGGTAGCTCTGCCCGGCGACCGCGTGAAAGCGGCAATTGACGGTGCCGAGCATGGACAAAGCTGTTCGCGACTCCGGGTCATGCTGGCATTGGGCTCTTGAGTTGTTCCGGGCTCAGCGTTTGAAACCCGAGCCGGGCAATGCAAGGTCGTTTGGGGCATTGTCGTTGTTTCTCCAGGCGCCGTCTGCCTATTAACACTGCGCGGGAAATGCTGAAATGGACTTTGGTCTCGCTCATCTTAAACTGCACCGTGGCAGAAGGGAATGAGGGTGTCAAACTGCAGGCTGTACCGCGAAGCCCCGCACCACCAATTTGCCTTTGCAATGGGTGCTCTTTCCGGGCAGTTTGAAACTGGCACCGTAACACAAAATCGCGATTTCATGACTGCTGCCGGCCGAATCAGGAACCACGCCTTTCGCCCGACGAGCGCCAAAAAGAACTGATGCGCATGACGAAACACAAGAATGCCGCAAGTGAGTCAGCCGCAACACCTGCGGCGCTCGGTTTCTCCATGCCGGCGGAGTGGGACAAGCACGAAGCCACCTGGCTTAGCTGGCCGCACAATCCGAACGATTGGCCCGACAAGCTCGACACCATCCGCTGGGTATATGGGGAAATCGTGCGCAAGATTTCCCCCGGCGAACGGGTCCGCATCCTCGTCAACCACAAGGCTGATGAGAGATTTGCCCGCCTCTATCTCATTAGAGCCGGGGCCGACCTCAGCCGCGTCGAGTTCATCGTGCATCCCACCAACCGCGGCTGGACGCGCGATACCGGGCCGACGTTTGTGAGGCGAGGGGCGAAGGGGGAGACGGCCATTGTTCATTTCCACTTCAACGCCTGGGCCAAGCACGATGATTGGCAGAAGGACCGGCGTGTGCCAGAGACCGCGGCGAGGATTCTCGGCCAGCGGCTGTTTAACGCCCAGTGCAATGGCAAGGACTTCGTAATCGAAGGCGGCGGGATCGAGGTCAACGGGCGAGGCACCCTGCTAACCACCGAGCAATGTTACCTCGACGCAAGAGTGCAGGTGCGCAACCCCGGCTTAGGGCGGCAGGAGATTGAAGAAACGCTCATGACCTATCTCGGCGTGACCAACGTCCGATGGCTGGCCGCCGGACCCGCCGGAGACGACACGCACGGCCACATTGACGACATCTGCCGGTTCGTGAATCCCAAGACCGTTGTGCTGATCAAGGAAACCAACCGGAAGGACATTAATTATCGTCCGCTGGCCGAGAACTGGGAGCGCATTCAGGATTTGCGTTTGGAAGACGGCTCCCGCCCGGAAGTAGTGCCCTTACCGATGCCGGCGCCGCTCTATTTCTCCGGCAGCCGCCTTCCAGCCAGCTACGCGAACTTCTATATCACGAACGAGGCCGTGCTCGTTCCCACGTTCAATGACCAAAACGACCGGGTCGCGCTGGGCACGCTGGCAGAGCTTTTCAAGGATCGGCTTGTTATCGGCCTCCATGCCGTGGATCTTGTGCTGGGCCGCGGCTCGGTGCACTGTCTTACCCAGCAGCAGCCGGCCTGACCACCACACCTCTGAGCTTCTGGGGGGCACCAGCGTCATACACACCCCAGCGGCTTATGGAGCAAAGCACTGTTGCTCCTGGACTTACGCCAATTCAGCGGGTTCATCGCCCTTTTCGACGGCATGGTTACTGGGCTTCTCTCTGAGGGATCAGGCGCTAAACGGTGCCCCAGTTCTGGACGTTTGCCCGTTTCCCGCGTTTCGGGGACCCTTCAAAACCCAGCTTGGCTCCCTAAACAGCGGAGCCTCTGGCCTCCTTTTCCTCCAACCCTGCACCAGACCCTCTCGCGGGCTGCGCCGTAGTCTCGCCGGAGACTCGCCGTAGCACCTCTTATCCCCGATAAGAGGTGCTACGGCGAGTCTCCGGCGAGGGTCCAGCGTGGTTATGGGGTATGGGCGGGCGGCAGGGGACGCTTTTCCTCCCATTGCACCGAAATAAGCGAAGAGTCGCCCATGGGGGTGTTGCCCACAGCCGATATCCGGGCCCCGGGGCGTGGGTAATCTTGCTAAAGCAGCTTGATCTGCGCTTTCTCGCGGGCTACGCCGTTGCCGAAGCTGGGGAGGCGGCCGTTGCGGCGCTCGATGATGTGCTTATTCACTGCGGGGTCGTAGGGGACGGGGTAAATGCCGTCGTAACATGCCATGCAGAAGGAGTTGGCGGGCAGGCCGGTGGCTTTGACCATGCCCTCCTGCGAGAGGTAGCACAGCGAGTCGGCGTTGAGGTATTTGCGGATTTCCTCCAGCGACAGGTTGGCGGCCATCAGCTTGTTGCGGTCGGGAAAATCAATGCCATAGACGCACGGATTCCTGTGCGGTGGACAGCTCACCATCACGTGCACTTCCTTGGCACCGGCTTCCTTGAGGTTGTTCACGCGGGTCTTGCAGGTGGTGCCGCGCACGATGGAATCGTCCACCACAATAACGCGTTTGTCTTTCACCAGTTCGTCAATCAGGTTGAGCTTCACGCGCACGTCGAAGTCGCGGATGAGCTGGGAGGGCTGGAGGAAGCTGCGGCCCACGTAGTGGTTGCGCACGAAGGCCATCTCGAACGGGATGCCGGATTCGAGCGAGTAGCCGAGCGCGGCGCAGTTGCCGCTGTCGGGCACGGGCACGACGACATCCGCGTGGAGGGGATTCTCGCGCGCGAGTTGCCGGCCCATCTCGACCCGCACCCGATAGACGTTGCGATTCGCGATAGTGCTATCAGGCCGGGCGAAATAGACGTATTCAAAGATGCAGAACGCGCGCCGCTTATGTTCGGGAAAGGCCTGCATGCTGGTGAGCCCGTCGCGGTTGATGACCACGATCTCCCCGGGCTCCACGTCGCGCACGAATTTGGCATGAATCAAATCCAAGGCGCAGGTTTCGCTCGCCAGCACCCAGGCACCATCGACCTGGCCGAGGCAGAGGGGCCGGAACCCGTGCGGATCACGCACGCCGATCAGCTCGTTCTCGGTCATGATGACCAGCGAGTAGGCGCCCTCGATGCGATGAAGGCTTGGCACGAGGTTGTCGCTCTCTCCGTTGGTGGTCGGCTGGGCCAGCAGATGGAGAATGATCTCGCTATCGACGGTAGTCGAGAAGATCGAGCCCTTGGCTTCGAGCTCATCGCGAAGCTGGGCGGCGTTGGTCAGGTTGCCGTTGTGCGCGATGGCAATCCGGCCGCGGGCGCAATCAACGGTGAGCGGCTGGGCGTTGCGCAGGTGCGACGAGCCGGTGGTGGAATAGCGCGTGTGGCCAATGGCGATGGGGCCGGCCATGTCATGCAGGACGTCCCCCTTGAAGACCTGTGACACCAGCCCCATGCCGCGATGGGTGTGAAAGTTGCTGCCGTCCGAGGTAACGATCCCCGCGCTTTCCTGTCCGCGGTGTTGCAGCGCGTAGAGGCCGTAGTAGGTCAGCTCCGCGGCGTTGGGATGGCCGTAGATGCCGAAGATGCCGCAATAGTGTTTCGGATAGTAATTCATCAAACAGGCCTGCTTTCCGCTAACGCATGGCTCGGGCGATGGAATTCCACCAGAGGTCGTACAGCTCGCTCAGGTCGCAACTCAACGTCGCCCCCGGGGTCTTGATTTGCAACGTCCCGCCGCCAACAGTGCCGATTCGCGCTGCGGTGATGCCTAGGATCTTCGCCTGGGCCAGTACCTTGCTGGCGTTGACGGGTGCAACTGAGATGATAACGCGCCCCTGGGCCTCGCCGAACAGCAGAGCGTCGAGGCGCAGTGATGGGGTGCCTTCAGGAGTTCCAGCCAGCGCGGTGAGGTCAACCTGGGCTCCGATCAGTCGCGGCGTTTCGCGGGCAATCTGCTGGCTGATGCAGCTTTCGGCGAGCGCGACCGCCAAGCCGCCTTCACTGCAATCGTGCGCGCTCTTCACCGCTCCGGAGTGGATGAGCGCCCGCAAGGCCAGGTGCAGTTCCTTTTCCTTTTCCAGGTCGCACCGCGGCGGCGAGCCGGCCTTCAAGCCATGGATGCGCTGCAAATACGCCGAGCCGCCCAACCCGCGCAGCGGATCGCTTGCATCAACGACGTCTCCGAGCAGAATAATGGCGTCCCCTTCGTCCTTGAACCATTGCGTTGTGATGTGCTCTGGTTTCTCGATCAAGCCGACCATCGCCACCGTGGGAGTAGGATCAATCGGGCCCGCGGGGTGCTGATTGTAGAGGGAGCAATTGCCGCCAGTGACGGGCGCATTGAAAGCGCGGCAAGCATCGGCGAGGCCGCGCACGCTTTCCTTGAGCTGCCAGAAAAGCTCGGGGTTGTGCGGATTGGCGTAGTTGAGGTTGTCCGTGACTCCCAACGGCACCGCGCCCGAACAGGCGAGATTGCGCGCCGCCTCAGCCACCACGATCTTGCCCCCTTCGTAGGGATCGAGATAAACGTAGGCGCCGTTGCCATCCACCGACATCGCGATGAACTTAGTGGGGCAAGCATCCTTTTCCCCCTCTGAGGCTTCCTGCGTTGGCACGCCGGCGGGGGCAGGCGGCACGCATGCCCCATTATCGTGCTTCGGCGGCAAGGAGTCCTCTTTGATCCGCAACACCGCGGCATCGCTGCCGGGGCAGACGGCCGTGTTATCGCGGACCATGTGGTCGTATTGGCGGTACACCCAGTTCTTGGAGGCGATGGTCGGCCAGCTTAGCAGGGCCTTCAAGTGCGCCGTCGGGTCCTGCGTGTCCGGCACGCCACTCAGATTGAAGGCCCTGACTTCCTGCAAATACGCGGGTTCCCTGGCCTCGCGCTGATAGACCGGAGATTCGTCGGCTATCTTCCGAGCAGGGATGTCGGCCACAATCTTGCCGTGGTGCTTAACAACCATGTGGCCCGTATCCGTGACGACGCCGATCTCCGACCAGGGCAGGTCCCACTTGTCGAAAATGCGCTTCACTTCCTCCTCGCGCCCTTTGCGGACGATGATGAGCATCCGCTCCTGCGATTCGCTCAGCATGATCTCGTAGCTGCTCATGCCCGGCGCGCGCTGGGGAACCTTGTCGAGCTCGATCTCGATGCCCGTCCCGGCGCGCGCGGCAGTCTCGCAGGTCGAGCAGGTCAGCCCCGCCGCGCCCATATCCTGGATGCCCGCCACCGCACCCGTGGCCAGCAGTTCCAGGCAGGCTTCGCAGACAAGTTTCTCCATGAATGGATCGCCCACCTGCACCGCCCCGCGCTGCTGCTCCGCCGATTCCTCCGTCAAATCCTGCGACGCGAATGCCGCCCCGGCCAGGCCGTCGCGCCCGGTCGCCGGGCCTACATAGAACACCGGGTTCCCAACCCCGCTGGCCCGCCCGCGGACAATGTCCTCGTGCCGCAGCACCCCCAGGCAGAAGGCGTTGACCAGTGGGTTTCCTTCGTAAGACTTATCGAAATAGACCTCGCCCGCGACAGTCGGGATGCCAAAGCAATTGCCGTAATGCGCAATGCCCGCCACCACACCTCCAAACAGCCGCTGGTTATTGCTGATCGCGGAGTCAGCCTGGCCGGCATCATTAGTGATCGGCCCAAAGCGCAGCGAGTTGATTGAGCAGATCGGCCGGGCGCCCATCGTGAAGATGTCGCGGATGATGCCGCCGACGCCCGTCGCCGCGCCCTGAAACGGCTCGACCGCACTCGGATGGTTGTGCGATTCGATCTTGAACGCGATGGCCAGCCCGTCCCCGATGTCAATGATGCCCGCATTTTCCTCGCCCGCGCCGACCAGGATTTTCGGCGATTTGGTCGGGAAGGTCTTCAGCAAGGGGCGGGTGTTCTTGTAGGAGCAATGCTCGCTCCACATCACCGAGAAGATGCCGAGCTCGGTGTAGCTTGGCTCGCGCCCAAGGACGGCCTTGAGCTTCTCATATTCCTCGGGGGTGAGGTTGTGCTTTTGGACTAGCTCGGGTGTAATCGCTGGCTCAGTCATGAGGATGTCAAAGCAAAGTTAGCAAAGTAAAGGCCCGCCCAGCTCGCAAGACTCACGTCGCCATTGCCAACGGCTTGTTCGTGAGCGCGTGAATCATGCTCTCGAAAACCAATCGCCCGTCGGCGCAGCCCAGCACCGGCTCGCTGGCCCGTTCCGGATGCGGCATGAGGCCGGCCACATTTCGTTTTTCGTTGCAGATGCCTGCTATGCCGTCGAGCGAGCCATTCGGATTGGCGGTCTCAGTGGCTTCGCCTCGCGCGTCCACATAGCGCCAGAGAACCTGTTTGTTCGCCTTGAGGCTGGCCAGTGTCTCTTCGTCCGCAAAATAGCAGCCTTCGCCGTGGGCAACCGGCAGGCGCAGAAGTTTGTCCGGCGCAATCCGGTTCGTGAACGGCGAATCGGTAGTAGCCGTCTTCAGGAAGATGTGCTCACACCGGAATTGCAGCGAGCGATTACGAATCAGCGCTCCGGGCAACAGCCCCGCCTCGCAGAGAATCTGGAACCCGTTGCAGATCCCCAGCACCAGCCCGCCGTCGGCAACGAAATGCTGGACCGCCTCCATCACCGGACTGAACCGCGCAATGGCCCCGGTGCGGAGATAGTCGCCGTAGCTGAAACCGCCAGGGACGATCACGGCATCGGTCTCGCCTAGAGACGGCTCCTTGTGCCAAAGCAGCCTGGCCGAATGGCCGAGCACGTTTCGCAGGACATGGACCACGTCCTGGTCGCAATTCGAACCGGGAAACTGGAGGACAGCGAAGTTCATCGTAGAACCGCCTCTCATTCTATCTCGAACCGGTAGTCTTCGATCACCGGATTGCTCAGGATCTTGTGGCAAGCCTCATCAATCTGTCGCCGCGCCGTCTCCCTGTCCCCGCCCGTCAGCTCGATCTCCAGATACTTGCCGACATGCACAGCCCCGACGCCCGTGTAGCCCATCAGGGCGAGGGCGTTCTGCACGGTCTTGCCTTGCGGATCAAGCACCGCTTTCTTTGGCGTAATAACAATTTTGGCCTTCATGGTTGAAAGGGAATCCCAACTGCCATACCTGCTTGATGTTGCGCCAGCAGTCGCCCAGAGGCCAGAACATTCTAGCCCTGGCCGGGTAACTGGGTAGACGCCGGCGCGGATTCAAGCCAGCACCGCCACCGGTGTCAAACCGCGGCCGGCCTCGACTCCGGTGTAGGCCTCATCCCGACCGCTGAGCCGAAGCGCTGCGGCTGGGGACACCCACGGTAAGGTTACCGCGCCTGCCGCACGCGGATTGTGTATTTCTTCGCCAGGTTGTTCATGGAGACGAAGCGCACGTCTTCCGTGGCATTCTCCGTCAGGATGAGCATGGTGAAGGGCGTCTCGTCGCCGATCGTGAATCCGTTCTGGTCCTTGAACACGCAATTGGCCTGCACTTCGATACGGCGGTTCTCCCGGTTGCGCATGTGGGCCACGACCTCCAGCCGGCCATCCGGCAAGGTCTGCTCCTGGATCCCGCTGCAGGTCACGGAGTGTTGGACGCCGGGATCCATCAGGACCACCGGCTCACGGGTTTCATACGCCGGCGTCTTCGGCGTCTGCGGCAGATAAGGACCCTTATCGTGCGGGTTGCTGGCGCAACCAGCTACCAGCAGGAACGTCCCGCCGGCAGCAAGCATTGATACGAATGTTCTCTTCATAACGTTTGCGGTGTTATTGACGTGTCGCTGACGAACACGACCTTGTCACGGTCGGTCGTTGTGATGTTAACAGTGATGGTTTTGGTCAGGTTTGGAACCACCCGACCAGCCCCATCAAGAAATTGCACGGTGGCAACGTGCTGCCCCGGCGGGAGCGGCACGCTCGCAAAGCTCAGGTAACGCGGCAGGTTTTCCCAGGATCGCGTATCAGCCGCCGGCACGGTCGCCGCCGAAACCACCTTGCTCACCAAACCTGCCAGTGCCACGCCCAAACCCACCTCCTGGGCCGTGCGATTATTGCTGGCCACGGCCGTCGCCAGCCCGCCCACCAACGCCACATTCCCCACGGTGTCAGTAGTGGACTTGAACACCGCTTTGTTGCCGAGGATATGGTCCATCACCCGCCCGCCCCGCGTAGTCGCCTGGAAGGCCACGTCGTCCGTCGGCGCGATCGGAATCTGGAAGGCGTCCACCTTCAGTTCGGCCGAGGCCACGGGGGAAGGCACCGTGGTGAAACGAAGCTCCTCCTTGTACTGACCCGTCGCAAACTTGGTCGGCCCGGGGCCGAACTCGATGAAAAAGATCGCATTGGCCTTGACGTTGTAGGGCGGCAGCTTCACGCCCCGGGCATCGGCCTGGGCGCGTTTGAAAGCATCCGACCCGTCGCCGCCCATTTTCGTGGTGACAAGGCCGTCCAGGTACTCCGGCATTACCCAGTCGCCGGCATATTGATGCTGCTCCGAGTCGCTGTCTTCGAACTCCGCGCTCTTAAAGCACGCGCGCGCATTGTCGGGTTCTCCGTCCATCCAATAGATTATTCCCCGGTAGATATAGGCCATGGACCGCTCATACGGCTCGCCGATGAAGGTCTTCTTCGCCTCGGCGTGGAAATAGCTGCGTGCTTGCTTGGCGTCCGCGTCCTTGCCGTAAATTCCGCCCAGCGTCAGCAGCGCCTCGTCCAGGTTCTGTTTGGCAATGTCGTACTTGCCTTGGCGCATTGCCGCCGCTGCCAGCCGATATTCCCACAGCACACGGTCGCGCGGCGGCCCGTTGGCGATGGCATTCGGCGCATCCACCATGATGTCGCCGGTCAGCGCCACCTGGTGTTTCGTCGTCGTGGCGCAGCCGGCCAAAGTCAGGAAGACCGCCAGCAGCGTCGGCTGCCAGAGTGCTTTCATCACGTCGCCCCGCGATGGCGCTTAGCGATAGGCTGCGTCTTCCAACCCCTGCTTCTTCATCTCGGCCGAATCCTCCCACACGATGGCGCTGGTCCGGACGTCAGTGAGATGGAAATCATACAGGACATAATCGCTGGTGCCCGCCTTGGCGCGGGTGGACATGCCTTGCAGGGTGCCGCTCAGCAAATAATCCGCGCCCAGGAACTCCTGCACGTTCGGGTCCGAGCTCGCCGTCACCGACCCCTCGCGCTTCCGGTTGCGCTCCTTCTCCAGCGCTTCCATCTGGTTGCGCGCCAGGAACACCACCTTGCCCCGCGCCTTCGAGTTCAGTTGCGCCCGAATGCGCGTCAGGAAAATATCCCGGTTAATCGGGAACCGCGTCTGATTATCCACCGGATCGAGCAAGATCGTCGGCGGCGTCGGCGCGTTGGCAATCTGCGGAATGCTCAGGATGCTCCGCGCCATCTTGTCGGCCACCATCACCAGGTCCTGCGACTCTATGCCGGTGCCCGCCACGAAGCCTTGCTCGTCCGCGTTCATATGCGTAACCGGAACGCCCGATGGATTCTTGACGCCGCTGGTGGAGGCGCAACCAGCCGCGAGAGCGGCGATTGCTATGCTGCAAATAGGAATAGTTAGTTTAGTTAGTAGTGCTTTCATGTTCTCGTAAGTGGTGTTGTTGGTTAAAATGTTGGCGCGTCAGGCACGCGCGGCGCGTCCGGAATCTGGTGAACACTCGCCGGGCCTGGCGCCGCCCAGTAAGCCGGTGGGGCTGGCTGAGCCGGGGCTGCCGTCGGCTGCCCTGGCGGATCGGCCGGAACGGCTTGCGGCATGGGCGGAGGCGCGGTTTGAGCCGCGGCCAATTTCTGTTCCTTCTTCTGCGCCGCGACTTCCGCTGCGCCGCCCAGGACCAGGCCGGAAGCTGCGCCGATGGCGGCGCCCTCCCACCCGTTATGATAGCCTGCG